>ENA-UOJR01000266-UOJR01000266.1-human-gut-metagenome-genome-assembly--contig:-C115P-NODE-266-length-79336-cov-42.720425_pt1 | contig 79336 bp, 73 predicted proteins | sample MGYA00242354_ERZ723901 | MGnify/ENA metagenome assembly ERZ723901
CCTCCCTGCACGAGTTCAACCCCATGATGGGCCACCGCGGCTGCCGTCTGGCCGTGACCTTCCCCGAGATCGCCGTGATGCAGACCCGTGCCGTGATTCGGGCCGCCATCAACGTGCAGAAGCGTCACCCCGAGTGGAACATGGTTCCCGAGATCATGATCCCCCTGGTGGGCGAGGTGAAGGAGCTGAAGTATGTCAAGAACGTCGTGGTCAAGACCGCTGACGAGGAACTGGCCGCCGCCGGTGTGGAGATGAAGTACCTGGTGGGCACCATGATCGAGATCCCCCGCGCGGCCCTGACCGCCGACGAGATCGCCACCGAGGCCGAGTTCTTCTCCTTCGGTACCAACGACCTGACCCAGATGACCTTCGGCTTCAGCCGCGACGACGCCGGTAAGTTCCTGGGCGCTTACTATGACAAGAAGATCTATGAGAACGATCCCTTTGCCAAGCTGGACCAGGTGGGCGTGGGCAAGCTGGTGAAGATGGCTGCCAAGATGGGCCGTGAGACCCGTCCCGACCTGCACCTGGGCATCTGCGGCGAGCATGGCGGCGATCCCAGCAGCGTGGAGTTCTGCCACAAGGTGGGCCTGGACTATGTGTCCTGCTCCCCCTTCCGCGTGCCCATCGCCCGTCTGGCCGCCGCACAGGCTGCTATCAAGGAGCAGCAGAACTGAGCTGCGCCTGAGGGCATAGAGCACAACGCATAAATCAAGCGGTCACACCGTCTCCGCGAGACGGTGTGACCGTTGTTTTTTACCCATTCTGGATCAGAGCACTCGTCATAGCCCCTGTTTTCGCAAGAAAACAGGGGCATTCATAGCGATACGCTTTCTTCAGCTTCAATTGCTATTGGCATGTTTTCCACAGGCAGCTACGTCAATCCGTTGGCAATACAGGCGGAAGCGAATGTGATTTGCTAAAAGAACGCTTAACACCACCACACCATCCTCGAGCCGTCTTTCATCCCATTGTGAGGAACACGGATACGCTTTGCATAGAGATCGCAAAAAGGTGTCTTGAGAGTGAATCACATCCGGCCATGGTATATTCTGGCATTCCGCTTGGAGTATAATCTGATCATCCCAGATACATAAATCTGTCATACCTATGAAGCCTTTGCATTGCACAATGACCTTGCAGTTTGTGTTGCAATTCCAGATAATCAACTCCGCAACATCGTAGCGAATGCTGACTTGCTCCAGGGAACTGTCCGGCCAGAAAAAGTCTGAAAATTTCACAACAAATCACCTGAATTATTGGTAAGTTGGTTTAGCCACGCGCTGACAGAGGGGCTGCTTTGGTAGAATTCGTAGAATTCATCAAATGGCATCTTTCCAGATATGAAATCAAAAACAGCTTGCATAAATCCTCCTGCATTATAATCGTTCTCTGCGTTCTGTCCCGGCAGGGGAAAATCCCCTGCGGAGACACGTGCCTTAATAATACTGCTCCACGGTACGTTCTTCACCGGTGTCTACGTCCCGGAAGCGCAGCTCTACCAGTTCTCCGTCCCGGCGCTGGCCAAGATACTCCATGGGAGAGTTCTTGCCCATAGGCCAGTCGGCCCCCTGTGCCCAGCGAGGAAATTTCCGAACCTTGATGTGAAAGGCTTTCCACAGAGCTTCTTTACCGGCTTTAGTGCGTTCTGCCACTTTCATCGTTGGGGGAAATTTGTCGAGGATTTGGCACATAAACTCATCAACCTCGCTCCCACCAATGGAATTGCCCGCAGCGTCCAAATAATAATCGGCATTTTGCTTATAGATCCTGGTCGGCTTAAGAGTTGGGTATGCCATAAGTACCGGAGTAGCTACCCCAGAAAACCATCCGCATTGTGTGGCAGCTAAATCAAAACCCTTCAGCTTACTGTTGTATACTATTTGGGCAAGATAATCCGATATTTTTTCGCCTTTTTTTCGGACAATATTGTATACGCTGCGGAAAGAAATGTTCCGCTCAATGACAGGAGGATATGGTTCATTAAAGTTGGTAAGTTGGTTTAGCCATGCGCTGACAGAGGGGTTGCTTTGATAGAATTCGTAGAATTCATCAAATGGCATCTTTCCAGATATGAAATCAAAAACAGCTTGCATAAATCCTCCTACATTTCAGCAAAATCATACATAGGGAACTCCCTCTGAATAAGTATACAAGAGACTTCCCTTATTTGCAAAGACTTTTTTCGTCACCCGGCCTTTGGGGTCGGAAGTGGTTGTCGTTGTGCTCCCCTTGGCATCGCTTACAGCCGCACCGCCCGCCGCACAGGCTGCTATAGAGCACAACGCATAAATGGAACGGACACACCGTCTCCACGAGGCGGTGTGTCCGTTTTTGCATCATATGTTGCTGATTTTCGACAATATATTACGCCTTCACGCTTTCGGCCAGCTGCATGGCCATGCGCTCCAGGTCCTCCTGCTGCCCCTGGCGCAGGGCGGAGCGGAGGGCCACGGTGTCCGCCGCCGTCTCCCAGTTCAGGGGCTCCAGCAGCTTCTGCATCCCCCGGGCGCTGGTGGGGGCCCAGGAGCCGTTTTCGATATACGCCGCCCGGCGGCCCTTGAGGCCGTGGGCCGTCAGGTCGTGCAGCAGGTTCTCCATGGTGACGAACACGCCGCCGTTATAGGTGGGAGCCGCCAGCACCACATGGCTGAACCGGAAGGCCGCCGCCAGGATATAGGACGCCGGGGTGACGGAGGTGTCGAACATCTCCACCTGCACCCCCTGCTCCCGCAGGCGGCAGGCCAGGATGTTGGCGGCGTTCTCCGTGCCGCCGTAGACGGAGGCGTAGGCGATGACCACGCCCCGCTGCTCCGGCTCATACCGGCTCCACAGGTCGTATTTGCCCAGGATGTACCCCAGGTCCTGCCGCCACACGAAGCCGTGGAGGGGCAGCAGCATCTGAATGTCCAGCCCGGCGGCCTTTTTCAGCACCGCCTGGACCTGAGTCCCGTATTTGCCCACGATGTTGGTGTAATACCGCCGGGCCTCGTCCAGATAGTCCCGGTCGAAGTTCACCTCGTCGGCGAACAGCGCGCCGTTCAAAGCGCCAAAGGTGCCGAAGGCGTCCGCCGTCAGCAGGAGCTTGTCCGTCTCGTCATAGGTCATCAGCACCTCCGGCCAGTGGACCATAGGCGCGGCCACAAAGTGCAGGGTGTGCCGCCCGGTGCAGAGGGTGTCCCCCTCCTTCACCACGCTGATGCGGCCCTCGTACCCGGGGCCGAAGAACTGGGCCAGCATATTCCTGGCGGCGGCGGAGCACACCACGGTGGTCTCCGGGTGCCGGGTCAGCAGGTCCCGGATGTCGGCGGCGTGGTCCGGCTCCATATGCTGCACCACCAGATAGTCCAAAGCCCGGCCTCCCAGCCCGTGGGCCACGTTTTCCAGAAAGCTGCGGCACACGGAGGCGTCGGCGGTGTCGAACAGCACCGTTTTCCCGTCCATCAGCAGATAGCTGTTGAAGGAGATGCCCCGGGGCACGTCATAGACGCCCTCGAACATAGCCAGGCGGCGGCCGTCGGCCCCCACCCAGGTGTAATCGTCATTGACCTTTCTTGTGCAGAACATAAGGATACCTTCTTTCCCCTAAAATCTCAATTGTATTATATCCTTTTTATGGCAAAAAATCTGTGTTATATGCAACACTTTCGTAAAAAATGCGCCCCGTGGGGGTGTCGATCTGTCAAAAAAGCCTCGCAGAGTTTGCCGCCCGTAGGCGGCAAATGAAATGCAATCCATTTTCGCCCGGGGCGTGTACCTGGGCGAAAATACTTCTCAGTCTGCAAGTGTGGAATTTGTTCGCTTTCAGCGAACAAATTATGCGCGCGGCAGGCTGCAAGCCTTTTGTCCCAAAAGGGCTTTGCCCTTTTGGGACAGCCTGAAAAATGCGCCCCGCCGGGGCGCATTTTTCAGGCTTCGTTCAGGTCGATGATAACGTGGCACGCCGTCCGCAGCGCATCCTCCACATACGCCGCGTCCTCCTCCGGCAGGGTCACATTCTCCGGATAGTACAGTTGGATGATGTACTCGCTGCCGTCGATACACAGCTGCGCCATATAGAACCCCTGGTTCTGGAACAGGTACACCGGCACATAGCGGTACACGTCCCACGGGGACGGCAGATCCCCCACAACGCCGGTGACTCCCACGGAGACCTCTGCGTTGAAGGCAACGCCGCCGCGCTCCATGGTGCCGGACAGGGCAAAGCCGCTGACCTTGGCCAGCCGGGAGGGGCCGTCCATCCGGAGCTGACGCTCCGTCACCGTCCACGGCAGCAGTTTTTCCCCGGGAACCCGGATATCCGTTTTCTTTTCCACCGTGTCCCGCAGCTGCTCATAGCTTTTCGCCGGTTTCATCCGGGTGGGATTCACCGGCCAGACCATAACGGCGTACACGATCCCGCCCACCATGGCCAGCAGCACCACCAGCAGGACGATTTTTGCAGCTTTTTTCATGGCAGGACTCCTTTCCCGTTACGAATACAGGTCGATGATTTCGCGGCAGGCGGCCAGCAGCAGGCCGTCGAAATAGTCGGTCACGTCCTGGGACGCATCCTCTGGGAGATACACCCGCGCGGAGTATTCATTGCCCCGGATATTGAATATGTACAGCATCGCCTGCTCTCCCGTGGACCGGCAAATGGGTACCGTCCGGTAATTTTCCAGCAGCGGTATTTCCCCGGAAACAGAGGAGTGGTCCTCCAGGCCCACCAGCTCCACAAAGCAGGACGCATCGCCCCGGGACACATGGCCGCTGATCAGGAAGCCTCGGGCCTTGCTGGTTCTGCCGCGTCCGTCCAGCTCCTCCCCATAGGTCACATCGTGCCAGGGCAGAATATCCTCCGGCGGCGCCAGCAGCTCGGTCTGCGCCAGGTCCTCCCGCAGCTGCGCGTAGCTATCCACGTTTTTCTTGGGTTGGGGATATATCGGCCAGGTCAGCACAGTATACACGATCCCGCCCACCATGGCCAGCAGCACCACCAGCAGGACGATTTTTGCAGCTTTTTTCATGGCAGGACTCCTTTCCCGTTACGAATACAGGTCGATAATTTCGCGGCAGGCGGCCAGCAGGAGACCGTCGAAGTAGTCCACGGCATCCTGGGGAATCGTCTCCTCCGGCGGGGCCATCATGCCCATGCTGTAGGTATAGCTGTGGCCGTCGATCACAAAAAACAGCCGCAGCCCATCCTCACTGCACTCCCGGTAAATGGGTACATGCTTGTAATTCTCTCTCAGCGGCGGATATTCCTCGTGCTTCTCCGTATTTCGCAGCGCCAGGATATACACCGGGTATGTGGTCCCGTCATAGATAACCTTCCCGGCCATATCCCAGCCGGTGGGCCGGGCGAAGCGCCTGATGCTGGACAGATAGATGCTGTACTCCTCCTGCTTCCAGGGCAGGATATCCTCCGGCGGAGCCAGGACCCCCAGCTTTTTCGCCGTCTGGCTCAGCTGCTCATAGCTCTCCGCCGGCTTCTGCAAGGACGGGTGCACCGGCCAGCAAAACACCAGGTCGTATAGGACGACTCCTGCCACAACGGCCAGAATCACCAACAGGACGATTTTCCGGACCTTTTTCCCGTTTTTACGTTTCATTACAGCAATCTCCCTCATCACTGATACAAATCCACCACCGTGTGACACGCCTCCAGCAGGAGGCCGTCGAAGTAGTCCACGGCATCCTGGGGCATCTTCCCGTCAGCGTACACCTGGACGGTGTATATATGGCCGTCAATGCTCAAGAAATACAGCACCGAATCGTCCCACGCGTCCCGGTAAATGGGCGTCATCCGATAGTTTTCCCGCAGCGAGATCTCCGCGCGCCACTCGAAGCTCCATTTCTGAGACTCGAAGATCTCCGCCCTGTATGACGCACCGCCGTATTCCACGGTCCCCGACATCAGAAAAGCCCTGGGCTTACTCAGCCGGTCCCGGCCATCCAGCTCCTGACTGTAGAATGTTTCCACCCATGGCAGGACGTTCTCCGGAGGGACCAGCACACCCGTCTTTTCCATATCCTGCCGCAGCTGCGCGTAGCTATCCACGTTTTTCCGGGGTTGGGGATATATCGGCCAGGTCAGCACGGTATACACGATGCCGCCCACAAGAGCCAGCAGCACCGCCAGCAGGACGATTTTTGTGGATTTCTTCATGGCAGGACTCCTTTCCCGTCAGGAATACAGGTCAATGATGTCGTGGCAGGCGGCCAGCAGCAGGCCGTCAAAATAGTCGGTCACATCCTGGGTCAGGGCGCTTTCCGGCGGGGCCATCATGCCCACCTGATAGAGGTGCCCCTCCACTATAAATTGCATCTTCACGCCCCCATCGCCTGACTGGACATAAATGGGGACGGTTTTGTAATTCTCCCGCAGCGTCGGATAGTCGTCCGACGCGCCGGTTTCCCGGAAGGCGATGATATACGCCGAGTATACGGTTCCCTCATAGGAGATGTCCCCGGCCATGGTATAGCCGCAGGGCCTGGCAAAGCGCCAGGTGTTGTCCAGCCAGAAATCATACTCCGGCTGGGTCCAGGGAAGCACATCCTCCGGCGGCGCCAGCACGCCCAGGTCCTCCGCCGTCTGCTTCATCTGCTGATAACTCTCCGCCGGTTTCTGACGGTCGGGGTACATCGGCCAGGTCAGCACGGCGTACACAATTCCGCCCACAATAGCCAACAGCGCCACCAGCAGGAGGATTTTTCCGATCTTCTTTCCGGTTCTTCGCTTCATGACAGTACCTCCTTTTCAGTATTTTACCACATCCCCGCTTATATTGCAAGTAGTATTCGCAATTCGCCGACACTGTGTCGGTTATCCGGTCATTCTGCCGTTTAGGCCCTGTCAGATTTGCCCAATCTGACGCTTGGTTTGACTTCCCCCGCGGACGATGATATAATAAAGTATTAAGTTTTTTGGCGGGAGGTGGACATATGCAGGAGGAACGGCAGCCCATGGGCTCGGAGTCCCTGGGGACGCTGCTGCGCAGCTGGCGGGACGGCACATTTTCCGAGATATGGGCCGACTGGAAGTGGATCTGGGGCTATACAAAGCGTTATCGCCGGGCGGTGTGGTTCTACACCATCCTGGGGGTAGCCAGCTCCACGCTGGGCCTGGTGTCCGCCGTGGCCAGCAAATACTCCATCGACATCATCACCGGCTATGACAGCGACCGGCTGTGGTTCGTCATCACGGTGATGGTGGCCTCGGCCCTGGTGGGGCTGCTGCTCAGCAGCGTCACCTCCCGCATTTCCACGAAAATCTCCCTGCGGGTGAACAACGACATCCAGGCGGAGGTGTTCGACCGGCTGCTGGGAGCCGACTGGAAGTCCCTGAACGATTTCGCCAGCGGCGACCTGCTCAGCCGCCTGTCCACCGACGCCGGAGCCGTGTCCTCCAGCGCCATCCGGTGGCTGCCGGACCTGGTGGTAAGCGTTTATACCTTCATCGCCACCCTGGCGGTGATCATGCACTATGACTGGATCATGGCCCTGCTGGCCCTGGCCAGCGCTCCCTTCCTGCTGCTGACCTCCCGCCGCCTGATCCGGGGCATGCGCACCCATCAGCAGGAGGTGCGCCAGGTGGGCAGCCGCCTGATGTCCTATGAGACGGAGACGCTGCACAACCTGGACGCTATCAAGGGCTTCGGCATCACCGGCCGCTACGGCGCCGGGCTGCGGCAGCGGCAGGAGGAGTTCCGCCGGGCCAGCCTGGATTACAACCTGTTCAGCATCCGCACGGAAATTCTCATGTCCGTGCTGGGCTCCGCTGTGCAGATGGCGGCCTTCGGCTACTGCCTGTATCTGCTGTGGTCGGGGAAGATCCTGTACGGCACCATGACCCTGTTCCTGTCCCAGGGTACAAAACTCAGCTCCGCCTTCAACGCCCTGGTGCGGACGGTGCCGTCCTTCCTCAGCGCGTCGGTGTCCGCCCGGCGCATCCGGGACCTGTTCGCCCTGGAGCCGGAGCCGGTGCTGCCGGACGACGGCCTGGACCGGCAGGCTTCCCGGGGCTTCACCGTGGCGGCGGAGGGCGTCAGCTATGGCTATGTGCCCCGGCAGCCGGTGCTGACCCGGGCGGACTTCCGGGCCGCGCCCGGCGAGATCGTGGCCCTGGTGGGTCCCTCCGGCGGCGGTAAAACCACCACGATCCGCCTGCTGCTGGGCCTGGTCCGGCCCCAGGAGGGCCGGGCCTATCTGCAGGCCGCCGACGGGCGGCAGGTGGAGATGAACGCCGGTCTGCGGCGGTATTTCTCCTATGTGCCCCAGGGGAACACCCTGCTCTCCGGCACCATTGCCGACAATCTGCGGATGGTGAAGCCCGACGCCGACGACCGGCAGCTGCAGGAGGCCCTGGAGGCCGCCTGCGCCTGGGATTTCGTCTCCGCCATGGACGGGGGGCTGAACGCCTCCGTGGGGGAGCACGGCCACGGCCTGTCCGAGGGGCAGGCCCAGCGTATTGCCATTGCCCGGGCTCTGCTGCGGGACGCCCCGGTGCTGCTGCTGGACGAGGCCACCAGCGCCCTGGACGTGACCACCGAGCGGACCATCCTGCGGAACCTGGCCGCCCGCTACCCCCACAAGACCTGCATCGTCACCACCCACCGGCCCACGGTGATTTCCCTGTGCCGCCGGGTGTATCAGGTGTCCGGCGGCCGAATGGAGCTGCTGGACAATGACCGGGCCCAGCGCCTGGCCATGGACTTCTGAAAAAATATTCCGGAACCGGTCAGGTTCCGGAATATTTTTTTCAGACTATCCAAAAAGCAGCAGAGCCTTCGCTCTGCTGCTTCCGGAAAAACGCTTTACTGATTCAGGGCGGCCTGATCCACGTCGTACATATGCTGCAGCATACGCACCACCATGTTGCTGTAGCCGAACTCGTTGTCGTACCAGGCGATGAGCTTCACGAAGTCGTGGTCCAGCATGATACCGGCCTTCTCATCGAACACGCAGGGGCAGGGATCGGCGATCAGGTCCGTGGACACCACCTGGTCGGTGGTATAGCCGATGATGTCCTTCATATACGTCTCGGAGGCATGGCGGACGGCGTAGCAGATCTCGGCATAGGTGGTGGTCCGGGACAGGCGGGCGGTCAGGTCCACCACGGACACGTCGGCGGTGGGGACACGGAAGGCCATGCCGGTCATCTTGCCCTTCAGGCTGGGGATCACCCGGCCCACGGCCTTGGCCGCGCCGGTGGAGGTGGGGATGATGTTGTTGAGGATGGAGCGGCCGGTGCGCCAGTCGCTGCCGCCCCGGGAGTCCACGGCCTTCTGCTTGGCAGTGGAGGCGTGGATGGTGGACATCAGGCTCTGCTCGATGCCGAACTCCTGGTGGATGACCTTGGCCAGAGGGGCCAGGCAGTTGGTGGTGCAGCTGGCGTTGGAGACGACCATCATGTCCGGCTGATACAGCTCGCTGTTGACGCCGTATACAAAGGTGGGAGTGACCTCGTCCTTGGCGGGAGCGGTCAGCAGAACCTTCTTGGCGCCGCCCTTGAAGTGGCGGGAGGCCTTCTCCGTGGTGTTGTTGGCGCCGGTGGACTCGATGATGTACTCCGCGCCGCACTCACTCCAGGGGATCATGGCGGCATCGGACTGGCTGAACACCCGGATCTTGTGGCCGTTGACCACCAGGTCGCCGCCCTCATGCTCCACGGTGCCGTTGAAGCGGCGGAACACGGAGTCGTATTTCAGCAGATAGACCATATAATCCACGTCTGCTTTCCGCAGGTTGATGCCGCAGACCTCATACTTATCGGGCTGCTCCGCCAGAATGCGCAGGACCACGCGGCCGATGCGGCCGAAACCATTGATACCGATCTTGATAGCCATAATTTGTTCCCTTTCTATATCCGCCCCCAGGGGGCGGTCTTTTTGTTCCGTTTATATTATACCAAATGGGCCCGGTTCATGTCTCCCATTTTTGTGCAAAATGGTGCACAAGATTCTGGGGAACTTTTCGTGACTTTTGAACATCCGGAACAAAAAAATCAAAAATATCCGCCAAATATTCCATACATTTGAAACCTTTTTGACAAGTTTTGCAGCAAAAAACCGGGGGCGCAGACGCACCCCCGGAAAACCGGCGAAAAGGGTCCGTTATGGCAAGCCGCCCGGCGGCTGCCGGGCGGCTTTTGGATCCATGTTACAGATTTTCCATGGCGGCGTTGACAAAGTCCTCGCAGCTGCGCATGGCCAGGATGGTTTTCTCCATCAGCTCCTCCAGGGTCCAGCCCAGGCGGTCGGCCCCCTGCTGGATCACGTCCCGGGAGCACCCGGCGGCGAACTTCTTGTCCTTGTACTTCTTTTTCAGGCTCTTGACCTCCATGTCCTGGCAGCTCCTGCTGGGACGCATCAGAGCCGCGGCCCCGATGAGGCCAGTCAGCTCGTCGGCGGCGAACAGGACCTTCTCCATCAGATGGGTGGGCTCCACATCGCAGCAGATGCCATAGCCATGGCTGCACACGGCGTGGATCAGGTCGTCGCCGCAGCCCGCCTCCCGCAGAAGCTCCGGCGCTTTCTGACAGTGCTGCTCCGGCCACTGCTCAAAGTCGATGTCGTGCAGCAGGCCCACCGTGGCCCAGAAGTCCGCCTCCTGGCCATAGCCCAGCTCCCGGGCATACCAGCGCATGACTCCCTCCACCGTCAGGGCATGCTGAAGGTGGAAAGGCTCCTGATTATACTTCCGCAGCGCCGCCAGCGCCGCCTCCCGGGTGATGCATTCTCTCATGCGTGCACATACTCCTTTGTATCGGGATGATTTGCCTGAATTGTAGCAGTGTTTCCCTTAAAATGCAAGAATATTCTGCTCCAGCAGGCCTAACAGCTGCCGGGCGTGGCAGTCCTCCTCCCGGCTCAGCTCCCGGAACAGCCCCGCCAGGCACGGGTCCCCCACGCTTTGGGCGGCCTGATCGTATTGCCGGGCGGCCCAGACCTCCTGATGATACCGCTGCCGCAGCAGCTGCCGCCAGGGCAGCGTCTCCCCCGGCCCCGACGCCAGCGCCGGGCGATAGCACTGGCCGCAGGCCAGGTAATACACCGCCAGCAGCCGCCGGGCGTGGGCTCCCTCCCGGTTGGCCATCCGCTGCATCATCCGCCGGGCGGCGGGATTGGGCGCCCGCCGGGCGGCCTCCAGATAGGCCCGCCGGTCCCCCAGCTCCCCTTCGATCATCTCCTGCAGACCCTTCAGATCCGGGGCCGGGGCCGCCGGGCAGTCCGTCGCCTCCTTCTCCTCCGGATACGGGTCCAGCTCCGGCGACACCCGCCGCCATACCCGGCGGCAGCTTTCGTAATCCAGGGCATTCCGGTCCGTCTGATCCATGTGATCCCCTCCTTCTCCCCCATTCTATGCCGGCGGGGGAAAAAGAGTTCCGTCCTCACATCACGCCCATGGCCCGCAGGCCGGCGGCGAAGCAGAAGATGGTGACCATGGACAGCGCCGAGCTCCAGGCCACCACCTGCTGGGCCAGCTGCTCGTCGCCGCCCATCTCCTGGACCATCACCGCGCTGGTCACCGCCACCGGCGAGCAGAAAATGGCCACCACCGTGGGCATTTCCTCCGCCGTGATGCCCAGCGGATCCCGCAGCAGCACCGCCAGGGTCAGCACGATCCCCGGCACCACCACCAAGCGCATGGCCACCGCCGCCGTGATCTTCTTCCACAGGCCCTGCACCGCGTCGAACCGCAGCCGGGCCCCCAGGATCACCAGTACCAGCGGCGAGGCCGCCCGGGACAGGTCGCCGCACACCTTATAGACGGAGGGCAGGGTCTGCGGCAGGTCGAACACCGACGGCGCCAGCTGCCGCAGCAGCACCGCCGCAAAGCCCGCCAGAGCGCCCAGGATCAGAGGGTTCTGGAAAATGCGCCGCACCTCATCCCGCCAGGACAGGTTTTTTTCCTCGCTGTAGGCCGTCAGCACCAGCACCGCCAGCACGTTGAACACCGGCACGCACACCGAGGTCACCAGGGACGCGAAGATCAGCGCCTCCTCCCCGCCCAGGGCGCTGGCCAGGGGGATGCCCATGATTACCTGGTTGGCCCGGAAGGTGGCCTGGGCGATGACCGCCCGCTGCCCCCGGTCCCGGGCAAACAGCGGAGCCACCGCCACACCCAGGCCCGCAGCCCCCACGATGCACGCCACGATGAAGCCCAGCAGCCGCCAGTTCAGCACCGACAGATCCTCGATGGCGTATACGTTTAAAAACAGCTGCACCGGCAGCAGCACATGAAAGCAGAAGCCGTTGAGCTGGCGGTAAAAATCGTCGCTCCACCGGCCCGCCCGCCGCAGGCCGCAGCCCAGCGCCATCATCAGCAGCAATGGCATAATGGCCCGCCCGGCGTACAAAAAGATATCCAGCATGGTGTTCTCCTCGGTAAAATCTTCTCCGCTTCCCGTTGACACAGGCGGAGAATCTGATATAATAGACGTGAAAGGGCGCTGCGACAAGCGGTCAGCCCTGTAAGTGAATTAAGCTTCTAAAAAAGAAACCGTCACTTGGCAGAGTGGCGGTTTCTGCGTTCTGCGTTAGTATAGCACGCGGCATTTTGGATTGCAACTTGCAAAATATCGCCCCAGGGTTTACACTGTACCCAAACCCAACGCAAAGGAGAATACCGTATGTTTCAGGGATACAGCCAGGAAACCGTGGATTTTATGTGGGGCATCCGCTTCAACAACGAACGCGGCTGGTTCCTGGTCCACAAGGACGACTATCAGCAGCACCTGCTGACCCCCACCCGGGAGCTGGGCCAGGCGGTGTACGAGGGGCTGTCGGCGGCCCTGCCCCGGGAGCCGCTGATCCTGAAGGTCAGCCGCATTTACCGGGACGCCCGGCGGCTTCACGGCCAGGGGCCCTACAAGGACCACCTGTGGTTCTGCGTCCGCACCGGGGACCAGGACTGGACCGGCCGCCCCACCTTCTATTTTGAGATCGCCCCGGACTACTACAGCTACGGCATGGGCTTCTGGGCCGCCTCCGCCGCCCTGATGACCCGCTATCGCCAGCAGATCGACCGGGACCCCAGGCCCCTGGAGAAGCTGGTGCGGGCGTTTAACCGCCAGGAGGTGTTTCAGCTGAACGGCCCGGACTATGTCCGCAGCAAGGGCCAGGTCAGCGGCCTGCTGCGCCCCTGGTATCAGAAGAAGTCCCTGACCCTGTCCCACGAAGTCCCCCTGGACGAGAGCCTCTATTCCCCGGACTTCGCCTCCCGGGTCACGGAGGACCTGAAGACCCTTCTGCCTTTCTATCGCTACTTTGCCGCCCTCTGCGCGGCGGCGGAATAAGCCGCCGTCCCATCACCACAGGCGCTTTTCGGGAATCGTGCAGAGCGGGACGGAAAAAATCACGGTTTTCCTCTTGAAATCCCGGCGGGATTGTGGTAGTATAATGCATACTATGAGAAAAGTGCCCCCAGAGGGCTGAAATTTTGGAGGGAGTTCCGTTATGAACGCTGTTTTGATTGTTATCACCGTGGTCCAGCTGCTGGTGGCGCTGGCCCTGATCCTCATCGTCCTGTTCCAGTCCGGCAAGAGCCAGGGCCTGTCCGGGGCCATCGGCGGCATCGCCGATTCCTATATGAGCCGCTCCAAGGCCAAGAGCATGGACGCCAAGCTGGCCCGCTGCACCAAGTGGGTGGCCGCCGTGTTCGTGGTGCTGACCCTGGTGCTGGACTGCATGGTCGCCGCCGGCATCAAGTAAATCGCGAAAATCTCCGGGGGACGCAGCCGCGTCCCCCGATTTTTGTATGCAGGAGAAGCGTATGGAGTATCTGACTTTTTCCGCCCCCGGCCGGGTGGAGCTGGGGGGTAACCACACGGACCATCAGCACGGCTGCGTGCTGGCGGCGGCCATTGACCGCACCGCCCGGGCACGGGTGCGGCCCACCGGAGAGGGCGTGGTCCGGGTGTTCTCCCGGGGGTATGCGCCGGTGGAGCTGGCCCCGGATGACCTGTCCCCCCGGCAGGAGGAGCGGAACACCACCGCCGCCCTGGTCCGGGGCATGGCCGCCGCCTTTGCCCGGCGGGGCATCCTCTGGCAGGGCTTCGACGCATGGGTGGAGTCCGACGTGCTGCCGGGCTCCGGCCTCTCCAGCAGCGCCGCCTTTGAGGTGCTGCTGGGCCGCATAGGCAATGCCCTGTTCGCCGGGAACAGCCTGACCGCCCCGGACATCGCCCGGATGGGCCAGTGGGCGGAGAACGTGTACTTCGGCAAGCCCTGCGGCCTGATGGATCAGCTGGCCAGCAGCACCGGCGGGCTGGTGTTCATGGACTTCCGGGACCCCGCCGCCCCGCTGGTGCGGCGGCTGGACGCCGCCCTGCCCGGGTACGCCCTGTGCGTGGTGGACAGCGGCGCGGACCACGCGGGACTCACCGATGCATACGCCGCCATCCCCCGGGAGCTGGGGGCCGTGTGCCGCCTGTTCGGAGCGGAGGTCCTGCGCCAGGTGGAGGAGGCGGAATTTCACCGCCGCCTGCCGGAGGTCCGCCGGGCCGCCGGGGACCGGGCGGTGCTGCGGGCCATCCATGTGTTCGACGAGAACCGCCGGGTGCTGGGCCAGGTGCAGGCTCTGGAAAACGGCGACACGGAGGGCTTCCTGGCCCTGGTCAACGACTCCGGCCGCTCCTCCTGGGAATATTTGCAGAACATCGCCCCGGAGGGGGCCGCCGGACACCAGGAGCTGGCCGTGACCCTGGCCCTGTGCCGCCGCCTGCTGCGGGGCCGGGGAGCCGCCCGGGTACACGGCGGCGGCTTCGCCGGAACGGCCCTGTGCATGGTGCCAGAGGCGGATTATCCCGCCTTCCGTGCGGAGCTGGAGACTTTGCTGGCCCCGGACTGCTGCCATCGGCTGCAAATCGTATAAAAATCACCCCTGTATGCTCTTTGGCATACAGGGGTGAAGCGTTATTCGTCGTCCGACTCCTCCGAATGGGAGGAATCTCCTTTTTTCAGATGGGAGACGATGATGCCGGTGCAGCACAGTATAAGCACCGCCAGCACCAGCGTGCAATACAGAACAGGGCCATACATCAAATCGGTTGACATAAGGCCAAAGCCCAAAAAGCCAAGAGTGGAACCCAAAAAGAGCAAGAGAACCACCGCAGCACCCAGCAGAATCAGTTTGGTTATAAGCTTCATATTTTGACTCCTCACTTTCTACTAAACGCACAATTTGCAGCTTTTCATCCGGACACTGTGTAGGTATATTACCATATTCAAAACGAAACGTCAACATGATATTGTGAAATCGCCCATGTATAAAAGCTCGCGATTTACGCTTGCACATGCGCCGCTGCCACCGGCTGCAAATCGTATAGATCGTATAAAAATCGCCCCTGTATGCCAAAGGCATACAGGGGCGAAGCCGTTATTCGTCGTCCTGGATCATCAGCTGCACGGCACTGTGCAGGTTGCGGATCTCCACCCGGGGGGCGGAGGGGGCGTATTCGCCGTCCAGGGACCAGGGGATGTCCTCCCGGGTGGTGACGGTGACGCTGCGGACATGGCGGAAGATCACCCCGGGATAGTCATAGTCCATGCGGTTCAGGGCCGTGATGAGGTTTTGCAGGTCCAGGGCGGTTTTGGGCATCCGCAGCAGGATCAGCTCGAACATGCCGTCGTCCATGTGCACCCGCTTGGAGTCCAGCTTCACCAGGCCCCCCAGGGAGGTGGAGTTGCACACCGCACCGAAGATGAAGTCCCCGTCGAAGGACTCGCCGTCGGCCTCCACCCCGCAGCGGTAGGGCCGCAGGGAGTCCAGATTCTTGATGCCCTCCAGAATGTACGCAAAGTGACCCAGGGCGTTCTTCGTCTCCTGGGACGCGGAGTAGGACGCCTTGGTAAAGGCCCCGAAGGAGGCCACATAGGAGAAATACCGATCGTTGTGGGCCCCCAGGTCCAGGGGATGGGGGGTGCCCTCCACCACCGCCCGGGCCGCCTGCTGCACGGAGGAGGGGATCCGCAGGCTGGCGGCAAAGTCGTTGGTGCTGCCGTTGGGCAGATAGCCCACCGGCGGGCGGTTTTCCAGCTGCATCAGGCCCGACAGCGTCTCGTTGAGGGTGCCGTCTCCGCCGGCGCACACCACCAGGTCATAGTCCCCGCCCCATTGGGCGGCGAAGCGGGCGGCGTCCCCGGCGGCCTGGGTCAGCATCACCCGCACCAGATACCCGGCCCGGCCGAAGGTGGCCACGGCGTCAAACAGAGGGGCGGAGGACTTGGTCTTGCCCGCCCGGGGATTGACAATGAACAACAGGGTCTTATCCATGAACAGTCTCCTTTACCATCGTCGCCTTTGATAATAGTCCCGCCATTATACCGCTTTTCCCGGCAGATTGCAAGCATTTGACACCGGCTGCGGGTCAGGGGCAGAAAGTGGTTATGAATGGATTGCATTTTTCGGAAGAATCTGTTAAAATTATCATTTTGTGAGGGGATTTTTCCCCAAAGGAGGAACTGTTCCATGCTGGAGCTGCAAAACATCTGCTATCGCGTGTCCACTCCCGAGGGGGAGCTGGACATTCTCAGGGACATCAGCATCACCATTCCGGACCAGCGGCTGATGGTTTTCACCGGCCCCAACGGCGGCGGAAAAACCACCCTGGCCAAGATCATCATGGGCCTGGTCCAGCCCACCTCCGGCCGCATTCTGTATAACGGCCAGGACGTCACCCCGCTGTCCATCACCGAACGGGCAAGGCTGGGCATCAGCTACGGCTTTCAGCAGCCGCCCCGGTTCAAGGGGATCACGGTCCACGATCTGCTGCGGCTGGCGGCGGGGAAGGAAAAGCTCACCAAGGACCAGTGCTGCGCCTATCTGACCAAGGTGGGCCTGTGCGCCAACGACTATCTGGACCGGGAGGTGGACGTGTCCCTCTCCGGCGGCGAGGTCAAGCGCATCGAGATCGCCACCATTCTGGCCCGCCGGGGCAGTCTGATGATCTTCGACGAGCCGGAGGCGGGCATCGACCTGTGGTCCTTCGCCCGGCTGACGGAGACCTTTGAACAGATCCACCGGGAGCATCAGGCCGCCATGATCATCATCTCCCACCAGGAGCGGATCATCCAGCTGGCCGACGAGATCGCCGTGATCGCCGGGGGACGCATCGCCCACCGGGGCACCACGGAGGAAATTCTACCGCTGATCCTGGCGGATACCCTGGGCGGATGCCCGGTGCTGAATCGAGAGGAGGCCCGTTCATGATCACCGAGATCGACGCAAAGCTGCTGGAAAAAATCGCCGACCTGACCGGAAAGCCCGCCGGGGCCTTCAACATCCGCAAGGACATGGGCTGCGAGGCCCGGCAGTCCACGGAGCACATCGCCATCGACCCCCGGGCCGACGGCAAGCCCGGCATCGACATCCATTTCAAGGCCGGCACCAAGGGCGAGACCTGTCACATCCCCGTCATCATCAGCCAGACGGGCATGAGCGACATGGTGTATAACGACTTCTATGTGGCCGACGACTGCGACGTGAACATCGTGGCCGGGTGCGGCATCCACAACTCCGGCTGCGACGAAAGCCGCCACGACGGCATCCACACCTTCCACATCGGCAGAAACTGCCGGGTCCACTACACCGAGAAGCATTACGGCGAGGACGCCCAGGGCGAGACCGGCAAAAACGTGATGAATCCCCAGACCATCGTGTATCTGGGGGAGAACTCCACCATGCAGATGGACACCGTCCAGATCCGGGGCATCGACTCCACCCTGCGGGACACCCGATTTTACTGTGAGGCCGGCAGCGAGGTGGTGGTCACGGAGCGCCTGCTGACCCACGGAGACCAGACCGCGGAAAGCGACATGACCATCGAGCTCAACGGCAGGGACGCCCGGGGCCGGGTGATCTCCCGGTCCGTGGCTCAGGACAGCTCCCGCCAGGTGTTCCACCCGGTGATGGTGGGCAACAGCCAGTGCTTCGGCCATGTGCAGTGCGACTCCATCATCATGGGCGCCGCCCACATCCAGTCCGTTCCGGCCATCACCGCCAACTGTCCCGACGCCCAGCTGATCCACGAGGCTGCCATCGGCAAGATCGCCGGGGACCAGCTGCTGAAGCTGGAGACCCTGGGGCTGACTCCCGAGGAGGCTGAGGAGACCATCCTCAAGGGCTTCCTGGCGTAAAATAGCAGCAAAAGCCCGCGTATCCACTGCGGATACGCGGGTTTTGGTTTGGTGCCCCGTCGGGGATTCGAACCCCGGACACCCTGCTTAAAAGGCAGGTGCTCTACCGACTGAGCTAACGGAGCGTGGCACATATGAAAAAAGGATGGGGCCATCCGGAAAGGCGTGGCAGGGATGGCTGGACTCGAACCAGCGGATGAGGGAGTCAAAGTCCCTTGCCTTACCACTTGGCGACACCCCTGTGTGGAAAGGGATGAGGGACCGGGACACTCCCGATCCCTCATTTCTTTTTGTGGGGTGGGTAAAGGGACTCGAACCCTCGACACCCGGAACCACAATCCGGTGCTCTAACCAACTGAGCTACACCCACCATATAGAACCGCAAGGAACGCCGGACGACATGCTCCAGTAAAGAAGTGGCGCGCCAGAAGGGACTCGAACCCCTGGCCTACTGCTTAGAAGGCAGTTGCTCTATCCAACTGAGCTACTGGCGCATAAAAAAGTGGAGCGGGTGACGGGAATCGAACCCGCATCCCCAGCTTGGAAGGCTGGTGCCCTGGCCATTGTGCTACACCCGCATGCGCCCTCCGCGAAATCGTCAGCTTTGTCATATTACCATATACTGCTTGGTTCTGTCAAGAGAAAAATTGAAATTTTCCGCCCTCAGAAAATCCCAGGAAAAATCCTCGAACATCTGTTGCAAACCCGGATTTTCTGTGATATAATCGAAAAAAGTACCCGGTAAAGGAGCGGACATCATGGCCCAGCTGACCAAAATGCAGCAGAAAATCTATGACTACATCGTCCAGGCCATCCAGGACCAGGGGTATCCCCCCTCGGTGCGGGAGATCGGCGAGGCCGTGGGGCTGAAGTCCCCCTCCACGGTGCACTTTCACCTGAAGCACCTGGAGGAGCTGGGCGTCATCGGCAAGCAGGCCGGAAAGGGCCGTGCCCTGACCCTGACGGAGGCGCCCCAGGAGAACCAGGTGCCCATTGTGGGCAATGTGGCCGCCGGGTCCCCCATTCTGGCCCAGGAGTGCATCGAGGATTACCTGACCTTCGACACCGGCGGCCGGGACGGGGAGTATTTCGCCCTGCGGGTCCGGGGCGAGTCCATGATCAATGCCGGCATCCTTCCGGACGACCTGGTGGTGGTGCACCAGCAGCCCGCCGCCAACAACGGCGAGATCGTGGTGGCCCTGCTGGGGGACGAGGCCACGGTGAAGCGCCTGAAGCGGCAGGGGAGAGAAGTCTGGCTTCTGCCGGAAAACCCGGCCTATCAGCCCATCGACGGGCGGGAGGCCCGGATCCTGGGCAAGGTGGCCGCCGTCATCCGCCGGTATTGACACGCCGGGCCCAAGCCGCTATAATATTAGACAATCGAACAGCGCGACGATCGGAAAGAGTATGCCGCGCAGCTCCGGCAAGAGAGGGACGGCCACCGGCTGCAAGCCGTCCTGCGGGGTGCGGCAGAAGGTGCGTCCGGGAGCGCGCGGGATGTGGAAGCCCGCCGCATGGCCTGCGTCAAAGGCCCTCAAGCGACAAACGAGAGTGGAACCGCGAGACATCGCCTCTCATGCCCCTGGGCATGGGAGGCTTTTTGTTTGCCATCGAAAACTGACGATTGAAGGAGAACACACTATGTATCTGTATAATTCCGCCACCCATCGGAAAGAGGAGTTCAAGACCCACACCCCCGGCCATGTGGAGATGTACACCTGCGGCCCCACGGTGTATCACTTTGCCCACATCGGCAACCTCCGCAGCTATATCATGGAGGACGTGCTGGAGAAATACCTGCGCTACGCCGGATACAGCGTCAACCGGGTCATGAACATCACCGACGTGGGCCACCTGACCTCCGACGCCGACCAGGGCGAGGACAAGATGCTCAAGGGCGCCCGGCGGGAGCACAAAACCGTCATGGAGATCGCCCGGTATTACACCGACGCCTTTTTCGAGGACTGCCGCAAGCTGAACATCAAGCGCCCCGACGCGGTCCAGCCCGCCACCGGCCTCATTGACGACTATATCAGGATCATCACCCGCCTGCTGGACACCGGCTATGCCTATGTGGCCGGGGGCAACGTGTATTTCGACACCAGCAAGCTGGAGCGGTACTATATCTTCAACGACCACAACGAGGAGGACCTGGCCGTGGGCGTCCGGGAGGGCGTGGAGGAGGACACCAACAAGCGCAACCGCAACGACTTTGTCCTCTGGTTCACCAAGTCCAAGTTCGAGGATCAGGCCCTGAAATGGGACTCCCCCTGGGGCGTGGGCTATCCCGGCTGGCACATTGAGTGCTCCGGCATCTCCATGAAGTACAACGGCGAGTATCTGGACCTGCACTGCGGCGGCATCGACAACGCCTTCCCCCACCACACCAACGAAATCGCCCAGTCCGAGAGCTATCTGGGCCATCCCTGGTGCCCCCAGTGGTGCCATGTGGCCCACCTGAACACCGAGGGCGGCAAGATGTCCAAGTCCAAGGGCGAGTTTTTAACCGTGTCCCTGCTGGAGCAGAAGGGGTATGATCCCCTGGCCTATCGCTTCTTCTGCCTGCAAAGCCACTATCGCAAGAGCCTGGTGTTCACCTGGGAGAATCTGGACAACGCCGTGGCGGCCTATAACAAGCTGCTGGCCAAAATCGCCGCCCTGACCCCCGGCAAGGGAGACGTGGACCCGGCGGCTCTGGAGGAGCTGAAGGCCCGCTTCACCAAGGCCATGGACAACGACCTGAACACCTCCATGGCGGTGACGGTGCTCTATGACGTGCTGAAGGCCAGGACCACCGACGCCACCAAGCTGGCGGCTCTGGACAGCTTCGACCAGGTGCTGGGCCTGAAGCTGACGGAGAAGGCGGCGTCCCTGCGCAAGACCCAGGCGGCGGCTCCCGCCGCCGGCGGCTTCACCGTGGTCTGCGAGGACGGCGGCCAGGATCCCAAGGTGGAGGCCCTGATCCGGGCCCGGGCCGACGCCAAGAAGGCCAAAAACTTCGCCGAGGCCGACCGCATCCGCGATGAGCTGAAGGCCCAGGGCGTGGAGATCACCGACGTCCCCGGCGGCGTCCGCTGGAAGCGGGCATAAGTCCCCAATAAGCAGCAAGCCCGCCGCGCATTTTTCCTCCGTACCCATTGCGCATCCGGGCCGCATGGGGTATAATAAAACGTCAAATCTCTGAAAGAAAAAGGGGAGATCCATATGCAGGCAATCATACTGGCAGCAGGCATGGGCAAGCGGCTGAAGGAGCTGACCCAGGACCGGACCAAGTGCATGGTGCAGGTCAACGGGGTGGCCCTGATCGACCGGATGCTCCATCAGATCGAAAGCCGCCATCTGTCCCGCATCGTCATCGTGGTGGGCTATGAGGGCGAAAAGCTCATGAAATATATCGACACCCTGGGCATCCGGACGCCCATTGTCTATGTCCAGAACCCCATTTACGACAAGACCAACAACATCTATTCCCTGGCCCTGGCCAAGGACTATCTGTGCCAGGACGATACCCTGCTGTTTGAGTCGGATCTGATCTTCGAGGACGCCGTCATCGACCAGCTGCTGGACGACCCCCGGGAGACCCTGGCCCTGGTGGACAAGTACGAAAGCTGGATGGACGGCACCTGCGTGAAGCTGGGGCCCGATGACAGCATCGCCTCCTTCGTCCCCAGCAAGAATTTCCGGTTTGAAGAGGCCCACGAATACTACAAGACCGTGAACATCTACAAGTTCGGCCGCCACTTCTCCCGGACCCACTATGTTCCCTTCCTGGAGGCCTATTCCAAGGCCCTGGGCAACAACGAGTATTATGAGCAGGTGCTGCGGGTCATCGCCATGCTGGATGACCCGGAGATCCGGGCCAAGCGCCTGAATGGCCAGCTGTGGTACGAGATCGACGACATCCAGGACCTGGACATTGCCTCCTCCATGTTCGCCCAGGACCCGGACCTCCGGGTCAGCCTCATGCAGGGACGTTACGGCGGCTACTGGCGCTATCCCCAGCTGCTGGACTTCTGCTATCTGGTGAACCCCTATTTCCCGCCCCAGCGGCTGATCGACGAGATTCAGGCCAATTTCACCTCCCTGCTGACCCAGTATCCCTCCGGTATGCGGGTGAACGCCCTGCTGGCGGCCAGGAACTTCGCCGTCCACCAGCAGAACATCCTGGTGGGCAACAGCGCGGCAGAGCTCATCAAGGCCCTGATGGCCCGGCTGGAGGGGGTCACCGGCTTCATCCGCCCCACCTTCGAGGAGTACCCCAACCGCTATCAGGACCGGCCCAACGTCTGCTTCACCCCGGCGGGCCCGGACTTCCGGTACACCGCTGACGACCTGATGGCCTTCTTCGGCCCCCAGGACATCGACAACCTGGTGCTCATCAACCCCGATAACCCCACCGGCAACTATATTCCCGCCCCGGACGTGCTGCGCCTGGCGGACTGGGCGCAGGAGAAGGGCATCCGCCTGATCCTGGACGAATCCTTTGTCGACTTTGCCGACGAGGCGGACAACACCTTCATCCGCCAGGACCTGCTGGACCGGTACAGGAGGCTGTATGTGGTCAAGAGCATCTCCAAGTCCTATGGCGTCCCCGGCCTGCGGCTGGGGGTCCTGGCCTCCGGCGACCAGGACCTGATCGCCGCCCTGAAAAAGGACGTGGCCATCTGGAACATCAACTCCTTTGCCGAGTTCTATATGCAGATCGAGGAGAAGTATAAGAAGGACTATGCCCGGGCCCTGGAGCTGATCCGGGCCGAGCGGGCCCGCTTCCGCCGGGAGCTGGAGAAGCTCCCCAACCTGCGGGTGATCCCGTCCCAGGCCAACTATCTCATGGTGGAGCTGCTGGGCGGCCTGTCCGCCCGGGCCATCACCCGGGAGCTGCTGGTGAACCGCTGCATCCTGGTGAAGGACCTGTCTCCCAAGCTGGGCGGGCGGCAGTATCTCCGGCTGGCCGTCCGGGACACCCGGGACAACGACCGGCTGCTGGAGGCCCTGCGGCCCCTGTGCGGCGCATAAAAGCATACGTTGCCCCCTCCGGCCGGGCCGGAGGGGGCAATTTTATGCCGCGCTTTTTCATACCACAAAAATTTTTGTCCACTTCATATGCTAATTTGTTGGAAAATTCGACGCTTTCCGGTGGACACCCCGCCCCCCGCAGTGCTATACTATTACTGAATACGACACAGTGTCTGCTTTTTATAACATATCTTGCAACGGGGTGATACGATGAAAACCATGCGTAGAGGAACGAGTATATTGCTGTGCCTGGCGCTGCTGCTGGCGGCCCTTCCGGTGATCCTGCCGGTATTTACATCAGCCACCGCCGCCGACGACCAGGAGGAGCAGCTGCTGGGGACCCTGAGCCAGCGGTTCGAGGCCAGCGGCCCGGGGGTCATCTCCTCCGGAGCGGGCGACGCAGGCGGCAAGTCCTACGGCGCGTATCAGTTCTCCAGCCGCAGCGACATTCCCCGGGCCTTCTTCCGGTGGTGTCAGTCCTCCTCCGATACATATTACCGCTCCATCGGCAACCGGCTGGCCGCCGCCTATGAGGCCGACGGGGGCTATGGCTCCAGCTTCGACGCCACCTGGCGGGCCCTGGCCAACGAGGACAGCGACGGCTTTATGCGGGTGCAGCGGAATTATGTCCGCCGCAGCTACTATGACCCCATCGTCCGGTCCATCGAGTCCGCCGTGCCGGGGTTCGACATGGATAACTACAGCATCGCCCTGCGCAACGTGTTCTGGTCCCGTGCCGTGCAGCACGGAGTGGGCGGCTCCTCGGGCTTTTCCAGCAGCGACGGCCGGGGCGGCGCCACCGGCGTCATTATGCGGGCCTTCGACGCTCTGGGCGGCTTTGCCAATCAGCCTGAGGCCCAGCTCATCGAGGCCATTTACAACGAAAGCGGCGCCGTGCGGGAGCCTCAGTCAGACTCCTACGGCGTTATGACCGGCCCCACCGCCGACAAGTACGGCGTCACCGGCAAGGTGCTGAAGTATTACGACGGCAACTCCGGTGACGTGCAGCTGGGCGTATACGCCCGCCTGCGGATCAATGAGCCCGCCAAGGCCCAGGTGATGCTGGCGGACTACGGCTTCAAGGACGCCACGGTGGGCGAGGGCGTGTATCAGCTGCGCTCCTCCGCCAACAGCAGCCTGACGGCCACCCCCAGCTCCTCGGGCCTGACCCTGAACGCTGTCACCGGCGGCAAAAATCAGCAGTTCCGCCTGGACTATCACGCCAGCGGCTACTATACCATCACCTGCCAGGAAAACGGCCTGCGGCTCACCGCCGGTAAAAACGGCGTCACCCTGGCCAAGGCGTCCACGGACAAGGGCCAGCTGTGGAAGGCCGCCGTGTATAACAGCGGCTTTTCCCTGCAAAACCGGGGCACCGGCGCCTATCTGTCCGTGTCCTCCAATGCCGCCGGCGGCCGCCTGGTGCTGTCGGAAACCGCCCTGCAATGGCAGCTGGCCCTGGCCGGGGCCGGCTGGACCCTGGACGGCGCGTCCTATCCCACGGTGAACTCCACCCTGACGGTGGGGCAGACGGGCTTCCCCTTCCGGGGCACCCTGCGCAACTCCTATAACATCCGGAGGGTGACGGTGTCCATCCTCCGCTCCAACGGCGCCAACGCCATCACTCCCGCCACCGCCTCCCCCAATGCCAAGAGCTATGACCTGTCCCGGCTGGACGACGCCGTGGCCTTCTCCCGGCTGGGAGTGGGAGGCTATACCCTGGTCATCGCGGCAGAAAACACCGCCGGGGACAACTATCGCCTGGAATCCCGGTTCTATGTCACCGACGGCTCCTATGTGGTGTCCTTCGACCCCTGCGGCGGCGCCTGCTCCGAGAGCACCCGCCTGGTCTCCGCCGGTCAGAAATACGGCACCCTGCCCACCCCGGTGAAGGAGGGCTGCGCCTTTGTGGGCTGGTTCACCCAGCCGGAGGGCGGCCAGCAGATCACCGCCAACAGCACCACCGGGGCCGGCAACATCACCCTCTATGCCCACTATCAGGGGCAGTATACCTATCAGTTCCTGAACTATGACGGCTCCGTGTATGCCCAGGGGAAGCTGGCCGCCGGGCAGGCCATCCCCAAGCCCGCCGGAACCCCGGTCCGCCCCGCCGACAGCCAGTATACCTACACCTTCACCGGCTGGCAGGGCTACACCAGCGGCATGACCATCTCCGGCAACGTCACCTTCACCGCCCAGTTTGAGGCCAAGGCGGTGGAGAGCTATCCCCAGGAGATCACCACCGGGGCCTACCGCATCGCCGACGGCTATCTGCGGGCCATCCCCGTGGGCACCACCGCCCGGCAGCTGCTGGCGGGCCTGTCCCCCAGCGACTACATCACCCTGCCGGTCCAGGGTGACAGCCCCGTGGGCACCGGCATGGCCGTCACCTATGCCCGGGACGGCCAGACCCTCCAGACCCTGACCACCGTGGTCACCGGCGACCTCAGCGGCGACGGCCGGGTCACCATCACCGATATGGTCCGGCTGCAGGCCCATCTGCTGGGCAAAAACACCCTCACCGGCGCTGCCCTTCAGGCGGCAGACCTGAACGGCGACGGCCAGGTCACCATCACCGACATGATCCGGCTGCAGGCGTATCTGCTGGGCCGGGGCACCATCCAACCCAACTGAGCAGGAGGGCTTGACCCATGAGAAAGAGAATTTCATCCGTCCTGGCGGGCCTGCTGGCGGCGCTGCTGCTGTGGGGCCTGGCTCCGGTAACGGCGGAGGCCGCCGGGGCCAGCTTCTCCGGCTCCGGCAGCGTCCGGGCCGGTGACAGCGTCACCGTAACCTTCACCGTCAGCGGCTCCAACATCCAGGGCATCACCGCCGTGCTGCACTACGACAGCAGCGCCCTGACCCTTACCGGCACCCGCCAGCTGGTGGGCTCCAGCTGGTCTGTGGATATGAGCGGCGGCAACCTGCTGGCCTATGACCAGTCCCTGTCCAATCCCATCACCGGCAGCGCCGCTGTGCTGGCCGTCACCTTCCAGGTGAAGTCCGGCGTGGCCGCCGGGACCCGGGTCAGCGCCACCATCACCGACATTGTGGCCACCGACGGCAACAGCGACCAGTCCCTGAACGACGCGTCCTGGGCGGCCAGCGTGGCCGCGCCCCCCTCCGGCAACGCCAATCTGGCGGGCCTGTCCTGCGGGGACTATGCCCTGTCTCCGGCCTTCTCCGCCGGAACCACGGAATACAGTGTCACCGTACCCTATGACGTGTCCCGGCTGCCCCTGGATTACCGGGCCGCCGACGGCGGGGCCGATGTATCCGTCAGCGGCAACCAGCTGTCCGTTGGCGTCAACACGGTGGTGCTGACCGTTACGGCTGCCAACGGGGCCTCCCGGCGATACACCATCTCCGTCACCCGGCAGCCGGACCCCAACGGCACTCTCAGCAGCGACGCGTCCCTGTCGGAGCTGACCCCCTCCACGGGGCAGCTGTCCCCGGCCTTTTCCCCGGAAATCACGGAATACGCCGTGTACGTCCCCTATGAGACCGCCAAGATATCCCTTTCCGCCACCGCCAAGGACAGCAAGGCCCTGGGCGTCACCCAGCCCGATGCGTCCCTGAAAGAGGGCGACAACCTGCTGACCGTCACCTGCACCGCCGAGGACGGCGCCACCCGGGACTATACGGTCCATGTGGTGCGGATGCCGGCCTTTGCCGGTACCCTGCCCCAGATCGGCCAGCCGGAGCCGGAGGACCCCGCTCCGGAGGAGCCGCAGACCCAGCCCGGCCCCTTCCGGGCCCTGTGGACAGCCCTGTGCGCCCCGGTGGACCTGCCCCTGAACCGCTGGCTCCCCATGTACGCCATTCTGGCCGCCGGGCTGGTGGTTCTGCTGGTGCTGCTGTTCTTCATGGGCCGGGCCGTGGGCATTGCCCGCAGCCGCCGCCGTCTGCCGGACCATCCGGCCCAGATGGAGCCGCCCCAGTCCCCGGAGGAGCCGGAATCTGTACCGGAAACGCCGGAGTCTGTGCCGGAACCTGTACCGGAGCCGGAGGAAGCCCCCGCCGCTTCGGAGGAGACGCCGGTTCCCCCGGTGATCGTGCCGGAAAGCGCCCCGGCGGAGGAAGCCCCCGCCCCGGAGGCTGTCACGCCGCCGGAGGAGGAAGTCCCGGCTGAGGAGCCGGAGGCCCCGGTAAGCGAGGAAGTCCCGGCTGAACCGGAGCCTGCCCCGGAACCGGAACCCACTCCCCAAACGCCGGAGGAAGCCCCGGAGGAGCCGGAGGACAAGCCCCAGACCCTGGATCGCGACAGCCTGGACGCCCTGCTGGAGGAGATCCGCAACATGGAGCCCTGATTTGAGACAGTCAAAGAGGCCCCCGTTTTCGCTCAGCGAAAACGGGGGCCTCTTTGACGATTATGCAAATTCCATGGGCGTCCGGGTGCAGACCTCCCGGATCTTGGCCTGCAAGCGCTTCAGGTCCTGGAAGGTCTCCGGCTTCTTGCCCGGGTCCCGCAGCAGGGCCGCCGGGTGATACAGGGCTGTCATCCACATGCCGTTTTTCTCAAAAAACTGCCCGTGTTCCTGGGTGATCTTAAAATCCGGCCTGATGATCTCCGCCGCGCTGATGCGTCCCAGGCACACCAGGATCTTCGGCTGCATCAGCTCCAGCTGCCGCCGCAGAAATCCGGCGCAGGCGTCCTTTTCGGTGTTCAGAGGGTCCCGGTTTTTGGGCGGGCGGCACTTGACGCTGTTGGTGATGTAGATTTCCTGCCGCCGCAGGCCGATCATGGCCAGCATATCGTCCAGCAGCTTCCCGGCGGCTCCCACAAAGGGCTCGCCCTGCTGGTCCTCGCTGGCCCCGGGGGCCTCGCCCACCAGCAGCACCTCCGCCGTGGGGGACCCCACCCCGAACACCACGTTGGTCCGGGTATCCGCCAGGCCGCAGGCCCGGCAGCTCATGCACTGCTGCCGCAGCTGCTCCCACTGGTCCATATCTTTCCTCCCTTTCCCCGCCTTTGCCCGGGTATCGCGGCAGCCCTCCCGGGGCAGAATGAGGGGGAAGGGAGGCGTCGCCGTGTACTGGCTGTGGCTGTTTTGTCTGTATAGCTTTCTGGGATATCTGCTGGAAAAAATCTTCGCCGCCGTCACCGGGTCCCGGCATCAGGTGCGCAAGTGCTTTCTCCTGCTGCCCCTGTGCCCGGTGTACGGCCTGGCCATGCTGGCGGTGCTGCATCTGCCCGCCGACCTGACCCGGGGCTTCCTCCGCCTGGCCTTTTACGGCGGCCTCACGGCCACCGCCGTGGAATACGCCGTGCATTTTCTCTATGACAAGCTGCTGGGGGTCATGTTCTGGGACTATTCCGGCACCCACATGGACCTGAACCGCCGGGTCTGCGTGCCCTTTGCGGTGGTATGGGGTCCGTTGACGGCCTTCGCCCTCCGGCAGGTGCAGCCCCTGCTGCACCCCATCGCCCTGCACGCCCCCGCCGGGGCGGGGCTGGCCCTGCTGCTGGTGCTGACGGCGGACAGCTTCTTCACCGTCCGCCTGCTGCGCCGGACCCACAACGTGGACCTGCTGGGCCTGCCCAACCTGCTGGCGTCTCTGCGTTAGCCCAGCACCCGGTCCAGCCAGGCCCCGATGTCGCCGTACACCGTGTCCCGCATGGCGGCCTCGTTGAGAATTTCATGCCGCAGGCCGGGATACAGCTTCAGGGTCACGTCCCTGATCCCCGCCCGCTTGAAGGCGTCGTGGGTCCGCCGGACACCGGCTCCCATATCGCCCACCGGGTCGTCCTGCCCGGCGATCAGCAGGATGGGCGCGTCCTTGTCCATTTTGTCGATATTCCGGGGCGTCTGGTTGAACCGCAGACCCCGCAGCATCTGGCGGAACAGGCCCACCGTGGCGTCCGCGCCGCACAGGGGGTCCGCCATATACCGGTCCACGTTGTCCGTGTCGGCGGACAGCCAGTCGTTGGGGGTCCGGGGCTTGTCGCCGAAGGCCTTGTTATAGGCCCCGAAGGCCATATTCGTCACCATCTTGCTGACGGCGTCCGGCCCCTTGAGCCCGGACAGAATTCCCGCCAGCAGCAGGCCGCCCCGGATGGTCATCTCCGGCTGCCAGCCGGTGCCCATGATGATGGCGGCGTCCACCGTGCCGGGATAGCGGATCAGGTACGACCGGGACAGGAACGACCCCATGCTGTGGCCCATCAGCAGGATGGGCAGATCCGGATACTGCTCCCGCAGCCGGTCATGGAGCAGGTGGATGTCGTCCACCACCGTCTCCCAGGTGCTGCCGTCGCCGAAATACACCGGCGTGCCGCCCTCCGGCAGGGATTTGCCGTGGCCCAGGTGGTCGTGTCCCGCCACCAGGATGCCCCGGTCGTTGAGATACCGGGCAAAATCGTCATACCGCAGGATGTGCTCCGCCACGCCGTGGGCGATCTGCAACACCGCCCGAGGCTTACGATCCGCCAGGGTCCACTGGGCTCCATGGAGCTGGGTGTGGCCGTCGCTGGAAAGAAAGGTAAATTCCTGGAAATCCGTCATGGTAATCCTGTCCTTTCTGTGCTATAATACCCTATATTAGCATACTCTGAAACAAAAAGAAAGAGGAGACTTCTATGGGAACCTATATTCTGGCGCTGGACCAGGGGACCACCAGCTCCCGGGCCATCGTGTTTGACCGCCGGGGCGACATTGTGTCCAAGGCCCAGTTTCCCTTCCGCCAGCTCTATCCCCAGCCCGGCTGGGTGGAGCATGACCCCATGGAGATCTGGGAGACGGAGCGCCGTGCGGCGGCCCAGGCCGCAGCCGGGCTGGAGGGGGAGGTGGCCGGCATCGGCGTCACCAACCAGCGGGAGACCACCATCCTCTGGGACAAGACCACCGGCCGGCCGGTATACAACGCCATCGTCTGGCAGTGCCGCCGGACGGCGGAGTTCTGCGAGGAACTGAAGCGCCGGGGGCTGGAGGAGCGCATCCAGTCCGCCACGGGCCTGCTGATCGACGCGTATTTCTCCGCCACCAAGATCCGCTGGGTGCTGGACAACGTCCCCGGCGCCCGGGAAAAGGCGGACCGGGGAGAGCTGCTGTTCGGCACGGTGGAAACCTGGCTCATCTGGCAGCTGACCGGGGCCCACGTCACGGACTACTCCAACGCCTCCCGGACCATGCTGTTCGATATCCACCGGCTGTGCTGGGACGCGGAGCTGTGCGAGCTGCTGGGGATACCCATGTCTATTCTGCCCCTGCCCGTGGCCAATAGTCAGGTGTACGGCCTGGTGAAAAAAGGCATCCCGGGCCTGGAAAAGCTGGCGGGAGTGCCGGTGTGCGGCGCGGCAGGGGACCAGCAGGCCGCCCTGTTCGGCCAGACCTGCTTCCGCCCGGGCGAGGCCAAGAATACATACGGCACCGGCTGCTTCACCCTGATGAACGTGGGGGAAAAGCCCGTCCGCAGCCGGGCGGGGCTGGTGACGTCCGTTGCCTGGCAGGTGGAGGGCCGCACGGCCTACGCCCTGGAGGGCAGCGTTTTCAACGGCGGCAGCACCATCCAGTGGCTGCGGGACGAGCTGCACCTGATCGACTCCGCCCCGGAGTGCGACCGTCTGGCGGAGTCCGTGGAGGACTCCGGCGGCGTGGTGGTGGTCCCGGCCTTCACCGGCCTGGGGGCGCCGTATTGGGATATGTACGCCCGGGGGGCCATTCTGGGCGTCACCCGGGGCACGGGCCGGGCCCACATCGCCCGGGCGGTGCTGGAGTGCATCGCCTACCAGGTGACGGACCTGATGCTGGCCATGCGGCAGGACGCCGGGTGCGACATCACCGCCCTGCGGGTGGATGGCGGGGCCAGCGTGTCGGACATTCTCATGCAGCTGCAGGCGGATCTGCTGCGCATCCCCGTGGACCGGCCCCGGATGGTGGAGACCACCGCCTTCGGCGCGGCGGCCCTGGCTGGCCTCAGCTGCGGCGTGTGGAGCGATCTGGAGGAGCTGACCCGTCTGCGCCGGAGCCAGCGGGTGTTTGAACCCACGCGGCCCCAGGCGGACTGCGACCGGGACTATCGCCTGTGGAAGCGCGCCGTGTCCCGTGCCTCCGACTGGATTGAGCATTGACAAATTCCTTGCATTGGTATATACTTATCATGATTATTCAGAATCTGAAAGGAGATCATTGCTATGGCATTTTTTGATGAACTGACCAAGAAGGCCCAGCTGGTGGCCGGTGCGGCTGCCGAAAAGGCCAAGGATCTGGCGGAGACCGCCACCGAGAAGGCCAAGGCTGCCACCGACGCCGCCAAGATGAACATGGAAATTCTCTCCGAGCAGCGGGAGATCGAGAAGAACTATCGGGCCATCGGCGAGTGGTTCGTCTCCGAGTTTCAGGGTGAGCTGCCCGACGCCGTGAAGGACGTCGTGGCCGCCGTCAACGCCTCCAAGGAGAAGATCGCCCAGCTGGAGGCCGCCAAGCGCAAGGGGGAAACCCAGGACGAGGAGCCCCAGGAGGAGTCCGGCGACGCCAAGAGTTGCTCCGTCTGCGGCACCGTGTCCGACAGCAACTTCTGCCCCCACTGCGGCGCCCCCATGGGCAAGTAAACAACCGATTTAACCGGAAAAGCACGGCTTCGGCCGTGCTTTTCTTTTTATCCCCAAAGGGCAAGCCCTTTGGGGATAAAAGGCTTGCAGTCTGCTGCGCGCATAATTTGTTCGCTGAAAGCGAACAAATTCCACACTTGCAGACTGAGAAGTATTTTCGCCCAGGTACACGCCCCGGGCGAAAATGATCTCACTTGATTTGCCGCCTGCGGGCGGCAAACTCTGCGAGGCTTTTTGGACAGAATCATCAAAACCTCCGGCTAAGCCGGAGGTTTTGATAGAGACTGTCAAAAAAACCGGAAATCTTCCGCCATCGGAAAGGAAGATAGTTACGAAAGAAACCCATCAGGGGTGTCTTTCGTTTGCAATCACAGGTTTTTCAGAACTTAGAAAGTTCTGAAAAACCGCACGCAGCTTGTCAAAATGACTTTTTTGACAAGCTGCATCAAAACCTCCGGCTAAGCCGGAGGTTTTGATGCATTTATGACTGCTGCTCCGGTGGCTGGGACTCCCGGTCCCGGTTCACATAGCAATATGCCTCGGTGGGCATATTCCGGCGGCGCAGACGCCGGTCCACCAGATACTTTACCAGCACCTGCAAACAGGCAAACACCGGCACGCCCAGGAACATACCCAGCACGCCGCCGAAGCCGCCGCCCACCAGAATGGCCACCACCACCCAGAAGCTGGAGATGCCCGTGGCATCGCCCAGGATCTTGGGGCCCAGGATGTTGCCGTCGAACTGCTGCAAAACGATGACGAAGATCACGAAGATCAGGCACTTCTTGGGGCTGACCAGCAGAATCAGGAAGGCGCTGGGCACCGCGCCCATGAAGGGACCGAAGAAGGGGATCACGTTGGTAACGCCCACGATCAGGCTCACCAGCGGGGCATAGGGCATGCCCAGAATGGTGCAGCCGATGAGACACAGAATGCCGATGATGAGAGAGTCCAGCAGCTTTCCGCGAACGAAGCCGCTGAAGATGCCGTCGGCCCGGCGGACGGCCCGGGCGATCCAGCGGGCGTGGGCCTCCTTGCACACGCCGTACAGCAGCTTGCAGCAGCGGGCCAGGCTCTGCTCCTTCATGGCCAGCATATACACCGACACGATGATGCCCACCAGGAAGTCCATAGCGAAGCTCACCAGCCCCCAGATGCCGGAGATCACGCCGCCGGTGATGGTGGTGAGCATCTGCTGGGCGCCGGGCAGCACCTTGTTGGTCAGCAGGTCCAGCAGATTCTGGTAATAGGTCTCCAGATTCTCGTTGACCCAGTCCTCCACCTTGGGGTTCTTATCCAGCAGGTTCGTGATCCAGCCGTAAATCTTGTTGTAATACGTCTCGGCGTTGTTGATGAGCATCACCACGCTGTCGATGAGCTGGGGGATCACCACGCTGAACATCAGATACAGCAGCAGCAGCACAATGGCCCAGGTCAGCAGAATGCTGACGGCCCGCAGCCACCCGGCGGCGTGGGGGATGGTCTTTCCCTCCAGCCCCTTGATCCGGTGCAGGCCTGCCAGAATGAGCTTTTCAAACCAGTTGACGATGGGGGCCAGCAGATAGGCCATCACCAGGCCCACCAGCACCGGCGACAGAATGGACGCCAGCTTGGACAGCAGCCGCTGCAGTGCGCCGCTCATATAGAACGTGTCGTAAAACACCAGAATGGCGCAGACGGTGAGAAAGATCGTCAGACCCCATTTCAGGTAGCCGCTCTTACCCTTCATATTGTTTTCTCCTTTGTTGGCCCGGCTGGGCCTGATTTACTACTTTACATGATAGCGTAAAAGGCCGTGGTTTGCAATGCCGGGGACGTGAACGTTTTGTTAAAAATCGGCATCCCAGGGAAAAAGCGCCGGGACGGGGGTCCGCGTCCCGGCCTGTCCCGGGGAAAAATCGGGACAAAACCCGGCTTTTGCGGGATGTCCCGCCGGAAACCGGGACAATTTTGGCCAAAACCGGCGGAAATCCAAAATTTATTCTTTACAACCGGCGCATTTTGTGCTATCGTATCAGAGTACGCTGTGTGCGTGCCATGCCCCTTGCCTTAGTCCCGTGGATGCTCTGCCTGTCCCGGCACTCAGGATGCGGGCGCAATAAAAGAAAGGTGGAAACACAACTATGATGCTGAAAGATCAGAAGACCTCCATCATCGAGGCCAACCGCACCCATGAGACCGACACCGGTTCCCCCGAGGTCCAGGTCGCTATCCTCACCGAGCGCATCAACCAGCTCACCGCGCACCTGAAGGTTCATCCCCATGACTTCCACAGCCGCCGCGGCATGCAGATGATGATCGGTAAGCGCCGCCGTCTGCTGGACTATCTGGCCAAGAAGGACATCGAGCGTTATCGTGCCCTGATCGCCAAGCTGGGCCTGCGTAAGTAAGCTGAAAACAGGGTGGTGTGCCCCGTGCGCACCACCCTTCTTTCACACCATCTCTGCCCGTGTGCGGAGCCGATCAAAGCCTTTAGCAGTTGAAAAAACGCCGGAATTTCCGGATTTTCCGGCATTTTTTCAAGTGCTAAACGGCCCCGGCTCCCATGCGGAAAATCCAAATGAAAAGGAGCCAAACCATGTCTACCATCATCACCCACCGGCAGTTCCCCCACTACCACAAGTACACCATGGACCTGGCGGGCCGCCCCCTGACCCTGGAGGTGGGCAAGCTGGCCGAGCTGGCCAACGCCGCCGTTATGGTCACCTATGGCGAGACCAGCGTGCTGTGCTGCGTCACCGCCGCGCCCCGTCCCCGGGACGGCATCGACTTCTTCCCCCTGAGCGTGGACTTTGAGGAGAAGCTGTATGCCGTGGGCCGCATTCCCGGCAGCTTCAACCGCCGGGAGGGCCGCCCCGGCGAGAAGGGCATCCTCACCAGCCGCGTCATCGACCGGCCCATCCGCCCCCTGTTCCCCCACGACTTCCGCAACGACGTGTCCGTGATGTGCACCGTTATGAGCGTGGACCACGACTGCTCCCCGGAGATCTGCGGCCTGATCGGCACCTCCGCCGCCCTGGCCATTTCCGACATCCCCTGGAACGGCCCCGTGGGCGCCCTGAAGGTGGGCCTGGTGGACGGCAAGCTGGTGTTCAATCCCACCAGCGAGCAGCGCAAGGTCAGCGATCTGGACGTGACCGTTGTGTCCACCGGCAAGAAGGTGGTCATGATCGAGGCCGGGGCCAACCAGGTGCCCAACGACGTGATGTTCGAGGCCATCCGCATGGCCCATGAGGAGAACCAGAAGCAGATCACCCTGATCGGCCAGATGGTGGCCGAGATCGGCAAGCCCAAGTTCGACTATCCCCACGCGGACTTCGACGAGGATCTGTTCCAGAAGATCGTGGATGCCACCATGGACCAGGCCAAGGCCGCCATGGACACCGACGACAAGAACGTTCGCGAGGCCCGCTGGAACCAGCTCATCGAAAAGTGGCACGAGCTGTTCCTGGAGGACTATCCCGAGATGGACAAGTATCTGGACGAGATCACCTATAAGTTCCAGAAGAAGATCGTCAAGGCCTGGCTGCTGGAGGGCCACCGGGTGGATGGCCGCCAGAAGAACGAGATCCGGCCCCTGTCCGCCGAGGTGGGCGTGCTGCCCCGGGTCCACGGCTCCGGCCTGTTTACCCGCGGCCAGACCCAGGTGCTGAGCGTGGCCACCCTGGATACCCTGTCCGCCAACCAGAAGCTGGACACCATCTGGGAGGAGACCGAGAAGCGGTATATGCACCACTATAACTTCCCCGGCTACTCCGTGGGCGAGGCCAAGCCCGCCCGTTCCCCCGGCCGCCGGGAGATCGGCCACGGCGCTCTGGCCGAGCGGGCCCTGCTGCCGGTGATCCCCCCGGTGGAGGAGTTCCCCTATGCCATCCGCGTGGTGTCTGAGGTGGTGTCCTCCAACGGCTCCACCTCCCAGGGCTCCATCTGCGGCAGCACCCTGGCCCTGATGGACGCCGGTGTGCCCATTTCCGCCCCGGTGGCCGGTATCTCCTGCGGCCTGATCCAGGACGACGACGGCTCCTTCACCACCTTCATCGACATCCAGGGCGTGGAGGACTTCCACGGCGAGATGGACTTCAAGGTGGCCGGCACCAAGAAGGGCATCACCGCCATTCAGATGGACCTGAAGAACGACGGCCTGACCATGGAGATCATCAAGAACGCCCTGGACATCACCTATGACGCCCGGTGCCAGATCCTGGACCAGATCATGCTGCCCTGTATCGCCGAGCCCCGGCCCGAGGTCAGCAAGTACGCCCCCAAGATGATCACCATGCACATTGACCCCGACAAGATCCGCGAGGTCATCGGCAAGGGCGGCAGCGTCATCCAGAAGATCGTGGCCGAGTCCGGCGCCAAGATCGACATCGACGACGACGGCACCATCCACATTGCCTCCCCCGACGCCGAAAGCTGCGCCACCGCCAAGAAGTGCATCGACGACATCGTGTTCGTGCCCGAGGTGGGCCAGCTGTACTACGGCCGCGTGGTGCGCCTGATGACCTTCGGCGCCTTCGTGGAGCTGGCTCCCGGCAAGGACGGCCTGGTACACATCTCCAAGCTGGCGGACAAGCGCATCGAGAAGGTGGAGGACGCCTGCAAGGTGGGCGACATGATGTGGGTCAAGGTCACCGAGATCGACGAGAAGGGCCGGGTGAACCTGAGCCACAAGGATGCCATGAAGGAGATCCGGGCCAAGGAAGCCGCAGGCGAGATCATCAAGTAAATAACCGCCGACAGACAGTAGATTCATATGTATATACACCCGCCGATTCCGCGCAACGGAATCGGCGGGTGCTGTCATATACTGGAAACAGACGACACAAAGAGAAAACCTGTCCGTATAGCACGGACAGCCGCATGGCATGCGTACCACAATATATGGCCATATCGGCAGAAATCAGCACAATATATCACAGAAAAACAATTTCTAAAATTTTTGTGTCGCCCATTGAAAAATAATAAAAGATATGTTAAAATACTAACTTAACAGGTAGGAAGCCCTAACCTTAATGTAGTATAGCTTTGTTGCTAATATACAATATTATACTCTGTCAGGATGGAAAAATCGTTCAAACGGTTGTAAAGGAGGACGCTATGCCGAGAGGAGCACAGCCCAAGGTCGCCGAAAGAGAGAATCGGATGACCTATGCAGCCATCAGGCTGTTTTTGGAAAACGGATATGAACGGACCACCACCGCCGCCATTGCGCAGGCAGCGGGTATGTCCCCGTCCGCGTTTTTTGCAGTATTTGCCAACAAGGAGGCGCTGCTGCTGAAGCTGACCAAGTGGATGTACGAAAAGCAGTTCGCCGTTACGCACGAGCTGCTGGGGAAGGACTATGACCCGGTGATGTTCTACGCCGTGGAGCCTGCCATCCAGCTGTATATTGCCGAAAAGACCGAGGGGCTGCGGGAGCTGTATGTCTCCTCGTACTCCTATGCGGCCACCGCCAACTATATACATCAGGTGGTGACGGACAAGCTGATGGAGCTGTTCGGGAAGGAGCATCCCGGCTATACCCGGCAGGACTTTTATGAGCTGGAGCTGGCTACCTCCGGCATGCTGCGCAGCTTCATGGCCCGCAAGTGCGACCGGAGCTTCACCATGGAGCAGAAGCTGCGTCGGTTCCTGTCCTGCGGCATGACCATCTACGGCGTGGACCAGGAAAAGCAGCAGGAGGTCATTGACCGGGTGCTGAAGATGGACCTGAAGTCCGTGACCGATCAGCTGCTGGCCCAGGCCATGGCCCAGTCCCAGGAGGAGTTCCAGGAGGCCGAGCGCAAGGGCAAGGCTCTGGAAGCTGCCAGACGTGGCTGATTTTTCCTATATCGTCCTGGACCTGGAGTGGAACCAGCCGTTGAATCCGGACAGCGCCATACGGGAGCCGTTTTTCTTCGACTCGGAGATCATTGAGATCGGGGCCCTGCGGCTGGATGAGCGGTTCCGGGAGACCGGCAGCTTCAAGACCTTCATCCGCCCCCGGTTTTATCCCCACATGAACGGCGACGTGGTGCAGCTGACGAAAATTCGGGCACAGGACCTGGAAAAAGCCCCGGAATTTCCCCGGGCCTATGCCGATTTCATGGAATGGTGCGGGGAGAATTGCTGCCTGTGTACCTGGGGACCGGACGACATTCCGGTGCTGATGGACAACCTGCTGATGCACGGAATGGACGCGGAGATGCCCTGCTGCTACGATTTGCAGCGGATCTTCGGCCACGAGATCATGCGGGATGACCGGCAGTGCTCCCTGGAGCGGGCGATGGAGCTGCTGAAGCTGACTCCGGACCGTGCCCACGACGCCCTGAACGATGCGCGGAATACCGTGCAGATCTGCGGGCGGATGGACCTGGACGGGTGCATGGACGAATACGGCCTGCGGTATGTGCAGTATCCCCAGGACCGGGCGGCCGGACTGGTGCAGGGGCGGGTGTATGCCTCCCTGGCCCAGGGCCAGGAGGACCCGGCCATGACGGAGGTGCAGTGCCCCTACTGCGGGGAGACGGTGACCCTGGGCCAGTGGGCCAGGAAGGACCCCCGGACCCTGCTGGCCTATGGCCGGTGCAGTCAGGAGGACGAGCTGTGCGGCATTTATCGCCACACCCGGACGGCGGCGGGCCTGCGCCTGGGCCGCATGGTGCTGGAGGTGAACGACGACCTGTGGGACACCTATCAGGCCTGCCTGGAGCGGCAGGGGTAATTGTTGGAATGTGAAAACCGGCTCCGGCGCGATGCGCCGGAGCCGGTTTTGTTTACTTGCCCAGTCTGCGCTGGATGAGCTTCACCAGCTCCACAATGGGGATCACCAGCACCGCCAGGGCCAGGGCGATGCCGTACTCCGTCCAGCTGACGGGGGTGAAGCCGAAGGCGTTGGCGATGGGCGGCACCTCCAGCACCACGGTGGTCAGCACCAGGGAGCCCAGCATGGCGGCCCAGAGGACCTTGTTGTGGCCCCGGAGGGTGAACACACTGCGCCGCTGGGAGCGCATATTGAAGCTGTGGAAAATCTCGCACATGCTCATGGTCAAAAAGGCCATGGTCATGCCGTGGGGGGAGACGCCCCGGGGCATTTCAAAGCATCCCGCCTCCATGCAGTGGCCGATGATGTAGGAGGCCATGGTGATGACGGTGATGAGGATGCCCTGATAGGCGATGTCGAAGCCCAGGCCGCCGGAGAAGATGCCGTCCTTGGCGGAGCGGGGCGGGCGGCGCATGATGTCCGGCTCCGGGCGCTCCATGCCCAGGGCCAGGGCCGGGAAGCAGTCGGTGATGAGGTTGATGAACAGCAGGTGGACGGGGTTGAGGAGGGTGAAGCCCAGCAGGGCGGAGAAGAACACCCCCAGCACCTCGCTCATGTTGCTGGCCAGCAGGAAGCCGATGGCCTTGCGGATGTTGTCGTAAATGCGGCGGCCCTCGGCCACGGCTCCCACGATGGTGGCGAAGTTGTCGTCGGAGAGGACCATGTCCGCCACGTTTTTGGTGACGTCGGTGCCGGTGATGCCCATGCCGATGCCGATATCGGCGGACTTGATGGAGGGGGCGTCGTTGACGCCGTCGCCGGTCATGGCGGTGACGGCTCCCCGGCGGCGCCAGGCGCTGACGATGCGGACCTTGTGCTCCGGCTGGACCCGGGCATAGACGCTGTAGCGGTCCACGTTTTGAGTAAGCTCCTCATCGCTGAGGGCATCCAGCGCCGCGCCGGTGATGGCCTGGGAGGGGTCGGAGAGAATGCCCAGCTGGCGGGCGATGGCCACGGCGGTGTCCTGGTGGTCGCCGGTGATCATCACCGGGCGGATGCCCGCCTGGCGGCACTCCTCAATGGCGGGCTTCACCTGGGGCCGCACCGGGTCGATCATGCCGGTAAGGCCGATGAAGCAGAGGGCCTCCTCCAGGTGGGCGGGGGACTGATCCTCCGGCGCACCATCGGGCCAGGGGCGGCTGGCGGCGGCCAGCACCCGCAGGGCCTGGGCGGCCATGCGGTGGTTATCCGCCAGAATTTCCCGGCGGCGGTCATCGGTCATGGGCAGGGCCTGTCCGCCCTCCCAATAGTGGGTGCAGCGGGCCAGCACCTGATCCGGCGCGCCCTTGGTATACTGCACCACGCCCTGGGGGGTCCGGTGAATGGTGGACATCATCTTGCGGCCGGAGTCGAAGGGGGCCTCGCCGATGCGGGGACGCTCCTGCTCCAATTGGGGCTTGGGCAGTTGATTTTCTGCGGCGAAGGATACCAGGGCCGCCTCCGTAGGCTCTCCCTGGACGGAGCCGTCGGGGTTCAGGACAGCGTCGCTGCACAGGGCCATGGCGGAGGCCAGCAGGGCGGTGTCCCCGGTGTGGTCCACCACGGTCATCTTGTTCTGGGTCAGGGTGCCGGTTTTGTCGGAACAGATCACCTGGGTGCAGCCCAGCGTCTCCACCGCCGTCAGGCGGCGGATCACGGCATTGCGCCGACTCATGCGGGTGACGCCGATGCTGAGCACCACCGTTACCACCGTGGCCAGGCCCTCGGGAATGGCGGCCACCGCCAGGGACACGGCCACCATGAAGGTCTCCAGAATGCCGGACAGGGAGAAGTCACCGGCCACGATCAGGTCAAACACGAAGATGAACACACAGATGCCCAGCACCAGCCAGGACAGGGTCTTGCCCAGCTGGGTCAGCTTCTTTTGCAGCGGCGTCTCCTCCTGCTCCGTCCGGGCCAGGACACCGGCGATCTTGCCCATCTCCGTGTCCATTCCGGTGGCGGTGACCACCATGCGGCCCCGGCCATAGGAAACGGTGGAGCCCATGTAGGCCATGTTGCGGCGGTCGCCCAGGGTCACCTCGCCGGTAAGGGCCTCCGGGGACTTGGCGGAGGGGACGCTTTCGCCGGTGAGGGCGGCCTCCTCAATTTGCAGGGAGGCACAGGCCAGCAGCCGTCCGTCGGCGGGGACGGCGTCCCCGGCCTCCAGCAGGACGATGTCGCCGGGTACCAGGCGGCTGCTCTCCAGCTCCGTGACGGAGCCGTCCCGCAGGACCTTGCTGGTGGCGGCGGTCATGGATTGCAGGGCCTCGATGGCGGCCTCGGCCTTGCTCTCCTGGACCACGCCCAGGACGGCGTTCAGCAGCACCACCGCCAGGATGATCAGCACCTCGGTAAAGGGCTCGTGGGACAGGTAGTTGGTGACGGCGGACACGGCGGCGGCGGCCATGAGGATCAGCAGCATGGGGTCCTTCAACTGCTGCAGAAACCGCTGGAGCAGGGTGGCCTTGGGGGCCTCCCGCAGGCGGTTGGGGCCGTACTGCCCCAGGCGGGTCTCCGCCTCCCGGCTGGACAGACCGGTCTCGGCGGCGTGCAGGTCCTCCAGGACCTGCCGGGGGGATTGGTTGTACTCCTTGTGCATACACTTCACTCCTTATAGTAGGATCATACCCGCCGGAGGAAAATAAAAGACTCATGCACAGGCAAAGCCTATGCATGAGTCTCATTCTTTCAAAGCAGTCCGGGCGCAGAAGCGCCGTTCTGACGAAACTGCCTAACCCCAAAGCGGGGCGGAATTACTCCCTCACAGCGGTATTCAATTGGGAGTATTATACCAGACCCGGCCTCCTGCGTCAAGTAAAGGATTTGTAAAGTATGGGGGAGCACAGGGGTGGGGGACACCTTTTTGATAAAATCTTTGCGTCCTGGCTTGACTTTTCGCCGGGAATATGATATGATGCATTGCCAATAGCCCTCCAAAAATGCACGGATGGCTTTTGAAAACGATAACAAAGGAGTATTTACCCATGAAAAAGTTTCTCACTATGCTGCTGGCCCTGGTGATGGTCCTGTCCCTGGCGGCCTGCTCCTCCCAGAAGGGCGGCGACGTCAACGGCGGCTTCCCCGCCAGCGCCGTGGACCTGCTGACCGCCGTGTGGAACGCCTATCCCGAAAGCGAGAAGTTCTCCGTGGTGGGCGGCAGCCTGGATAACCCCGTAGACAACGCCCCCGGCGCTTTCCCGGTGGACGATGCCGACAATCTGGACTATATGCTGCACTTCCCCGCCGACAAATCCGATCTCATTGACGACGCCGCGTCGCTGACCCACATGATGAACGCCAACAGCTTTACCTGCGGCGCGTTCCATGTGAAAAACAGCGGCGACGTCTCCGCTGTGGCCGACGCTCTGCGCCAGAACGTCCAGAACACCCAGTGGATGTGCGGCTTCCCTGACAAGCTGGTGGTCCTCACCTATAGCGAGTATGTGGTGGCACTGTTCGGCGCCGACGACCTGGTGGACGACTTTGTCAACACCATGACCGCCACCTACACCGGCGTTCAGACCGCCTGCGACGAGCCCCTCCAGTAATCCGCCGCAGCCATGCTGTTTTCCAGTCTGCCGTTTCTCTTCTATTTTCTTCCCTGCGCCCTGGGACTGTATTTCTTAGTCCCAGGGCGGCTGAAAAACGCCGCGCTGCTGCTGTGCAGCCTGGTGTTCTACGCCTGGGGCGAGCCCCGATTTGTGCTGTTCATGGCCGCCGCCATTTTACAGGGCTATGCCGCCGCCCGGCTCATGGAGCGGTATCCCACCCGCAGGCGGCTGCTGCTGACCCTGTCCGTCGTGCTGAGCCTGGGGATGCTGGCCTACTGCAAGTATGCCGACTTCCTGATCTCCGGCTTCAACGCCGTCACCGGGCTGTCGGTGCCTCTGCTGCGGATGGCCCTGCCCATCGGCATCAGCTTCTATACCTTCCAGATCCTCAGCTATGTCATCGACGTGTACCGGGGGGACGCCCCGGCCCAGCGGAACCTCATTGACCTGGCGGCGTATATCGCCATGTTCCCCCAGCTGGTGGCCGGGCCCATCGTCCGCTATACCGATGTGGCTCCCCAGCTGCAAAGCCGCACCCACACGGTGCAGGACGCGGCTCTGGGCGCCCGCCGCTTTGTGCTGGGCCTGGGGAAAAAGGTACTGCTTGCCAACGTCCTGTACGAGCTGGTGACGGTGTATCAGCAGAGCGGGCAGAAAACGGTGCTGCTGACCTGGCTGTACGCCGCGGCGTATATGCTCCATGTTTACTTCGACTTCTCCGGCTACAGCGACATGGCCATCGGCCTGGGCCGGATCATGGGCTTCCGCTTCGCCGAGAACTTCCGCTATCCCTTTATCTCCGGGAGTCTCACGGAATTCTGGCGGCGCTGGCACATCTCCCTGGGCTCCTGGTTCCGGGACTATGTGTATATCCCCCTGGGCGGCAACCGGGTGGGTAAGGCCCGCTGGGTGCGGAACCTGGTGATCGTGTGGGGCCTGACGGGCCTGTGGCACGGGGCCGCCTGGAACTTCGTGGCCTGGGGCCTGTATTTTGCCGCGTTCCTGCTGCTGGAAAAGCTGTTTCTGGGCCGGTGGCTGAAGCGTGTCCCGGTGCTGGGCCATGTGTATGTGCTGCTGGCGGCGCTTTTCAGCTTCGTGCTGTTTGACGCCGCGTCTGTCCCCGCCGCCCTGGGGACCGCCGGGGGCCTGCTGGGCCTGGGGGGCATACCCCTGTGGGACAGCGGCGCCCTCTACTATCTGCGCAGCTATGCCCCGGTGCTGGCGCTGGCCGCCGTGGGGTCCACGCCGCTGCCCGCCGCCCTGTGCCGCCGGATCGCCGCCGGACGGGCCGGGCGGATGCTGGACGCGCTGGAGCCTGCGGCGCTGCTGGCCCTGCTGGCGGTGTGCACGGCGTTTCTGGTCAGCGGCTCCGCCAATCCCTTCCTGTATTTCCGGTTCTGAGGAGGCTGCCATGAAAGCAAAGCATCTTGTGACCCTGTGCCTGCTGGCGGGCTTTCTGGCGGGCTTCGGCCTGTGGGGCCTGCTGCGGACCCCGGGGGACGTGTCCCAGGCGGAGCGCCGCCCCCTGGCCCAGTGGCCGGAGCTTACCGTCTCCGGCTTCCTGTCCGGCCAGTATGCCGGCAAGCTGGAGCACGCCGCCGCCGACCAGTTCCCCCTGCGGGAGCAGTTCCGTACCCTGCGCTCCCTGGTGTCCTATGACCTGCTGGGCCAGCGGGACGTGGGCGGGGTGTATCTCTCCGGGGGCTATGCCGCCAAGCTGGACTTCCCCCTGAACACCGGTTCCGTGGACCGGGCCGCCCAGCGCTTCCGGTATGTGTACGACACCTATCTGGCCGGGACGGAGGCTAATGTCTATCTCTCCGTGATCCCGGACAAGGGGTATTTCCTGGCCCCGGCCTCGGGACGGCCCTCCATGGACTATGACGCCCTGGTGTCCCGGCTGCGGGAGGGCACGCCGGAGATGACGTATATCGACCTGTTTGACCGGCTGACCCTGGAGGACTATTACCGCACCGACGCCCACTGGCGGCAGGAGCGGCTTTCTGCCGTGGCCCGGTATCTGGCCGGGGCCATGGGGGCGGACGCCGCCGCGGATTACACGGAGGTGACCCTGGACCGCCCCTTCTATGGGGTGTATTCCGGGTACGCGGCCCTGCCCCTGGCCGGGGAGACCCTGCGCTATCTCACCAACGACACCATCGCCGCCTGCCGGGTCACCAATTATGAGACCGGCGGGGAAGGCCCGGTGTATGACCTGGAAAAGGCCCGGGGCAGCGACCCGTATGAGCTGTTTCTGTCCGGGTCCGTGTCCCTGCTGACGGTGGAGAGTCCCAACGCCCGGACGGACCGGGAGCTGGTGATCTTCCGGGATTCCTTCGCCTCCAGCCTGGCTCCGCTGCTGCTGGAGGGCTACAGCAGGGTCACTCTGGTGGATATCCGCTATCTGTCCCCCACCCAGCTGGGCCGTTATCTGACCTTCACCGATCAGGACGTGCTGTTTCTTTACAGCACCGGTGTGCTGAACAACAGCAGTACCCTGAAATAATTCTCAGCTTGTCAAAAAAGCCTTTTTGACAAGCTGAGTGCGGTTTTTCAGAACTTAAAAAGTTCTGAAAAACCTGTGATTGCAAACGAAAGACACCCCTGATGGGTTTCTTTCGTAACTATCTTCCTTTCCGATGGCGGAAGATTTCCGAGTTTTTCGACAGTCTCAAATAATTCTCTGGGAGGTATTTGCCATGTCCCTTGAAACCAATCCCGCCCTGCGCCGCAGCGTGATCTATGAGCTGTACGTCCGCAGCCACACGCCCCAGGGCACCTTCCGGGCCGTGGAGCCGGATCTGCCCCGGATCCGGGCCCTGGGCACGGACATCCTGTGGCTGATGCCCATCCACCCCATCGGGGAAGCCAACCGCAAGGGCAGCATGGGCTGCCCCTATGCCAACCGGGACTACCGCACGGTGAACCCGGAGTACGGCACCCTGGAGGACTTCCTCCACCTGGTGGACGCCATCCACGAAAACGGCATGAAGTGCATCATCGACGTGGTGTATAACCACACCTCCCCGGACGCTACCCTGGTGGCCCTGCACCCGGAGTATTACTATCACAAGCCCGACGGCAGCCGGGGCAACAAGGTGGGGGACTGGACCGATGTGGTGGACCTGGACTACGCCGTTCCCGGACTGTGGGACTATCAGATCGAGTCCCTGTGCTATTGGGCCCAGTATGTGGACGGCTTCCGATGCGACGTGGCCAGCACCGTGCCGGTGGCGTTCTGGCGCAAGGCCCGGCAGGCGGTGGAACGGGTGCGCCCCGGGGCCATCTGGCTGGGGGAGAGCGTCCACCTGGACCACATCCTGGCCTTCCGCCGCCAGGGCTTTTACGCCGCCACGGACAACGAGCTGTTTGACGTGTTCGACATTCTGTACCCCTACGACATCTGGCCCCTGTATGAGGGGGCCGCCGGCGGGACCATGCCCCTGAGCCGGTATTTTGCCGCCCTGAGCTTTCAGGAGCTGAGCTTCCCCACCTGGTACAACAAGCTCAGCTGCCTGGAAAATCACGACCAGCGCCGGGCGGCGGACCGCTTCCCCAGCCGGGACAGCCTGCTGGCCTGGACGGCCCTGAGCTATTTCCAGAAGGGGACCACCCTGCTCTATGCCGGGCAGGAGTTCTCTGCCGTCCATACGCCCTCCCTGTTTGAGCGGGAGCCCATCGACTGGACCGGGGAGGACCTGTCGCCCCTGCTGCGGAGGCTGTACGACATCAAAAAGCGCCTGCCCACAGACGCCGCCTTCCATGTGGAGGCCGACGACGAGCAGGGCCTGGCCGTGGCCGACTACCGGGACGGCCAACACCTGGCGGTGGGCGTGTTCCCCCTGGCGGGCCGCCCGGGGACGGCCGCCGTCCCCCTGGCCGACGGCGGCTATGAAAACGCCCTGACCGGCGAGACCGTCACCGTCCGGGAGGGCCGTCTGACCGCTGCCGGGCCGGTGATCATCCTGTAAGCGAAAAAATAAGCGCAAAAAAAGCAGCCGCGAGGCTGCTTTTTTTGCGCTTATTTTTCACATATCCAGGAGCTTCAGCTCCTCCTCGTTGACCTTCCGCAGGTCCCGGCGGCTGAGAATGTCGTACATACACGGCACCACCAGCAGGGTCATCAGCGTGGCATACAGCAGGCCGCCGATGCACACCAGGGCCACCGGCTGCATCAGCGCCGTGCCCACGTTGTTGCCGAAGGCCATGACGATCAGGCCCAGAATGGTGGTCAGGGAGGTCATGAGAATGGGCCGCAGGCGGGTGACGCCGGCCTCGATGATGGCCTCCCGGCGGCCCATGCCCTCCAGCCGCAGCTGGTTGATGTAGTCCACCAGGACGATGCCGTTGTTGACGATGACGCCCACCAGCATCACAAAGCCGATCAGGGAGATGACGCTGACCTCCACCCCTGCCAGCAGCAGGGCCAGGAAGCCGCCGGTGAAGGCCAGGGGGATGGTGAACATGACGATCAGCGGCGAGCGCAGGGACTGGAACTGGGCCACCATCACCAGATACACCAGCACGATGCCCAGCAGCAGCATCAGCAGCAGCTGCCGGATGGCGTCCATGATGGCCTCGTTCTCCCCCTGGAAGGCAGCGGTGACGCCCTGGGGCAGCTCCGCCTGGCCGATGACCTTTTCGGCGGCGGAGGTGACCTTGGTGACGTTATAGCCGTCGGCCACGTCGGCGGACACGGTGATATACCGCCGCTGCTGGTCCCGGTTGATGGTGTTCAGGCTGACAGTCTCCTCTAACTGGGCGATATCCCCCAGGCGGACGGACTCGCCGCTCCGGGTGCTGCCGGAGGCACTTGCGCTGCTCATGCCGCTCATACTAGACATGCCGCTCATACTAGACATGCCGCTCATACCTCCCATGGAGCTGCCGGAGGAAGCGCTGCTCATCATGCTGCTCATGGCGGAGGCGGAGGAGGGGTCGATCTGAAGATCCAGGAGCTTCTCCCGGGTCATGCGGCTCTCCTCCGGGGACTGGATGGACACGCTGACGTCCAGCCCGTCCAGGGTCAGGGACAGGGAGCTGTCGGTGTCCGTCAGGGCGGAGGCCACGGCCATGTACACCTGGGCCACGGTGAGGCCCTTCTCCATGGCGGCGTTGCGGTCCACGGACAGGTGCAGGGCGGCGGCCGCCTGCTCCAGGCCGTCGGACACGTTTTCCGTGCCGGGGACGGTGGCCAGCTTTGCCGCCAGGTCACGGGCGGCGGACTGCATCTGCTCCATGTCGTCGCCATAGACGTTCAGGGTGATGCCGCTGCCGGTGAGGTAGGACATATAGGTGTCCATGGCCCCGGAGGCGGTGACGGTGCAGTCCATACCGGCGCAGGCGGCCTCCATCTGCTTGCCGGCCTCCGCGCCGGAGGCCCCCTCCGGCAGGGTGATGTAGGCGGTGACGTCGTATTCCCCGCCGCCGGCGGTCATCATACTGGTCATGTCCATGCTCCCGGCGCCGGAGGCGGAGGACATCATCGCGCCTACGGTTTCCACGTTGTCCACGGCGGCGATACGCTGCAGGGCCTCGTCCGCCAGGGCCACCGCCTGCTCCCGGGTGCAGCCCTCAGGCATGGAGATGGTCAGGTTCACGGTGTTCATGTCGATATTGGGCATAAAGGCAAAGCCCCGGGCCAGGGCGGCTCCGGCGGAGCCCACCAGCAGCAGCAGGGACACCCCCAGCACCACCAGCTTGTGGTGGATGGACCAGGACACCGCCTTGCGATAGGCGGGATAGACCTTATCCAGCAGTCCCGGCTTCTGGGGCTTCTCCTTGCGGAGCATACCGGCGGCCATGGCGGGCACCAGGGTCAGGGCCACAATGAGGCTGGCCAGCAGGGAATAGGTCATGGTCAGGGCCAGGTCCGTGAACAGCTGCTTGGTGATGCCCTCCACGAACACGATGGGCAGGAACACGCACACGGTGGTCAGGGTGGAGGCCACGATGGCACCCAGCACCTGCCGGGCCCCGGATACCGCCGCCTGGATGACGGTGGCCCCCTTGGAGCGCAGTCGATAGATATTCTCAATGACCACCACGGAGTTATCCACCAGCATGCCCACCGCCACGGCCAGGCCCGACAGGGAGATCATGTTGATGGTAACGCCGGAGAAGTACATCAGCACCACGGCGAAGATCACGCTGATGGGGATGGAGCACAGGGTGATCACCGTGGGCCGCAGGTCCCGCAGGAACAGGTACAGGATCAGCACCGCGAACAGCGCGCCCCAGCCCAGAGACGACAGAATGGAGTTGATGATAAGGTATATGTAGTCCCCCTGGTCCATCAGGGGTACGAAGGAAAGCCCCTCGTACTCCGCCTCCAGCTCCCGGAAGCGGCTGTTGATGTTGTTGGACACCTCCGCCGTGGCGTAGGTGGACTGCTTGTTGAGGGAGACGATGACGCCGTCCTTGCCGTTGAGCTTGTCGTAGATCTCCGAGGAGTTGTCGGTGATGGCCACGTCGGCCACGTCCTTCATGCGGATGGGGTCGATGCCGTCCATCCCCAGGTCAAAGAGCACCAGGTCCTCCAGGTCCTGCCGGGTGTCGATGGAATCGCCCACGGAGACCATGTAGTTGACGCCGTCCTCCTTCAGATATCCGGCGGGCATGGAGAAGTTCTGGGCCGTCAGCAGGGCGGTGATGGTGGGTAGGCTCAGGCTGGAGGACAGGTCCGCCTGGCTCAGGGCGGTGGAGCGGGATTCCTCCAGGGTCTGGAGTCCCTGGTCGATCTGGCTCAGGGCGCTGTCCAGTTGGATGTTGGCGGAGATGATCTGGTTCACGGCGTCGGTCATGGTCAGGACCCCGGCGGATACCTGGTCCGCCAGCTTGGCCACACCCTCGTCGGTCTCCAGGTCGCGCAGCTGCTTTTCCAGCTCCTCCAGCTGCTTCTGCCACTCCTTGGCCCGCTGGACGGCCTCGTCCCACTTGACACCCAGGGCCGCCATGCGCAGATCCAGCGCCGCCAGCTCCGCCTGGATGCGGACGTATTCGGGGTCACTTTCGATTTCGGCGATGGCCGCCTGCTTTTCCTCCTCCGTCATGGAGGGGTTCTGGCGGATGGCCTCGATCTTCGCCTGATACGGGGCGTTTTCCGCCTCCAGCCGGGCCTTCTCCCGCTGAATATCCGCCAGCTCCCGGAGGTTGTCCTGGAGCTGGTCCCGGCTGTCCCGCATGGTTTTCAGACTGTCCTGGATAGTGGTAAGGGCCTGGGTCACGGCGTCCCGGACGGCGGATTCCTCGGCGCTGCGGATAGCAGCCTTGGCGCTGTTGACCTGGCCCCGGGCGGAGGCCAGCTGCCCTGCCGCGTCGTCCAGCTGCTTCGCAATGGCATCGGACAGCCGCTGGGACAGAGCATCCAGCTTCTTTTGGCTGAGGATCACATGGAGCTGACGCTCCACCGTGCCGCTGACGGTGACGCTGGCCACGCCGGTGATGCCCTCCAGCTTGGGGGACAGGGTGTCGTTGACGAAGTCCGACAGCTGGGTGATGTCCTTGCCGTCATAGGACAGGGCCGCCACCTGCACCGGCAGCATGGAGGGGTTCATTTTCAGCACATAGGGGTCGCCCACGGTGTCGGACCAGGAGCCCTTCAGCTGGTTGATCTTCTGCTGGATATCCACGCTGACGGTGTCCATGTTCACCCCGTCCTCAAACTCCAGCACCACCATGGACACGCTGTCCATGGAGCTGGAGGTGACATTCTTGATGCGGTCGAGGGTGGCCATGGACTGCTCCAGGGGCTTGGTGATGTCGGCCTCCACAGTTTCGGGGCTGGCCCCGGGGTCGGTGGTCACCAGGATCACATAGGGGAAGTCCATGTTGGGCATCAGGTCGGGGGTCATCTTCAGATAGGCCACCACACCCAGCACCACAATGGCCAGCACCGCCACGAACACCGTCAGCGGCTTCTTTACGCTGAATTTGGGCATAATCGTATCGCTCCTTGCGCATTATAAGTCAGTTGTTACACGACTGTAAAAAACATTTTAAAGAATTTTAACATTCTAAAGCGCCGCGCGCAAGAGGGGCGGGCAATTATTAACGAAACTGTTACAAAATCCCGTCTTTTCCTTAGCCTAACGAAAAAAATATTAAAAGCCTCGCAGAGTTTGCCGCCCGCAGGCGGCAAATAAATTGCAATTATTTTTTGGCCGGGGCGTGTACCTGAACAAGAATTCTTCTCAGGCTTTCGCACGCACGGCGTGCGAAAGCGCGATGTGACGTCTCATAAAAAACGGAAGCACCTTCGGCACTATAAAAAGCCTTTCAAGCTTTTTAACAGGTTTTGGTATAAGACAGGTAAAATCTCGCATTACAGGGGCAACACAGTTGACTCAAGTTATAGATAAACTTTCGGTTGCCTCATAAATCGTTTGTAAACCTATTTTTTCGGGCATCTTTTCGTTCGAGGGGTATGATGGGATATTAAACCGAAATGTAAATCGACAAGTGCGCTCTACGCTAATTAGAAGTAATGGAAAAGTAAACCATCTATGTATAGGTGAGAATTGCTTTATAAAATACTGGCCCGAGTATACTCCTAAACAAGAGAATGTAAGACCACATTATAGCTTTTATGAAATAAATGATTTGTCATTTGGATACTTCATATCAAACTTGGTTGAAGACGTGTATATAGCAACAGTGGGGGCGAATCTGCCGGGGACTTTGACATCTATGTTCTATCCAATTGAAAACACCAAAGAGGCCCACAAATTAACTGAAGTTTCAATGGAAATGTAGATTATCTGTTGCCCGTTGATTGGGAGGTATAGTTATGACCTCCTTTTCCCATAAAAACTGATCACACCTGTTTCCCGTTGTCCGTGGGGAAACGTGAAAGGACGGCACAAAAGCGCCGTCCTTTGACCTTGCCCCACCTCTGGCCACGATGACCAGAAGCAGCGGGACACTTCCTTGACCTTCTATCTCCAGACAAGCTGAGCGCCGCCGTGGATGCAGCCGGTGCGGAAGCACGGGAAGCACGCAGCCGCTATGACGCTGCCGCTGCCAAAGTGACGGACAAAAAGGCAATGCTGAAAGCAATGGACAATTACCGCAACACCGATCCCGTTATCAAGGAGTATCGCATGATCCGCAAGGAAAAGGACAAGCAGAAATTCTATGCCGCGCATGAAGCGGATTTTATCATCAACGACGCTGCCAAGCACCAGCTTGACAAGCCGGGCGTACCGAAGCAGCTTCCGAAACGCAAAGATGTCGTTGCGGAGATTCAATCTCTCATTTCAGAGAAAAACGAGTGCTACAACGATTACCGCGAGAAAAGCGAGCGGCTGCATGAGCTGATGACCATGCAGCGCAACTATCAGATGGCGATACAGCCGCAGCAGCCGAAACACAGACGGAAGCATGAGATAGAACTCTAAAAAGCAAAATGCCGCACAGGTTTCCCCATGCGGCACAATGCTCATTTCCCGAACAGATCGCTATGCGTTCCGGTTCTGGAAAGTGTCAGCACCAGAACATCGCCCTCAACGCGGTAGATCAGAAGCCAGTCGGGCTGAATGTGGCACTCCCGGTGTCCACGCCAGTTGCCGGTCAGGTCATGATCTCTGTTCTCAGGCGGCAGCGTGTTTCCCATTGCAAGCGTTTCGATCACGGTTTCAAGAAGCTCAATTTGCAGTCCGCGCTTGATTGCCAGCTTGTAATCCTTCTTGAACGCCGTGGTCGGCTTGACGGTCAGCTTTGTCTTTCTCACTCTTTCAGATCGGCAAAAAGCTCGTCAAGGTCGTTATAGCCCTTTACAGACGGGTCTTTCGCAATCCTTTCCGCTTCCAGCATGGCGGCAATCGTCTCCTTGTTAGGTTGATTGATGGAGATTTCAAACGGAATCCCGCCCTCCCGGATCGATTGACGCACGAAAATATTGAAAGCCGTTGTGAGATTCATGCCAAGCTCCGAAAACAAAGCGTCAGCCTGTGCTTTCAGGTCACTGTCCATTCGGATGCTGATGTTTGTTGTAGTTCCAGCCATGAAATCATCCCCTTTCTACTGGCACTATCATTATACGCTATCTGCACGAGAAATACAATACAGCGCACGAAAAAGATACAATTTGTTTTCAAATCCCAAAAGGAGCAACTGCCCCCCAAAAAAGCGCAAAGAACGCGCCGAAGAGACTTACCCATACCGCAATACAACCCGTTCCCCAAATGGAGCGTACAGGGCAGAAAAAGCCTGAAAGTGATACCGAGATTTACAGTTTGAGCATCTGCCGGAGCGTAACGCTTTGGCGACAGATAGGAGTGTAAAAATGCCGAGAATGAGTAAACAGCGGCGGCTGGAATGGTCGTTCTTCCTCGACCACCGAAACCGCATTTCCTACAATCCCCTTTGCCGTGGGTGTGTCCACGGCTGCAAGCAAAGCTTCCGGGCAATCGTTGTTCTTTGTCCGCATTACTGGTCAAAATGCTGGAAACCGCCCGACTGAGGGCTGTCACGATTCGTTATACCTCTAATTCCCACGAAGGAGGTGACATTCCATCACTGAGTACATGAGAGCGGATACCCGGCTGCCGCCGTATCTGCCATATCCCCGTTTCCTGCTGCAAACAGACCTGACCCAGACGGCGAAGCTGCTGTACGCGCTGCTGCTTGACCGGGCGACGCTCTCACAGGCAAACGGCTGGCTGGACGAGGGCGGCAGGATTTACCTTGTGTTTCCCATAGAGAAGACTGCCGCCGCGCTGGACAGAAGCTCCATGACCGTGAAAAACGCCCTTTCCGAGCTGGAGGACGCTGGGCTGATTGAGCGGCGCAGAAGTGGCTTTTCCAAGCCGAACCGTATCTATGTAAAGCTGCCGCCAGACGGACAGAAATTTTTCCAAACGACAGACAGAAATACGTCCTTCATTGAGAAAGAAAACTGTCCCCTAACAACCTGGGTGACTCAGAAATAGGGAAGGCATTTGGGGTCAGCGCTGCCAGCGTTCGTATGATGCTGACACGAGCCAGAAGTAAAGCCCGCAAGGCCATGGAAGCGGGATTCGGCGGCAAATAAGACGGCGGCTAAGGTGCTTTTTGCGCTATTATGTCCCAGCTTCATCTCGTTGCTTGGATATAATAGCCAAAAAGCATCTGCCGTCTTTTGTCATATATTACGATTCTTTCGAAAAAAGCGAAAAAACCTGTTGCAAAGTAGCTGCAGCGGAGTTGTATATGGTAGAGACGTAGGCATACATCCTACTATATAAAAGAAAGAGAGAAAACGTATGAAAGAATGGAGACGCGTACTATCCTGTTTCCTGGCCGTGCTGCTGACGGTGTACTTGGTCCCCGTGCAGGTAATGGCTGAGGACCTGGGAGATCTGTGGCCGCCAACAACAGAAAACGTCGTGGATGCGCCTGCGGAGGTCGTGGGCGAGATACTGGAACAACGGGAAGAAAATCGGAAGGAGTTCCTGCTTACCGACGGTACAAGGCAGGTGGTAATTTATCCGGCGGCAGTACATTACCAAAAAGATGGATATTGGGAGGAAATTGACAACCGGTTGCTGCCGTCTGTTGCGCAGGATGGTGAAACCGTGTATCGAAACGCAGCCGGTATGTGGGATGTCTCTGTTCCTGCTGAGCTGAATACCGCCAATGGAATCACGGTCAGCCGCAGCGGATACAGCTTGTGATTCTATCTGACAGGTCAGTTGTACGAAGACGATGGTGCGATTTCCGAAAGCGGTTCGGGCTATATAGGTGAGGAGTTGCCGGGCGAAGATATGATCTGTGTCCCCGCAGACGAAAGCGCCGCCGAGGTTAGCAGCATTGCTTCCACTCTGGCAGATGAGGGACAGCTTCAGCCGGAGGCTGCACTGAATAATCAACGCAGCGAAACCGCGTATCAGGATGTTTATCATGACACAGATGTGACCTATGACCTGGATTCAAATCGGCTGAAGGAGTCTTTGATTCTGCGCAGTTGCCCGAAAGAGTTGTTAGGCTACCGCTACCATCTGGAGGCAGAAAATCTGCGATTGGAACTGCAGGAGGATAACCGTATTCTGGCCTATGCAAAAGATGCCGATTCCGAAGCCAAGCCGGTGTTCTATATGCCGGCTTCTTATCTATTGGATGCGGAAAATGTATGCTCCGATGATATCAAGGTGATTCTGGAGGAAAACGAAAAAGGATATGAACTGCGTTACTACCTGCCTCAGGATTGGATGGCAGACGCCTCATATCCTGTTGTCCTGGACCCCGTGGTTTTCAACCTGTGTCCAATACGTTCACCATTTGGGATAAAACTGTAAGTCAGCGCAATTCTGAGTTAGCCGGTTCCGCATATATCGCAGCGACAACATGCTCATCGAGCCGCAGAACCAGCGGAGGAAAATCAAATGCTCCAAGACAGACGGCGAGGGGCCGAAACACAGGCCCGGTAAGGATGACGGTATGAAGAAACCAGAAACAAATACTTTACGTATTGAGCCCCGAAAGTTTCATGCATCTGCGGTAGGAATGGCGATGGTGCTGGCATATGTGGATTATGAATACTTCGTTCAGACATTTTGCTGGGTTTTTCAGCCACCCATACGCATAGCAATTGACACGGTCACGATTGTCTCCCTGGGCATTATATTTAACGTATTATCTTTTGCTCATATTATCGCTACCAGCCGGACATATATTGTGTCTACTAAGGGAATTACCGTGACTTTTCTGGGTGTCTTTCACCGCCTATATCCATGGCAGCGGTTTCAAATTGTAGGTGTGTTCCCGGTAGATAAGATGGGTAGCACGGAAGTGGGGCAGCCATTTTTGATGGTTTGCAGTACCAAACCGATTCGGACGACAGCTGGTGGGGCTTTTCAGTTGGAATCCGCTATTTACCGTTGGCCTCACATTTTGATTTTTCCACTACTGCCGGGCGAGGAACGCATGCAATTTGAAAGCCTGCGGCGCGGGGAAATATCTCCCGACCTGGAGGATCAGGAACCCGACGAGGAGGAATAAGTGTCCCGGCTGACGGACGTGGCCGTCAAAAGACGGTCACGTCCGGACAGCAAGCAGCACCTATACTTACGGCGACGCCAATTGGCCGGACCTGCTGACGGCGTATAACGGGAAATCCATCACCTACGACGCCATAGGCAATCCCCTGTCCGACGGCACATGGACGTATACCTGCAATGGACAAGAATATGTTATATGGGCGTGGAAGGGCGACTACATTAATTTAGGTGCCGGGGCCGAGTTAGGAATTTATACTGGTGGTGAACCGCATTGGCATGTGGACAAGAGCCTTGCAATGTCTATGTACGTAGAAGTGAAATATAACGGTTCAACTATTATTTCGTTCAGCGATTATACCTGGTGGATTACCGGGTTTAACCCCAATTACCAGAATATGAATGCGAGCAGTTTAACGGCTATATTCACTATACGGCTTAACGATCCTGGTATGTATAATGCTTTCCGGGCTTCGAGACCTGCGGGATGGACATTTGCCTTGATGCAAGGATTTGGTATAGCCAGGTTTTACTTTTGATGTTATGAGGTAATTGCTATGAGGAAAGTATGTTTGTTAATGCTGATTATTATGACCCTATTATTAACGTCTTGCTCATCAGGTGACTCAAATATGGTAAGAGATTTATTTATAAAAAATGAGAGAGAGACTGCAAATGAGCGTTTTGAAGCACTAATAGGAGCCATTCAAAATCAAGACCGTGTCGCTCTGAAGGCATTCTTTTCTGAAAAATCACTGAAGGAATCGCAAAATATAGAAGAAACTATCACCGCATTGTTTGACTACTTCCGAGGTGATATGCTTTCATATAATGACTGGGGCAGCCTTGGATCTATAGGTGGGATGAACGAAGATGGTACGGGACGTTATTGGAAATGCCTGTATGCGACTTACGATGTCGAAACGACCCAGGATAAGTACCGCTTTGCCATGGAATATATGCTGCTGGATACCGCAGATGCAGATAATGTGGGTATACGGTCTCTGTACATTATCAGATTAGCCGATGATACAGACCCGCAATTTGCATATCGGGGCGACGAAAAGTATACACCGGGTATTAACATCAACAAGACAAGTAAAATACCGCATTGAAATGTATTTCTGCAGAACAGCGTGAAACGCCCAGGATGTTGTCCGGAATCTTTCTTCCTACCTTCTGACTCTTTACCACGGCTGACGGTCACGTCCGGACAGCAAGCAGTATGCCTATGACAAGGACAACCGGCTGACCAAGGCAACGGAGAGTAGCATCTCCGCCAACTACACCTACGACAGCTTCAGCCGTATGTCCGGACTGACTGTTAAAAATGGTAGCAGCCCCGTGGTCAGCACCACGGTCACTTATGTGAATCCAAGCTCGTCGGCCACCTCCACCCAGGTGAAAACCTGGAACAACGGCAAGGCTACCTACACGTACACCTATGACGACAAGGGAAATATTACATCCATAAGCGACGGCGGACAGGAATTTGATTACCAATATGAAAGGATGACTGTATGAAGAAATTAGAAAAAGGCAACATGCGTATCTCCCCATCTGGGATGCATGACCAGATGATGTTTTTCATTATATCCGGTGTAGGAGTTGATGTTCTCTACATTGATACATTTTCATGGGTCATTGACCCCCCCATACGTATAGCGATTGATACCGTTACCATCACAGCTTTTTTCTTGATATTCACTGGTGTAGTGTTTACCATGATTATTGCGCTCAGCCGGGTATACATTGTATCCACCAAGGGGATTACCGTGATATTGCTGGGTATCTTTCGTCACCTCTATCCGTGGGAACGGTTTCAGATGGTGGGCCTGTATCCCATAGCGAAAGTTATAGAAGAAACACCTGGCGAGGCATTCATGATGGTATGCAGCACCGTAATGTTAGAAGGAACAGCCGGTGGACGGATCAATATAGAGCGTGCCACCTTTCGCTGGCCACAGGTTTTGATTTTTCCACCGCTGACAGGCGAGGAACGCATGCAATTTGAAAGCCTGCGGCGCGGGGAAATATCTCCCGACCTGGAGGATCAGGAACCCGACGAGGAGGAATAAGTGTCCCGGCTGACGGACGTGGCCGTCAAAAGACGGTCACGTCCGGACAGCAAGCAGCACCTACACCTACGGCGATGCCAATTGGCCGGACCTGCTGACGGCGTTCAATGGGAAGTCCATCACCTACGACGCCATAGGCAATCCCCTGTCCGACGGCACATGGACCTACGGCTGGCAGCACGGCCGCCAGCTGGCGTCCATGAGCAAGACCGGCAGCAGCATCGCCTACGGCTACAATGCCGACGGCAAGCGCATTTCCAAGACGGTCAACGGCACAACGTACAGACAGCTTCAGCCGCATGACGGGCCTGACCGCCAAAAACGGCAGCACCTCCGTGGTCAACACCGCCGTCACCTATGTGGACCCTAGCTCGTCGGCCACCTCCACCCAGGTGAAAACATGGAACAACGGCAAGGCTACCTACACGTACACCTATGACAACAAGGGAAATATTACATCCTTTACCGGCGGCGGACAGGAATTTGATTACCAATATGAAAGGATGACTGTATGAAAAACCCAGAAGCAAATACTTTGCGTATTGAGCCCCGCAAGGTTCATGCCGCCGCGGTAGGAATGGCGATGGTGCTCATATACTTTGATTATCATTACTTTGTTGAGACTTTTTACTGGGTTTTTCAGCCGCCTTTTCGCATAGCAATTGACACGGTCACGATTGTTGCTATAGGCTTAATACTCAATGTCGTAGGCCTTAGTGAGATACTTGCTACCAGCCGAACATATATTGTATCTACCAAAGGAGTTACGGTCATTTTTTTGGGCTTTATCCGCCGCCTATATCCATGGCAGCGGTTCCAGAGTATTAACGCGTGCCCCATAGACATAGGCAATCCTTCGTGGGGAGGCCAACCGTTTTTAATGGTTTGCAGCACCGTGCCGATTCGGACGATGGAGGGGGGAAAAATTGATTTGGAGCGTACTATCTACCGCTGGCCCCATATTTTGTTCTTTCCTCTACTGCCGGGCGAGGAACGCATGCAATTTGAAAGCCTGCGGCGGGGGGAAATACCTCCCGGCCTGGAGGACCAGGAACCCGACGAGGAGGAATAAGTATCCCAGCTGACGGAGATGACCTGGGGCAGCAACAAGCTGCATTTTACCTACGACTCCATTGGCCCGGCGTCTGTGACGTATAACGGCGTCAAGTATTTCTACCTGAAAAATGCTCAAGGCGATGTCACCGGTCTTGTCAATGCCAGCGGCACCCAGGTGGTGTCCTACACCTACGACCCCTGGGGCGCGCCCATGTCCACCGACGGCACCATGGCCGCCACCCTCGGCGCCGCGAACCCCCTGCGCTATCGCGGGTACGTCTACGACACCGAGACGGGCCTGTACTACCTCAGCAGCCGGTACTATAACCCGGTCTGGGGAAGGTTTGTCAATGCGGATGGCTATGCTTCCACGGGGCAGGGATTTACCGGTGGCAATATGTTCGCATATTGTAATGATAATCCGGTGAACTATAATGATTCCGAGGGAACCTATCCGCTGCGCAATACCATGACAATGATGACGGATGGCGGCAACACCCCAAAGCCAAAATATTCAGCCGCCGTTCCTATCGGAACAGGTACAGCAAGTTCTGCTGTCAACGCCGTAGCGGAACAGACATTGAAGCCCAAAGTGGTTCCGGTTCCCGATACAGTGCTTAAGGAGGGAAAGAACTTTGGACCGCTCCCTAAAGCACTTAAGAGTTCAAAAGTTGTTTCGGCAGCTTTTGCTCTCCCCTTTACAATTGCCAGCATTATTTCTGATTTTAAACACTATGAAGGATTGGGGGTTGCCCTATCAGTTTTTATGGATATATTAAACCCAGTTATATGTATTATGTTAGGGGGCTTTATCGCCGCCAACTTCTGCGCATTTCCCGCGGTGTTTATATCCATTGCAGCCGGAGTAGCGGTTGACGGTTTTTTCTATGTGTTAAAGGACCGCTTCCTAAAGGCATACAGAAAGAAGGGTAAAACATGATCGGTAATATTTCCATAATAGGCTTTATTGTTGCAGTGACCGTCTCTGTTGGTTGCATGATAACAGGGCTTTGGATGCTGTTTTCCCGGAAATATAAACATGATCCGCGGAATCCCATAGGCACCGCTATTGCTATGCTCCTGATGCCGCTTGGATTGGGATTGCTGGCCTTTAATGAAATGGGCCTTTTCCCGGCGCGATACGACCGTATTTTGCTTGTTATTGGAAATGCAATAAACGGAGGCGCTATTGAACTCGCCACGCTTTCTGCCATCCATGTTAGCCGTAAAAGCGGAAGAAAAAAGGATGCAAGAACGGGCATAGTAGTGGCATGCCTTGTTGGAATCTGCTTCTTGGTGGGTTTGACGTGCATGATTTTCATGCCTTTTGCTCCTTGAAACAGCAATTAAGAACCAGGAGCCCGACCAGAGTGAATAATCGTCTTGGCTGACGGACGTGGCCGTTAAAAGACGGCCACGTCCGGACAGCAAGCAGAACCTATACCTACGGCAACGCTGATTGGCCGGACCTGCTGACAGCATATAACGGGAAGTCCATCACCTACGACGCCATAGGCAACCCCCTGTCCGACGGCACATGGACCTACGGCTGGCAGCACGGCCGCCAGCGGTTCCATGTCTGCCACCCTCGGCGCTGCAAATCCCCTGCGCTACCGCGGGTATGTCTACGACAGCGAGACGAGCCTGTACTACCTCAGCAGCCGGTATTATAACCCGGTCTGGGGAAGGTTTATCAATGCGGATACCGCCGCCGTGGTAGCTGCGTCCCCCGACAAAGCCAACTGGGATAAGAATCTCTTTGCCTACTGCGACAATGACCCGGTCAGCAGAAAATAGGTTGTGATTTATGCAAAAGAAAAAGGTAAAACTGTCTAAAAGTGCGAAAGGCGCACTGCTATACATGTTGGTTGTGCTGTCTATCTTTGCGGTACTGGAGACGGTAGTGTGTAGTTTGCCCTCTTATTTTGACGAGTCAAATACAGAAGCCTACACCGGTACGCTTTCCCATGTGGAGAAATACACCACCTGGCACATTGGTTATAGAGCGATGCACTCTAAGCAGCACATCAGGCTGCATTTCACAGACGGAAACGTTTATTTCGTATACACGTTGGAGGATCGGACGCTGCTGAGTATTCCTGCGGGAGAAAGGCTATCTTTGCGCTTATACCGGGACCCCAGGCGTGGAACGTCTGCATGTGATATCCGCAGTGAAAGCCGTGTGCTTCAAACGATGGAGCGTTCAAGCCAGCTGGCGCATAGGGACAAATGTCTCCTTCATGGACTTTTCTGCTCAGGTGCCCTGATTTTCCTGGCAATAGGTTTCTTCTCCGGCCTTGGAGGATTCAGGCAGTATTTTTCCAGCCTTGCTGCCAGGCGGCGGCGTGAAAAGCGAAAGCGCACCCGTCAGGCCAGGTTTGCCAAGGAAGGAAAGTAGATTGCATTTAGGAAAATATTACAATGAAAAATAAGGCCTTTCTTTGTGCGCCGCGCCGGTTTTTGATTATAACGGTAGTATATTTGCTGATACAGTCTGTCGGGATTTATCTGTTTTTTGAAAGCCTGCAATATGAAGAGATAGGTCATCTGGAAGCAATATTGAACATCATTGCCCCTCCGGCTCCCCTATGGATCGCAGCCTTCTTCCGGCGGTATGACTGGCTGTCTATCGTAAGACTGCATGAGGACAAAATCGTATTGTGGGCGATGTTTACCAGGCAAAGCTATTCCTATGCTGATATGAAGTACATCGGTATAGACTACAGCCTCATAGAGGGCCGTCCGGAGTTTTGGATCTATTTCAGTACAAACCCGGTTCCAGTGGAGTATACCCATAAAATAGCGGCATATCGTATCAACAAAGGATTCTTGCGTATCCTGTATACCCCCAAAAACTATGAGTTGCTGATTCGAAACACCCCGCCAGAAATCAGCCGGCAGCTCAGAAAATGCTACTCCACCGTGCTGGCCTATAAAGCGGACCGGTAGTGGCAAGCAGGGCGAGTGTTTATACAAACTCTTGCAAAAGCGGGAATCCGGCAAACGCCGGACTCCCGCTTCGCATTGGTTCACAAAGTCAACCCCCGGCTCTGCCGGGGGGCAAAAGAAATCCTATGGAGAGGGGAAGAGTAGACAAGAAAAAGTCTCCGAGTTAAAGTAAGGCAAAGGTTTGTCGACCAAGACTTACAAAAACAAGGAGACTAATTCATGAAAGAAGTAGATGTGAGTAGTTTAGAACATACAAGCTGGCGTTGTCAATACCATATGGTGTTTGCAATGGTATTTTCAATCACACATTGTTGTGTGAATTTCATCAAGGCAAGCTGTTACTCCATTTAACGATACCTTTTGAAGAAAAGCCAAAGACTAACTTACCGAGCGACAATCTCAAGTACTACCGTCAGCGAAAACAGATGACAACAAGACAGTTGGCGGAAAAGCTGGATATTGTACCATCAACTGTTGTGATGTATGAAAATGGAAAACATCCTATTCCTTATGATGTAGCTATTAAGCTGGCAGATGTTTTGGAAATCGAAGCGTCCTTACTCTATGATGATTTCTCCCGTTTCCTTTCTGTACCCTATACCGAAGCACTAAAGAGCGTTAGAACGGCTCTGAGGCTGTCACAGAAGGCTTTTGCAGAAAGGATAGGGATTGTACCAAGCTACTACTATAAAATCGAAGAAGGCAATCGCAGACCGTCACGAAAGGTTTATCAGAAGATATATGCTGCGCTTGAAACGACCAGTCTACAAACTTCACTTTTAGGGGAGCATCCATTACAATGAAAGTGAAAGAAAAAATGATTGGAGGAGTTGCTATGACACAGAATTTGACTTATACCCGTTGTGGTGATTATCTCATCCCTGATATTCGGTTGAGCTATGTAAGCGATAAACCACTTGGGAAGTACGGTAGAATGCGCAGAGCTTATCTGGAGCAAAACAACCCTATGTTACTCGATGATTTAATTCTTACTGAAACTTTGTTCCCGCATCTTTGGAAAATTGATGAGATAGCACATTGCAGAATGGAGCGGCTGACGGAGGAGCTTTTGGAAAGAAATCCCGCTCCGGATAAAGCAACTCAACAACTTGCATGGGTTCAGCACATGAATATGCTGAAAGCACAGGCTGAAGAAATTATAGTTGCAGAGCTGATTTACAGTTAAATAACCAATAAAAGAATGGGCTGGCTCGAAAGGGTCAGTCCATTTGTTATGCAGAAGAACAATTCTTGAATTGTGTTTTTGACAGTTCCAGAATTGTGATTTTCACAATTCGAGAGTTGTGAAAATCACAATGTAATAATACTGATAATAACTATACTGATTATAGTGATACCGATCCGTTCCTTTCTCTTCCTATCCGGAATGGAAAAGAAAGGATAAGATGTTATATAACTGATGATGAGGCAGTGGTATGCCTTTATTGCAGAATATCTTTTTCACTATCTCATATAGAAATGTGATCAACGAGCATAAAAAATAAATAATTTTGTGATTGTAATTTATATGGATTTCGCATATAATAAAAGCGTGATTATAAAGCATAAAACTCCAATAAAAATGTGAGGAGTGATTCTATGGAACGATTTATCTTAAAAAAATTGCTGGCTTGGAAGAATTCTCCCTACCGCAAGCCGTTAATCTTGAAGGGCGTACGTCAGGTGGGTAAGACTTGGATTCTGAAAGAGTTTGGCAGGCACTATTATGAAAATACAGCCTACTTTAACTTCGACGAAAATGAAGAATATAAGCAATTTTTTGAAACAACCAAGGATGTAGATCGGATACTACAAAACCTTATGCTGGCAAGCGGTCAAAAAATCGTGCCTGAAAAAACCCTTATCATCTTTGATGAGGTGCAGGACTGCCCTAAGGTCATTAACTCTATGAAGTATTTTTGCGAGAACGCACCGCGGTATCACGTTGCCTGCGCTGGTTCTCTGTTGGGTATTGCTCTGGCGAAACCTTCCTCTTTTCCGGTGGGTAAAGTCAACTTTATGCAGATTGACCCGATGACCTTTAATGAATTCTTACTTGCCAATGGTGATGAAAATCTGGCACAGTATCTAGAACAGGTGGACACTCTTGAACCCATCCCTGATGCCTTCTTTAATCCGCTGTATGAGAAGCTGAAAATGTACTATGTCACCGGTGGTATGCCGGAGTCGGTATTGATGTGGACGGAAGCACGGGATGTTTCTGCCATGCAGGAAGCATTGTCCGGAATCATCGGAGCCTATGAGCGAGATTTTGCAAAACATCCTAATCTCAGCGAGTTCCCGAAAATCTCAATGATCTGGAAATCCATTCCTTCTCAATTGGCAAAAGAAAACAAGAAGTTCATCTATAAAGTGGTCAAGGAAGGAGCACGAGCCCGTGAGTACGAGGATGCCTTGCAATGGCTGGTAGATGCCCGTTTGGTGCATAAAATTTATCGCAGCTCAGCTCCCGGCCTGCCGATTGCAGCTTACGATGACTTGTCTGCCTTCAAGATTTATCTGGTGGATGTGGGACTGCTCCGCCGTCTGGCACAGTTGGCACCCACTGCCTTTGGAGAGGGCAACCGCCTGTTCACCGAGTTCAAGGGCGCTTTGACTGAAAACTTTGTGCTGCAGACCCTGATCACGCAGTTTGAAGTGGTTCCCCGCTATTGGAGCCAGAATAATCCACCTTATGAAGTGGATTTCCTCATTCAACGGGAAAATGACATTTTCCCTGTTGAGGTCAAGTCTGAGGCCAATACCACCAGCAAGAGCCTCAAGAAGTTTAAGGAGCTGTTCCCGGATCAAGTCAAGCTCCGTGTGCGGTTCTCTCTGGATAATCTGAAGCTGGATGATGATGTACTGAACATCCCTTTGTTCATGGCTGATCAAGCAGATAGATTGATTGGATTGGCATTAGAAAAGAAGAATAGCTTTGGTCAGTAATGGTTCATCAATATAAAAAGTAACAATTTGACCTATAGAATGAAAGAAATAGAAAGGTGATATGATGGTCAAAGGCTTCATTTTCTTCAGAGACGGAAAGATACCATTCGTAATCGAAAACTACCACATGGAATTATTTACGGATGACCCGCTGCTGGATGATTTTTGTAAAGAATATAATTTTAAAGAAAACTATATCCTGCATGGACAATGTTTTGATATCGGAATTCGTGGACGGAAAGCAACTTTTTTAGTAGAAAACTCTATGGGCAGTACCTGCTATTTACGTTGCTATACTATCAATATGTTCGACAAAGATGAAGAGTATGACTCCATAGGCCTTCAATCACCGTCTCTCGATGAAGTTTTTAGATACGAATATGAATACATTGACATGGTGCGAGCGGGAATCAATTTGGCTATAGAGCCTAAGGTTGTATATAAGGTTCCGTTTGGTATGAACGATCAGAAGTATGAATTAGAATTCCGGATAGGTCACGATAACCGACTCGGGCTTTTGGAAGACCTCGACAGAAAGTGCGAATTGATTCTGCCACTACACACCAACGAGATACAAGAGTGCTATGATATAACTAATGTTCTACATAGGCTTGCAATGTTTATGACATCCAATGCAGAAGTCCCTTTCAAACGGATTACACTTTATAAGCAAGGATTGAAAGCAGGGTGGTTCTACTGTTCTCTCATTTCAGAAGATATAGTTGGTGGGCATGGCGGTTTCTTCCACGAATTTGATGTTATGAAATACATCCCGAAAATCTTAAATAACATAGCGTTAGATTCCGGCAATAAAATAACACAAAGCATTCCCCTGGGGCATTTAGGGGATTTTAACTCCATGTATACACCGCAGCGATTTGTAGAACAAGTTATGGCGTTTGAGTATTTATTCGACAAGCTGGATCACAAGAATGCTCAAAACCCTAAATTTCCCCTAAAAAAAGAATTGGAATGTATGTTTAATGAATTCCCACAATTACTATCACGAACGAAGATTTCTGCAGAGAAGATTAGTGATCAAATTAAGGAAATTAGGCAATATGTCCTTACAGATACTTAGAAAGGGCGAAAATGAAATGGCAAAGAAAGAAGTTAAAACCGATTTGTGGGTCGCTCGTCAACTCGATGACTCCAAAATTAAATATGATGCGCAAGGCAGTGATGTTAAGGAAATTAACGATGCTTTACAGAGTGCATCAAAGCGAGGTACTGGCAATGCCGGATATCCGGAGTATGTTGCAATTGTAAAAGACTTTGTTATCGTCATTGAGGATAAAGCTGATCTTGCCAAGCACCAGAAGCTGACCAGTACGGGAATCCTGTCTGTCGATCAGAAAGATATTGCAGATTACGCTGTTAATGGGGCATATTTTTACGCCAAGCACATTGCACAGAATAGCAGCTTCCATAAGATTTTTGCAATCGGCGTTTCTGGCGATGAAAAGCACCATAGAATCACTCCACTGTATGTGGATGATAGAGATGGCTATAAGCAGCTCCCTGATATTGAATCTTTTACCTCCTTCACCGCTGTCAATATCGACGAATACTATACTCGTTACGTTCTGGCAGAAAAGACCGATGTTGAAAAGACTACGGAGGAAATTCTGAAAGATGCGGCGGAACTGCACGAATATCTGCGCACCTATGGCTCCCTGAAGGATCAGGACAAGCCTTTGGTGGTCTCCGGTATTCTTCTGGCACTGGATGACAAGTTCTTCAAACACGATGATTTGCTCGGTGATGAAACCACCACTGATGGTCAGTTGATTTACGATGCCATTAAGCGTCGCCTTAAAGCATCCAATATTGGCCCTGATGCAAAGCGTGACAAGCTGATGAGCGAGTTCTCTATCATCCGCACAAGTGCTCGTTTGAACGAAGTTGATGCCAAGCTAGGCAAAACCCCACTGAAATTCTATACTGAGTTTTTGAAGAAGAATGTCTTTGACAACATTAAGTACCGCAGTTCCAGCGAGGATTTCATTGGAAGATTCTATGGCGAATTTATGAGCTACTCCGGCGGTGATGGGCAGACACTCGGTATCGTCCTGACTCCTCGTCACATTTGTGATCTGTTCTGTGACCTTCTGGATATTCAAGCTACAGACATTGTGCTTGACCCCTGCTGTGGCACCGCTGGATTCCTTGTTGCAGCCATGCACCATATGCTTGAAAAGGCAGGCACTGACCAGAACAAACGCAAGAATATCAAGAAGAAGCAGTTGCACGGATTTGAACTCCAGAGTAATATGTTTGCTATTGCTGCTACCAATATGATCCTCCGTGATGACGGCAACAGTAACATCAAATGTGAAGATTTCCTCCGGCAAAATTCTGCTCAAGTGCAGCTTAAAGGGGCTACTGTCGGCATGATGAATCCGCCCTATTCGCAGGGAACCAAAGCCGATCCGTCGCAGTATGAATTGTCTTTTGTGGAGCACTTGCTCGATTCTTTGACCGAAGGTGCAAGGGCTGCGGTAATTGTTCCGCAGTCTTCGATGACTGGTAAAACAAAAGATGAGCAGGCATTTAAGTCAAATCTCCTTAAGCATCATACGCTAGAGGGTGTTATTACTTGTAATACAGCTACATTCTATGGAGTAGGTACTAATCCTGTCATTGCAGTCTTTACAGCACACGAAGCTCATCCTGATGATAAGATTTGTAAATTTATTGATTTCCGAAATGATGGATATGACGTGCGTGCACATGTTGGACTTGTTGAAGGAGATTCCGCTAAAGATAAACGTCGGCATTTACTCGATGTGTGGTTTGGGCGAACAGAAGCAGCCTCGAATTTCTGTGTTGAATCTACAGTAACAGCTGAAGATGAATGGCTACATTCCTTCTTCTATTTTAACGATGAGATTCCTTCGGATGAGGATTTTGAAAAAACTATTGGTGATTACCTAACATTTGAGTTCTCAATGATTATGCAAAACAGAGAATATTTGTTCGATCAAGGTGGTGAATCAGATGAAAAGTCTTGAAGAATTAAATTGGGAACAATTCCATATTGGAGACGTCTTCTCGGTTGAACGTCCAGTTGCTCGCAATAAAGATAATTATGAACATGGAGATGTTCCCTTCGTAGCGTCTGGTGCAGCAAACAACGGTGTGTTAAAATGCTGCCGGCCAAAGAATGACGAGACACTTGATAAACGAAATTGTATTACAGTTAGTCCTGTTGATGGAAGTACATTTTACCAGGTGTTTGACTTTTTGGGGCGTGGTGGTGCAGGATCCTCTGTGTTGCTATTACGCAGTCCTCAAAACGAGCTTTTAAGTGGGCAATTCGTTTCACGCATGATTTCTCAAACATGTTCAAAATATACATATGGACATATGGGAAGCAAGGAAAGCATAAAAAGAGAAATTATACAATTGCCCACTTATCCCGATCACAGCCCGGATTATCAGTATATGGCAGATTATGTTGAGCGTAAGAGTAATGATCTGCGGGATAGATATTGTCTGTATGCTAAAAAGCGCATCTCTGAGATGGGAACTCCTATTACTGTACCCCCGCTGAACGAAAAGAACTGGCAAACATTCATTATCAAAGATATTGCGGATGTATACTCAGGACATGACATCTATGCACAGGAACGTGTCAATGGAAAAACTCCACTTGTCACAGCTGTAGGTATAAATAATGGAGTTGGCTATTTTGTAAGTAACGAGAATAATTCGAAAGCTGAGGAATCTATTTCGGTAGTACGCAATGGCGCAAGTGTTGGTAAAGCATTTTACCATAAATATTCTGCGCTGTACGGAAACGATTGCCGTCGGATGAAACTGAAACACTCACATTCAGAATTTGTCAATCTTTTTATTACACAGGTGATAGGAATGCAAAACAAAGCGTTTAGCTATAGCCGCAAACTTGGTACTGAGCGGTTACTGAACTTGAGAATAATGCTTCCTGTTACCGATGATGGCGCTCCTGATTATAAATATATGGAACAGTACGTCAAAAATCTGATGAGCCGGAAGTATAAGCAGTATTTAGCGTATCTTGATTCAAAAGAAAAAACTGATACGATAGCTACAAGCGATTGACAGCTTACTACAGATAAAAACGGAGGCAATATGCAATTATCAAAGATAAAAATTAAAAACTACAGATTGCTTATTGATGCCGAATTAGAAGTTGATCCCAGGACAACTTTAATTGTGGGTAGAAACAACACAGCCAAAACATCCTGCTTTTCGTGCATTGGAAAGGTACTGGATGGAGAAACCGTATCTTTCGATGACTATCCACTATTAAGGCGAGAAGATTTCTATACAAAAATTGCTCTGTTTATGGAGAAAAAGCTCACTTATGAAGACCTTTGTAAGCAAATTAAAATTATCTCCATAGAGTTTCTGGTGGACTATTCGTTGGATGATCCGGATGATAACTTAGGAGCTTTGTCGCCATTTATCATTGATGTCGATGTGGACACAACAACTGCTCTAATTCGTGCAGAGTATCGTCTAAAAAGCGACGAAAAAACCTTGTGGACACTCTTAGAAAGCAGCTATTATAAGGATGGCGCCTTTTCGCCAAGCGAAGATGCTCATAAAGTGCTTGCCGATAATTTCGGCAAATTGTTTGGACTAACCGTATATGCCATCAATCCGAACAATCCGGACGACAAACAGGTAAAAAGCCAAAAGGAATTACATGATCTGTTCCCATTCCATGCAATTCCTGCTGAACGAGTTCTTGGTGAAGATGACGCACATAATAGTTCTCTTGGATCGTTAATATCCAGCTTCTTTGATATGAGCGAAGCAGAATTGGATCCAGATGTTGCTGAAGAAATAAAACGGTTACGCTCAATAGTGGAAAAAACCAATAAAAATGTTCAAAAGCAGAGTAATGAAATTCTAAGTTCTGTTGTAAACAATTCCATTGGCTTTGGTTATCCCAACATAGAGGAATTAAAGCTCGGAGTTACAACGCAACTCAGCATCGACGATCAGATCAAGAATCAGACTAAGCTATCTTATATATCCGGCACAGCAAACGAAAGTTTGCCGAGTTCTCACAATGGCCTTGGATACAAAAATCTGATCAAAATGGAGTTCCTCCTTGCTGCATTTGCCAAGGATATTGAGAAACGTGGTGTTGCATGTGTGCCGCTTCTCTTTATTGAGGAGCCTGAATCTCACATGCATCCACAAATGCAGACGGCTTTCGCTGCGTATTTGGAAAAGTTTCTTGACAGGCTCTCTGACGTGAAAATTCAAACTTTCCTAACCTCGCATTCCGCTCATATAGCTAATACTATGGAGTTTGCAAAAGTTCGGTATGCGCAAAAGTCTAATACCGGTGTTATTTATAAAAACTTGAATACCTTTGCAGAAGCTAACCCCGATAATGTGGATTTTATCCGGAAGTATTTGACTTTGACGAGATGCGATCTGTTCTTCGCAGATAAAGCAATTTTCGTTGAAGGTGCATCTGAGCGTTTGCTATTACCAGACATGATTGGGAAATGTGAATCTTCCGGAATATTTGGTGCCTGCAAGTATCCATTATCTGCACAGTACTATGCGGTAATTGAAATCGGCGGAGCCTATGCACACAAGTTTATTCCTTTTATCGATTTTTTAGGAGCGCCATGTCTAATTCTTACTGATCTGGATTCAGTAGCGGATCGAAAAGGGAAAGGCGGAAAGATCGTAAAAAAGTCGGTAGTGGTTAGCCAGGGAGAAACAACATCAAACGAAACTATAAAATGGTGGGTTCGTAGAAATAAAGGCCTTCCTGACGATGATACTTCAAAAATTGACCTTTCGGATATCATTGCGATGACATCAGATGACAAAACCAAAGGAAAATGCCATATCGAGTTCCAAACTAACGAAAATGGATTATGTGGACACTCTCTGGAAGAGGCAATTCGTAATGTCAACCGAAAGCACTACGATTTAGGCGACAGCACAAGCGAAGAAGATCTTGAATTTAAGGGCAAAAGCAAAACGGATTTTGCTCTCGATCTTATTTGTGAATGCGCCGATTATTGCGTTCCGGCGTACATAAAATCGGGATTAACATGGCTAAATAACCAACGAGTTCTTGAGTAAGGAGGTGCCAGTACATGGGTGGAAAGCATACAGGTGCAAACTATGATCTTGCAAAAGCTGAAGCTGACAAGGTTGATGCACAGATTATTGAAACACTTAAGACCGGGCACAGTTTTCGTGTCGAAGCAGGTGCGGGTTCTGGCAAAACTTACTCTCTGAATCGAGTAATTGAATGGATACAGTCAAATAAATGGTCTGATTACAGTCGAAAAAAACAGAATGTGGTCTGTATCACCTATACAAATGCAGCTGTAGACGTGATTGCAGAGCGACTTGCAAAAGATTCGTTTATTCTCCCTTCCACAATCCACTCGTTTGCTTGGAATGCTATCAAACAATATCAGAGCGTTTTGATTGATGCTGTTACAACTAACCCTGATTTTCTACCGGATGAGGGTGATTTTAATAAGGTTACAGAAGTTGCATATACTTTGGGACATCGCTACAAAGAAAATGGTATTCAGTACCTTTATCACGACGATGTTCTAAAACTATTCTGCCTACTTTTAGATAACGCTAAGTTTCGCCGTGTGTTTGCGGACAAGTATCCTTTAATTCTAATTGATGAATATCAGGACTCTTATAAGCCTATTATTGACCGATTTGTTGATTATTTTATTGCAAAGGGTATTGGCCCGCAATTCGGTTTTTTCGGTGATGCTTGGCAAACAATCTATCAATCCAATAAGGCTTGTGGCGCAATAGAACATGACAATATCGATGTAATCAAGAAAAGTTCGAATTTTAGATCCTCACCGAGAATAGTACAACTTCTCAATGATATTCGTCCAGACTTACCCCAAAAATCAGCAATAGATGACTTTGAAGGAGAAGTGTTTGTTATTACATGCGAGGATTATACTGGACCTCGTCGTACAGACCGTAATTTCAAGAACGAATTACCTCCAGAGGAATTGAAATCACGATTAAACAAGGTTACTGAAAAAATAAAACAAGAAACACCTGCGGATGAAGAATTAAAAGTTCTAATGATTACGCACAAGGTTCTTGCTACACAGCAAGGATACGAGAAACTCCTGGATATTCTGAATGACGGATTGAGAGACAAAGAAGACCCGTTCCTATTGTTCTTTATGGAGACCGTTGAACCGATCTATCATGCGCTTAACACCTCCGATATGCAGTTGCTTTTTGATATACTTGGAATTAAGCGTTATCCAATTACCAAGAAGGCTGAGAAAAACAAGTGGAAAGAACTACAGCGTCAACTTGATGAGGCACGCAAGAAAAGAGCCATTGATGTTTTTGAAATTATCAACCGGACTAAATTGATTCCTATATCACCCAAATTAGATGGTTGGTATCATTTGTACCAGAATACACCTGAAACAATATATGCTTCTAATACTTCAATTGAAGCGTTCTTGAATCTGGATTACGCACAGTTTATTGCTGTGAAAGATTTCTTACATCCAGAAGCACAGTATTCTACAGAGCACGGAGTCAAAGGAGAAGAATACGACAATGTGATTTTGGTTATCAGTAAAGGATGGAACCAGTATCAATTTGAAACCTATGCTCCAATGATAACAAAAAAAGCTGTCATACCAAGTGGAAAACAAGCTTCCTTTGAGCGTAACCGCAATTTATTTTATGTATGTTGTTCAAGGCCAAAGAAAAGGTTGATTTTCTTTGTAACGGTTCCTATTGATTCCACCTTCAAATCGTTTTTGGTTGAACTTGTTGGAGAACAGAATATTTTTACCTTCAGCCAGTATATCGAAAGAAAAATCAATTAAGTAGTTAGAAGTAAGACATCACTCATCGTTCTTTGAACGGTGAGTGATGTTGCTATAAATTCAATTATTATTTCATAGACTCTTTTCTGTTGCTTATTTCATAAGGCAAATTATAAGAACAGCGTTCAGGATGAACGAGCAGCCATCAATGAAATTGATGTTCAAAGGATATCAGGGAGCTTTCCCTGACAAGTCATTTTGCAAATTGGGGCGAAGGAGAAAATGCGAAAATGAGTAAAGTGCTGTAACTTTGCCCTGTTTGCCAGTTTCCTTTCAACATATAACTTGTGCCCAAGTTGGGAACAAGTACGAATTAACTTCTGCTCTAATTGGGCAGAAGTCAGATTTGAAACTTCCACCCAATTCAGGTGAAGATGTATCAGTTTTTTATTCCCAACTTGGGAATAATTTTGCCCGTATATTATAGGCGTTACAAATTGGCAAGCAGTGTAAACCTGTACAGGTTCACTTATTTACGAAGATTCCCCCAGAGGAGAAATTTTCGTAAATTGCTTGTTGAGGAAGCATCCCCAATCCCCTTTGAACGCCACCTACGGTGTCGGCTGTGCATTCATTCTGAACACTTTTACTTACTGACTTCTGCGCAATTTGCATAGAAGTTCAATTTTCCATAAACGAAAAAATGAAAACACGGGAGAAGTTGTACCTGATTATTTATGTGATGTGTGGCAATTCACTTCCCGACAAATTGTTGGGAAGTCTTGTGGGCACCCCGCCAACAAGTAACGAAAGTGGCAATGCTCGGATACAACTTCATCCCAAGTTGGTTGAAAAACTTCGTGCCAACTTGGCACAAAGTTAAAAATGTAGGAAACAGAAAAACGAGAATCACTTCGACATAATTGGGGTAGAAGTTGAAGGGCTGAGCTTTATGCTTGTGAACGAATTGGACGCAAGACAGTGCTTTTATTTTCTGAAAATCAACTTCGTCCCAAGTTGGGATGAAGTGCTACGGTGTAACTTGCACCAAAGTAAGGCGTAGAGATTTTGTATTGTAAATTCTTGATGAGGTGTCCGGAATTTCGTAAATGTCAAAATGACTTCTGGACAATTTGTCCAGAGGTATCATTATGCTTCAATTAGAAAATCAAAAATATCCTTACTACAACTTACGGTAAAATGAAAATCTGCTATTAGCTGCCTGTTCTCAACTTTGGGATATGCTCTTTGGCTGAACTTGACAAGATTGCTTATTTCGACATTTCATGCTATGATAGCTACAGATGAAAATTAAATACTGCTTCATACAAGATTTTATTGATGGGTAAGCCCCATATTTATACAAACATATTTTTAGTCAGTCCGAACTGTCGGAGCTGTTACATGGAAGCATCAAGTCAGATACAGAATCTTTTGTGTCTGTCATTGTTGCATCTGTGTAGCAGCTTTTTTCATTATCTAACTTTGAACCAAGTTGGTCCGAGGTCAGAACCACAGACAGAAACGGAGGAAACTATTTGATCGCAGTAATTCACAGAGGACAAAAATTCAAAAAAACTATGGAAGCCTTTCATCAGAAACGAACGGAGTTTATCGCACAGGAAATCAGAAATTTTGATACAGAAACCTTGTATGTGTTTCTAGAATGGATTCGTGGCAACGCCCACAAACTTGATAGAATAACTGGGATGGCGGTATGATATGAGCGGAGGTGACTACTCATGAAGAAACAGAGAAAAGTTGAAAAAGATAACCGTGGCGTTGCGATATACGCCCGTAAATCTCGTATCACCAACAAGGGTGACAGCATCGGTGTTCAGTTCAAACAATGTGCGGATTACGCCAAAAAGGAATTGGGATTGGATGAGGAGTACGAATTCTTACAATACGAGGACAAAGGACTCAGCGGATACTTTTCAGACAGACCGGATTTTCAGAGAATGTTGCATGATGTGCAGGACGGAAAAATCAAAGCAATCGTATGTTACAAGCTGGATCGTGTCGGCAGAAAAACAGCAGACCTAATCCGTTTGATGGATTTCTTGGAAATGTACCATGTTAATCTCTTGATTTGCTCCAATGGTATCAATACTGCCAGCGGACTATATAAAATCTTTATTCAGATATTCGCTGTCATTGCGGAATTTGAAAGAGATACTCTGACAGAAAGAATTGTAGACAATATGATGGAACTTGCAAAGGACGGACGATGGCTCGGCGGCAATACACCGATGGGATTTACTGTCCGTCGTGTAACAACCGGAAGTGGTAAGGGAAAATCATCATACAGCTACTTAGAAAGTCTGCCGGAAGAAAAACGCATGGTTCAGCGTTTGTACGAAATCTTCAGAACTACTCGCAGTATCCAGAGTACTGCAAAACAGATGAATGAGGAAGGATTCCACACTCCTTCCGGTGCTGCATTTAACGCATCCACCACAAGACTGGTTTTGAGAAATCCTATCTATTGTACTGCTGATAAATGCAGCTATGATTATTTCATCGATCATGACGGCAATGTGTTTGGAGATATGATAGAGTTTGACGGAACTCACGGATTGTCGGCTTACAATAAAACCGACCAAGAAAAGTACGAGGGCAGCGACAGCACATTTATCTCTCCGAAATATGTTCAGACCATTGAAAGCAAGCCTGTTAGCGAGTGGATTATTGCGGTTGGTAAGCACGAAGGCTTTATTCCAAGTGAACAATGGATTGAAGTGCAGGAACTTCTGGATGCTATTGCAGAGAAATACAATCGACCTCATAGAAAGACCAACTCACTGTTGGCGGGGCTGGCGCATTGTCCTCACTGTGGCAGACGATTGAGTGTAATTTCCGAGTCCGACCGTTGGACGAATGGAAAGCCTCGATTTAAATATGTTTGTCCCGGTTATCGTAAAAAGGAATGTAATTTCAAGGCAGTGGATGGCGTTCTTCTGGATGAATTTGTCGTACAGCAGCTATCTGAACTGTCGGATGAAAACAGCGAGCGTTTCAGAAGGATTCTGGAAATTAAAATCGAGGAGGTTCTGGAACAGTCACAGACGGTACAGGAACATAACATCATTAAAAAGAAACGTGATAAGCTGAAAGCGGATATTGCAGCACAGACAAGAAATCTGCGTGAAGTAGATGGCAGTATCAAGCAATTTATTCAAGAGGATTTGCAAAATCTGGCTGAAGAACTGAGGGAAACGGAGCGGCAGCTTTCCAAACTGGATGAGGGCAGAAAGAACAACATGATTGCCATCCGTGACTTGGAAATGACAAAAGAAAAGCTGCTCTCCTTTGCAGAATATGCAAAGGATGCGCAGCCGGAGGTTCTGGTCACTTTGATCCAAACTATTGTAGAAAGAATTTATATTGTGGATAAGGATGACGAGCGTTACTGCCACATCTTTATCAAAGGCTGTTCCGGAGAAGATTACACCGGCTTCTTCCAGACAGCCGGTTACATAGAGCAAAAAACTACCCCTGTGTGTGATTCAGAACAGCATTGTATTTGCACCTAAGTATCGGCGGATGGAAATTTACGGAAAGATAAAAGAGGACATAGGAGTAATACTGCGCAAATTGTGCCAGCAAAAGGGCGTAGAAATAATAGAAGCACAAGCGTGCCCAGACCACATCCATATGATTAGCGCCTATTAGGAAAACACACTGTCAAAGGGGTTCGTAGCGGGGGTTAGCCCGCTACTGCGGTATCTTCCGTAGTGTTGATTTCAATGTACTCGGCAATCTTGCGGAGCTCGTCAGCAAATTTGAATTTCACGCTGATATTGCCGTTTTCATAGACCTTGATATAGTCCACAAGTTCAACCAAGATTTCACGGTTGAGGGCTTCAATGTTCTGATACTTCATAAAGGCTACCAGTGCAGGATGCTCGTTGTCCACACCGTTTGCCAGTTCTGCGCGTTCAGCGTTCAGCCGGGTAAGCACCGCGGAAATATCAGAAGTCTGCCGTTCATAGTCAGCCTTCATATCCCGGTATTCCTGCTGGGTGATTTCACCGTCTTTCCAGTCCTGATAAAGAGATTGCTTGTAGCGTGTTATCTTTGTCAGTTCCCGCTCTTTTGCAGCTATCAGATCGTCCAGTCGGTAAGACTGGCTTTTTTTGATTGGAGCGGAATTGATCTGCGTGACGATTTCCGAGTAGGAAACAGCCAAATGTACCTGATGCTGTACAGCGAACAAAACAGCAGCCTCCAGCCGTTCATGCTTGATTGAGTGCATGGTGCAGGCTGTCCGGGAACGGTTCTTGTAGGTTGAGCAAGAATAATATACATTGTTGTTCTTGCCAACGCATCGGGTAATGGCCCGCCCGCAATCGGCACATTTCAGAAAGCCGCTGAATAAATGTACCTCACGGCCTTTCGGGGAAGTACGGGTATCACGCTGTAAGAGAGCCTGTACCTTGTCGAAAGTTTCATAGTCGATAATGGCCTCATGCGTTCCAGCCACTTCCACCCATTCCTCGCGTGGAACAGCTTCAATCTGGTGTACCTTGTAGCTTTTCACCCGGCTTCGGCCTTGGGCTAAATCCCCGGTGTAGGTCGGATTGGTAAGAATGGAGTGGATCATGCGGACTCCCCACATAGGATCGTCATACCCTCTTGTCGAAACAGGCAAGCCCTTTTGTACCTTGTAAGCCGAGGGGCTCGGTACGCCGTGTTCGTTCAGGTACAGCGCGATAGCACGTTTTGATGACCCTTGAATAAGCATTGTGAAAATGAGTTTGACATTTTCAGCAGCATCGGGATCAACAATCAGCCTGTGCTTGTCCTTTGGGTGCTTTACAGATGCCGCTCATCGCAATTGTTTTTCCCATATACTCGAATATATCGACCAACTGCATCTCGGAAAGACAGTTCTGGCAAAGATATTGCATACTTCGAGTCCAGCCATTTGCAGTAATCATTCAGCCCGATTTCTTCAACCTTCTCGTAAGAATCATTGCATTTCCAAACAGTATGGGCATTAATGCTGTTTCTGCAAAACTTAAAGATTTCTTCGCCAAAAATAAAAGAGAAGTATATATCGTGGGAACCGACATTTTCGATGATGTCCGTTGTACCTGCATATGTGCTACCACCGAAAACATAGTCAATTATCAGTAGGAAGGTGGATTTCCCGATAGAGTTGTCGCCTGCATTGGAACCCAACACCACACTAAGTCCAGGATTGAAAACAATTCGCTTCTGGTGAAATTGTTCACAGTAAATCTCATGCAACATAACAGAGCACCTCGCGTTCTGCGTCATATCTAATTCTTTGGAGAGCAAACAGGCAGTCCAGAGTATCCATGAAATCCTCAATACTACTGAAATGCTTCGTGGTAGCATCATACAGAGCTAACACTCCCGTGTCAGCATCTTGCAATACCGAGAGCACTGGCGGGAACTTACTGATTACACTTTCACCATAAGATGTGATTTTACTCGGTAATCTCATGGAACACCTCACAGTTCTGAACAAAGAAGGAGACAACTGCCTCACAAGCCTCTCTGGATGTAGAGCACGTTTTTGCCATTACCCAATTTACGAGTTGGTCAAATATGTCACTCTTGTTATCTGAAAGACCCTCCATTTTAATAAAGCAACTTTTAATCTGAAGGCTGAGCGCATCCAAACGAAAACCGTTAATCCCCTCCAGTTCTTTAAAGCGGTCACGGATGTAAGGATAGTAGCTGGTCACATTCATGCTGACCCGGTTTTTCAAGAGGAACTCATTTGTGGAGAATTTTTTGGTTAATCGGGCGGGTATGTAGCTCAGCGTGGCGGCTTCGTCTTCACGCAAAAAACAAACTTTTGCCACAACATCTGCAATTTGCGGTTCCAGCCCCATTGTCAGTGTAGCTTCGTGGAGGTCTGTAAGCTGTAGAAAATGTTGCTTTATCTTCAGGAGTTTTAGGTAGTCCTCCACCGTGGTGTGGTAGTCCTGCTGATTGTGACAATCTTTACATAATGCGATCTTGTTTTCAAAGGACTCGGAATTATCCCCCAAACGAGGCAGTTTACTTAAAAGTTCATACTGTTCTTCAGTCGGACTATTCGGAAAAATATGGGCAATCTCATATAACTTATTTGCCTTTCCTTGTTTATTGTGTCGAAGGATTTTTCCACAAAGAGGACAGGAAAAAGAAACCTCTTTTAGGTACAGTTGCTGCTCAGCTTCAGTTGGGGCTTTGCGCTTTTTCAAATAGGGATCAGCCGCAATTGCTTTTGCAATAGCGTCGCTCTTTGCCATATTAAATCACTCTCCCTAATTGGTCAAAATAAAAGACCGCACGGGAACACACCCATATGGTCGCCTTGGTGGCGCAAAGGCCTACCGTAAAGATATTATAGTGCATAACGCTGAAAATTTCAAGATATTGTCACAACTACACGTAAAAAACGGCGAAAACACACCAGTTAGGGATGGGTTAGGGATTTTGCGGTCTTCGGCGTTCTCCCGCACCGAGGTTGCGACTGCCGTTTTACCTCTCTGGCCACAATTGGGATGTGGTCAAGCACACTTCAAAAATTGAACTTATAACGCAGAAAAACCGCCTTTTTAGGCGGTTTTTCTGGGAAAGGTGGTGCGAGTGGTGATACAGCATTTTTCAAAAAACACAGTAATATCAATGGTTTTAGGACACCCGAACAGCGAAATTACTTGTATTCCGCCCTCTTGAAACCGTCAATTTCAGCAGCTATTGCTCGGTTCATCTCCCGGTAAGGAGACGACATCCTTGCAATAATCAGTACATAGCGCGTCTGTTACCCAAAGTGGCGCTTGGGTCGGCAGGCGCGCTATTTTTATGCCCGGATGCGGGCGAAGGAGGTGTTATTGTGAAAGCATACGGGAAGTCGTGGGGCTACAACGTATATGACTGCCGGTACTGCCTGTACCGAAAAGGGAAGCTCAAGGGCTGCGTCTACCCGGACGGCTGCTGCTGTCCCGTCCCGCAAAAGCCCGCAAGACGGAACGGCATAGAACAAGTTTACGAAGCAAATGCGGACAATGCCGCTCCCGTTTCGGAGTGCGAGGGCTGTCCCTACGGAAAGGCTGCCCCCTGCATCGGATGGTGTACCAAAGAGGTCATGCGCGCCGCAGGGCTTCCAAAGGAGCGTGACAGAAGCCATGCATGACTATTTCTACGGCGCGGAAGCGGAACAGTTCTCCTTTTACCGTATCCCCAAGGTGCTGTTCACGGAGGAACGGTTCAGAAGCGTTTCCGCAGAAGCCAAGGTGCTCTACGGTCTGCTCCTTGACCGTATGAGCCTGAGCTGCAAGAACGGCTGGCTGGATAAAAAAGGACGTGTGTATATCATCTTCACCATCGAGGAGGTCATGACCGCCCTGGGCTGCGCCGACCAGAAGGTCGGAAAGCTGCTGCATGAGCTGGAGAGCAAATGCCGCCTCATCGAGCGCAAGCGGCAGGGGCTGGGCAAGCCCAACCTCATCTACGTCAAAAACTTTGTGGATAA
>ENA-UOJR01000267-UOJR01000267.1-human-gut-metagenome-genome-assembly--contig:-C115P-NODE-267-length-79335-cov-40.501879_pt1 | contig 79335 bp, 82 predicted proteins | sample MGYA00242354_ERZ723901 | MGnify/ENA metagenome assembly ERZ723901
ACCGATGACCACACGCTGTCCGGCATATTTCTTCGGATTTTTAATTTCCGGCCAAGCACTGCCTTGCGTAATTTCTTGTCGGTGAGTATGGCAACGGCTATCTTTTTAAGAGCCGCCGCTACCGTTGCGCTCATCGCCCGCCTGCCTTTCCGAAGATAGCTGCCTTGTATTCGGGTGCAATAACCTGCAGGAGATACCGTTCGTTACCGCAGCGATAAAGGCAGGTACCTCGTTCGGGATATTTGATGAGTTCAAATTCCGAAGGCTCGACCTGCAGGGCGTCCATATACTCCTTCGGGTTGATCTGTCCGGCGTTGAACAGGAACTGGTGTGTGGGAATGGAGAACAGCGGCTTTGTGAATTCACGGATTGACGGAATCAAAAAATCCTCGATGTTCTGACTTGCCAGAATGACCGAGGAGTCCTTTTTGCGCACACGCTTCATGCAGTTGCGCAAATATTCGATTGTGGTCATATTGGAAAGAAACAAATACAGCTCGTCCACCGATGCTGCCGTGCTGCCTTTGCCAAGCAGTTCGTTGCTCATATAGGACAGGATATTGAACAGCATACAGTCCTTTAAGCGGCGGTTGGTATCCATTAAGCCTTTCACGCCGAACACAAGAAAGTTGGAGTCTGTGATGTTCTTTAAGGCTGCAGTCAATTCGTCCGAACAGCCTGTCGCCGTGTAATTCCACCGACCATACAGCCGAGGTCAGCTTTTCACTCACGCCGTCATCCTTGTTATAGTAGGCTGCCATATCGTTTTCGTCATCGGCGGTGTAACGATTCAATGCGTCGCTGATTTCATCTGCGCTGTCGGCAAGGTAGGAATCGCCGACCATGAACATATCTCCGTCGCCCTCGTCGATGTTGCCGACAAGCGGACAAAAGAACACAGCCTTTACGGGACCGGCATCCTGCGTCATCTGACGGACGGCGTTTCGAGGACACTTCCAGCCATCCGTTCCCGTCCATTTTGGTATCGTACTGAGCTTTGAGGCGTTTGGCTAATTCTTTCTGTAGCATATCTGTCTTCTCCTTTATGAAGGTAATAAAAAAGGCAGATAGATTTTTGATTTCTATCTGCCTTGCGTATCATTATTCGGTTGTGTGAGAGTTCAAGTCTATCCACAAAGGGAAAACGGCGATTTTACATCTGCGTTTTGGTACAGAGAAAAATCGCCGTTTGGGTAGCAAAAAAGCCCGATATAATCGGGCTTTTCGCAAGAGACATCTTTTTTGTCTCCACATTATGGTGGAGCGTCCGCAACCAACGACGAACACAAATTATGGTTGGCCAAGTCGTTGTCCAGGCCCTCCTCGATCTCGTCCAGCAGAATGTCATCGATAACAATCGGCTTATCGCTTCCGTTCAGAATCAGGGTAAAAGTTTCGTCGAACAGATAGACGGCTCGAAGGAAAATATTGATAATGCCCCGTTTCGTATTCTCATCATTCTTATCGCCGTATTTGAGCGCATAGAGGTACGCCCTAATGTCGGCTGCACTCAGCCTAACCTGCTTGTTCATCTCAATGGCCAGCTGTGCTTGCAACTCTTCTTTTTCTTTCTGGCGCTTTTCAATCCGCTCGGTAATCATATCAGCAGCCTGCCCTTTCTCCAGAGCTTTCCAGAGATTTTCAATGGCGGTGTCTGCTTCCTGAATGGCAGCTTTGATGCGCTTGATGGAAACTGTATCCCGGTCGGACTCACAAACTGCGGCCACCGAGGCTGCAATATGCTCGATATTGCTGTCCGTCAGCAGCTTGCGGCATTCCAGCACCACGCGGTTTTCTATCTTCTCTTTGCTGATAACCTTCTTTTTGCATTTGCGCCGTTTGAAATTATTGCAGGCATAATAGTGATACGCCTTGCCGGATTTCCCTGTGCCGCCATAGCCGGTCATCATCTCACGGCAGTAACCACAAAACAGCTTGGTGGTGAGCAGATACTCCTCCCGACCTCTTGCACGGGCAGGAGCTTTTTTGTTACGGTCCAGAATATGCTGCACCCGTTCAAAAAGCTCGTCCTCCAAAATTCGGGGCATCCCATTTGGAGTTTCCACCCCTTTGTAGATGTAGTAGCCAATATACCGTCGGTTCCGCAGCAGACGATGCAGGCTATTCTTGTTGAACGCTTTTCCCTGGGAGGTCTTGATTTGTCTGGCGTTAAGGGACTGGATAATCTCCGTCACAGTCTTTCCGCTAGCATACTGTTCAAAAATTTCCCGGACGACCGCAGCACCCTCAGGATCAATATGAAACCGTCGTTCTTCATCCACACGGTAGCCAAGTCCCGGATTGCTGCCGTTGCTCAGGCACTTCTCGGCATTGATGTCCATACCCCGGCGAATCTTTTGGGAAAGTTCCGCCGAGTAGTATTCTGCCATACTTTCCAACACGCCTTCCACCAGGATGCCACTGGCATCATCGCTGATGTTTTCCCGTGCAGAGATCACTCGCACACCGTTCTTTTTCAGCTTGGCCTTGTTGATGGCGCTGTCATAGCGGTTGCGGGCAAAGCGGTCAAGCTGATAAACCAGAACGCCCTCAAAGGTGTGCTTGTCGCTGTCGGAAATCATCCGCTGGAACTCCATGCGGCTGTCGCTGGTGCCGCTTTGAGCGCGGTCAATGTATTCCCCAATGACGATGTAGCCATTGTTTCTGGCGTACTCATAGCAGGTCTGGAGCTGGCCCTCGATGGACTGCTCCGTCTGGCTGTGGCTGGAGTAACGGGCGTAGATGACAACATTCATTTCTTCACCTCCCCGAGCATTTGCAGCAGGGTCTCCTTGAGCCGCGCGTTCATGGGGGATGCGGGGTCAAAGCACATCTCCACAAATTTCTTCATCTGGGGATCGCTCTGCTCAATTTTGGGCTTGTACTCGTATAGCTTCCCCTGGGGATGGTCGGTGCGCCCAAAGATATAGTCCATGGAGACATCGAAGTAATCCGCATACCGGGTAAGCGTCTCAAATGTGGGCGAAGCCTGGTTCAGCTCATAGCGGTTCAAACTAGACTGCTTGACACCGACAATATCAGCCATCTTTACCTGGGACAGCTTGACGCTTTCCCGCAGATACCGCAACCTTTCTGCTACTTCTTTCAAGAAATACGCCCCCTATCTGTCAACCTCATCATATCAGATTTAAGGATAATATTCAACCCTGTATTAACATAACATCATGGGATCAAATCAGAAAGAAACGCAGGTCTATGCGATACTGTCCCGGAAGCCAAACATATAGGCGCAAGCAATGCTTGTGGCTATCCATCGCCACAAACTGCTTGTTGAGGGCAGCGCCCCCAAGCCCCTTTTGAACGCAGAATTTCATTCTGCGGCTGCGCGTTCTGCAAACGCTTTTTGTGCCCTATGCTCTGTTCTGGGGGCATGGGGTATCACTTTGTTTGTCACTTCGATTGCTTTTACAAATCTGCCCAATAGGATAGCAGTCAAATTACTTGCAAAGGAAACTTCTCCAGATCCTTTCGATGTAACCACTGTGGTGCTGCTTTGAATATAAATGATATGGCAATCATGCAGAACATGAAGTGGTACAGAACTATAATCCCTGAACGACTTCCAAATCCAGTTGTTTTTTTCTTTCCTTCCAATCTGGCATCTGGATGGTTAGAAAGTTATAGAAATCAGTATTGTGATATGGGTAAAGAAGGTGTGTTAATTCGTGCAAGACAACATACTGTATGCAGCGAAGATCTGCCTTAAGCAAATATTGGTTCAGTGTGATTTTATTTTTTGATGGTGTGCAACTTCCCCACAGGGTTTTCATTTTTCTGACATATAAAGCTGGCTTATCTACACCATACTTTTTGAAAATTCTGGAGTAAATTTCATCCATTTCTTCACCGTAAACTTTATAAGCAGTCTCACGCCACCATTTTTCAAGTGTTTGCTGGTGTAGCTTTTTTTCTTCATCAGCATAAACAAAAATATATTTTTCCTCCTCAACAACATAGTTCGTCTTGGAATGTTTTTTGATAATTCTGCGATCTTTCCCTAATAATTGAGTGGAAGAACCGCTTTTCACATTTGTCAAGTTGTTGTGCCCACTTGAACCCTTGTACTTTTGTAGTTGTTTTTCGATCCAACTTGATTTGCTTAGAAGGAAGCTGATTACCCAATCATCTGTTATTTCCAGTGGAACAGATAAAACAACATTTAGATTTCGAAACACTTTGAGGTGTACATTTTTTATATTCTTGTACTGTATGTTGACGGTTACCTTTTCAAAAGACGGCGATAATTCTAAATCATAGCATTCCATTAGTATCTTGCCACCGCCACTTTCATTGTCTCATCAATGATTAAGTCGAGCATATCAATGTTCGACTTATCAATAACGACCCCCATTTCTTCAAACATATCAAATAGGCAGTCATCCAAGCTTCTATGCATTGCCTTGTGCACCACTTCGTTATGCTTCCAATCTCGCTTTGCATTATCGCTAATAACTTCTTTTATCTTGAAAGAATACTGTGCTATCAGTTCCTCCGTATCCGAGGTGATTTGTATTGCAGCATTCTTCTTCAACTGGGTGAGAATGGCACCGTAAAAAGCCTTAGAGTCACTGTCGCTCGCAATCTGGGAAGGATAATCTTGCGACGTAATTCCATTTCTGAAATCGTCTGCCATTATCTTCATACTCTCCAGATACGCATCTGCATCACGGGTTTCATTATATAAATCGATCGTCTTTTTTATCTTGGATGAAAATTCCTCGAACAAAAGCGGGTCATCATAACGAATTTGCTTCAGCTTTGACTCTATCCTGGTTTTGATTGCATCTGCTCTTGATTCATTGGAGTCCATATGTTCAAGCAGCTTTTTCATGGCCTTTTCATCGCCAATTGAAACAGGCTTAACAACGGTTGTAATATCTGTCGCGTTTACGAATGTGTCGATCAGATTTTTGATTCCTTGCTCGTACTTGGATAGATCAACCTCATCGTCATAACGCATCATGACGCTATCTTTCAGTTTTCTATAAAACAGATATTCTTTACGATACTTTTCAATTAGTTCAAAGCCGACCTCAACAAAGATATCTCGATTAGACAGTGCCAGATTTAAGAGATTGGCAAATTCTTTAAGGCGGTTATAAAACTCTTTCCTTCTTTTTTCGTCCGCAAGGCTCTTTTGCCAATCATCGGAAGAAGAAGAATCCTTAACAGCATCAAACATGGCAATCAGATTTGCATACGCTTCGGCCAGTTTATTTTTTTCATCTACTGGCCCGAAGATAGCGCCATCAATATCAGCTTTATCAAAGTCGTTCATACCGGATTCCGCATCCTCGTACATATCGATGGCTTTATTCAGCTTTCCAAAAATACCCCAATAGTCTACAATCAATCCAAAATCTTTACCTTTGTAAACTCGATTGACTCTGGCAATAGCTTGTAAAAGGGAGTGCTGCTGAATAGACTTATCCAAATACAGAACACCTGCAACCGGTGCATCAAATCCAGTGAGCAGCTTATCTTTTACAATCAGTATATTGATTTCGCCCTCTGGATTTTTGAAGTCCCCGCAGACGTGGTCATCATACTTTTCATCGTTGTCACCAAATAAAGGTTTGACCATTTTCTGATGGTAAGCCTTTATCTTTTTGATGGCATCATCCGTTGATTCATCGTCATCACCCTCTCGTTTATCTCCAAATGTAATGACAACACGAGGGTTGATTCCCGACACGCCCTTTAGTACTTCATACATTTCGACCGCAACTGCTCGAGAGGAACACACAACCATTGCTTTTAGTCCTTTGGGAATGCAGTAACTTTTAAAATGATCTGCAATATCAAAGCCGATTAAGTTTATCCGGCTTCTGGCTTCCGAAATTGCTTTGAATCTACTGAATTTATCTGAAAGCTTATCTTTCAGTTCCTGTGGTAGATCTCCCGTCAAACTATCAAAATAGTTATTGATCGTCAGCGATGGCTCTTCCTGTTTGACTTTGCGCCCTTCATAGACAAGCGGAACTGTAATTCCGTCTTCAATGGCCCGTTTCATTGTGTAGTTATGAATCGGCTCGCCAAATGTTTTATAGGTGTTCTTCTTTGCCTTGGCAATAAGAGGTGTGCCGGTAAAAGCAATTAGAGTCGCGTTGGGCAAAACCTCTTTCATATAGTTGAACATCGCCTTATACTGTGAGCGATGCGCTTCGTCTACCAGTACATAAAACCTATCGCTGTCCGGTTCAAGATACTTATTGCGATACACTGTTTCGAACTTATTGATTAGAGTTGTAATCACGATATTCTCTTTGTTTTTTAGTAACGCATTAAGTCCCTTACCAGTGGCTGCACGAACAGGAGACATCTGAGAATTTGCAAAGTTATCTCTAATCTGCTTATCCAGATTTACACGATCTGTCACGATAATAAATCTCGGGTTTTCTTGTCCTTTTTCAGCTTGAATCTTTTTCACAAGCATAACCATGGTCAGCGATTTTCCGCTGCCCTGCGTGTGCCAGATGACTCCTCCTTTAGAGGTGCTGCCGTCTTTTCCATTGATCCGGTCCATAGATTTGTTAATGGCAAAGTACTGCTGATGCCGGGCAATTTTCTTGATATTGTTGTCAAAAAGAATGAAGTTTTGCACAAGATCAAGAAGTCTGTGCTTGCTGAGCATTGATGCGGCAACTTTATCCTGCTCTAAGATCGACCCATCAGGCGAACACTTTTTGCAAACCTCATTCTGCCATTCAATATCATCCTCACGCCATTCTACAAAATAATCTGAGCCTGTCCCTCCTGTGCCATACAGCACCTTTTGCGGATTGATAGCCATTACAATCTGAGCAAACTTAAACAGCTGCGGAATATAATCTGGCATCATATTGCGAACATTCTGCTGCACACCTTCTGCAACATCCACACTGGATTTTTTGCATTCGATTATAACAAAAGGGATACCGTTGACCATTAAGACAATATCAGGGCGGGCATAGCTGCCGTTAGGACGCTGAACGCTGAATTCTTCTGTTACTTGCCAAATGTTATTTGCGGGATGGTCAAAGTCGATATAATGCAGATCAAAGGACTGTTTTACCGGAATGTCGCTGTCAATTGCAATGCTTTCCTCCAGACTGATTCCCAGCGTTAAATGGTGATAGATTTCCTTGCTGGCCATAGAAAGCCCCTGCAAAAGAGAAGCATCCAGCTCCTTCACCGCTTTAGTGATCGATTCTCCTGAAAAAAGCAATTCGTGACCATTATAAGTATAAGTTTGCTTTTGCAGAAAACGAATCAGCTCATCCTCAAATAAAACGGAAGACAAATTTCTTCTTTTACTTTCTGCTTCGCTGCGTGAAACATAGTCGTATCCCATATTGATGAGAAACTGAATCAGGCGATCCTGACATTCCGGACGCTCGTTAAAAATAGTATGACTCGGCATAACTCCATTCCTCCCGTATAAGCAGCAATAGCCGGACTGAAAAGCCCGGCTTTTTTGCGCTTATTTTTCTTTTGTTACACCTTTAAAAGGCTTATCCGAAGATGTTTTGACATCCATAAATCTTCCGGTGACACTGTCTCGCTTTACCCACAATCCAGTTTTAGGGTTCTGCACCTGCGTTCTGTTTCTCACTGCACCTTTGCGTGCATTATCGCCATAAGGCTTGTTCGTAGCCATAATAGATTCCTCCTTACACCCTCACGATTCCAGTCAGTAGCAGTTGGCTCACTGCTGCTTGCTGCTGTTTCAAAATATTTACTTTTTTAATTTGGCAGGTCAGTTGCGAATCCAAATTTTCCAAAATACTCACAAGTTGTTTCTGAATTATTTTTGACGGAAAACAAATTGTTTGCATCTTCATAAAATCTTTTGGGATATGTGGTACCCCAGACCCTTCACGCATTAGTCTATTCTTCTCTTGAATACTCAACAAATAATAATATAAATAACCCGGAACTATATCACTATTGGGGGATAATTTTGCAAAAGTTGAACCAACAATTCCCTCGGCCTTGTATATTGGAGTACCAGCTCCCGAACCATCCCACAATAAAAGAACATCATCAAAGCCTGCACGCACTCCTTCGTCATTTGTATAATTGCAAAAATGACCATTTACCAAGTAATCCATATCTATTATCGGAGTTACACCATCAACTGACGCAATGACTAATACTGCTTTTTGCTTTTGAGCAACACTTCCAATTTTTTCTCTGCGCCAGTTCTTTTGAGGGCTAAGGAGCTTTTTTATCAGTGCCTTTTTCTGCAACTCAAGCTTTTCAATTAACTTTTCCTGCAATTCAATGGCCTGACCCCATTTTGATAGAACTTCAGCAATAAGCTGCTGTTCCTCCTCGCTCGCAAGGCAGACTCTCACTCTTGCGAGGGAATCCTGACTTACATTGATGTGCTGAGATCCGGCTGCGTACTTGATAATCTGCTGGCGAACACCAGTGGTTTTCAAAAGTTCATTCAGATAAACGGGATCATAGTCTGCAATTTTCTTTCCTCTGATGACAAAACCGCTATATGTTGCGGTTCTTTCCCGATCCAAATAAACATTTGATTTTCCGGCATCTTCCACAGTTTCGGAACTTCTTTGAAAAAGAATATCTCCGTAGGTTACGCTATAGTTGTTCAGTGCCTTTTCGTCTATATCTACCTGCCCTCTGATTGTATCATAGACGATAGGACGCTCGTCCAGGATGTCCATAACGCTGATCATTTTGATGCCGCTGTTGAATTTTTCCTTCTCTGCATTGACACCATTTTGGAATCTCAACAGGTCTGATAAGCGTTTTTCTTGCCATTCGCTCGGCACAATTCTTACAACAGTTTTTTTATAGCCGTCAGGAACTTTTCCAGCTTTGATTGCTTCAATCCTTTTCTGTATTTCTTCGGTCATACGCCGACCTCCTAAACGATGATTCCAATCACAATTCCGGCAATTCCGATAATGGTACCGATAGCAAATGAAACCCATCCGAAAATCTTGTTTTGCTTTGCTTCTTTTGCGCTGCTCTCTGCCTCTGCTTTGGTCATTTCATAAAGTTCTTTGAGAGTAGAATAGTTTTCCTTTAACGCAGCATTATTTTCTTTCAAAAGGCTATTCTGCTCTTTTACTTCTTCCAGCTGCCGTTCAAGTAATTCCTTTTGTGCTCGGCTTGCCTCGGCAGTTTCAAAAAGTGCCTCGTCTTTTTTTCTGTTATAATCGGCTATGTCATTCATAACAGCAGATATCTCGGCTGCTTGGCGAGCGGTATTGGCTACGCCCAAATCAAAGCGGGGGAGATCTGAAAAATTGAATCCTCCAAAATCACTCATTGTTTTCCGTTCTCCAATTTTTTCTTTTCGATTTCACGCTCTATTTGTTTAATGCTCTTTTCGGGAGTAGGCAAATTTTCCGGCATTGTACCGCCCAACTCCTTGATGGTCTTACGGATCTTTGCACCAACTTCATAGTGCGTTCTGTTGGCATTTTCCTTTCCTTGAATGTTTTCACGACGGAGCTTTTCTTCGGTCTGCGTGGCACGGAACAGATTTGCTGCAAGCTCCGTACTGCCCATGTGGTCAAGGATCTTCTGGCTCTTTTTCAGTCCCTTATGCTTATGGATTGCTTTCATGTCCATTCCGCCGTAAAGACCTTTATATCCATAATTCTGGAAGATGGCGTACTCCAAAAGCTCCACTACGCCCGCTTTATTCGCAGCGTCTGCCAACAGTTTGTTGTGCCTGATCATCTCGTTGCGGATTGCCAATCGGCGCTGTTCTTCTGTCAGCCCATCAAAATCATCAATCATTTCCTGCTGCCTTGTTTTAACAGCAAAATAGGTCTGGCCTATAGCAATAACTTCCTTCTTGGGATCGCCGTTCATTACGATCAGATAGCAAGCATAACGGGAAAGCATGATGTCATCAATTTTACGCTCTGCACCAGAGCCGATTTCAACCATTTTGTTGACACCAACAAAATGGTCATGCACATCAAATCCACTAGCTTTGCACGCGGTTTTGGCTTTCTCAATGGCATTATTGAAATTGCGCCACTCGGAATATTCCAATGTAAGCTGTAGTTCTCTGGCATACCAGAATTCCTCGCCATATTCATTGGTATGTTTGATATCTTCAAAAGTCCTCTCGCTATACTTTACAAGATCATTCATAAGCCAAGCTCCTTCATGCACTGCTCCATCTCTTTTTCGAGCGCAGCGATCTGTCCCTTAATATCGGCAATTTCCTTGTTTACGCTTTCAAGGTCAATCAGTTTCTCTTCTTCAAATGTGTCAACATAGCGAGGGATGTTTAAATTGTACTCGTTTTCCTCAATCTCACTGAGAGACGCAACGTGGCTGTATTTCTCCTGCTCGGCATTTTCTCCATTCACAAAAGCTCTGTAGGTATCAACAATTCTCTTAATATCGTTGGGTTCACCGTTGGTCCCGTCGCGCAGTTTGTTCTTTGCCTTTTCCTTTTTAAATTCCTTCGAGGCATCGATGAAAAGGACATCTGTTGTAGTACGGCCTCGCTTAAATACTACAATGCAGGCCGGAATGGATGTGCCATAAAATAGGTTTTCCGGCAAACCGATAATGGCATCAATTAGATTTTTCTCAATGACTGCCTGACGAATTCTTCCTTCGGATGCGCCTCTGAATAAGACGCCGTGAGGAGCAACAGCGGCAACTCGTCCGTTTCCGCTCATGCTATGGATCATATGTAGCAAGAATGCCCAATCACCTTTACTGGCAGGTGGGACACCCATATCGAATCGATGGAAACGGTCGAGAGACGGTTCCATCTTGAATTCTTTTTTCTTGCCCTTCTTATTTGCTTTGACTGGCGTTTCATCCTCGTCAACGGAAACCTCTCCACCTGGATTGAAGCCCTCCGCCCATTTGTCCTTGCTGAATGGCATATTGGCAACGATGCATTCAAATTTCATCAGGTTTCCATCGCTGTCAAGATGCTGGGGATTGGCAAGGGTATCACCCCAGGCGATATGCGCATCTTTAATATCGTGAATGAACATATTCATTCTCGCCATAGAGATAGCCGAATTGTTTACTTCCTGACCATAGATAGAGACCTTGTCCAATCCACCTTTTTTAGCGGCTCGAATTAGCAAAGATCCAGAACCGCAGGTCGGGTCATAGACGCGATCCTTTTCTTGGGGGGCTACGATTTGTGCCATTACCTCCGAGACTTGCTGCGGAGTAAAGAAACTGCCGGCCTTCTTACCCGCCATAGTGGCGAATTCACCGATCATATACTCGTAAGCATCGCCAACAACATCGGCAGGCACCTCATTATCTTTTGTTTCAATGTGGCTGGGTCTTAAATCTAAATCTGCGAAATCATCGAGTAATGTCCGCAAAAGAGGGTTTTTCTGTTCTTTTTTTCCTAAATTATTCTCGCTGTTAAAGTCGATACCTCTGAAAATTCCAGAAAGGATTGCATTAGAGCTTTCAATACCAGTCAGAGCTTCGCTAATTTTGGAACCGATATCAACAGCGTATTTGTTTTTTAGCAGATAATTAAATGTGTACTCTTCCTTCAATACGAAGGGAAGATTTGCAATTTGCCGTTCAAGGCGAATTCCTTCATAATCCTTTTTTAAGTTTTCAACACTCTCATCAAAAGTGTCACTTAAATACTTCACAAACAACATGGACAGCACATAGTCTTTATAGTTTGATGCATCAATGTTGTCTCTAAATGTATTTGCACCTGCCCACAATGCGTTTTTGATATCTTCAAACGTGGTTTTCTTGACCGCCATTTCATTTTCCTCCGTTTATCGCGTTCTCCAAGATGCCTTTAGCCTGGGTTAGTTCTAACTCATCTAGTTTCCTTTTTAATTTATAGAGCTCTACACTTTTTTGCCAAAAATCACCTATCGCTCTCTGCTTTTCTATTGGTAGAATCGGAATCTGAATTTCTTCCAAATCGCCTCTTCCGACCGATGGAATTTTTGAGCCAGATAGCGACTGCGTGATTTTGGGAATCTCTGTGTTTAAGATGTAGGCGAGATACTTCGAATCAACCGATTTTGCAGTAATGATTATCAGATTCCCAGCGGCATAGACATCATCCTCAATCTCATCAATATAGTTTGCAAACCAAGGACATATGCGTTTTATGATGATGTCTCCGGTGCAAACTTTTGTGGCATCATCAGCTCGTACTTTGTTGTCTAAAATAAAGCCATCCACGACATTGTTCTCGAGTAGCTTAATTGGAGTTAGTGCCTTATACATCTTGTTAGTTGTCGCCCTTTGCGCTAAGCACAAACGAATTTCAGCTACATCTTTCAATCTTTTGTACATAAAATCACCTTCGAAAAAAAGGCCAACGAATGCTGGGCTTCGTTGGCCTTTTCATTAGAATCGGGGAAGTGAGCCGAGGTTGTCCGCTTTAGTATTATTGGAATCAGTTCGGAGATAAGTGTTATCAACCACTCTGACATCTTCGCCTTCACGCCATCCCCAGATTGGACTATTGTACTTAGTTTTGGTGCAATCAGGGTTGTCATTGATAAAGGAAATCATCTGCGCCTTTGTGCAAATGTTGGTTGCCTGCTCAGTCAAGGTGTTTGTCCACTTCAGCTGAGAGATCACTTCGCAACCGTGTGAATCCGTTTCGTAATGTACCGCATCAATATAGACCATATATCAAGGTCCTCCTTTAAATTTATTGACAAACACGGCACCTTGCGGTATACTATTTTTGCGAAAGAGCATCGCAAGATGCCGAGCCCTATGTCCTTACCCAGCGTTAGGACATAGGGCCTTTTTATTTGTCACGAACATTATAACACATCTCTTTTTGCGTGTCAAGTTTTTTTGGTGTAAGCAATTTACATCAAAACATCGACGAGAATATTCAAGGAATTTTCTCGCTATCTATATTTTATTTTACGAGTATACTCCTGCTCTTGTCTAATCTAAGCTGTGTGTATGCTGAATCTGTTTCATGTACAAATTAATTAATGGAAGCAGAGGATTCGTTTAAATAAAATTCACCAATCACAAAAAGCAAGCATCACCAAGGCGCAGATCTTGGTGATGCTTGCTTCATTCTTATTTCTTCCGGAACTCGTCACATAGTCGCTTCGGCAATTTTCGCAGATAAGAGTTCAGTACGCCAATAGCATTTTCCATATGGACTTGGGAAATCACATCATTCTCCACCGGAAAATAGCCGTATTTGTTCATCAGTAGGCGAGCTTCTTCCAGTTTTTCAGCATTTCTCTCACGTCGTTTTGTTCCAAAAGTATCACTGCTCTGGGCATATAGATAGTACGAAAATAAGCTCTGCTTAATTTTCTCCATCGCAATTTCAAACTCCATACTGGTGAGAAAATCATTTAGAATTGCCGTATCCTGCTGTGCATATATTTTCGGATCTTCCTCACGGCTAGAATCTTCCTTGCATCGAATCAATTCTTCAATCGCCCCGTCGCACAGACCCAACTGCTCGGAAATATTGTGGTATTCCTGTTTGCGAGAGTTAGACAGTCCCAGCAGATACTCCACCGACACATCGTAAAAATCCGCAAAGGCGACCAGATACTCGATGCTCATGCTGCGGGTACGGCCATACAGAGGATGGACAGGATCGTTGATTTCATAATTTTTGAGATTTGTATGGCTGATGTTGACGCCACGCTCTGCAAGCTGCTTGGAAAGCTGTTCAAAGGACAGCTTTTTTTCTTTACGAAGATCTTCCAGCCGCTCTTTTGTCAACGCCATCCGTGCTTCGTCATACAGCATGAGTTTATCCTCCTATCCGTCTATAAACTATAATTTACAAACGTGTGTTTTCTGAAACCAAAATAATTTGTGGTTGATATACCGCATTCAGGCTGTTTCTGCGGTACAATTCAATTAGAGTTTACGGTTTTCGTTTATTATAAACCATAAATCTCACAAAATCAATTCTCTACATGAACTGGAGGAAAGCACACGGAAAAATATCTGCATATGCTGCAACCACAAAGCTGGGAGGAAAAACAATTTGTTGATTCAAATGACACCCAAGCAAAGGAGAAAAGCCAATGCGCTGATTCGAAAATCTTGCTGCAATTATGACGGTGGCAATTGTATTGCGCTGGATGATGGCGAGCCTTGTGTCTGTGTACAGAGCATCTCTTATTCTCTGTGCTGCACCTGGTTCCGGGATTGGGTTCTGCCAGGTGCTCCGGCTTTACAAGCTGAAATCACCAGTCCCAAAGGATTGAAGCGATGCGCAGAATGTGGTACGCCGTTTCTGGCAAAATCCAACCGTGCCAAGTATTGTCCCGATTGTGCCCGCAAGGTACACCGCCTTCAGAAAACAGCAAGTGACAGGAAACGGAGGTTGAATACGGACAAATAGAGCTTCTAAAAGCCGGATATATGCTCGGTTTCCAGCCTAGCAATCATGGAGGTAAATAGCAATACCCCTTATCGCTCAGAAATCACATTCTAATTGTCCGCATGGAGGTACCTGTCATGGCTACAAAACCCTTTTACATTCATCAGAAGCCACCGGTCCAAAGTTTTATACGACTGCCCAATTTTCTGTTTGAGGCACCAAGTTTTTGCTCCTTGTCATGCGAAGCCAAACTGTTGTATGCGATGATCCTGCGTCGAACGGATTTGTCCCGCAAAAACGGATGGGCCGACGATTATGGCAAAATTTATCTGTATTACCCCATCAACGAAGTGTGCAAACTGCTGCACTGTGGTCGTCAAAAAGCGGTGGACACGCTACGGGAGCTGCAATATGCAGATCTTATATCCATCAAAAAGCAGGGTTGTGGAAAACCCAACCGCATCTACCCCAAACACTATGAAGCGGTTTCGAACGCCGACTTCAAGAAATCCGGTTACGGAACGCCGGAAGTCTGAATAATGAATTCGACAAGTACGGTAATCCGCTTTCTTGAAGTGCGAAAACCAGACGGTAGATAAAAAGAAAAAGATAAATATACCCAGTTTAATTCGATTCATTCCCTTCCTATCCGAGCTATTTTGTGCGGGCTTTTCCGGTGAAAACCCCGGAAGGGAAGGGATGGGAAAGGAGCTCTATGAGAATATTTTCAGGTTTTGAAATTATCTGTTTCCCCTCTGTGTATGGGAACAATTTTTGGCAGCTGTGCATCGCCGGAAAGGAGTGTGAGATGGGCTGAATTGAGCCGAAAAGGTTTTGCTGTTGGGGCAATACACTATGGCCAGCCAGCAAAAACATCAAAATCCATACGAGATCGAACTGCCACAGTCCATCATTGATTCCTTCGCCCGATTCCTCGCACCTGAAATCCAGAAATTATACGCCAGCGAAGAAGGGCGAAAGGAATTGGAAACATGGAAAAAGAAGTATTCTGATAAAAGTGAGGAGTGAAGTAAAGTTCAAAGATAATATGCAAAGGGACGCCCTATTTCGGGGCGTCCCTTTTTGTCGCAGTAATGAGGAGGAATGTTTTGTTCCATGGGGGTATTTCTCACACCTGAGATGGATAGGCGTTTTACCTACCCGCTCATGTTCGGTGCGTCGCGTTTTGCGACGCACCAGTCGAAATCAAGGGTGTCCCTGTTTCACAGTACCTTTACGATGTAAAGGGGTGCGATATTTGAACACCCTTTTGGAGGGATAGTCACCATAGCTATCGTCCCGAGTAAGGGGCTTCCATTTTGGAAAACCCCTTTTGGCGAAACTTATATCGCCGGATGGGATGGTATATTGCCACCTCATAAGTGTGTAACGATTCGTCACATCCCTACAAAGGGGGCGGCGTTTTAGCGTACCCTTCAAAAGTATTCGCAGAACACGTAGAGCCACAGAATGAGTTCTGTGTTCAGTGGGGGTTGGGGCATAGTCCCCAACAAGCGGAAAAGGAGCGTGTGTATGAACACTCGCATTGCTTGCGACATAATCCATATAAATTAACTATCTTAATAACAACAGATTATTTTGTTTCCAAACTATTCCTATTATCGCTAAAATGTAGGCGGTTCTTAAACTCGTCAGAACGAATTATTTTAAAAATTTCATCTGCCAATAGTTGTGTCTTTCCATACGGCGTCTTTTCCTTCAGAAACGCTTCTGTTAACTCAATTAGCTTCGGATCAAACAGGTAAGCAGAATTTACATCTATTCCATTTCTTTGCAAGTGGTCAATCCACTCCGGTCGAAGAGATGTGGCCAAAGCAACAGTCGTATGGAGCTGCTCAATTAGCATACCAAGATCATCCACAATCGTATTGATATCGAAAACCAACTTTTTATCAGAGGCATATAACACGGATACCTCATATCGACAAGCACGCATATTCTTCAATACATCTGTCAAAGTATTCACATATGCGTAGGGATTTTGGGTCATCATAGTGATTGCAGGACTATGGGAGTCACACAATATGCCTTCTATGGTAGAAACCTGTTGAACAACTTTGATCTGGTGCTCTGCTATTGTTTTCTTGTCAACCGTAGGCGCTTGGACCTCAAGTGTTTTTTGGTAATATTGTGCCTGATCATCCATCATTTGAAAAATTGATTGGAGCTTATCTTCTTTCTTCTGAAGATAAAAAAGTTGATGAATCGCCAAAGTGGTGTATTGGATCACATTATTGAGTTGCCAACTTATTTGGTTAATTGTTAAGCGCAGATCCTCTTCTGAACAACTTCTTGCCTCATCTAAAAGCGGACTGTCTAGTCCAGTCGAAGACTGTGCTGCATTCTTCACGGCGTCATTTATTTCCCAGTGTCCATATTTTACCTGCAATTTGTTGCTCAGCTGAATCAATCCTTGTGTTACTTCATGGCATCTGCATAACAGCGCGTTATACGAAGCCACCTGGCTACGCTTGAATAAAAACTGCATTGATGCTGGCTGTATTGCTTCCTGTTGAGTCTCAATAAACGAAACTATAGTTGAAACACCTGTGAAAGTAGCTTTTTCGTTTTTTGAAAGGATTCCATTCTCCAAAATTTTATTGGCCTCGGTAAGCTGCACAAAGGCAGTTTTGGATTTTGTACACACATGAATCAAATACTGTTCAGATTTGTTCAGATATGCTTCTTTATCTACACCATAAATAATTCCGGCTGATACTGCTGCAAGTGCAGCACTTCCGAAAATCCCAAACGCTGTATTTTGTAGTGTAACCCAAGAAATTCCAAACAAATATATCTGCGAGGTATCCTTAAAATATTCCGCCCCCATAAGCAAGGCAATAACGAGAGAGAGAGCAGAGATTACAGATGTGATTTTTATAGTTTTAATTGAAACTTTCATAAGCTTTTCCTATCCTCCGAGTTTCAATATGTTACTCACAATTTATCTTGACTAATATATACTACATAATCTGCTAGAAATAGTAAAGAAGAGAGTGGCAAATGCCACTCTCTTCTTTCTGTTTTGACATCACAGCCACACTCTTACGGCAAAGCCGCCTTTGAAAAAGTAGGTGTTCGTGCAATGTCCATCTGGTGGAGCTGAGGGGAGTCGAACCCCTGTCCGAAAGCACTTTGACAGGACCTTCTCCGGGCGCAGGACAGTTTCAGCATTCCCTCCCTGGGCAGGCACTGGCCAGACTGCACAGTTCAGTAGAGTCATGATGCATGGGCGGGGCAACTCTTACCCGCCGCACGTCCGCCACATCAACGACGCCTTCCCCGGCCTGTGGCCTCTCCGGTTCAGACGGCTGCCTTTAGTTAGGCAGCGACAGCAATACGATTGTTGTCAGTTAATTTTAAAGTTGCCCGTTTTAAGGCGGTCAGGCGCCGCCGCCCGCTTATCCTGCCTCCACACCCCCGTCGAAACCGGTACAGCCCCGTATATGGGATAGGAGGCGTCCGGGCCGGGAAACCGGCCCGGATACCTTGAAAACATTTTTACTTGTGGAAGGGGTCCGGCAGCTTGTCAGGCTCCGGGTACTCCACGCCCTGGGTGTCCACGGTGACGGACTTCATCACCTGGGGCTTCTTAGGCTTGTTGGTGATCATGTTTCTGGGCTGGGAGACGATCTCGTCCACCACGTCCATGCCGTCGATGACCATGCCGAAGGCGGCGTACTGCCCGTCCAGATGGGGAGCGTCCTTATGCATGATGAAGAACTGGCTGCCGGCAGAGTCCATAGCCTGGGCCCGGGCCATGCTGAGAACGCCCCGGGTGTGGCGCAGGTCGTTGGGCACGCCGTTGGCGGCGAACTCGCCCTTGATGCAGTAGCCGGCGCCGCCCATGCCGGTGCCGTCGGGGCAGCCGCCCTGGATCATGAAGCCATAGATGCAGCGGTGGAAAATCAGCCCGTTATAGAAGCCGGAGTTGGCCAGGGAGATGAAATTCCGCACAGACTGCGGTGCAATATCGGGATACAGCTCGGCGGTGATTTTCTTGCCGTTCTCCATTTCGATGGTTACAATGGGATTGCTCATGGATACGCTCCTTTTTTACCGGTTTTTCTCGCGGACGGCCCGCTCCATTTCGCGCTTGGCGTCGCGCTTGGCGATGGCGTCCCGCTTGTCATAGGTCTTTTTGCCCTTGCACAGGCCCAGCTCCACCTTCACACGGCTGTCCTTGAAATACAGGCTCAGGGGGATCAAGGCATAGCCGTCCTGCTTCTGCAGATCGTGGAGCTTGCGGATCTCCCGCTTGTGCATCAGCAGCCGCTTGGGCCGGTCCGGGTCCTTGTTGAAGATGTTGCCCTGCTCATAGGGGGAGATGTACATGCTGTGGGCGTAGATCTCGCCGTCCTTGGCCACGCAGTAGGAATCCTTCAGGTTCACCCGGCCCTGCCGGATGGACTTGACCTCCGTTCCGGCCAGCTCGATGCCCGCCTCGTATCGGTCCTCCACGAAATAGTCGTGGTGGGCCTTGCGGTTCTGGGCCGCGATCTTGATACCCCGCTTTTCCATGGCGGACCTCCTCTCTTTTGGTTGGTAAATCAGTATACCACACTTTTCCGGAAATTGCAACCCCCCGGCAGCCCTCACAGCAGCAGGCCGTATTTTTCCTTGATGCGGTCCAGCTTCTCCAGCATAGGCTCCGCGGCGATCCACAGGAAGAACACCGTGGCCGCGGCGTGGACGCAGTCCACCGGGAAGCCGGTGACGTAATAGGTCAGCAGGGCTTTCCAGGTCAGGGCCTCCGCCCCGGCCCACATCAGCACCGACGCCGGGTTCATGATGCCGCCGTAGATCACGATGGCGCAGAACGCGCCGAAGGTGCACAGGCTCCCCCGGGTCCGCCGCAGCAGGCCCTTCCGGAACAGGACCCCCGCCAGAAAGCCGATGATCCCCATGCAGAACATCTGCCAGGGGGTCCACACCCCCTGGGAAAACAGCATATTGGACACCAGCATGGACAAGGCCCCCACCAGGAAGCCGCTTTCGCCGCCCAGGGCCACGCCGGAAATGATGGTCATGGCCATCACGGGCTTGAACTGGGGCAGCATGAAAAACGCCGCCCGGCCCGCCACGGAGATGGCGCACAGCACCGCGATGACCACCAGCTCCCGGGCCTGGGGCCGCCGCCCCTCGAACACCAGGAAAAACGGGGCCATGCACTCCAGCAGCACCAGCATCGACACCAGGCCGTATCGCTGGTTATTCAGGTAATACACCCCCACGAACAGGGTCACGGGGATCAGCAGCAGGATGGACGCCGCAGCCGCCGTCGTCCGGCGGGACAGCTTCCGCTTTTCCACCGGAAGCTGCACCTGCGCCGGGGGCCTGGACCGCCGCCCGATGGCCAGGGCCAGGATCAGCAGCAGTCCGCAGAACACCAGATACAGCGCCAGCTGCTTCTGCCCCAGAGCCGTCAGCCCGCCCTTGTCCACCACGGCGGACAGGTCCGTGACATTGGCGGCATACAGGAAGATGGCCATGGCCCCCGCCCCGGACACGGCGGCCAGGGCCTTGCGCCACAGGGGCAGCCGCGGCGGCTTCCAGTCCGGCGTCTCATCCCGGGCCTCCGGCAGAGGAGGGATATCCTCCGGCAGAGGCGGCTCCGGCGTCACCGTGCCGCCGCAGGCGGCCATCACGTCCTCCGGCGTCACCGCCCGGGGCTCCAGACTGCGGGCCATGCGGTTGGCGGCGGTGGTATAGAAGCTGTTGCCGCTGAAGAAGTCCCGGGGCGCCGCCTCCGTCACCACGCCGCCGTCGAAAAACAGAGCGCAGCGGTGGGCGTACCGGGCGCAGAACTCCACGTCGTGGCTGACCATCAGCAGGGACACCCCCTGCCGCAGCAGAGTCCGCAGGATCAGGGCGAAGGTCTGCTTGAACTCCGCGTCCAGGCCCTTGGTGGGCTCGTCCAGCAGCAGGATCTCCGGCTCCAGCAGCAGCACCTTGGCCAGGGCCGCCCGCTGCTGCTCGCCGCCGGACAGGTCGTAGGGGTGCCGGTCCAGCAGGTCCTCCAGGCGGCACAGGGCCGTCATCCGGGCCACCCGCTCCTCCTGCCGGGGGCGGGGTGTTTTCGTGCCGGAGAATATCTCAAACAGGTCCTCCCGGACCGTTTTCTTCACAAACAGGGTCTGGGGATTCTGGGGCAGCATCCCCATGCGTCCCCGAAGGGAAATTTCGCCCCGCTGGGGCTTTTTCATGCCGGACAGCAGCCGCAGGGTGGTGCTTTTTCCCGCGCCGTTGCCGCCCAGCAGGGCCAGGAACTCCCCCCGGCCCAGGGTCAGGTCCAGCCCCTTTACAACGTCCGGACTGTCCGGCTCATACCGGAACCACACCCCCCTGGCCGTTATCACCGGCTCTCGCCGGGGGTGCGCCTCCTCCCGGGGCAGGGGGCCCAGCGGACGCTCCGCGGCATATCGGCGCAGAAAGTCCCGCCCCTCCCGGACGGTGACGGGGCAGGGGGCCTCCGTCTCCACCGAGGCCCAGATGCGCATGGCGGCGGGCATGGCCAGGAACATCCCGTGGCCCAGGGTTTTCAGCTGACGGCCCACCTGCTGGGGGGTACCGGTGCACAGGAGCCTGCCCCGGTCCATCACCGCCACGGCGGTGGCCAGGGGAAAGGCTTCTTCCAGCCGGTGCTCCGTCAGCACCACGGCGGTGCCCAGCTCCCGGTTGATCTTTCCCAGCACCGCCAGGAAATCCGAGGCGGCGATGGGGTCCAGCTGGCTGGTGGGCTCGTCCAGAATCAGCACGTCCGGCTGCATGGCCATGACAGAGGCCAGGTTCAGCAGCTGCTTCTGTCCGCCGGACAGCTCCGCCACGTCCCGGTAAAACCAGTCCTCGATGCCGAAGAAGGCCGCCATCTCCGCCACCCGGCGGCGGATGGTGGGGGTGTCCACCCCCAGGCTCTCCAGCCCGAAGGCCAGCTCGTGCCAGACCTTGTCGGTGACGATCTGGTTTTCCGGCGACTGCTGGACAAAGCCGATGCGGGCCGCCAGCGTCCGCTGGTCCGCCTGCTCCAGGGGGGCGTCCCGGAACAGGATGCGCCCCTGCCGGACCCCGTGGGGAGCCAGGGCGGGCTTCAGCTGCCGCAGCAGGGTGGACTTGCCGCAGCCCGACGGGCCGCACAGCACCAGAAAGGCACCCTCCGGCACCGTTAGGGTCAGGCGGTCAATGGCCGGGGCGGTCTGCCCCGGATAGGTAAAGCTCAGGTTTTCGACGGTGAACAGCGCCATGCGCGGGCCTCCCTTCGGTCCAGGATCACCGGCGTCAGGCACAGGGCCAGATACGCCAGATAAAAGCTGATGGAAAACGGCTGGGTCATGACCCCCTGCAGCAGGGGGAAGTACCACCACTTCAGTCCCCCGGCCAGGCATCCGCACAGCAGATACAGCCCGCAGAAGCCCAGCCACGCCAGGGCGTACCGGTCCCGGCTCTCCATGCGATAGATGGAGAAGGCCGTCCGGCCCCGCAGGCCGTAGCCCCGGCTTTTCATGCTGTCGGCGGTTTCGATGGCGTTTTCCAGGGCCCAGGTGACCATGATGGAAAAGATGGTCACGGCCCGGCGGGCCCGCTGCCACACGCTGCCGCAGGAGGCGTCCCGGCCGATGCAGAACTGGGCCTGGCGCACCACCTCCAGCTGCCGCCGGAACAGGGGCACGAACCGCAATGTCATGCTCAGCACCAGGGACAGGGCCGGGATGACCCGGCCGAACAGATACACGAACTTGTCCGATGTGATCACGGCGTTGAAGCACACGAACCACAGCACCACGGCGCACAGCATGGCCCCCGCCGCCAGGCCGTAGAGGATGCTCTCCAGGGTCAGGGGATTGCCGGAGGGCAGATACGTCAGGATGGTGATTCCGGCGTGGTTGAAGGCCGGGTTCACGATGGCCGCCAGCAGCAGCACCGGCAGGGCGAATTTCAGGTGCCCCGCCAGGGCCCGGCGGCCCCCCAGCTCACCGGCGTACACCAGCGCCCCCGTCAGGGACACCGCCAGGCACACCGGGTGCATCAGCACCATGGAATAGGCCAGCACCAGGGCGAAAAACAGGAAGTTCACCAGGGGATGATAGCGGGAAAAGGCGTCGCCCACGGCTCCGGCCTCCTTTCGTCGTACGGTTCTGCGCAGGGCGGGGCGCACAGGCCCCGCCCTGCGGGATTTTTGCGGTTTTCGGGACCTTACCCGGCGGCATAGCCGCCGCCTACGTCATAGCCCAGGTCGCAGGTATAGACCCAGCAGATCACGTCCCCCTGCTGCACCTGATACCGGGAGCAGCCGTAGTTGGGAAACCAGTCGTTGACCTTGTACATCCAGCCGGAGCCGTCGCCTACGTCGAACTCATACAGGTTATAGATCCCCTCGATATAGGCGGAGTTATAGATGGGCGTGAAGCTGAACTCCATGGGGATCTTCCGCTCCCGGCACACCCGCTGCAGCACGTCGAACACGCTCTCCCCCGGGGAGAACGTCACCGTGGAAGCCGCCAGAATGGTGCCGCCGGCGGGGATCAGCGCCCGCTTGGCCTCCTCGCATTTGTCCATATTGTTCAGGATGGTGGCGCAGGAGATGGAGATGGTGCAGGTGGCTTGCTGAGAGGTGTCGGGCTTGGTCTCCTCCGGCTCCACCGGCTGGGGCTTCCCCTGGGGCACCGGGTCCGTGTGGTATTGATCCTGGCCGGACGGCTCGGACGTGTCCGGGGTGTCCGGCTCGTCGGGGGTATCCGGGGTATCCGGCGTCTCGGGCTTGTCCTGGGGATCCGTCTGCTCCGTGCCGGGGTTCACCGGCGTTACCGGCGTGTCCGGGGTCTGGCTGCCGCACCCCGCCATCAGCAATGTCAGGGCCAGCACCAGGGCCAGCAGGAATTTTCCGTATCTTTTCCGCATAGGGGAACACCTCCATTTATAGCACCATGCGCAGGGACGCCCGAAGACGCCCCTGCGCGGGTGTATTTGCGGCGGTTTACGCGCGCTTTTTCTTGTTCTGCATCAGCAGCACGGCCGCACCGGCCAGAGCCGCCATGCCCATCCACACCAGCACCGGGCTTTCATCGCCGGTACGGGGGGCGTCGGGCTTTGCGGGCTGATCGGGGGTCACAGGCTGATCGGGCGTCACGGTGATGGTGACGTCGCTCATGTCATACAGGCTGGTCTTGCCGGCAGTCAGGCGATAGTAGGCCGCCAGGGCGTAGTAGCCCTGCTCGGTGGCCATGCCGTCCACGGTCTTGTCGGCCATCAGGTGGCGGAAGCCGCCGCCGGTGACATAGAAGCCGCACAGTGCGTCCACGACGCTGACGCCGCTCCTTACGAACCGGCTGTCGGCGGTGGGATCAATGCCCAGGGCCGTCAGGGCCACGATGACCTGGGCGGTGGACTCGGCGGAGGCATCGGTGCCGGGGATCTCGCTGAAGGTGCCGTCGGCGTTCTGCACACCGGCCAGGAAGGTCAGGGCCGCGTCCACAGCCGCCTTCACCTGGGCGTTTTCATAGTAGGGGGCCAGGGCCTGGATGGCCATGGCGGTCATGTCCACATCGGGAACCTGGGAGGAGGCGATGACAGGCCAGCTGCCGTCCTCCCGCTGGGTATCCAGGATGGCCCGGACCAGCTTCTCCCGGGTCACGTCGCCGGAGACGGGATAGTCATGGCTGTCCAGAGCCAGCAGGGCCCACACGGGACCGTTGACGCTCTGCTTGGTGATGAAGCTCATGGAATCCAGGCCGTCCAGCAGGTTCCGCCCGGCCACATGGGTCACGTCCTTACCCATAGCCGTCAGGGCCAGGATCAGGCGGGAGTTCTCGGTGGAGCGGGAGCGGTTCAGGCGGCCGTCCTCGTCCATGGCCTTGCGCACATACTCCTCCACGGAGGCGTAGTAGTCGTCCGCGCCGGGGATATCCCGGCCGGAACGGGCCAGGCCCAGCACCGCCCACTCGCCGCCGATGGAGCCGGTGACGGGGGCGCCCTTGGAAACGATGAAGTCGCCGGTAGTCTTATAGATATCCTGAGCGTTCAGCTCCGCCAGCCGGGCCTCGGCGGCCAGGAGCACGTCATAGTTGCCCACCCGGGCCTGGAGCTTCTGGGCCAGGGCGTCGTAAGCGGCCCGGGCGGCCTCCACGGCGGCGCGGGAGGCGGGGGTCACAGGCTGGCCGATGGCGTTGATGAGGGCCTCCACATTGGCCACGGCCTCGTCCTGAAGCTCCGCCAGCCGGGCCTCGGCGGCCACCAGCACGTCATAATTGCTGACCTGCTCCTTGCGCTCCTGGCGCAGGGCGTCATAGGCGGTCCGGGCGGCCTGGATGGCCTCCTCGGAGTCCAGGGTCACTTCGCCGATGGCGGCGATCTTCTGCTCCACATCGTGGACGTACCAGCCGGTCAGAGGCAGCACCAGCTCAGGCAGACGGGTCAGGACTGCGGCGGTGGTGGTGCCGTACTGGCGGTCCATGCCGGAGCGGTAGGACACGCCGCGGTGGGTGGGAATGCCGCCAAAGCCGCCCACCCGGATGGTGCCGGTCAGGTCATAGCTATAGCCTTCGGCGCTCTCGGGGATGGTGACGCTCAGCAGCTGGCGAACGGGATTGCTGCTGAAGTCATACTGGCCGAAGGGGGTGCCGGGGTTGGTCTGATACTTGTTGCCCTGGGCATCCAGGTACACCAGGGAGAAATTGAAGTTGTAAACGCCGGAGATCTTCTCCTTGGGGCTTACCAGGTCGTGGAACTGGACCTTTACGGCCTGGCCGGGAACCAGCTCCGCATCCTGGGGCAGGATGTTGCCGTCGGCGTCGATGATGTCATAGCTGACGCCCCGGGCGGTAATGACCTGGTAGGCGGCCATGCCGTCCTTCTCGATGCGGAGAATGTGGCGGCCGGTGGTCAGGCCCGTAACGGTGACCTGGCCGTTTTCATCCACGGAAACGCCCTGGCTGGTGAAGCCGTTGAAGGTCATCTTATCGGTAACGGTGGAGCGGGCCACGGTAACGGTGCAGCCCTCCTGGGGCGTGAAGCTGTAGCTGGCGCCCTGGGTACCCACATAGAACAGAGTGTCGTGCTCGGCGTCCAGATACTTCTGCTCGTCCTTGGTGATGTTCACGGTGGGACGGTCGATGAAGGTGTTGGTCTGGATAGAGGAGCCATCAGCGCCCACGGACACCACGAACACGCCGGTGAACTCCGGCCAGATGGCGCTGAAGTCCTTGCCGCCCATACCCTGAACGAAGGTCATGGCGTCATAGGTCACCTGGACGATGGCGGTGCCCGGGTGGTTGGCGGTCATGGTGGCCAGGCAGGAATTGTTGGCGTCGGGGGTGATGGTCACCACGTCGCTGTCGCCGCCGTCCAGGCTCAGCACCCGATAGTGCGCGTCGGGCAGCGCGATCTGGCTGTTCATGAAGCTCTCGATGGCCTGCCAGTTACGCAGCACGTTCAGCTCGTAGGTCTGGCCGGCATCCATGTTCAGGTAGCCCTGGCGGTTGATGTTCAGGTAGATGTTGCCCAGGTCATACACGTTCTTGTCGAAGCGGTTGACGGAGGCGGCGGTGACATCGTCATCCAGGTGCAGGTCGTCCCGGGTCACTGCCAGCTCCTGGCCGCCGGTGAATTTGCCGAAGGTCCAGTAGGTGACGCCGTCGGGATGCTGGGCCCGCAGGAACTGCTGACTGCCGGTCTCCGGCAGGCGGAAGGAGGCGGTCATGGTGTCGCCCTTGGTCTCCTGGGAAACGGGCTCCAGGAAGGTATAGCTATAGTAGCTGCCGAAGGTGCCCATCCGCAGGGTAGAGCCGGCGGGGGCGGTGACGGTGATGTCCAGGGCCTTGGGAATGGTCAGAGAGAAGCTCTTGGCGCCGCAGCCCACGGTCTGCTTGTTGGTCATGGTGGTGGTGACAGGCAGATAGCCCGCCGCCTTGTCGCCGATGGGGGTCAGGGTGATCTTCAGGCTGCCGCCCTCCACAAACAGGCAGGCGGTGTGGGTGCTGCCATAGGTGGTGGAGACGCCGGTCTTGGCCTGGAGGTCCGTGCCGTCGGGGCCGGTAACGGTGACGTCGATGGTGTAATCCTTGCCCTCCACCCAGCTGCTGCTGTCGTTGGTGGCATAGATGGCGTAGGCCCGGACCAGGGTAAACACGTTCTCCTGATTGGCCTTCACGGTCAGCACCAGGGTGCCGTTGAGCTGACCCTCGGTGTTGTAGCCCTCCACCAGATAGTCGCCCACAGGCAGCTTGGTGTTGTACATCAGGCCGTAGCCATTGGGCTCAATGTCCACGCCCTCCAGCAGGTTTTTGTCACCCTTCACGCCATCGGTATAGGAGTAGACCTTGATGTCCGACAGCTGTGCATTGTGCAGGCCCTTGAAGGAGACGTCCATGTCGCCCTGGGGCGCGTCGCCCTCCTGGGACACGGTGACGGTGTAGGTGGTGGGGGTGATGGCGGGGGACCACTCGGTGGCCTCCGCGGCGTCGCCGCAGCGGATGGTCAGGACGGTGCCGTTATGGACGGGCACGGTCTCCACCCGGCGATAGTCGGTGCCGTCGGCGGTGAGATACACCTGGTTGTTCTTGTTGGAGGCGGTGGCCGTCATCCGGATGCCGGTGACGCCCTGGGGCAGGGTCAGGGTGTAGGCGGTCTTGTCGGAGGCGAAGTCGGGAGTCAGGACGCCTTCGCTGAAGGACAGGGCCGCCAGGCTGGTGTCGCTCTGGGTGTTCCAGTCGCCGCCGATGTCCGCGCCGTAGCCGTTGGTGGTGTACATCACGCGGATGGTATCCCCGGCGAACAGCTTGTCCCCGGCCTTGATGTCCTTGAACCCAACGTTGGTGAACCAATCGTTCAGGGTTCCCATCCAGCCGGAGGCGGCTCCGCCGTCACCGGCGGTCAGGCCGTTGATCTCGGTGATGTAGCCGCTGTCGGCCCCGGTCTGGGAATAGCTCCCCAGGGCGGAGACGATGCAGTCCATCATGGTGGACCCGGGAACCAGGTCCACCCACTTGTCCACCAGCGTGCCATCCCAGGCAGCGCCGTCGGCCTTTGCGTAGGTCGTGTTTTCCACGATGACCCGAACCTGGCCGTCGTGGTTCTCTGCTGCCCAGACAGTGGTGGGTACCAGGCTCAGTACCATCACCAATGCCAGCAGCAGAGAAACGATGCGTTTCTTCATATGCATTTTCCTCCTGTGAAATATTTATGCCCAGCCGTTTCCGGCAAGTCAACGAAGTGTGTCTGCGGCGGAGGAAAAGCAGATACACACCCGGTGCAAAAACCGCCGGTCCATCCCCTGAAAAAGGAGACACCGGCGGCGCATGGATCCTGTCTGCGCCCAACGAAGAAAACGCCCGCCGCGCTGAATGTCCTCCGCCGTGCAATTCTCCTGCCTCGCGCCCCGGAGCCTCCGCTCCCCGTCTGCATCCTACCTTCTCGGGGGGGTTCTCCCAATGGCGGACTTTCGTCCCGGCGGCCAAGGCCGCTTCGGTGCATCCTTGCGCCCACAGTGCCGTTCGCGTGGGGCTTCCGACCCCGTTCCTTTCAGGCTGCCGCCTGACCCCCACAGGGGCCTTTGCAGCGGACAGCCACACAGCATCCTCGGACATGATTCACTTTCCGGCCCCGTGTCCCCACAGAGCCATTCTTATCATACACGATTCCCCCGGAAAAGTCAACGGTCCGCCCCATGCAAAACGGCTCTGTATTGCAGGACTGCAAAAAACCGCCGCAGCGGCGCGGAGTCCCCTTGTTTTGCCGGAAAAAAGGATGTATAATCAAGGCCAGTGGGACAGGGCGAGAAAACCGCGGGATGCTCCCCGGGAAAGCCTGTCCGCATCCGTCAAAGAAGCAAAGGAAGAGCACTGTCATGGAAATTTTGCACGAGATCAACCCGGCGCTGGAGGCTCTGGCGTACTTAGGCTCCCGGGCCAACGGCCATACCCTGGACCGGCTGGAGGAGCGCTTACAGGCCCGGGGCGTCCGGAAGGCGGAGCCCTTCCATCGGGCCAGCGCCGCCCTGCGGGAGCTGCTGCAGGACCTGGACACGGAGGTTTCCGTCCCGGCAGAGACCCTGCAGCGTCTGTTCGGCGACATCAAGGGCTTTTCCTACAGCACCATCGGATCCTATAGTCCGGCTTTTCTGTTCTTCTATCCCATGCTGTCCCGCCGGCAGGACTTTGAGACCCTGATGCAGCAGATGGAGCGCCTGACGCCGGACGAGACGGCGCGAAACATGATGATCTCGCTGAGCCTGGAGGAGCAGTCCGGCCCTGCCGCCGGGGCTGCCGCAAAGCTGGTTTCCCGGGTGCTGGCGCTGACGATCCCCACGGAGAGCCGCCTGGCTCTGCTGGAGATCCACCAGAATTACCGGACTCTGCTGCCGGAGATCGCAGCCTGTCTGCGCCCGGCCATAGCGGCGCTGGAGACGGAGTCCGGCCGCATTCAGGAGATCATAGAGGCCTTCTGCCGGGAGGTGGAGGGCCTGGGGACGGAGAGCTATCTCCGGGAGACCTCCAGCCTGGCCATCACGCCGGAGGTGCATTATCACCTGATTCCCTTTCTGATGGGACCGGATACCAACCTCTCCATGGAGCAGGAGGACGGCAGCGTGCTGATCTGCTGCGGAGTTATGCGGCTGTCGCTGCGGCGCACCCTGGCGGAAAACAGCAGCGCCTCCCAGGTATATGACGCCATCCGGATCATCGGGGACAAGACCCGGTTTGACATTCTCTGTTATCTGAGGGATCATCCGGCGGTCTACGGTCAGCAGCTGTGCAACCATTTCGGCCTGGCCCGCAACACCATTCACCACCATATGAGCAAGCTGGTGAATGCGGGGCTTGTTACCTGCCTGGTGGAGGGAAACCGTATTTATTACACCACGGACCGGGAGCACCTCTCCTATTTGCTGAACCAGCAGCGGCAGCTGCTGATCGGCGGAGAGGATACGGAGCAGCAGGAAAAATAAAATCGGCAGGAATGCCGCCGACGCAGGGTTTGCCGCGCCGGCGGCATTTTTTTTGCAGGGTAAACACATGGCCGCACCTGTAGGCGCGGCCATGTGTTTACCAGCGCCGCTTTTTCTTTTCGCCCTCCCGGCGCTGGAAGGGCTTGTCGATGAGGATGATGTCCTCTCCGAACCGCTGGACGCAGTCCCAGGGAATGTAATAATCCTCGCCCCGGCCGAACAGACCGAAGAACCGGCAGCGCACCCCCGCCTTGGTGATCTCCTTTCAGGAGACGGCCCAGGCCCTGGCGGCGGAGGCTCTGTTCACCCGGCTGTCCCTGCCGGGGCGCATCATTCCCCTGCCCTCCCGGATCTCCGCCGGGTGCGGCCTGGCCTGGAAGGCGGCCCCCGGCGACCAAGCCGTCCTGACGGCGGCTTTAGAGGAAAACGGCATCGGCCACGGCCCCTGCTGCGTATTGGAGATGTTCTGATGACGGAAATCTATCTGGACAGCGCCGCCACCTCCCTGCACAAGCCGCCCCAGGTGGCCCGGGCAGTGGCGGAGGCCATCTGCACGGCGGGCAACGCCGCCCGGGGAGCCCACGGGGCCTCCATGGCCGCCTCCCGGACGGTGTACGATACCCGGTGCCTGGCGGCCCGGCTGCTGGGCTGTCCCCGGCCGGACCATGTGGCCTTCACCGCCAACTCCACCATGGCCCTGAATATGGCCATCTGCGGCCTGCTGACCCCGGAGGACCACGCCATTTCCACAGACCTGGAGCACAACTCGGTGCTGCGGCCCCTGTATGCCCTGCAGCGGCAGGGCATGGGCCTGAGCTTCCTTCCGGCGGACGGAAACGGCCGCCTGGACTATGACGCCCTGGAGGGGCTGTTCCGGCCCAACACCCGGGCTGTGGTGTGCACCCACGCCTCCAACGTCACCGGCGATATGCCGGATATCCCCCGCATCGCCGCCCTGGCCCATGCCCACGGGGCCCTCCTGATCCTGGACGCCTCCCAGACGGCGGGGGCCGTCCCCCTGGACATGACGGCCCTGGGGGCGGACGTTCTGTGCTTCACCGGCCACAAGAGCCTGCTGGGGCCCCAGGGCACCGGCGGCCTGTGCATCCGCCCGGGGGTGGAGATCCGGCCCCTGCTGCGGGGCGGCAGCGGCGTCCACTCCTTCGACCCGGACCAGCCCGCCGCCTACCCCACCCGGCTGGAGGCCGGGACCCTCAACAGCCACGGGCTGGCGGGGCTTCACGCCGCCCTGGAGTATCTCCTGGCAGAGGGGGTGGAGAATCTGTACGCCCGGGAGCACACCCTGATGCGGCGGTTTTACCTGGGAGTCCGGGACATTCCCGGCGTCCGGGTATACGGCGACTTTTCCGCCCCTTGCCGGGCGGCCATCGTGTCCCTGAACATCCGGGGCCTGGACTCCGGCGAGGTGTCCGACGCCCTCTTACAGGGCTGGGGCATCGCCACCCGCCCCGGGGCCCACTGCGCTCCCCGGCTCCACCGTGCCCTGGGCACGGAGCGCCAGGGCATCGTGCGCTTCAGCTTCTCCCCCTTCAACACTCCTCAGGAGATCGACACCGCCGTCCGGGCGGTGGCCGACCTGGCCCGATAAAATTTCAGCACCCCCCGGCGCGTCTGCGCCGAGGGGTGCGTTTTTGTCTCGTTTTATCCCAGGTCTGTCCCGGGGGTGTCCCGCCCTGTTCCGGGGTGCCGCTGCCTATAGTCAGCCCTATTCCTCGTTGTCCCGCAGGTACCGGAGCCGCCGGAAGCTGCGGCGGGCCAGCAGCAGGCCCACCACCGCCAGCAGCAGGCAGGCCGCCCCCAGCAGGAAGGTCCGGGCGTCCAGGGCCGCATGTTCGCACAGGAAGGAGAAAATGCGGTACGCCCCCATCACCAGCAGAATGCCCACCACCAGCAGGGCCACCAGCACGGTCATATCCATGCACTCGTCGATCCGCTTCATGCCGCCCTCCTCAGTCCGTTACCGCTACGTTCAGGCCGAACTCCTCCGGCAGGAACCGGGGGCACACGTTGCCGCTGGTGCAGATGGTGGAGGCCGCCAGCCGGGTGCCGATCTCGCAGGACTCGGCCAGGGTCTTGCCATAGGTCAGGCCGATGGTAGCTCCGGCAAAGAAGGCGTCTCCCGCGCCGGTGGTGTCCTTCACGTCCACCTTCCGGCCGGGGCAGACGCCCCGCTCCCCGGTGCAGTCGGCGCACACCGCTCCCTGGCTTCCCATGGTGACGATCATCCGGGGGATCCGGGCGCTGCGGATCTTCAGGGCCAGGATCTCCTTCAGCTCCTCGGGAGTCTTTTCCGAGTAGTCGTCGGAGAACAGGATGCCCATCTCCTGCTGGTTGCAGACAAAGCAGCTGGTCTGCTGCAAAAAGTCCCGGCGCTCCACAGCGATGCTCATGTTGGACACCACGGCGTATACGTCCTTGCCGTATTTTTTGGCGTACTGGAAAACCCGCTTGACGATCTCCTTGTCCATGTCGATTTCCAGGGCGATGCTGTCGGCATCCCGGAAGATCTCGTCCCCCTTTTCGTCCAGCAGGGCGATCAGAGGCCGCAGGTCCGGGCGCTTGCTGATGGCGGCGCACACGTCCCCCTGGTTGTCGAACACCGCCAGCCAGGTGCCCATGCCATCAGGGGTGGGCAAGACATAATCGGTGTTGACCTTGTGATTCTTCAGCTGGCGCACCACGTCGGCCCCCAGGCCGGTGTCGTCCACCAGGCTGACAAAGGTGGGACGCAGCTCCACGTTGGCGATGTCCTCCACCACGTTGCGGCTGACGCCGCCGGGGACCTGCTCCACCCGGCCCACATTGCGCCCGCCGGGGATATAGGTGGACGTGGGATATCCCTTGATGTCCACGAAAACGGCGCCCAGCACCACAATACCCATAAAAATGCCCTCCTGTGACTGTTTTCTCCATTATACAGCCGGGGGGGGGCGTTTGGGCAAGCCTTTTTCGGCGCATTTGTCTTGACGGACCCCGGCCCCAGCGGCATAATAGAGGCAGTATAAAAAATTTTCCCCCTTTTCCGCGAAACCGCCGGGATTTTTTGACGGGATGACAGGCAGAAGCAACTCGAAAGGAGAATGTCACCATGGAGGACCGCGACATCGTGACCCTGTACTGGCAGCGGGATCAGGAGGCCATCCGTCAGACGGATCGGCAGTATGGCCGGTATCTGTCGTCCATCGCCTTCGGCATTCTGGCGGACCGGGAGGACAGCCGGGAGACCGTCAACGACACCTATCTGCGGGCCTGGGACTCCATGCCGCCCCACCGGCCCCAGGTGCTGGCCACCTATCTGGGCCGCATCACCCGGCAGCTGTCCATCGACCGGTGGCGGACCCGGGGCCGGGCCAAGCGGGGCGGGTCCCAATACGCCCTGTCCCTGGAGGAGCTGGGGGACTGCGTGTCCGGCGCTGCCACCCCGGAGGAGGCCCTGGACCTGGCGGAGCTGGGCCGGGCCATAGGCGACTATCTCCGGACGCTGCCGCTTCCCGCCCGCCGGGCGTTTCTCTGCCGCTATTACTATGCCGACTCCCTGGCGGAGACGGCCCGGGTCTGCGGCATCAGCGTACCGGCGGTCAAGAGTCAGCTGTACCGCACCCGCCAGGGGCTGCGGACCTATCTGGAAAAGGAGGGCTTTGACGTATGAACCCGGAACAGCTCAGCGATGCCATGAATGAATTGCCCCAGGAGCTTTTGGAGGAGACCCAGGCCGCCCGATCCCGGCGGAGGCTACGGTGGAAGCCGCTGGCCGCTGCGGCGGCGTGTCTGCTGCTGGCGGCGGGAGCCTGGGCGCTGGCAGGCCGCCCGGCGGAACCCGCCCCGGACCCGGAGCCCGGGGACCTGCCGGTGCTGACCATCGACAGGGACTACAGCGGTATGGGAGATTACCCGCTGTCGGCGGAGGAATTTGCCGCCTATGACGGCGGACCGTGGCAGGAGGGCATGGAGCTTGCCGCCCTGCCGGTGTTCCGCAACACCACCCGCGTGGACGTGACCAACGGCTTCCGCACCGGCGGCGGAGACTATGCACAGCTGCGGCGGACCATGGAGCGGCTAGCGGCAGCGGCGGGGGCGGACGTGGCCCAGGCCGCCGTGGAGGCCCGGGTGCCGGACGAGACGGTGCAGGCCGCCATGGAGGCCGCCTGGGCCGATGGCTCCTGGCAGTGCGCCGTGACCTTTGCCGTCAGAGGGGGTCCCACGGAGCTGGCGCTGACGTGGGAGGATGTCACCGTGACCGTGGGGGAGAGTGGAGAGCTGTGGGTGAAGCTTTCCCGGCCGGAGCTGGCATCTCTGACCCCTGACGCTGCGGCGGCGTGGCTGCTGGAGCAGTATGGGGCCGTTTTCGGGGAACAGACCCGGTACTTTATGGCCGCCCAGGACAGCGGCGGCTATTCCCTGTATTTCTACCGGCCGGAGGAGGACCTGACCCAGGGCATCCTTCAGCGCAGCATCCTGAAAACGTGGGTCCGGCTGTCCGGCGGCAGCTGTGAGCTCCGGCTGTATCGGCCGGAGCTGTCCGACACCAACACGGTGGGAGCTTATCCGCTGGTGACTGTGGACCAGGCCCGGCAGCGGCTGGCGGCGGGGCAGCACCTGTCCGCCTGGGAGCCCTTCCCGGGGGAGGACCGGGTCAAGCGGGTGGACCTGCAATACCTGGCCCGGCAGACGGACCGGTACTTCATGCCCTACTATGTGTTCTGGGTGGAATGTGACGACGGGGAGCATGGCGTGTGCTATCGCCCCTATTACGTTCCGGCGGTGGCGGATGCCTATATTGCCGGCATGCCCCAAAGCCCCACCGGGGCGGCATAAGCGCATATAAGGTGCGGGACTTACGTCCCGCACCTTATATTTTACTCTCCCTTATACTTCCGCCGGGTGGCCAGGCCGCCCCGTATGTGCCGCTGGGCCTTGTTTTCGTCCAGCACCTCCTTCACCTGCAGATACAGTGCCCGGTTATAGGCCGGCAGCCGCTCGGACAGGTCCTTATGCACCGTGGACTTGCTGACGCCGAATTTTCCCGCCGCCGCACGCACCGTTGCCCGGTTTTCTATCAGGTAAAGGGCCAGCTGACAGGCCCGTTCCTCCATGTTCCCTTTGATAGCGCACCACTCCTAAGCCATACTATGCACCATCACTATATGCCCGGCTTCCCGGCGGCAGAACACCGGCTTTTCCCTTGTCACGGAAACCATTTTCTGGTATAATCATCCCCAGAAATCCACAGGAGGACATCCTTATGAAGAAAATTGCCGTCATCACCGGCGCATCCAGCGGCATGGGCCGCCGGTTCGCCGAAACCGTGGACAGCTTCGGCCGCTTCGATGAGGTATGGGTCATCGCCCGCCATGAAAAGGCGCTGGAGGAGCTGCGGGATCAGGTTCCCTATCCCATCCGCCCCCTGGCCCTGGATCTGACGGACCGGCGCAGCTTCCAGACCTATGCCGACGCCCTGGCGGAGGAGCCGGTGGAGGTGGGCCTTTTGGTCAACGCCAGCGGCTTCGGCAAGTTCCGGGCCGTGGTGGACACGCCTCTGGAGACCAACCTGAACATGGTGGACCTGAACTGTCAGGCGGTGGTGGCCCTGTGCCAGCTGACGGCCCCCTATATGCCCCGGGGCGGGCAGATCATCAATATTGCTTCGGTGGCGGCCTTCCAGCCCATCCCCTATATTAACGTGTACGGGGCCAGCAAGGCCTTTGTGCTGAGCTTCAGCCGGGCTCTGAACCGGGAGCTGCGGAGCCGGGGCGTTGGGGTCATGGCCCTGTGCCCCTTCTGGACCCGGACGGCCTTCTTTGACCGGGCCACCGGCGACGGCGGTCAGGAGAATGTGGTGAAAAAATATGTGGCCATGTATGAGCCGGAGGACATGGTCCGCCGGGCCTGGCGGGACGCCAAGCGAGGCAAGGACGTGAGCCAGTTCGGCTTCGTGGCCCGATTCCAGGCGGGGCTGACGAAGCTCCTGCCCCACAGTCTGGTGATGGACGTCTGGATGCGGCAGCAAAAGCTGCAATAAAGCCTTGCAAAGCCCGGGGAAACGGCATATAATAATAAATTATCTGTACTACAAGGAGAGATCAAGATGGATCGCATGAAAATCGCAGCCATCTTTGCCGATCAGGAGCAGCTGGGCGGCAAGGAGATCACCGTGTGCGGCTGGGCCCGCACCATCCGGGATATGAAAACCTTCGGCTTCATCGAGCTCAACGACGGCTCCTGCTTCCGCAATTTGCAGGTGGTCATGAGCGCCGATGAACTGCATAATTATAAGGAAATCGCGGGACAGAACGTGGGCGCGGCCCTGATCGTCCGGGGCACCGTGGTGCTGACGCCGGAGGCCAAGCAGCCCCTGGAGCTGCGGGCTGCCGAGATCGCCGTGGAGGGCCGGTCCACGCCGGACTATCCCCTGCAGAAAAAGCGCCACAGCGTGGAATTCCTGCGGACCATCCAGCATCTGCGCCCCCGGACCAATCTGTTCTCCGCCACGTTCCGGGTCCGCAGCGCGGCGGCCTATGCCGTGCATGAGTTCTTCCAGAGCCGGGGCTTCGTGTATGTCCACACCCCCATCATCACCGGGTCCGACTGCGAAGGCGCAGGCGAGATGTTCCAGGTGACCACCCTGGACCTGAACAATGTGCCCAAGACCCCGGAGGGCCAGGTGGATTACAGCCAGGATTTCTTCGGCAAGAAAACCAGCCTCACCGTGTCCGGCCAGCTGAACGCCGAGAACTTCGCCATGGCCTTCGGCGATGTGTATACCTTCGGCCCCACCTTCCGGGCTGAGAACTCCAACACCCAGCGCCACGCCGCCGAGTTCTGGATGATCGAGCCGGAGATGGCCTTCTGCGACCTGGCCGGTGATATGGACGTGGCCGAGGCCATGATCAAGCACATCATCACCCGGGTGCTGGAGCGCTGCCCCGACGAGATCAGCTTCTTCAACAGCTTCGTGGACAAGGGCCTCAAGGCCCGGCTGGAGCATGTGGCCACCTCCGACTTTGCCCGGGTCAGCTACACCGAGGCGGTGGAGATCCTGAAAAAGCACAACGACAAGTTCGAGTACCGGGTGGACTGGGGCACGGACCTGCAAACGGAGCATGAGCGGTATCTGACGGAGCAGATCTATCAGCGGCCGGTGTTCGTCACCGACTATCCCAAGGAGATCAAGGCCTTCTATATGCGCCTGAACGACGACGGCAGGACCGTGGCCGCGGCGGACTGCCTGGTGCCCGGCATCGGCGAGATCATCGGCGGCAGCCAGCGCGAGGAGCGGCTGGAAGTGCTGGAGGCGCGCATCCGGGAGCTGGGCATGAAGCCCGAGGACTACTGGTGGTACTGCGACCTGCGGCGCTACGGCAGCTGCCGCCATGCCGGCTTCGGCCTGGGCTTCGAGCGCATGGTCATGTATCTGACGGGCGTCAGCAACATCCGGGATGTGGAGCTCCACCCCCGCACCGTGGGCAACGCCGAATTCTGAGAAATACACAAAAATAGAGGCTCCCCCAGCCGGGGGAGCCTCTATTTTAAACTGTCCAAAAAGGGTAAAACCCTTTTTGGACAAAAGGCTTGCAGTCTGCTGCGCGCATAATTGGTTCGCCGATGGCGAACCAATTCCACACTTGCAGCCTGAGCAGAATTTTCGGCCAGGTACACGCCCCGGTCGAAAATGATTTCATTTGCTTTGCCGCCTGCAGGCGGCAAACTCTGCGAGGCTTCTTTGGATTCTGTGAGGGCAGGTCACTGCTCCTTGGAGATGTCCATGCCGAAATACTTCACGGACAGCCGGGACAGGGTGCCGTCGGCGTCCATCTGGGCCAGGGCGTCGTTGATGGCGGAATAGTCCCGCTGCTCCGCCGGGGCCTCCAAAAACCCCAGCACCTGCCGCATCTCCTGCCGGTTTCCGCCGCCGATGACGGAGGAGCCCATGCCAATGACGCTGATCTTCTCCCCGCCGTGGGGCAGTGCGCGATATTCCGTGTGTATTCTCCTCGTTTTGTTATATTTCTCAGTCCAGGGCGTCCCGGCTTTCGAACACGTCCCGGATGGAGCCATTGCGGTCGATCTCCGGCTCCGGGGCCGGGGCCTTGGCCATCTTCAGCTCCTGCCACTTGGCCTTGTCGATCAGCAGCTGCCGGGGCTTGGACCCCTCGAAGGGACCCACATAGCCCCGCTCCTCCATCTGATCCACCAGGCGGGCCGCCCGGGCATAGCCCAGCTTCAGCCGCCGCTGCAGCATGGACACGGAGGCCTGTCCCGTCTCCAGCACCACGTCCACGGCGGCGCTGAGCAGCTCGTCGTCGGGGCTCTCCCCGGCAGGCTCCGGCACGCCGGCGGACTTGCCGCCGCCCTTTTCCTTCTCCTTCACCGCCTGCTCGATCTTGTCCATCACGTCCTGGGAATACTCCGCCTCGCCGCTCTGCTTCACATAGTCCACCACCCGCTCGATCTCCTCCGGGGTGATGAAGCAGCCCTGGACCCGGGTGGGCTTTCCGGCCCCCAGGGGGGCATACAGCATGTCGCCCTTGCCCACCAGCTTCTCCGCGCCAGTGGTGTCCAGAATGATGCGGGACTCCAGCGACGAGGCCACGGCGAAGGCAATGCGGCTGGGGATATTGGCCTTCATCAGGCCGGTGATCACGTCGGAGGAGGGCCGCTGGGTAGCAATGACCAGGTGCATCCCGGCGGCGCGGCCCATCTGGGCCACCCGGCAGATGGATTCCTCCACCTCCTTGGCCGCCACCAGCATCAGGTCCGCCAGCTCGTCGATGACCACCACCACGGTGGGCATTTTCTTCAGCTCCTCATTGCGCTGGGCCAGGGCGTTGAACCCGGCCAGATCCTTCACGCCGTTCTCCGAGAACAGCTTATAGCGCTTCATCATCTCATACACCGCCCACTGCAGGGCCCCGGCGGCCTTTTTGGGGTCCGTCACCACGGGGATCAGCAGGTGCGGGATGCCGTTGTAGGGGGCCAGCTCCACCATTTTGGGGTCCACCATGATGAACCGGACCTCCTCCGGGGTGGACTTGTACAGCAGGCTCACGATCAGCGAGTTGGTGCACACGGACTTACCGGAGCCGGTGGTGCCAGCGATCAGCACATGGGGCAGCTTGGCGATGTCCCCCACGATGCAGTTGCCGCCGATGTCCTTGCCCACGGCGAAGGCCACCCGGGACTTGTGCTCGGCAAAGGCCCGGGAGTCGATGACGTCCCGGATGCGCACCGCCGTCACCACCCGGTTGGGCACCTCGATGCCCACCACGGAGCTTTTGTTGGGGATGGGCGCAATGCGCACGCCGCCGCTGCCCAGGGCCAGGGCGATGTCGTCGGCCAGATTGGTGAGTTTGGACAGCTTCACCCCCTGGTCCAGGGTGAACTCATACCGGGTGACGCTGGGCCCGTGGACCACGTCCCCGGGCTTGGCGTCCACGCCGAAGCTGGTGATGGTCTGGGCCAGGCGGCGGGAGTTGTTCCGCAGCTCCGCCCCCACCTCGGTATAGTTGTCGTCGTTGTTCTGGTCCAGCAGGGTCACCGGGGGATACTGATACGCCTCCTCTGGCTCCGCCAGCTCCTCCTCGATGGCCTGGCTCACCTCCTGGGCGTGCTGCTCCACCTCCCGGGCGGCGGATTCCTGGCCCCGGCGGGACTTTTTCTCCGGCTGGGGGGCAGGCTCCGGCTCCGGCTGGGCCGCAGGCGGCGCCTCCGGCGCAGGCTCCGGCTCCTGGGGCCGCAGCACCTGGTCCGGGGTCATCACGTTCTCCCCCCTGCGGGAGAAGAAGCCCTTCCCCGTCTTTCGGGGCAGAGGCTCATCGGGAATCTCCTGGGGCTCAGGTTTGGGCTCCGGCTTGGGTTCGGGCTTGGGCCGCACCGGCTCATCCTCCAGGGGCACATCCACCGATGGACGCTGCCGCCGGGGCTTTTCCGGCCGGGCCGGGCGCTCCGGCTCCGGCTCATAGGGGACCCGGTCACGGGCCCGCTGCACCAGCTCCCGGGGGGATACCCGCAGCGCCGCGAATACCGCCGCCGCCAGCAGCAGAAGCAGCACGATCACGGACACCACCGTGCCCACCAGCCGCTTCATGCCCATGGCCAGTCCACCGGCCAGTGCGCCGCCGCTTTGCAGCAGCAGGCCGCTGGCCCACAGGCTCTTCATGGCCGGGGCCAGGCCGGTGACGGCCTCTCCCCTATACAAAAACAGGTGCAGGATGGCCCCCAGCAGCACCGGCAGCACCAGGGCGCAAACCGTACGCAGCACCACCGGACGCCCCCGGTGGGCCAGCAGGTTCACCCCCGCCAGGGCCAGGGCCGGGGCCGCCAGCCAATAGCCGTAGCCCGCCAGGCCCTTCAGCAGGTTCCCCAGCAGGTTCAGCACAATGGCGTCCGCCTGGAAATAGCTGACCACCACGCACAAGGCCAGCAGCAGGCACACGCCGCCGCCTACCTCCCGCCGGATCGGCGGGAGGGCGGATTTCTGCGGAGCCGTCTTTTTGGTTGTGGTTTTTTTCTTCTGTCCGGACGCCATAGTGGTTCCTTTCTCTTATTTAATGAGCTGCACCACGATGGTCAGCAGACCCACGGCCCAGCAGTAATAGGCAAACGCGCCGAATTTTCCCTTGTTGGCAATGCGCCGCAGCAGGCCGATGCACAGATACCCGGACACCGCCGCCGTCAGCACACCCACCAGATACACCGGCACCTGGCTCCAGTCGACTCCTGCCTCCACGGCGTCCTTCAGGCTCAGGATGTTGGCCCCCAGCACCGCCGGAATGGACAGCAGGAAGGAAAACCGCACCGCAAACTTCCGGTCGAAGCCCACGAAGCACCCGGAGGTGATGGTCATGCCGGACCGGGAGATGCCCGGCACCGTGGCGACGGCCTGGCTCACACCCACCGCCACCGCATCCAGCAGCGATGCCGTTCGCTCGTTCTTCCTCCCCTTCTTCACCCGGTCGCTGGCGAATAACAGGAAGCCCGTGACGATCAATGCCCCGCCGATGAACAGCATGTTATTGCTCAGGCCCAGGACCTTGTCCTTGATGGGCAGCACCGCAAACAGCGGCAGGGTGCCCAGGATGATCAGCAGGATCAGCCGCCGGGCCGGAGGCAGGGGCTTGGGGGTGGACCGGTGGGCCAGGTCACCGATGCCCCGGAAGAACTCGGCGATCATGTCCTTGATGTCCTTCCAATAGGCCACGAACACCGCCCCTAAGGTGCCCAGGTGCAGCAGCACGTCAAAAAATTCCGGCACCTCCGCGTCGATGTGCAGCAGGTTCTGCGCGATGGACAGATGTCCGGAGCTGGAAATGGGCAAAAACTCCGCCACGCCCTGCACCAGGCCCAGCAGGAAGGAAGAAAAAGCGTTCATATTTCATATTCTCCTGTCTTTTCAGATTACATTTTGTTTATTTCTGTCGGATTATTCCGATCTGTATTCGTTTCAAAAATACGGATACGTTTGTACTATAGCACACTCCGGGGGAAATTACCAGTGTAATTTGCGCCCCGGGGAAAAGATTTCCCCGGGGCAGGCGGGCCGCAAAAAAAGGGCGGACGCCGGCGTCCGCCCCGATTTTTATCCGAACAAAAGGATGCACCACCAGATGGCGCCGATGACAGATACGACCAGCCCCAGCAGGAGCATGATGCCCCGGGCCAGGTCCGTGGCCTGGAGCTTTTCCGTGTTGTCATAGAAAAAGCCCAGCAGGAATTTGTCCAGGGCGATGGCGGGCTTCAGCAGCAGGGGGAGCACCAGGCCCAGCAGTAGGAACAGCCCCGCCGTGAGAAATTCCCCGGACCGCCCGGCAATGCGGGTCTGGTGATTGCCCAGGGCCATGCTGTACAGCGCGTTATCGGTCAGGCCCGGGCTGAACCCGGCCTTCTCCTGGACCAGGGTGCTGATGGACCAGCTGTCGCCCGCTGTCATGAACGCTCCGGTGGCGGTGTTGTAGGTGACGTTGCGGACCACACCGTCCATGGCCATTTCCGCCGCCCGATAGGAGCCGTTTTCCGCCAGGGACAGGGTAAACTCCGCCGTCTGCCCCGCGGGGGACTGAATGCGCAGGCGGTTGTCCTCCGTCACCTCCACCGTGGAGCAGCCTGGGCGGGTATAGGTCCTGCCTTGTTCCCCGGCGGTCATGCGGTAAAAGCCGCCGTAGTTCCACACGCCGGGGCGCAGGCCCCACACCAGGGCCGAGACCGCCAGGAGCACTGCGGCGGCCAGTTCGATTTTCCAGATGATGCTTTTCATGATGGATTCCCTCACCTTTCCAGCGAATTTCCGTCTGTTGCAGCTGTGGTTCTCTGTATAGTTATGTTACTATATTTATGCAGAATTGTCAACGAAAAAAAATGTTTTCGATTTAATATTTATTATTCTTTATGGCCGCCGATCTCCCGGTGAATGGCTTCCCGGGACAGTCTGCCGGGGTTGAAATAAACCTTGGAGGCGATTACGACCTTACCCCGGCTGACATTCTTTTTAGGGCCTTGCCAAAGCTCATGCAGCCCACGCAGACCTTGGAAATTTCCATATCGGTCTTGCCTAATTTCGTGTATTCCATGCGTCAGCGCTCCTCATTCTCACTTTCCGCTGAACACCGGGAAGAATCTGAACTCGCCGTAGTCCTTGATGGGCGCGGTGTGCATCAATTGCATTACGTCAGCGTCAACACCTTTTTCCAAAAAAATTTCGGTGTCACCCTTTACTGGGCGGCACCGTGTTTTTTACTCCGTTGCGATTTTTCAGGAGGCGTGGTAAAATGTATTTTGCAGGGCTGTGAGCATTTATTTTTCCTTGCAGTCAATGCCGCCCTGCTGGACACCACGCCGCTTATTACCCACCCCTTCCCGCTGAGCGAGATTCAGGAGGCCTACTGCATCTTTGAAAACCGTCTGGACGGCGTCATCAAGGCGGCCATCACGGCGCATCCCTCAAAAACATAATACGGAGAGAAAACCATGGCTTTTGACTTCAAGAAAGAATACAAGGAATTTTATATGCCGAAGAACCGGCCGGAGATCGTAACCGTACCGAAGGCAAACTATATCGCTGTCAGAGGAAGCGGCGACCCCAACGAGGCGGGCGGCGCCTACCAGCAGGCCATCGGCGTGCTGTATGCGGTTGCGTACACGCTGAAAATGAGCTGCAAGACCGATTACAAAATGGAGGGCTTCTTTGAATATGTCGTTCCGCCATTGGAGGGCTTCTGGTGGCAGGACGGGAAAGACGGCATTGATTATGCCGACAAATCTGCTTTCCACTGGATCTCCGTGATCCGCCTGCCGGATTTTGTGACCCGGAAGGACTTTGCGTGGGCTGTAGAAACGGCGGCGAAGAAGAAAAAGCTGGATTGCTCGGCGGCGGAGTTTCTGACCATTGAGGAGGAGCTTTGCGTGCAGATGATGCACCTGGGGCCTTTTGACGAGGAGCCTGCATCGGTTGCGCTGATGGACGCCTATCTGGCGGAACACGGCTACGAGAATGACCTGAGCGAAACAAGGCTGCATCACGAAATCTACCTGTCGGATGCCAGAAAGGTCGCACCTGAAAAGTGGAAGACCGTCATCCGGCACCCGATCAAAAAGAGATAGACAAATCGGAAGTTGAGGAGGTAAGTATGATAGTACCTGTAGATGAAACAAATCTTCTTCAAGCCGCAACCATCCATTCAATATCCTGGAAGGAATCGCATCGTGCATTTTGTACTCCTGATTTCATAGAAACACACACGCCAGATCGGCAACGGGAGTATTTGAGAAACAAGATGAACAACGGAACAAAGCTCTATATGCTTATAGAAGAAAAACCAATAGGGGTTGTTTCTGTAACAAAGGGTTTAATAGAGGATCTTTATATTCTTCCAGATATGCAAAACATGGGTTATGGAACGAAATTGTTACTATACGCAGTAGGCCAATGTACGGATACCCCTACGCTGTGGATTCTTGAGAATAATATAAATGCTGAGAGACTCTATCGTCGAATAGGCTTTAAGGAAACAGGGAGAAAGAACGCAATAACAAATAGACTTGATGAGATTGAGTTCGCATTGACATAAATTCAAGTTTAACGAACAGGAGATGATCGCATGAAAATCCTATATGAATTATCTTGGCTATGGGAAACGCTGGGCATTGCACTTGTGGCTGCGGCTGTCTGCGTGGCTTGCGCCGCGCTGATCTGCAAGGCAGCGAAGAAGAAACTCAGCATAAGGGTGTTGGCAATCATAGGGGCTGCTGCATTTGTGGGCGCGATTCTGGCGGTTATTCTGATCGCCCGGACGCCGATGCCGCTTTGATAGGACGGAGCGTTTGCAGGAAGCGTATGCGTTTGGGAAAAGAATTTACTAAACAAATCGGGATTTATGGAGGTAATTGTCAATGAGAAATATTTACGATAATAGTGAATTTTTTGCCGCATATGCGGAAATGGGAAGAAGCAAAGATGGTCTGAAAGCTGCTGGAGAGTGGCATCAGTTGCAACCGTTATTTCCTAAATTACAGGGAAAAAAAGTTTTGGATTTAGGATGTGGTTACGGTTGGCATTGCAAATATGCCGCACAAATGGGAGCTACTGAAATTCTTGGTATTGATAGTAGTCAAAAAATGATTGCAAAAGCAGTAGCTGATAACTCTGATGACAAAATCAAGTATAAAGTTTGCGGTGTTGAAGAATACATTTATCCTGAAAATACTTATGACCTAGTTGTTTCTAACCTGGTACTGCACTATATCGAAAATTTAGCTAATGTTTATCAAAAGGTGTATTGCACATTAAAAGTAGGTGGGTATTTCCTATTCAATATTGAACATCCGACTTTCACCGCAGGTGTTAATGAGGATTGGATTTATGATGAAAATGGGAAACCTAAATATTGGCCAATCGACAATTACTATTACACAGGCGAAAGAGAAACCAATTTTCTTGGTCAACGAGTAATTAAACAGCACCACACATTAACGCAGATATTGAATCCACTTATAAAATGTGGTTTTCAAATTGAGGCTATTGAGGAAGCAATGCCTCCGGCAGATATGATGGGTATGCCGGGAATGTGTAATGAAATGCGTAGACCTATGATGTTGTTGGTTAAGGTTAAAAAGGTTTAATAAACAACTTCCAGTTTGGCGGAGGAAAAATGGAAAATATCAAAACCCACTGCCGGTGGTGCAGGCTGGGTGGCACAGCTTCCGTTGCAAATACACCATGTCCACCAGCTGCACTCCGGCCTCGTAGATGGGGTGGTCATAGTGGTCGGTGAAGAAATTGGGAATGCGGTGCCAGCGGACAAAGCCGCACTTCTCATAAAACGGCACGGTCAGCGGACTGTCGCCGGTGCCCACCTGTAAAAGGGCATAGCAACCAGCATATTGACGCACAAGAAAGTCAATCAGCGCCTTGCCGTAGCCCTTTCTCTGCGCCTCCGGCAGAACGGCAAGGTTCTTGAGCTCCAGAATCCCGCCGCCCTCGTCGGTGACGACGCATTCTGCCTTCACGCCGCCGTCCTCCAGCACATACATGGTGCCCCGCTCCAGATAGCGGTCGATCATGTTCTCCTGCTCATCCGCCAACAGCAGAAGCGGGAGGAATTGCTTTTTATTTTCGTAGATTTCTCGAATATTCATGTTTTCTGCTCCGATAAGTCGGAAGTTACAAAAGTGATATCTCGATTCCGACTACACCATATTTATTTTGCTTTTCTCTGGAATAATACATTTCCATATCTTCAGGCGAGGCGGTATTTATGTTATCCTCATTATAACCGCAGTTCAATAATGGCAAATTATCATATAACTCGGCAAATGAAGAAAACAAAAATAAATCTACAACTTTCACACGCAGGGTATCATTTGAATCCTCCGTATTTATAAACTTTATAGTATCTCCGACAGAAATTTGTTTTCTTTTTTCATCATTCAGACGTAATTCTATTGTTTTATTTCCGGTTCTTATTTCCTGCATCGGTGCAGGAGTTAAATTCATGACGTGTTCTTTCATTCAAGAATTCCCCTTTCAAATTGCAATTTTTCAGTGCTTCTTCACCTTTCGCTTTCCCCCTGCGGCGCAAAATAATGCGTCTGGGCATAGGCGAACTGCTCATTGAACCGCCGGGCGGCTTCCCGGCTCAGGGGCGTGTCCGGCTGCATCATGTCAAAGGCGTGCATATCGGAGTGGTACACGTCCACGCTGGCGGGAATCCCGCTTTTCTTCAGGTTCTCGATATACCGCACCGTCTCTGCATAGAACGGCTCCCCGTCCCCCACGATCTGATCGACCCGAATGCCCAGCCCGGCGGCGTGGGACTTCATGTACAGCAGCGCCGCATAACAGTCGTCCAGCGCCGCCGGATAGGGCGCGGCCAAGGCCAGCCGATACCCCGGCGACACCACCGCTTAGACAGGTGCTCTGATAATTCTCGCATAGGCATATTTTCATCTTAACAGATAACCGGCGCCTAATCAATAGAAAAAGTCCACCGCAGCTTATGGGTGAGGAAATGTGCCATATTCATCTGTCATAGCCGACAGACTTAATGCCTTTGGGAGACGCAGAAATGGAACGACAGGCGATGAAACAGTGGAATTGTAAAAATGCCTGCTTCAAGCTGTAATTGCGTAAAAAGCTATATTCGGCGGACCTCCTTTGCTTGCGCGAAGGAGGTCCTTTCGCATTATTAGACGAGGCGGCTCTCTGTTTTTGAGAACAACCAAGGCGGGCACTCACATTGAATAAGCGAATATTCGCCGAAAATTCACAAGCTCCGGTTGACAGAGCGAATTTTATGAGTATAATATAATTAGAATTCGTATGAGGAGGCGTCTCCATGAACTTTGAAACCGAAAATATAGAATTCAAGGCTCAGTTTACTGAGGTAATTTATAAAGAAGTGATCGCTTTCGCAAATACGGACGGCGGCGTGGTGTTCGTCGGCATTGACAACAATGGAAATGCCGTCGGACTGGCAGATGTGGATCAGGAGTATACCCGCATCACCAACGGCATCCGCGATGCTATTGTGCCGGACGTTACAATGTTCGTGCGCTTTTCGATCCAGGATAACAGGGTGATGCGTATTGCCGTCAGTGAGGGAAGCAACAAGCCCTACTACCTCAAAGGAAAAGGTCTGAAGCCCAACGGTGTTTATGTACGCCAGGGCACCTCCAGCGTGCCAGCATCCCCTGCGCAGATTCGCCAGATGATTAAGGAAAGCGATGGCGATGCGTTCGAAGAAATGCGCTCCATGGAGCAGAACCTGTCCTTTGAGGCTGCGGCAAACGCTTTCGAAAAATATGGAGTGCCGTTCGGCAAGGAAAAGTACCGTGCCCTTGGGATCACACAGAAGAATGATGAGCTTTTTACCAACCTTGCACTTATCATCTCCGATCAATGTGCGCATACGACGAAGGTAGCAGTTTTCGGTGATGATTCCAATACCACCTTCAAGGATAACAAGGAGTTCGGAGGCTCCATCTTTGCGCAGCTGGAGGACACCTTTGATTACCTGATGCTCTGCAACAGAACCAAGGCGTCATTTAAGGGCTTGGAGCGTATTGAAAAGCAGGATTACCCCGAGGAGGCTCTTCGCGAGGCACTTTTGAATGCCGTTGTGCACCGGGATTACAGCTACAGCGGTAGCATTATCATTAATGTGAACGATGAGCGGATAGAGTTCATCTCTATCGGCGGCCTCCTCCCCGGTCTCTCCACCGATGATATCCGTATCGGTATTTCACAGCCGCGCAACAAGAATCTTGCCGAGATGTTCCATCGCCTGCGTCTGATCGAAAGCTATGGCACCGGTATCCGCAGAATCTATAAGCTTTATGAAAACTGCCCCGTACAACCGGTCATCGAAGCAACCACCAATGCCTTCAAGATGGTGCTGCCCAATATGAACGCCATGACCGCCGCCGCGCCGAATCAGTCTTCGCCGGTGACCGCGCAGATGCAGAAGGTACTTGACTATACCTCCGCGCACGGCCATATCACGGATGAAGAAGTCCAATCCTTGCTTGGAATCAAGAAGACCCGCGCTTTTGAGCTTATGAAACAGATGCGGAATATGGGGCTTGTGCAGAGGGTAGGCCGCGGGGCTGAAAAGAAATACTTGCTGAATTAGCACTCAGCCAGTGTTTGCTACAAATAATTAATTGAATGCGGCCATCGGTGACGCAGACTTATTCAGGAAGCAGGAAATGCATGAAAGCATCCATTAAAAACATAGAACAGACCATCGCCTCGGAGCAGTATCGTCCTGCTTTGAGCGAGGAATACCAAGAGCTGTTTCAGTGACTTACTCGGCACTTAGAAGACACGTTACCCATGAACAGAGCTCGAATTATCGGCGATGAGCTTCGGCGTGTTTCTGAAACTGCACGAGAAGCCGACCTTGACTGCCAAAAATATATGGCGGCCCTAAGCGTATTGGTTGATCTTTCCCTTCAAGGCTGGATTTTTGACTTTCAGGATCATCAGCTTACCTTGAGAATGGAAAACGATAACATTGATGATAAAGAGAAAATACGCTATAGACTTAGCGCAGAGCGCAATGCGCAATTTAAAAGCGAAAGCGTCGCACGCTTCATTATGTATATGGAGACCGAGCGGAATTATAACGGTACTCCAGTATCGGTTAAGTGCTTGATTGGAAATAGACAAGCTGTTTCTGCCCTCGTCTGATGACAAGAAACAGTTACACATTTGGACTACGCATAGATACGGCCTCAGCCAGGAGGCAGCGGTTGCTATATCTAGTAAATCTGTTGATTCAAGCGAGCTTGAGATAAAAATGCCTCGTCCGGCAGATTGGCTGCAGGGTATGGAAGCAACGGTGTACAAGGGGCTACAAGCGATAAAAAGAAACAAGTGGTTTGATAGAGTGGAAAAAGTATCAGATTTTCCACTCTATTTTTACATAGTTGCTGGTTGCGCTGATTGATGAAATCAGGCTGTCAGCGGCTTTCCGCTTGTCCTCAAAGCTGATATGCTCCCAATCGTCCAGATACCCGGACAGTAATTCAATCTGCTGGGAGGACAGCGTTTCAATGGACAGGTCTGCAATCGCCTTGGACAGTGTTTTGCGGCGGTTGTCCAAATCCTCGATTTTTTTGTTGGCGTAGACAAGCAAGGTGGCGTTGGCCCCGGTCAGCGTATCAAGCAGTTTTTCAATCTCGGCTTCTACCTGTGCAAGCTCCACCTGATAGGCGGTAATCTTGGGATTGACTTTTCCCTCGCCGCCCCGAAGCAGTTTGAACTCCCGGAACTTTTCTCCCATAGCGGTGAAAATGAACTGTTCAAACTCATTCTTGCGGAGTGTGCCGCACCCCGGACAGCCCTTGTGGTCGGCCCGCTTGGAACAGCGGAGGTATTCATAGCCAGAGGGGCTATGGGTCGTTTTAAGTGCGTACCCGCATTTTCCACATTTGATTTTCCCGGCCAGCCAAGTGTTGCGGGCCTTGCGCCCATTCTGGAAAGTGATGTTTGTCATCAGCTTCTTGCGGCATCTCAGCCAAATGTCGGAGGATAAGCGGTCATGAAGAAAATCCCGACGCTCTTTGATGGGGAAAAAGACAAGTACCATCTGCTCAGTCGCCTGATTTGAAATCTGGCGACTTTTGCATGAATGGTGAAAGCCTGTGCAGACACGCATAATCGCTGCTCATATAGGCCAAAATACAAGTGCATCGTATTTTGGCCTAAAAACTATTGATTTTTCCTCGCTATTAGGCTATAATAAAGGTGCATCGTATTTTAGCCTAAAGGAGGCGGAGCAATGTATATTGAGAGACAGCTTGAAAAGAAGTTTGTTGCAATCAATGAGGAGTACGCCTGTGTGCTGCTGACCGGTCCGCGTCAGGTGGGAAAATCCACCATGCTGCGGCATCTGATGGAGGGGACGGCACGAGCCGAGGTTTCGCTGGACGATTTGGAGGAACGCAGGCTTGCCAAAACCGATCCTGCCATGTTCTTGAAGCTGCATCCCGCGCCGGTTCTCATCGATGAGGTTCAGTATGCACCGGAGCTGTTTTCATATATCAAGATCGCCGTGGATAACGGCGCTGCACCCGGCTCCTACTGGCTGACCGGTTCTCAGGCGTATCGCCTAATGGAGTTGGCACAGGAGTCGCTGGCCGGAAGAACCGCCATTCTTCATATGTCGGCACTGTCACAGTCGGAGCTTTGCGGTGCAATGGAGGTTTCACCCTTTTCGTTGGAGCTTGACGAATTGCAGAAGCGCAAGGCGGTGCTTTCCCCTGCCACACCGAAAGAGATATACCAGCGGATTTGGGACGGCGCACTCCCCGGCCACAGGAGCGGCAAGCACAAAGACCGGGATGTGTTTTACAGCAGCTATATTCAGACCTATATCGACCGGGATGTGACCACCGACATTCCCGGTGTGGATAAGGTGATGTTTGCCGACTTCATTCGCGCTGCCGCCTGCAGAAGCGGCCAGATGCTGAACCTGCATGACATCGCCGGAGATGTGGGGGTCAGTGACGATACCGCAAAGCGCTGGATGAAGGAGCTTGAAAAATCCGGGATCGTGTTCTTCCTGCACCCCTACTCCAACAACCTTTTGAAGCGGACGATCAAAACGCCGAAGATGTATTTCTTTGATACAGGGCTGGTCAGCTATCTGACTCGGTACTCAAGCCCCGAAATTCTGATGAACGGTGCGATAAACGGAGCTGTCTTAGAAAACTATGTTGTGTCGGAAATCATAAAAACCTACAGCAACAGCGCTAAGGACTGTCTGCTGCATTATTACCGCGACAAGAACAGCAACGAGATCGACTTAATTATGGAGAGCGACGGTCAGCTGCACCCCATCGAGATCAAAAAAAGCATCAACCCGCCCACACAAATTACGGGTGCTTTCAAGCTGCTGGATAAAGCCTCTGTGCCGAGAGGGACAGGCGCGATCATCTGCCTTCGGGAGGCATTGAGCGCAATCGACAGCAGCACATACATTGTCCCCGTGTGGATGATCTGATTTCGTTCCAAAAACAAATATTCTATATACAGCCGCTTGGTTTCCAAGAGAAATCAAGCGGCTGTTTCTATAGAGCGTGTTATTCAAAAAGCATAAATGAAGGAGGAAGCAAAATGACAAACGAAGAACTGAACACCGCTTTATATAAGAAGGTGTTCGCAGAACAGGAGCAGTATCGGGAGTGGCTGCTTTCCCAGCCGCCCGATGAGATCCTGAACCATTGCTACGAGTACACGGTACGGGAGGACATCGTGCTGGCACTGGAGGAATACGACCTATCCGATAAGCAGTGCAAGGCGCTCCTGAAATCGCCCAGTCCCCTTGCGGATGTGTTCAAGGACTTTGAAAAGCGGGAGACCGACCACATGGACATCATCCGGGACACCATCGAGTGCCGAGCCAATGCGGTCATCAGAGCCGATTTTTTGAGAGACCGGCGTGAAGCAAGGTGATGCACTATGCGCTATATTGCTGCGGAGGATGTTGCCAAGGCCAAGGAAATGGAAAAGTACATTACCGATGAACGCACAGGGCTGAAATATGAATTGGTCGGTGACTATTACCTGGTTGTCGGAGATGATGAGCCGGAGGAAGATCAGCCAATCAGGATATGGGGACAACGGCATTTACGCCATTTGAAACGCCGCCACAAGGTAATCTATGCAAATTTGCTGACAAGCGGCAAGCTACCCGAATATCTTGCGGATATGCAGGATTGCAAACGCCTTGTCGATGGCTTCCTCCTCACAGGAAAAATACAAATATTCGGTTTTGCCGCCATACTCGGACTTGGCAACGCAAAGCACCCCCGGATCATACAAATACGCTGGGAAGGTCTGTCCGTCATAATCCCTTACGAACGGCGTATTCTCGTCAACAAACAGCAAACCGTGTTCGGTAAAAACGCCCTTGCCGGATCGGATCAGCTCTCGCCCGAACTCTGCATATTTCGGATCGTCTGCATCATCGGCGGGCAGACAGCCCTTGACCGTGAGCAGATACTCTCTGCCGATTTTGCCCATGTCACCGATATCCCGAATCAGCGGATAGCGATTGAGATTAAAACTCAAATTGATGAGGTCGGGCAGAGTGTCGAAGCCCTCTAATTTCATTGCTTCGTAAAACTGATATTCCTCATCGCCGAAGAAGCTGTCCATGCGCTTGGCGAGGTAATTCACCTCATCCAGATTTGCGAATCTGTCTTGCAGGAAGCCGAGTTCCTCGGGAAATATGACCTCGGACACATACAGTTCAAGGGGTGTGACATCCTCGGCATGGATTCTTTCGAGCGCCGCATTCATTTCCTTTTCGGTGCAGGGAAAGCGGAGATCGGTCTGACTGTTTCCGTATTTTATTTTCAGTTTAATCATGGCAAATCTCCTTGATGGCTGCGAGTCCGAAGCGGCGGATTGCCATAGCGTTGCAGATGGTGCGGAACAGCATAGGCGGAACGAGGTCGGCGTCCGACAGATCCGACACGGTAAGATGTTTTGTGCCGAGCGTCAAGTCCTTTGCCGCACAGTAGAAGGTGTAGGCTCGTTCGGTGCAATTATGGAGCTTAATGTTCTCAAAAAACACACAGCCGTTAATTATATGGTGCTTGCAGCAGCTCCACAGCCTTTGGTCTGCGGTGAGCAGATACAGTGCCGAAAGCAATGCGTAATTTGCTTTGAGGATGTTCTTGGCAGCAAGCTCAAATCTTGCCCGATGCTTTTCATTAAGGTAGGTCATAGGCGTTTCCTCGCTTTCTATATATTCATTGAATCTCTTACGGAAAGGCGGACAGCGTATCTGCCTCATGGTGGCTGTCAGTATCTCTGTGGGTGTGGCAGCGGTTGTTGTGATGAATAGCTGTGCTTCGGTAAAACGGAAGCCCACGCCTCTCGGTGCAAAATTCGGAACGGTCATCATCAGCCGTTCCATGCGTCTGTCATATGTGTTATCTGAAAATATGGTCATTTATGTTCTCCTTGTGAAATAGAAAAAGCCCTCCGGTTTTTGTGTAACCGAAGGGCGATTGATCGTATTACATATTCTGTTGCGGTGCTGATTCCTGTTCAAAGGTCGGTGGCTCGATTTCGAGGGGCGGATATCCGTCCGTGAGTTTTTCTTGGAGCTTATCCAGCTGCCGTTCCTGCCCGTAGGTCAGCGTTTCGCAGTTGGCCTTGGCAAAGTCCACACAGCGGCAGAGGTTTGCGGTTTCCTGTTCGGAGAACAGTCGGCTTTCGGGGATCAGTCCTGAGCGCACGGCGAAGGATTCCTTGACATATTCATAGTTCGGAGAATAATCTCCCCAGAACACCGAGTCGCCGTCTGCATTCTGTTTCCATGTGCAGAACATAAAGCCGTTCTTTTCGCTGTAGGTCACCGCCAATACGGTATCTCCGAAGGAGGCAAGCTGTCTGTAATCGGAGACATCGGCAGCTTTCATCTGCGGTGCGTGTTCGTAGAGTCCGACATATTCCCGCACCGTAGAGATCTCATCCTGAATATCTGCAATTTTACTGCGGTATTCATCGGATAGGTTTTGGTCGGCGTTGCTTAGAAATTGACCATTGTACTTTATCCGGCAGAGGGGAATGCCGTCCGAGGACACCTCCAGCCATCCGTTGCCGTCCATTTTGGTATCGTACCGAGCCTTGAGCCGTTTGGCTAATTCTTTCTGTAGCACAGGTATGGCGAGGTGGTCTTAAATCTGGAAAGAAAGACGGAGGAGGCAACATGATGATTCAAGCGGTTCTCAGTAATCCCAGTCACCCGGAATACGGCGTGGCGACCATCCCGTTCCCCATCCCCCACGACCAGTACGCGCATTGCATAGAGCTGTTGGAGGCGTTGGAGATCGGCGACGCGCTCAAGACGGACTGCAAGGTAGAGAAGATCGACAGCTTCTACGATGTACTCAAGCGCACGGAAATGCTCACGGTCAACGTGGAGGAGCTGAACTACCTCGCCAAGCGGCTGGAAAGCTTCGACAGCGGCGAGGCCGCGCAGTTTCTGGCGATGGCGCACAAGCTGGAGCTTTTTGAGCTGAAGGATCTCATCAACCTGACCTTCTGCTGCCAGCAGGCCACGGTCATCACCGACTTTTCCGACCTCGCCGCCATCGGCCGCGACCATTACATGAACCTGCACGGCGGCTGTGCAAGCGTGGATGAACTGAACGCGCTGGACGGCAAGGGAGCCGCACGGCAACTCATTGAAAGCGGCAGCGGCACGGTGACGCCATACGGCGTGGTCTATGACAACGGCATGAAGTTAGAGCAGGTCTACGATGGCCGGTTCTTCCCCTGCTATTACTATGAGCCGAACGCCATCACCGTTGCGGTGACCTCTAAAGCCGAACCGGAGGATACGGAGCATATCACATGGCTGTTCCTCCCCATGGTGCAGGAGGAGATCGACCGCGCCCTCCTTCGCGGGGGCATCACAGATCCCGCCGATGTCCGCCTGCGATTGGAGGACAGCCAGCTCCCCAACGAGGTGGATGTCCTGTTGGATATGGAGTACGAAACCCTCTCCGACCTCAACGAACTGGCAGGGACAACGGATGGGTTATCAAAAGCGGATATGGAAAAGCTGGGCGCCGTGGTCACGCTGGCAGAGCCAAAGTCCGCGGCACAGATCAAAAACCTTGCGGAAAGCCTTGACCTCTTTGACTTTGCCCCCGGTGCACACTCTCCCGCCGAGTACGGCAAGTACATGATCCGTCAGTCCGGTCATTTCGACTATGACGAAAATCTCGACGCTTTTTATGACTATGAAAAGTACGGCACGGAACGCATGAACGCGGAGGACGGGATGTTCACCGACCGAGGTTACATCGCGTACAAGGGCTATACCAGCATGGAGGAAGTAATGAACGGCAGCCAGAGCAGCCACATGGAGATGGGAGGTTTTTCACGATGATCATTCAGGCGGAACTGAAGTGTAAGCAGACCGGGTGTGAGGCAGATCCCTGTGCCGTGGATAAGGTCATCGAGCTGCCAAGCCCACGGTTCCAGCAGTTCAGCCGCGCACTGCTGGCTGACTATGATTTCATCGCAGAAAACAAAAATGCCATCCGACACGATGAGGATGCCAGGCACTGTCTGCTCATCCTCGATGCGGAGGGAATGGACGGTTTCCTTGTTGACCCGCAGGGGCACAACTACGCCCGGTACAGCGCCTTTGTCCCTAACGCCCGCAGTTTGCTGACACCGGATATGGGGATCGACCGCAGCTATCTTTCGCCGGCAGAGCCTTGGCGGGATGAGAGCAGGGATGAAATGCTCCGCATGACGCTGCGCGTCGATGGAAAGCCGGACTACACCCTCGTCCTCCCCGCTGACGAGGAATACCTCGATGCGGTGAAAAACTATCTTGATATCGATGTTTTCGCGGATGCCATGCTCTGTGATATTCGCTTCAAGGTGCCTTACATCGGGGAGCTGATCCGTGATACGGATTGCCCCGCCGTGGAGGATTACAACGATTTTGCCGAAGCCTTGGAGGACATCTGGCAGCAGGACGGTGCGCTCCTGACCTACGCCGCCGTGCTGGAGGCAGAGAAGCCGGAAACCCTGCACCGTGCCTGTGAACTCCTGCGAAATCTGGACAACTATCAGCGCATCACGGAGGATGCCTACGGTTACGGTCAGCAGCGATTGCAGGAAACGCTGGGGCTGGATGATGAAGCCATCTATGAGCTGGACGGCTACATGGATTTTGAGAAATACGGTCAGGACTGCATGGAAAACGACTGCGTGGCAAAAACAGAGTTCGGCCTGCTGCGCCGCCTGGACCCGCCCTTCCAGGAGCAGACGCAGGGGCAGCAGATGTTTCAGTAGACTTTGCGGCAGATGTGTAGTATGTTTGCCGTTGCCCAAAAGAAGGGAGTGATACCTATGAACACCAAGATCTCATATCTGTACAGAGATGCCGATAACTACAAGATGCACAATAAATGCGTCATTGCCGGTACGCTGACTACGGAACAGGCTCGTACCATCAAAGATAGCTGCGAAATGGGCGAATACTTCATTCCAAGGCAAGTAGGACTGCCGGAACGCCGCTTCGACCGGTATGATCCTGCGGTGGATCACTGCTGGTTCGAGCTGGATGAGGACTGCTTCTCAGAAACGATAGAACCGCCTACTGTAGCCCTTACTGCCACAGAACTGGTCAACCGTTTCGAAGGATGTAAAAACAACTGGCGGGATGAATCGTACACGCCGCAGATGGGAGGCATGAAATTTTGAAAGTCAACGCAAGAACAGATAAATTCCAGCACCTTGAAGTATTTGATAAGCCCGCGCTGTTCACCAACGGGCGCATCGCCCGTGATACCGTGCCGCAGGGCTGGTACTGCTATGACATTCGCGGCTCTGACGATGATCCCGGCGAGCTGTGTTACATGGAAGAAAATGTTGTGGTCAACCACGCAGGCTCGGTGCTGATGCCGGAAAAGCTGGCGATGCCTATGCCGCACAAGCGCACCCCTTATAATCTTCCCCGGCAGGAGGTGGACCGGTGAGCTACTTTGACAGCATTTACGCCGACACGCTCCTGCCGCCCAGGGCTGTATCCGTTTATATGTACCTCAAGGATCGGTCCAATCGTGCGGGAAGCTGCTGGCCCGGTATCAAGACGATTGCGAGAGATATGAATCTCTCCCGCAGTACCGTCAAGCGGGCATTGGCGGATTTGGAGCAGCACGGCTATCTTGCCAAGCTGCCCCGATACCGCCCCAATGGGAGTAACACCTCCAATCTCTATACGCTCAAATAAAGCAAAAGTGGTTGGTATCATAATGTGATACCAACCACTTTACTGGAATAAAGAGAAGGACTGTGCCGCTCCACCAGGGGAGGATTATGCCTATTTGCTGGACCGAGGATGGGTTCAATATGGACCCACCGGAACCACCCACTCTATCAGAGATTAAGACAGAGAAAGAACAATCACAATGGGATAGCTTCCAAGCAGAGAATCAGCGCCGTACACGCAGGATATAAGACCGACTCTATGCGTCACGGCAGGTTTCTATTGACATCTCTGTTGAGTTTCCTGTAATATGATATGCGAAATTAAATCTGACTTACAAATTAAGTATAGATTTCCGTGTAGGCGAAAGGCGGTGTCTGTGTATGCTTACGGTGCAGAACGTTTCCCACGATCCGTTTTACAACCAGGCCTTTGAGGAATATGTCTACCAGACGTATCTGGACGATGATATTTTCCTGCTGTGGCAGAACGCTCCGGCGGTGGTGGTGGGCAGCTATCAGAACATCTGCCGGGAGGTGCACGTGGAAGCCCTGCGGCAGCGGGGGATCCCCGTGGTGCGCCGGATCAGCGGCGGCGGGACGGTCTATCACGATCTGGGGAATGTGAATTACACGTACATCGTCCGCGCCAGCGGCACGGTGGACTACGACGCCGTGCTCTCCCCGGTGATCGCGGCGTTGAATGAAATCGGCGTTCCCGCACGGAAGAACCGAACCTGTGACATCGCCATCGGCGATTTGAAGATCTCCGGCAGCGCCCAACGGATGACAAAGGGGCGGCTGCTGCACCACGGCACGCTGCTGTTCTCCTCCGACCTGGGCGTGCTGGATCAGATCACCACCCACCGGAAAAACGACTGCTTCCAGAGCCGGGGGACACCGTCCGCCATCTGTACCGTCACCAATATACGGGAGCATCTGGCGAGTCCCATGACCATTGAGGAGTTTCAAGACCGGCTGCTGGCGCAGATGGTGCCGCCCGGGAGTCCCCATCTGACGCTGACAGCGGAGCAGGAGGCGGAGGTCTGCCGTCTGCGGGACGAGAAGTACCGCAGCTGGGAGTGGACGTGGGGCAAGACGCCCGCCTTCACCTACGAGAAATCCGGGCAATTCCACGGCGCGCCTATCCGCGTCGCCTACCAAGCCAAGCGCGGCATCGTTTCAAGCGCGGTCATCGACTGCGATGCCATCGACGGTGCGCTGGCGGCGCAGCTGCTCAACGGCGCGCGCTTGGACCCGGAGGGCTTTGCCGCCATCTGCCATCGGCTGGCAGGCGACGGGGCGGAGGAATTGATGGACTATCTCATGTGAAGCGGCTATAAGACACTTTTGATAATCGTATCGCCGGGTACGGCAGAAAGGAACAACACGATGGAGAAGAAGATCAATATGCCCAAGCTGGCACCGGAAATGGAAAGCGGCGTTCTGTGCGCGTGGCTGAAGGAGGAGGGCGACACCGTCGCCGCAGGCGAGCCGCTCTTTGAGATCGAGACCAATAAGGTGGTCAATCAGGTGGAGGCCACCGTCTCCGGTGTGCTGAAGAAGCAGCTGGCGGAGGAGGGCGACACCGTCTGTGTGGACACCGCCGTGGCGGTGGTGGAAGCGGAGTAAGACATGGAAAAGAAACCGGAATGGCTGAAGGTTCGCTATAATCAGGACGCCGTCAATGAGGTGGCGGCGCTGATGCGGGATCTGAAGCTGAACACCGTCTGCAAGGAGGCCAACTGCCCCAATCTGGGTGAGTGCTACCAGAAGCACACCTCCACCTTTATGATACTCGGCAGCGTCTGCACACGGAACTGCCGGTTCTGCAACGTCACCACCGGCCATCCGCTGCCCCCCGACCCGGAGGAGCCCATGAACGTGGCAAGAGCCGCCAAAAAGCTGAATCTGCGGCACGTGGTGCTGACCTGCTCCACCCGTGACGACCTGCCGGACGGTGGCGCGGAGCAGTTTGCCAAGTGCGTCCGCGCCATTCGGGAGGTCTGCCCCGGCACCACCGTGGAGACGCTGATCTCCGACATGAAGGGCGACCACGCCGCGCTGGACACGGTGATCGCCGCCCATCCGGAGGTGCTGAACCACAACGTGGAGACGGTGAAGGAGCTGCAAAGCGCCGTGCGTCCCCAGGCCCGGTACGAGCGGTCTCTGGGCGTGCTGCGCTACTGCAAGGAGAAGGACCCCACGCTGCTGACCAAGACCGGCTTCATGGTGGGTCTGGGAGAGACGGAGGAGCAGATCAGCCGTCTCATGGACGATATTCTGGAGACGGGCTGCGACATCCTCACCATCGGGCAGTATCTCCAGCCCTCGCCCCAGCACTACCCGCTGGCGCGGTACGCCACGCCGGAGGATTTTGCCCGCTGGAAGGAGCTGGCGCTGGCCAAGGGCTTCCGCCATGTGGCGTCCGCGCCGCTGGCACGCAGCTCCTACAAGGCGTGGGAGGCACTGGAGGACGTGCATGATCTATATTGAGACCGGCTCCACGGATGTGTACTATAACTTCGGGTTGGAATACTACTTTACGCTGGAAAAGCGTCTGCCGGAGACGGTGTTCCTTTTCTGGTGCACCACGCCCACGCTGATGGTGGGCAAGTACCAGAATGTGCTGGAGGAGATCAACAAGCCCTATGCCGACGAACACGGCATCCATCTGGTGCGCCGCATGAGCGGCGGCGGCACCATCTATACGGACATGGGCGGCTGGCAGTTCACGTTCATCCAGCACAAGGAGGCCGGGGAGATCGAGTTCAGCCAGTACATCGCCCCAGTGATCGGCGCGCTGGGGGAGATGGGGGTCAACGCCGCCTTCAACGGGCGCAACGACCTGACCATCGACGGCAAGAAGTTCTCCGGCAACGCCCAGTACCGGCTGGGCGACTGCATCGTGCATCACGGCTCCCTGCTGTTCGACACGGACATCGCGCAGATGGTGGCGTCCACCACGGTGGACAGCTACAAGATCACCTCTAAGAGCATCAAGTCCGTCCGGGACCGCGTGACCAACATCTCCGAGAATCTTCCCGCCCCCATGGACGCGGAGACCTTCAAGGAGACCATGGTGCGCCACATCATGAACGGCAGCACCGCCGTCTACACCGTCACGCCGGAGGACGATGCCCGCATCCGGGAGATCGCCGGGGAGCAGTTCCGGAGTTGGGAGCGGATCTTCGGCAGAAGCCCGAAGTTCACCATCGACCGGACGGGACGCTTTGCCGGCGGGAAGGTGCAGTTCAAGCTGGACGTGCAGAAGGGGCTTATCCGGGATGCCGCCGTATACGGCGACTTTTTCTCCACGCTGGACGCAGATACCCTCTGCGCCGCACTGATGGGCTGCCCCTATGAGCGGGGCGCGGTGCTGGAAGCACTCCGCAGCCACGGCATCGACGGCGCGGTGTACCGCATTTCCGCCGAGGAGCTTGCGTCGGTGGTGGTCGACTGACCCGCTGTACGCCTGTCCGCTGTGAACCTTACATTCCCATATTGCAGCAAGACCGCCTACAGAAAACTGTAGACGGTCTTTTTTTCTTTAATTTTCGCTTCTTGCGATTTCCAGAACAAAGAGCGAGCCGCAGGTTTCACCCACATTTTTGAAGCTGTGATGCACCCTGGCAGCGTAAGCCGTTGTGTCGCCCGCGTGCAGATGACGCACCTCCGTCGAGCCATTCTCCTCTGAGCGAAGATAGATGTCAAATGTTCCATCCAGCACAAGGACATATTCCATCCCCTCGTGGTGATCGAAGGAATGCTGTGCGCCGGGCTCGTAAAACAGGCGAAATCCACCCAGCTTAAAAGGATCATGTCCTTTTGCGAGTCCGAAAGCCTTGATACCCGGCTCAAAGGCGACCTCCGAGGCTGCATTCAGGTTGATCACCTTTTCATCGGCGAGAGGATGGGTAGATGTTACATCTGCCAAGGTCTTGCCGTAGAGCTTGACCAGTGCATGGACCTTTTGAAAGCTGATCCCGCATTTCCCGTTTTCAACCATACTGATGAAGGCCGGCGTGACGCCAACGCTCTCTGCCACCTTCGCCAGCGAAAGACCCGCCTGCTGTCGGAATTCCTTCAATTTTGTCCCAATGATATAGTTGTCCACATTGTGATTCTCTCTGCCCATACGCACATCCACCTTGTCAAAAATAAACAGCATCACAAATCTCTCCCATTCTGTGATGCTGTTTTAATTTTATCACAAAACCCAGTGAAAAGAAAGTGCCATGTATAACATTTTAGATAAGTTTTATGATTAAATATACTTGACATATTAAGCGCAATACTCTACAATAAGAATTACTTAAAAATTAAGTAGTTTTGTTCGATATTCACAAGAATGGAGGAGGCGAGAAATGAATCGGTACATCATTGAGTTTGGCATTGGCATGGACTTCCATGGTCAAAATGTCAGTAAGGCTGCCGCAAAAGCGGCGAAAAATGCAATTTCATCCAGTTGTCTTTGCGGATTGAGCGAAGTTCTGGGAATGGAGGAGCTCAGTCAAGTGAAGGTCAAGGTCACAATCGCAGTACCAAGACCGGAGGAGGTCGATCATCAGCAGGTCGCGGACTGCTTCCCCATTGGAAGCGTTGAGGTGCAGGCAGTAAACGGCGGTCTTCATTTTCCCGGCCTATATCTCCCGCAGTTTGGTGACCGCGATGACAGCATCGAAGTGGCTGTCGCGGCGGTAGAGGTGGTAATTCCGGAGCGGAACGCCGTTCCTGAATAATATTATGAGGAGGTCATCTAATGAAAGTATCCAAGGAAGCCATGAAAGACATGTACCTGCGGATGATCCGCATCCGCGAATTTGAGAGTAAGGCACAGAGCCTGTTTGCTGATGGCAAGATCCCCGGATTTGTTCATTTGTACCTTGGCGAGGAAGCTGTCGCTACCGGTGTGTGCGCCTGCCTGCGGGATGACGATTATATCACCAGCACCCATCGCGGTCATGGTCATATCGTAGCCAAGGGCGGCGACCTGAAGTTCATGATGGCGGAGCTGTTTGGCAAGGAAACCGGCTACTGCAAGGGTAAGGGCGGCTCCATGCACATCGCCGACCCCGACAAGGGCATTCTGGGCGCCAACGGTATCGTGGGTGCCGGTCACAACATCGCGGTAGGCGCAGGCCTTTCCGCCAGCTACCGGGGAACCGATCAGGTTTGCGTCTGCTTCTTCGGCGACGCTTCTACCAATCAGGGTACCTTCCACGAGTCTCTGAATATGGCCGCGATCTGGAAGCTCCCCATCATTTTCGTTTGTGAGAACAACAATTATGGCATCTCCATGAGCCAGGCGCGCCATCAGGCCATCAAGGATGTGGCGGATCGCGGGGCAGCCTACGGCATTCCTGGTATTGCCGTGGATGGCAATGATGTTATGGCGGTCAACGAAGCTGCTGCCGAGGCGGTGGCACGAGCCAGAAAGGGACAGGGTCCCACCCTGCTGGAATGCAAGACCTATCGCTGGAGAGGGCATTTCGAGGGAGATCCCGCCAACTATAAGCCCAAGGAGGAGCAGGAGGCGTGGCTGAAGAAGGACCCCATTCCCCGATTCGCCGCATTTCTCAAGGAAAACAAGATCCTGACCGCGGAGGATCTGGCTGCGCTGGATCAGCAGGTTCAGGAAGAATTGGCGGAAGCCATTCGCTTTGCCGATGAGAGCCCCATCCCCACTGTCGATGCTGTCGTTCAGGATGTTTATTCCGATATCGTTGAGGAGGTACGCGCCAGATGAAAAAGATGAGTTATGCAGAAGCGATCCGTGAAGGCATGAGCATCCGGATGCGCGAAGATCCCAGTGTTCTGCTGTTTGGCGAGGATGTGGGAGCCTTCGGCGGCTGCTTTGGTGTTACTGCCGGTATGTTCGATGAGTTTGGTGACAAGCGGGTACGGGATACCCCGATTTCGGAGGGTGCCATTATTGGCGCCGCTGTCGGCTCCGCCGCCACCGGCCTGCGCCCCATTGCCGAGCTGATGTTCTGCGATTTCCTGACGGTGGGCATGGATCAGCTGGTGAATCAGGCGGCAAAGATGCGCTATATGTTCGGCGGAAAAATCTCCATGCCCATGGTGGTTCGCCTGCCCGGCGGCGCAGGCGTAAGTGCCGCCGCACAGCACTCTCAGTCCTTGGAGGCATGGGTCACCCATGTTCCCGGCTTGAAGGTCGTATATCCCTCCACCCCGCAGGATGCGCTGGGGCTTATGCTCTCCTCCATTGATGATGAAAACCCCGTCATGTTTGTGGAGCACAAGGCCATGTACACGATGAAGGGCGATGTGGACAGCCTCGAGCCCATCCCTCTTGGAAAGGGCGACATCAAGCGCAGCGGTGAGGATGTGACCATTATTGCAACCGGCAAGATGGTTCACGAGGCTCTGGCCGCCGCCAAGATTCTGGAGGAAGACGGCATTTCCGCCGAGGTTCTTGACCCCCGCACGCTGTATCCTCTGGATAAGAAGCTCATCGCACAGTCGCTGGGCAAAACGCATAAGGCAGTGATCGTCACGGAGGAAAACCGGAGAGGCGGTTACGGCGGAGAGATCTCCGCTATCATCGCCGAAGAAATGTTCGATCTGCTGGATTGTCCCATCGTCCGCATTGGCGCGCTGGATACGCCGGTTCCCTTCGCTCCCGTTCTGGAGCAGGCTTATCTGCCTAACGCCCAGGATATCGTGAAGGCCGTCCGTACACAGGAATAAGCAGCTCAGGCGGAGAGGAGGGGTACTGTGTCCAGTATTGGTATCATTGCAAATCCCGCTTCGGGAAAGGATATCCGCAGGCTGGTTTCCTACGCCACAACGATCGACAATCAGGAAAAGGTCAATATTGTCAAGAGGATCGTGCTGGCGGCTCAGGCAATGGGTGTTGATACGGTTTGGTTTATGCCGGACACCTTTCAAATCGGCTGGGCAGTCATTGAAGACCTTTCCAGAGATGAAAAGCTGACGGCTGATTGCCGCCTGCTGGATATACCGCTGACTGCTACCTCGCAGGACACCACAGCGGCCGCTGCGGAAATGGAACGGCTTGGTGTTGGATGTGTTGTGGTTCTCGGCGGCGACGGAACCAGTCGGGCGGTTGCCAAGGGTATAAAAAAGGTACCTCTCCTCCCCCTTTCCACCGGAACCAACAATGTGTATCCGGAAATGCTTGAGGGGACTGTTGCCGGTATGGCTGCCGCCGTTGCCGCGCAGTTTTCAGACCCCGCTATATGCTGTATTCGGGACAAGCAGATCGAAGTTACGCTGAATGGATCGCTGACGGATATTGCATTGATCGACGCAGTTATTTCCGATGACTTATGCGTGGGCTCAAAGGCCATTTGGGACGCCTCAAAGCTCCAGCACATTTTTGTGACAAGGTGCCATCCTGCCAGCATCGGCTTTTCCACAGCTGCCGGGTGCCTGCAAATCGTCAGAGACACGGATGACTACGGATTAGCCGTAGAATTGCGATCGGAGGGTGAGAAAATCATCGCACCGATCGCGGCGGGCGTCCTATCTGAGCTGGAGATCTGGCAGGCAAAGCGTATGCCGCTGGACTGCCCGGAAACGCTGCTGTTACAGGAGGAATGCATGGTGGCTTTGGATGGCGAGCGAGAGTTGCGCGGACACGCGGGAGATACCTTGACTTTTACCGTCACGAGGCATGGCCCATGGCGCGTACAAGCAAAAAGAGCACTTGAAGAAGCTGTCCGCCGCGAATTCTTCGCTGCCGGCAGAATGATCGATCCCACATAATTACGAGGAGGTGTATACATGGCGCAAGAAGTCTTGATGCCAAAGCTGGGCCTGACCATGACGGAAGGGACCATTGAAGAATGGAAATACAAGGAAGGCGATAGCGTCAAAAAAGGCGATATTCTGTTTTCCGTGGCAACAGATAAATTGACAAACGATGTGGAGGCAGAGGCGGACGGTGTTCTGCTGAAAATCCTGCTTCCCGAGGGGGAGACCGCACCGTGCAAGGCGGTGATCGCTTACATTGGGGAAGCGGGCGAGGTCATTGCAGAGGGCGGTGCTTCCGCAGAAAGCACCGCGGCGCAAGCTCCGGCTTCTTCCGCGGCGGCTGTTCCCGCCAAGGCTCCCGCTGCCACACGCGATCCGGGTACGCCGGTTTTAGCTTCTCCGGCAGCGAAAAAGCTGGCCAAGGAAAAGGGCGTTGACCTTGCTCTTGTTGCCGGAACCGGCCCGAAGGGGCGGATCACTCTTGAGGATGTCGAAGCATATCTAACCGCGCCCAAGGCCGATGAACCCGCTGCCGAAGTAAAGACCAGTCCTTTGGCTGCAAAGATTGCTGAGGAGTTGGGCGTTGATGTTTCCAAGATCCAGACCGATGGCCGTGTGATGAAGGCAGATGTTCTGGCCGCTGCCGGCGTGTGTACGGCAGCTCCTGCCGCTGAAGCAGCCCCCGCGATCTCCGCCGGCGACAACGATGAGCCCCCCGTGAAGGTGAATCCGCTGCGCCGGAGTATTGCCGCCAACATGGCAAATTCCTGGCATACCTCTCCCCGCGTGACCTATACCTTCGCCGTGGATGTGACCGCGATGAAGGATCTGCGGGCAAAGCTGAAGGATAGCCTGAAGGAGCAGGGGATCAAGCTGACCTACAACCATATTCTGATGAAGGTGGTTGCCAAGGCACTGATGGAGTTCCCGGATGTCAACGCCAGCTTCGCGGACAATATGCTGACACGGCATAAGCACGTGAACATGGGACTGGCTGTGGCGAAGGGCGACGGCCTGATCGTGCCGAATGTGAAGAATGCCGACAGCAAGAGCCTTGCGGAGATCGCGAAAGAGACCGAGGCTCTGATCGAAGCTACCCGCAGCGGAAAGATCGATATGAAGGACATGACCGGCGGAACCTTTACGATCTCCAGCCTGGGTCCCTATGGCGTGCGGAGCTTCTCCCCGATCATAAACCAGCCTGAGCTGGCGATTTTGGGTGTATGCGACATCGTGGATACGCCCATTGTGTGCAACGGCGAGATCGTGATCCGTCCCATGATGAATCTGTGCCTGACAGCGGATCACCGTGTGGTGGATGGTGTAATGGCCAGTAAGTTTATGAAACGGGTCGTGGAGCTGCTGGAGAATCTGTATCTCTTGCTTATCTGACAGAGAACGGACGGTGGCACTTGCCTCCGTCCGTTTTTGCCTAAAAAAGAGAACCGCACTCTTTTCGCAAAGCGCGGATGCACAACCATGAAAATGCAGAAAGGACAGAGTAAAATGGCAACTGAAGTATTGATGCCCAAGCTGGGCTTGACCATGACAGAAGGCACGATCGAGGAATGGCGGATCAAGGAAGGGCAGCCGGTGAAAAAAGGCGAGGTGCTCTTTTCTGTTGCGACAGATAAGCTGACCAACGATGTGGAAGCAGATGCGGATGGTATTCTGCTGAAGATCCTGCTGCCGGAAGGCGAGACCGCCAGCTGCAAGAGCGTCATCGCCTATATCGGGCAGCCCGGCGAGGCGATTCCCGGCGTGGCTTCCGGCGCAGCTCCTGCCGCGGAGAGTGCGCCCGTCCCTGCCGCTGCAGCCGTTTCCGCCGACGGCCCCAGGACTGTGCTGGTGATCGGCGGCGGCCCCGGCGGCTATGTGGCCGCCATCCGAGCAGCCCAGCTGGGTGCAAAGGTCACCCTCATTGAGAAAGAGCATTTGGGCGGCACCTGCCTGAATATCGGCTGCATCCCAACCAAGTGCCTGCTCCATAGTGCCGAGCTGGTGGAGGACATCAAAAATCAGGGCAAGGACATCGGCGTGAAGGTCACCGGCGTGGAGGTGGATTTCCCCCAAGTCATCGCCCATAAGAACGACATCTCCAAAAAGCTCACGGGCGGTGTCAGAAGCCTGCTGAAAATGAACAAGGTCACCGTCATCGATGGAAAGGCCGCTTTTACCGCTCCCAAAAAGCTGAGCGTCAAAAAGGCGGACGGCTCCCACGAGGAAATGACAGCGGATGCCATTATTATCTCCACCGGCTCCGTCAACTCCACGCCTCCCATCCCCGGTCTGAAGGAAAACCCCAACTGCATCGACTCCACCGGCGCATTGAGTCTCAAGGTTCTGCCGAAGTCCATGGTGGTCATCGGCGGCGGCGTCATCGGCCTTGAGCTGGCCTGCGCCTATGCCGCCTTCGGTACCAAGATCACCGTGGTGGAGGCCATGGATCACATGCTGCCCATGCTGGACGGCGACCTCACCAAAATCGGCGTAGAGCACATGAAGAAGATGGGTATGGAGTTCCATCTGGAATGCCCGGTGCAGGCGGTGGAAAGCAGCCCTGTGGGCGCCAAGGTAATCTGCAAAAACAAGGCTGGCGAAGCCGTCAGCTTTGAGGCGGAGAAGGTGCTGGTGGCCATCGGCCGCAAAGCCAATACCGCCATGCTCGACCTCAGTGCCGGTAAACTCGACAACAACCGCGGCCGCATCAAGGTCAATGACAAGATGGAGACCAGCGTCCCCGGCGTGTATGCCATCGGCGACTGTGTCATGGGCTATGCTCAGCTTGCGCACACTGCCTCCGCCATGGGCGAGGTGGCGGCGGAGAACATCTGCGGCCATGAGGCTCACTATGATGAATCCACCAACCCCACCTGCGTCTACATTGAGCCGGAGGCTGCCTCTGTGGGACTCACGGAGGAGCAGTGCAAGGCCAAGGGCATCGCATACAAGGTGGGTAAATTCCCCATGAGTGCCAACGGAAAGGCACTGATCCTCAATGGCGGAGAGGGTCTGGTAAAGCTCATCACCGGAGCGAAATACGGCGAAATTCTGGGTATGCATATCATAGGACCACGAGCCACAGACCTCATTTCCGAGGGCGCGCTGGCCATCCGGCTGGAGGCCACGGTGGATGAACTGATCTCTACCATTCATAGTCATCCCACCGTCACCGAAACGCTGCGGGAGGCCGCGCTGAATGTAGAGAAAAGAGCGATCCATACACCGAACCGGTAAAACGATCCTGTGCGGCGGCAGCGCGATCACCGCTTGACAGAGCACTCGGCCTCTCCTTAACAGAATGAATCCTCCTCACATATTTCATTGATTAGTCGAGGAACTCTGTTCAAGAAGTCCATCAAAAGCGCATGATGCACAGGACGCAGTGTGATCAGGAAAAGAGGAGCCACCTGTTCGTTTGTTTGCCGGTATGTCTCTGCAGAAGGCAGCGGATCGTGCAAAGGGAGGTCAACAATATCGTCCTTTGTGCCCTCCGCTGTGTCCCTATGAATGCAGCGAAGCAGCGGTCGGATCATACATCCTGCCGCTGCTTCATTTTTTTGTAAATTGACCAATCAGACAGCACAGGCATTCGCCTCACCTGCCCGAGAAGGCTCCTCTCTGCTGTACAGCAGAGCCTCCACCATGGCTTTAATCGCGGCGCGATCTCGCACATCGCAGGCGCGAATAAGCCGGACAAGCTGGACCTCTTCTGATTCTTCTACCTCATCTTCTGGATAAACCACTCGGTCAGCGGAGATTCCCAAAGCCCGCACGATCCGACAGAACACCTCGATACTTGGCGCACGTTGTTCATTTTCGATTGCCGCCAAGTGCCGCACGCCAATTTTGGCGCGTTCTGCGATGATTTCACGGGAAAAACCTTTCTGCAACCGAATTCCTTTTAAGATCAGGCCCATCTTGTCCGTTATTTTTGCTTCATCTTTTTCGAACACTCTCAGTTCACCTCCAGCTATATTCTATCGGGAGACGCCGAAACAGAGAATGTCGTATTCGTAGTTATATTTTGGAACTAATAGTGCCATATGTTCCGGTAATCCGGCCATATAAAAAAACGGCTGGATTGGCGGGAGACTTGTCATGCTTACAACAGGGACCTCCTTTCCGTCTGGAAAGGAGGTCTTATGCACTCTCTGTGTGTAAGGACACCGCTCATTTTGAGCGCGTCAATATGAGACAGCCATCCTGCGGGTTGGAAGTGGACATTGGATTTTAAATCACCTTCCAAACGCAGATAGCGGAGCATATCCCAAGTATGACGCATTAGTTCTTAATAAAAGCTACGCTCAGAACAAAAACGCACAGGCGCATATATTGCGCCTGTGCGTTTTTGTTCGACAGAAAGCAGAGGGGACGCCCCGCTGCCGCGGCCCGCCACCCGTTTCTGAGATTTGCAGCCAACCAAATTTCAGAATACGGAGGAACCATATATGGGATTTAATTACGCGGCAGAAAAGAAGAAGTTTGAAACGCTGTGGGCAAGACTCCGGCGTGAATATAGGGCGGCCGGGATGTCCGATGCCGCCATCCAGAAGATGCATGACTTCGATTGGGAGGTATTCAAACAGGAGAGGATCTATCGCCTTCATACGCAGGACTTGGGCATCGGCATCTTTGACGAGCCTTCCGCCGAGCAGGAGGACAAGTCCGCATTGATGAAAAAGTTCCTGGAATCGGTCAGCCGCTGGGACGATTACACGATGGCGTCAAGGTACGGCTGGATAGAGGGGATCGGTGACCAGCGGTTGGTGAGGGTGCTGAAAAGGCTTTCGATTTCGGAGAAGGAGCTCTTGACCAAGTATTGCATTGAGGACAAGACCCAGCAGGAGATTGCAGCGGAAATGGGCCTCTCCCAGAGAGCTGTCGGTAAGCAACTTCAACAACTCAAAAAATATTTCAAGAAATTTTGAAAAATGGTTCTAAAAATCGCGTTCTCGCTGCCTACCACATGAGGGGATCTTTTTCATGATCCCTCTGAACCTTGAAAAACACCGCCCAGGCGGTCATAGCCGGTGACTGGAATACCTTTGCTGACAGCGCGAGCGTCAGACCGGGTGCGCGAGGACCACCTGTGCGGAGCATTCTCCGCATATTAGGACGGCCAATGGAAGGTGCAGAGCGATACCCACCCAGGTCAAATGCAGCTTTGGCAGGCTGCTTCGCCATGACCGCGTCAGCTTACAATGATACTCCTGTACGCAGCTTCGAGAGAACCTCGGAGGGGTGAAACTCCCGTGACGCGCGCCAGCGCGGTTCCAGCCGCCGCCCTTGCCTGGGGAAGTAGTGTCGAATACAGGCAGCAACGCAAGAGCAAGAAGGCCGCTCCGCAAGGAGCAGTTCCGCCCCGATACGGAGCGGCCTCTTCTGCTTTGCGGCAGAAGTATGGGGATCGTCCACCTCCTCTTTCTCTTTTCCGCCATCCGTTCTCTTCTCTCTTTCATTCCTCTGAACGGCCTGCATTCAACCTCCCTCCTTATCCCCCCGGACGATCCTCATATTTGTGCCGCAAGGTACGACTCAAAAAATAGGAGGGCATTGCCATGAAAAAGAGTTCTATGTTTGAAAAATATCCCGATGTTGTTGAGGTGGATGACCTCCGCAAAATGCTGGGTGGAATCAGTCGACGACTGGCGTATCGCCTCTTGGCTGAACAGGAGATCAGATGCGTCAAGGTAGGCAGAGCCTACAAGATCCCGAAGGTATGCGTAATCGAGTACCTGATGGGCGAGGATATGTGCCGCATCAATTTATCATGAGCCGAATTGACAGATCGTTTAGAAAACAAGAGGTCGTTTGCCGAAAAGCGTAGAAAAGTCGAGTGGTATTTCTCCACTTGGAGTATAGCTATTCCCAACGCATTGTGGTATGTTTGGGATGTCAATGGCGGGCAATACGACTACCTGTTATAGAATAGGAGGACATTATGATAACAGGCTGCCTGCAGCAAAAAAACGGTTTTTACTATGCGGTTCTTTACCTGAAGGTCAATGGCCGCCGCAGATGCAAATGGGTACCCATGCGGCTTCCCGTCGAGGGAACCAGCGCACGCAAAGCCCAGAAAGCATTTGATGAGATCCGGCTCCAGTATGAGCGGGAGGAAGAAGAACGGCTGGATCGAGAGGCAAAAGCAAAGGAGCTCGCAGAGAACACGCATAGTAATACGAGGTTTTCTGCATGGTGCGGGATAGTGCATGACCGCAGCAGCCGCAGAAGGCTTTGCCTTTCAGCGGGTAGTCCCGCTTTTTCTTGTTTGGCTGGGAAAATCGGAGCTGGCTGGCCTGCACGGTATCAAACACAGATTTCTCGACGATGGCCGGGTGATGGTTGGGGATGATGTACCATGATTCTCTGTCCTTCAGGCGGCTTCTGGTGCCGCCTACTTCGAGAACTGCCCGCTTGCCGATCACATACACGCCGGTGTAGCGTTCGTCCTCCAAAATGCGGAGAATGGTGGATGTACTCCAAATCCCGTGACAGCGGGAAATATCGTGGGTGTGATTGCCGTGCGCCGCTTTGTACTGGCCGGGAGTGGGGATGTTCCTGCGGAACAGTTCCCGCGTGATGGCAGCGGCGTTCATGCCACCTGCGGAGAGGCTGAAAATGAGCTGTACAATGGCTGCGGCATCTGGGTCGGGTTCCATTCTGCCATCGGCGCTTTTGCGGTAGCCGTAGGGACAGATTTTGCTCTGATACTCGCCGCGCTGCATCTTGGCGTACTTGGCACTCTTGGTTTTGATGGACATATCGCGGCTGTAATACTCGCTGATGAGATACTTGAACGCCATGTCCATGCCGCCGGTGTCGCCCTTGAATTTGCTACTGTCAAAATCGTCGCTGATAGAAATGAAACGGGTATGGAACAGTGGGAACACACGCTCGATGAAGTAGCCGGTTTCAATGCTGTTTCGCCCGAAGCGGGAAAAATCCTTGACAATGATGCAGTCGATCTGATTGGCCCGCACCAGTTCAATGAGCTTCTGTACCTGCGGGCGCTCAAAATTTGTGCCGCTGTACCCGTTGTCGATGAACTCCATAATCTCCGCGTTCAGGGCTTCGGGCATGGAAGCCGCGTACTCGTGGAGGACGAGACTCTGGTTTTCAATGCTCAGGCTGTCGTACTTGTAATCCTCGATGGAGAGGCGGATGTAGAGGGCGATTACATATTTCTGCATTGTTCCAGCACCTCCGCATAGGTTTCAAACTCGCTCTGGAAGCGATAGCGCACCGTGATCTGCTTGTCGTGAGATACCTCGATGCGGTCGATCAGCCGCTCGATGAGTACGCCGGTCAGCGCCCGGTCGGTCTTAATTTGTGCGGCATCCTGTTCCAGCGCCCGGTGCTGCTCTGCTTGAGCATCCATCGTTCGCAGGCCGTCCTCCAACTGCTCCATTTCCACGGCGAGGTCGGCAATGCGGCTTTCGTACTTCTCCTTGTAGTCAAAGTATTCATCCTTGGTGAGAACGCCTTGGACGAGGTTTTCATATAAACTCCGCACGATACCGCGAAGCTGCTGGATTTCCTGTCTGCGGCTGGTGATCTTCTCCCGCAGCTCAGCGCGGTCAGCGGCCTGCCGGGGCAGCTCCGCAAGGGAGAGGGTGTATTGCCCCAGCTCCGTATCAAGCGCGTCCTGAAGCATATCTGCCAGCATATCCAGCAGCCTATCCTCGCGGATGGTCACGCCGGGGCAGGCATCCTTGCTGATTCGGCTCTGGCTCAGACAATGGTAGAAGTACACATCATCGGACTTCTTGCGGATGTTTCTCTGCCGGTGCAGGCTACCGCCGCAATGGGCGCAGAACACCTTGCCTTTGAGAAGATTCGGCGTGAAGGCTTTGACCTCCCGCGCCTTGGCGCGGCTGGCGGTCTGACTGAGAATTTCCTGCACCGCCGCGAACTGTTCCCGGCTGATGATGGCCTCGTGGGTGTCCCGTACCACCGTCCATTCCTCGGCATCGGCCTTGACCTGTCGGTGATCCACGGTTTTAGTCTGCCCCTGAACAAGATCTCCGGTGTAGACCTCGGAGCGGAGAATAACGCCGACTGTCCGGGTCTGCCACTTGCCGCTGCCGAGCAAATTTTCGTGGGTGATCTTGCCCTGCATCTTCTTGTAGTGGCTGGGAGTGAGAACGCCCGCTTCATTCAGCCGCACAGCGATGGTATTGAGGCCAGCGCCCTCGGAAGCCCAGCGGAACATCCGCTGCACCACAACGGCGGCAACGGGGTCGATGATAAGCTGGTGGCAATCGTCCTCGGCTTTCAGATAGCCGTAGGGAGTACGCGCACCGATGAACTTGCCGTCCTTCATGGCCTGCCGCTGCTGCGCCCTGATCTTGCGCCCAATGTCCAAAGCGTAGGCTTCGTTTATCATGTTCCGCAGCGGAATGATGATACCGGAATGGGCATCCTCCGGGTTGGCGGTGTCGAAGTTTTCATTGACCGCAATGAAGCGGACGCTGCGGATACGGAAATACTGCTCAATGTAGTAGCCGGTGTCGATGGTGTTTCGTCCCAAACGGGAAAGGTCTTTGACAATGACGCAGTTTACATGACCGGCCTCAATATCTGAGAGCATCTGCTGAAAGCCCGGACGGTGGAAGTTTGTCCCCGTCGCGCCGTTGTCGATGTAGGTATCGTACACGCTGATCTCCGGATACTGCTCCAGATAGCGGGCAATAATCATCTGCTGGGTTTCAATGGATACGCTGTGCGTGTGGGTATCCTCCACCGAAAGGCGGACATAGATCGCGGCGCGGCAAGCGGCGTCGGCCTCCTGCACGGCCACCGCAGCCGTTTCTTTCCTGCTTTTTCTCGCCATGCTCAGCCCACCTTTCTCTGTTCGTAATCTTTCTGCTGCGCTGCCAGCGCCAAAAGCCGCAACGCCTTTTCGTATTCGTCCTCATGGGTAAAGGCAATATCCAGCTCCTTTTTGCCACGGACGCGGATGCTCTGCACCATGTGAATGAGCGCCCTGCGGTCTAAGGTTTCCAGCGTGGAGAACTGCGTAAACTGTGAAATCCAGCGGTTGCGCTCGCTTCGGTTTTCCAAAACCTCCGTGAGTTTTTCCTTGAGAACGCGGACGCTCTCGCGGATGTCCTCGGCCTGCTTGGTGTACTTGGCTTTGTAGGAGGCGTATTCTTCCTTGGTAAGCATACCCCCCACAAGGCTCTCATAAAGCCGTGCCTTGAACTCCAGCACCTGCTCCAACCGGCGCTCATTGTCGGTGATGTGGTCGCTGTATTCCTTGGCAAGCGCCTGATTGATGCTGGTCTGGTCAATGCCGGTCAGCAGCGCCTCCAGAGAAGCAATATTGCCGATATAGGCTTTCAGGCTGTCCCGCACACAGTCGATCAGGCTGCTTTCTTTCAGCATGACCGGATGGGCGCAGCCCTTTTTCTTGCCGGTGGGACAATAGTTCCTCTCCAAAAAGTCGTTGGTAATGCTCTGCAATCCCTTATCCTTGGCGGCAAGCTGCTTGACGGTCATTTTTCCGTGGGGATTGGCCTTGCTGTACTGATGCTTCTGGCGGTCGTTTTCAGCTGCTCCAGCAGCTTGGCAATGGTGTCTCTGCGGCGGCGGTAGCCCTGCACGGCGCACTGATACTGCATTCGGCGCTCATGCTGCTCGTTGCTCCAAAGGCTTCCGGGATAGTGCTTGATCAGCAGGTTCAGGCGCTGGAACAGGCGGCGTTCATGGGGAAATGTCTCTAAGACTGCCTCGCGGTAGCCGACCACACCGGCCTCAATGCGCTCGGCCAGCCACGGGCAGCGCAGGGCGGTACAGCCCAGCTTTTTCACATACTCGGTACAGAGCTGGCAGCTCACATCCTTGGGGGTATATTTGAATGTGTTGATATACATGGCGTCCTCCTTTTGGCATGAAAATAGCGGACAAACAAACTGCTTGTCCGCTCATCGGCTCTGATCGCGCTGGCGCTTTTTCTGCCATGCGTCCAGTAATTTGAAGATGGTGTTCTCAATCTGGAACGGGGTATAGGAACGCGGGAAGTATTTGCGGAGCTTTTCACCGGAAAGGGTGATGTCGTTCTTCTCCGGTTTCTTCTGCTCCATCATAATGGAGAGCATGGTGTCCTCGTTCAGCTCACCGCTCTGACTGAGCTTTTTCATCCGCTGCGCCTGCGAGAGCGAGGGGGTAGATGGAGATGTAAAATTCCGAGGAAGGATCGATGCTGTGCAGGTTCTGTTCCTCGAAGTACACATCTATCGCTTGTGGATCGCAACCTGCGACACACCATACTTTTGGGCAGCATCCCGCTCCGTCAGCCCGTTATAGAACAAATCACGGATCAGGAGCTGTTCTGCTTGTTCCAGCAGAGAGAGGCAGTCGATCAGCTTGTCCGTCTGCATTTTGCGGATAACCAATTCATCAATGGACTCTCCGGGATCCACAAGGATGTCGGCTCCGTTGAATTCGTCGGTGGTGAGCATATCCACAGAAATATCGCCGTTGTCTGCAGAACGCCGATCCATGTACCTTTGCCGGTTTTGGATCCGGTAGAATTCTGCATACTGCTCTGGCGTTACCTCCATCAGCATCCCATGCAAGGGGATGAATTTCCGGTTTTGATAGTCCGGCTCCATATCTCGCCTGCGGCACAGCTCCAAGTACGAGATTTCTTGGTAACCCTCGGGCGAGAGAATAAAGCACTTTGCTTTGGCATACTTTTCTTCTGCCATTTGTATTTCCTCCAATCGATCGTTTTGAAAAATTGCAAAACGATCAACCGGAGGACTGCGGCAGCCAACGCTGCCACGCAAAAGGAGCAGATATAGCAAAACGCACCTGCAAAGCGGCAGAAGCCGCAAAGCAGGTGCGTTTAATTCATATTTATAATGGTCTGTCAGTTCAGTGTATAGGCTATAATATCCCGATGGCGGGAAAAGGCTTTTTTTGACGGTTCACCGGGCAAGCGATCCGTTATGCAGGCAAATCAAATTGGTGGCTTCTGACGGGCAGAGTTGCCGAATGTCGAGTCCAACGCATAAAAAATCCCTCCAATCCAAAACTCGGATTTGAGGGTTATAGGCGTGTTTCTACACCCCGTCAAAGCCTCGTTTTTTTTATTTGGCGGGGCGGTGTTTGTATTTAGTTCAGTCCTTTTTGCACTCTGCGTTCACCAATAATTGAACGGCTGTGCCATTATCAGCATGAACGGAATCCATATAATTATATATGGAGGTGAACGCACAGTGCAGAAACGACCTGAAACGCTCGGAGAAATCATCAAGACAGCGCGGGATAAGTCCGATTTGACCGTCGAGGAACTGACCGCACGAGTTGGAATTTCAGAGCGATACTTATACAGGATCGAGAATGAGGGCAAAGTACCAACATTTGAAGTCCTCAAGAAAATCGTCCGGGAATTAGCCATTGACGGGAACTTGATCTTCTACCCAGAGAAGCCGGTCAAAGATTCGGAAGTGGAAGATCTTGTTCGTATGCTTTACAGCTGCGACGACCGTTCTCTGAAAATCATCAGAGCAACCGTCAAAGCAGCATTGGAGAGCCAAACAGAAAAGGAATAAAAATAGAGCCGATAACCATTCTCCTTACAGTTGGAGAAAGGGTTATCGGCTCTGCGTCTTAGCGTCTGGCACTTCTGCTTTTGTGATATTCAGTTGCTTTGCATTTATCAAGGTCTGCTTATGGCACTTGGGGCAGAATAGCGGGAAGTTCTTTAGCTCTGTATCCTCCCGTATCTGCACCCTTGTTTTGTTGCCGCAGACTGGGCATAGTATGAACTTTTCTTTTTGCATTAGGCATATTTCCTCCGACTTATGGCAACATCACAAACGCAAGATTACCTTAGCTATTGCTGCCAAGGAAAGCCGCAAGTCCCTTTTGCACTTCTGCTGGATCTTTCACACTATATGTGAAAGAAAGCGTTGCGTTTGTTTCAATCCAAATTTTAGAATAATCAGAAGTGAAGCTGATTACGGAGTCCATAGAATTGTCTGCTCGGTAAAATGTAATTTTATTATTTCCCTCGCTGTCATTCCAAGAGCCTCTCTTGACTTCTTTCGTGTTGACCTCAATGCCTTCTATGAAGTTCAGCAGTTGATTGAAGCCTTCACTGTCTGTAATGGTTGTATTTCCATCGGCAGTCTTTATTGCAGCTTGAGTTGCGGACTGCGTAGCTATTGCGGGAATGCCCGTAATAGCATCCTTTGCCGTCGCATACTGCGGACGGTTAGGAATAAGGCATATTGCAATGACCACAATCAAAATTACCGCCCCTAAACCTGCAAATCCAATTATTTTTTTCGTGTTTGATTTCATAACATTCTTTATCCTTTCTTTGGGATTTCCCTCGGCAAACGCCATCGGTACGCCAAGTGTGCTTTTTTCAATAGAAAGCTCTAAAAGCGACCGGCTGTATTCTTTGCGAATATCCTCCTTTGAATTTCTGATTACGCTTTCATCGCAGGACATTTCCATATCGGTAACGAACAGCTTGAACGCAAGCCACACAAGAGGGTTAAACCAATGCAGGATAAGAACAACATATCCTAATATCTTCGCAAGGTTATCACGCCGAGCGAGATGCGTCTGTTCGTGGGCAATTACATATTCCTGTGCGTCAGCCAAATTGCTCGGCAAGTATATTTTTGGATTTCGCAATCCAAGCGCAAAGGGCGTGCCGACTACTTGCGAAATATAAATATTATCCCGAAGAAGGACGGCACTCTGTAATTTCTTTTTGAGTTTGGAATATGAGCGTATGCTATACAGGCAAAACGCACAAACGCCGATGAACCATATAATCTTCCCCCAAAAGGTAAATATCTGATATACATTTGCGGTAGAATCGAAAACCTCAGTTGCTACAACAGGGTTGATTACGCTGTCTATTGCTTTTATACCCGTTTCCACATAAGGGGTTTCAATATAAAGCATATCCGTAGAAAGCGGCGTGGTGTTGAACGGCAATATGCTCAAAACGCTTTCAAAGGAAACGGGTACAAGCAGACGGAAAAAGGCAACAAACCATAATGCGTAGGAGAAAACCTTTGGAGCTTTTTTCAGCAGCAACCGTGCCAACATAATAATTAAGATAGCAAAGCTGCCCGTAATACTCATATTTACAATATCGAGAAATACTTTGTCGCTCATAGTCATTCCTCTGCATTTTGGTCGATGATTTTCTGTATCTCAGCGATTTCCTGCTTTGAGAGCTTTTTGCGGCGGGTAAACGCCACTAAGAATTGTGGCAGAGAACCGTTGAATGTTTCTTCCACGAAGCCCTCACTTTGCTTCGTAAACCACTCCTGCTTTGAAAGGACAGAAACGACATTGCCCGAATTGTTTTGAAAAATGCCCTTATCACAAAGACGCTTCAGCATCGTATATGTGGTGGATTTCTTCCAAGAGAATTTCTGCTCACAAAGCTGAACCAAGCCTCCAGAGGAAATAGGCTCATTCTCCCAAATTAAGTTGGCAAACTCCAGTTCCATATCTCCAAGTTTGTAATTTTTCATTATAATCCTCCTTGCGGGTCTACAAGCATTAGGCCTTTGCTTATAGTCTAACACTTGTAGACCCGTTTTGTCAAGAGGAAAACAAAAAGTTCACAAACTCTTTGCTGCCAATACTCAGACAGCATTCAACTACTTTGGATTTATCAAGGTTAGTTTTTCGTTTCGGTTTCCTTGTCTGGCGTTGCCCGATATGCGTGGTTCTCCACATATACCATCATACGGTTATACAGTACCACATAGAAAAGTATAGCAAGCATACTGCCTATTGCACCCAAAAGCGCATAAGAGTCGCTGCCTCGTAATTTCAGCGCAGTCCATATTATAATACCTATCCACGCTACAACGCACAGGACGATAGTTGAAATATGTTCGTGCAGCCATTTCTTCTTAAAAAATACTATCTTTTCTTTCAGCGTAAAGGTGCTGTTGTTCAGCGCCGTAACAAGGTTATCGTCGGCGGCTTTCTTAAAGTCCTCCGCCCAAAGCCGTTCGCCGCTTATAAGTTCGTTAATACTTACGCCGAATTCTTTTGACAGCAGCGACAGCATTTCCACATCGGGCATATAGTTACCGTTCTCCCAACGGGAAATGGTTTTGTTGGTCACGCCGAGCTTTTCTCCGAGTTGCTCCTGCGTCAAGCCTTTATCTTTTCGCAGGGCGGCAATAAATTTTCCAATCTTTATTTGATCCATTTTTGTGTACCTCCGAAGAAAAGTATAGCACGGCTTTCGCAAAAACTCTTCCCCACAAACAGCGAATGTGTTGCCCACAAGCAGCGAAACACATTTTTGTGTTTTCCGACCGAAACAAGTTAATTCTATTTGCACATTGCCACTATTGTCATTATGACAGTCACGCCGTTTCCAAAAACATTTACGATAAAATGCGCCGTCATTGGCACATACACATTTTTTGTTCTAATATAAGAAATCGTTAATGGCAACGCCCATATCGCCGTTAAAAAAATGCCCCATGGCTTCAGTGAATGCTCCGCAGCATAAAGCAACATCCCAAATACAGCGCTCAAAACAAGTGCGGGTTTGCTGCGAAAGGATATGATGCTCTTACGGTAAAAAGATTCTTCTGTGATTGCAGGAAGAAACATCGTAGAAATTGCAAAAGCAATCAAACGCGCTGGTGTATCCCTTTTCAGCATAATCATTCCGGTGTCTAAATTGGGGAAAAAGCTCTCTAAGGCAGTAGTCAATCCGAAAACAATCAGAAAAAACACCGTTGTTACAATTACTTGTTTCCAAAATGTTTTCCCGCCTTTTAGGTTTTTCACCCATTTCCGAAAGGAAAACTCACGCTTCACATAAAAGTCTGCAAAAAGCAGCAGATAAAAAAGTAGGTTTGAATAAATATAGTATTCCTGTGGCACAAAGAAACAGGATACGACAAATATAATCTCTATGAAAATCGGTAGAGCGTTTTTTCTCAAATATATACTCATTTTCTTACTCCAACATAATACTCTTGACCGAAAGCCTTTTTATGCTGCGAGAATACAGATACATAACCAGTTCATTTGTTACATGGTTTGGCACACAGTCTTCCTCCTATTCCATTTTCATCTCAAAGCCCTGTACTTCCTGCATCGTCTGTTCTTCCGCCAGCTCCGCTGCCGTAAGCTTGCGGAAAACATCTTCTTCAGGGATCAGGGCGAGGGACTGCCCATTATCCCAACGCATCTGAAGCTGACCCATATCGTCCACATGGGTCACCGTGCCTCTCGTTCCGGAAGGAACCGGTGCATACGGGTCATCCATCCGGAGCAGCTGCACCCGTGTTCCGGGCGGGTAGTGAGTCCTCATTCGTTCACACAGTTGATTGTTCATTGGTCGTGACTCCTTTCATTCCAGTTTCATTGTTTCAAGGTTGGGATCGGCAGACATCCGTTGACGAAAGACAGTTTCGTTCTCCATGAAGTAGTCGCTGCCGCTGTTCCAGAAGGAAACATATCTGGCGTTCTATTATGCCACAGTGGATCGCTACAATGGAATACTCATGGCAG
>ENA-UOJR01000272-UOJR01000272.1-human-gut-metagenome-genome-assembly--contig:-C115P-NODE-272-length-78290-cov-35.678865_pt1 | contig 78290 bp, 79 predicted proteins | sample MGYA00242354_ERZ723901 | MGnify/ENA metagenome assembly ERZ723901
AGCGGTACTGCTGCGGCGTTAAAGTCTTCACCTCAGATTCTGAGCGCGGCCATTGATACGCGCCCTGCTCCAGTCGCTTGTACAGCAGGATGAAGCCATCTTTTTCCCAGTACAAGCCCTTGATACGGTCTCGCCGCCGCCCGCAGAACAGGAACAGTGTGTTGGTAAACGGATCCAGTTCAAACTGCTGCTGGACGAGCCGCGCCAGACCGTCTATGCCTTTGCGCAGATCCGTGTAGCCGCAGGCGATGTAGACTTGATCTGCACCGGTGAAGTCGTTCAGCATAGGCGCAGGAGCTCCACCAGCATTTTCAGCTGTTCCGCGTCACAACCGGGGTAAATGTCCAGACAGGCACTGCCGATACGCAGTGTGGCGCAACGTTCCGAAACGTTGCGAGACATTTTCTTCGGTTTCGGCAGCTCCGCAAAGGTCACGGCCGGCACAGCGGAGCACGGTGCTTGGTCGGCAGCAGTTAACAGCTCCCGTTCCCAGCGGTAATAGGTGGATGCGTTGATTCCTTCTTGTCTGCACCACGCCCGCACCGGCAGGCCACTGCTGCGGCAATTCTGGATTTGTGCCGCCCACTCCTGCAGCTTCGTCTGGTGTTTCAACTCTGCACTTGTCATCCTGACACCCCACAATACAATAGTTGCGGAACGTTTCGCAACGTTCCGCAACTATTGTCTCATGCCTGTCCAGCCGCTGCTTGCTTTTACGGTTACAGAATAAGATCTGTGACCGGAGAATAGAAAGCGCAAAAAAGAAGCGCGCACATCCAAGAGAAACTTGAATGTGCGCGCTTTCACATTTACGACGGGTTGTTCTTTTTTCGCTTGGAGCATTTTGGGCAGCCATGTCCTTTCGTGCGGCTAGCAATACCCGTTTGCCATTCGTACCCACATTGAGAACATTTCCACCATGCTTTTTTACCGCTGCCAGGGAGCAATTGACCAGGATCTAAATCTTTGTTTTGGGAACAATCCCACTCTTCTAATAATTCGGGGTATAGAGTTGCCAAATCATTTACCCCAATCTTTGGCACTCTGCCACTGCAACACGGACACCCTACGCCTTTTTTGCGATTGTTAGGACTTGCTTGCCATTCGTGGCCACATTGTGAGCAAAGCCACCAGACTGGCTTAAACCGTCCCGCCGAAATATCATTAGGCGATAGTGTGCCATTTTTGGTGGGATGCCATTCTTTTGCCAAATCGGGCATTGTCTCAGCAAGTGCTCCCACTCGCTTGACCGCTTGTTTTGTAAAAGATTTCCCGCGTTTTTCTTTAGAGCATTCCATACACCCATATCTCCCTGGGCGTGTCATACTGTTTATGCTACATTGCCACTCATGACCGCAGTCCGGACATTTCCACCACACGGCTTGATTCGAACCAACTGTGAACATATTGGGAGTTAATTTTCCATTTTTAGAAAAATCCCAGCATTTCACAACATCGGGCCGAATGTCTGCCAGCGAATTCTTGATCTCGCTCAGATAGCCGAGGATATCAGTTCTATCTCTTCTCAGGTCAACTGTGATAGCGCTGTGATAACTATACGGGTTCTTTCTTGTCCACATATTTGAATTGCGGTCAATAGAATCTAGAATTGCTCTAATAACTTCTTCTATCTCAGAGTATTTACGTACTTTGGGGATGTAATAGACGGCATCCGCAACATCTTTCCACTGTAGCCCTGTATCCTCTTTTACTCGGATAAGAGTAATTTGATGTGCCTTACAAATAGCATACTTCTTTTCTTCACGCTCTAACTGTGTTGTTGAGTTATGCCAGTTTGCTCCATCAAATTCAATTCCAAGGCGAATAGACGGAATATAAATATCCAGTTCCATAGAATGTTCAAATATTTCTCTATATCGGTTAATTGCATCTGGATAAAGCTTTTTTACATAGAAAAATATGGCTTGTTCAGGGAAAGATGTTTGACGCTTGGCATTACAAATAGGGCACTGAGTATTATCGCTGTTTCTATCGCGAATAGTCGCTGGATACTCATGTCCTAATGGACATAGCCACCACGCCTTTTTTTCACTTCCCGTAGTCACATCATACGGAGTTACATCACCATTCTTTGTGGGGTGCCATTCTTTGGCCAGGCGAGGATTTAAAGTCGCAAGGTCATTAAAGCCTCGTAACACTTTGTGTCCAGAGCAGTATGGACAAGAATAGCCTCGGTTGGCTCGTTTGATAATAAATTGCTCATATGGATGACCTTTTCCACACAACCACCACACCTTTTTGTGGCTTCCCGCCGTTACATCATAAGGAGTTAAATTGTTATTCTTCTCATAGTTCCACTCTTCTGATAATTCGGGATTTGAGGTTGCTAAATCGTTTATACCTCTAATTGCTCTATGTCCAGAGCAATATGGGCAGCCATATCCTCGCTTTGTTCTTTGATTAACTACCATTGAGTAAGTGTGCCCTTCTGGGCATAGCCACCAAACTTCCTTACCTGATCCAGATGAGATGTCCTCAGGCATTAAATCCCCGTTTTTTATGGGATGCCATTCTTTCACTAAATCGGGGTGCAGTGTAGCCAAATCACTCTCGCCTTTTATCAATTTGACCATTGTTACCTCCCAAGAGAAAATACCAGCAACATCAACAACTTTCTGCATCATTATAGCATACTTCATCAATTCTGGAAATGTCCTCAATTGATCGTGTCACGCACCCACTTGCGTAGTTTTTGGTGTCATAGGAGCACACTTTCAAATTAGTTCAAGTCAATGTGCTCATTTTGGGATTCAAGTTCCGGATTCGGATTTGAAAGTATCGCTTTTGAAAGGTGAAAAAACAAAATGACGGAGAACAAAATCTTCGCAACCGATTTCAATTGCACATTCAAAGTGCTAGATGATTTCCTGTGTTTTCTAAAAGAGCGCAAGGAAAACAGCAGATGTATGGTATTTCCATAATAGAAAGACATTTCCAGCTTTTGCTCTTATCTGCTCCAGTTGCCTTTCTTTAATTCCTCGAAATATGTACAGGTCTGCGGTGCATTTTTTCTAAGGTGCTTCATCATTTCCGAATCGTTGCCGTGGATGATGCAATAGGCAAAGCAGTCTGCGAAGTATTCTCTGGCGTTGGTTTTCGCATAGTCTCGCAGCGGCGCGGCGGCAGCTTCTGCACGAAAGAGCTGTTCATGCTCTGCGGGGAATCCCAGCATCCAATCGAGAAAATGTCCGAACTCGTGGAGCGTCGCGCTGGCATCCGAGATGTAAATGGTTTTCTGGATGTAGTTGGTGGCTCCAATGCAGCTCATGTCCAGCTGCTTGCTGAGTTCGCTGATGTAGTCAAAGTCGATACGGTATGTCCAGCCGGCGGCGTTGAAGGCGGCAAGCATCGGCTCCGGCACCTGCCGCAGCGCCAGCAGGTAGTCATTGATGTTGACGCCTGCCGCGTTTACCAGAGCCACCGGTACAGGCGGTTCCTCAATGCGGAAGCTCTGTGTCAGGACAGCATGAAGAATGATCGCCGCTTCTCCGCGCGTCACGAGCGCATTGGTATCCGCATCATCAGAGCACAGCCCGAGCTCCCGCCCCACGCGCAGGATGTTGTCAGCCGTGCTGAGCGATGCCCCTCCCTTGTAGAGCGTGCTGTCATAGACCGGAACATCCGCGGCGGCAAAAGCACTCTCAACCAGCACGCTGCGACACATCGGTGAGCGCGGCGCGGAGAGTGCGGTTTCGTTCAGCCAGCCCTGCCGGTAGGCTTCCACGACGCTGCTTCGACCCACATCCTGCCAGTTGTCACCGATAGTTTCGACACCATAGGCGCGGCAGAGCATGACAGCCCATTGCTCCACAGTGATGAGCTGTTCCGGCGAGAAGCATTCATTCCCCATTCCGGCGACGATCTCACATTTGGCCAGATACATCACGCTCTCATAGCAGTCCGCAGACTCCGGTACGTCATCAAAGCCTGTGCAGGCAGCGGAAGCAGCTGTGGGCAGGATCACTGCCAGGACAAGGGTGCAGACAGCCAACGCTGTTCTTCTAACGATCATCTTCATAAGTTCCTCCATATTCTTGTTCTTTCTCTGTCCTGTATCCTCCGGTAGAGTAGGCTCTTCTGGATGCGCCATGGTGACGCTACCCTATGGACAGAATTTTGAAAGGGAAAACGTCACAGTCCCCCCTTGGCGGGAGACTGTGACGTTTTGTGCTTAGTCAGCCGGTATAAATTGCTCGTGAGACTGCCGTTGGCGCGGCGACGGTTTCGCTTCTCAATGAGCTGCCTGCGCTCCAGATCTGCCAGAGCCCGCTGGACTGTCCGTGGCGAAAGTCCCAATTCTCGGGCGATGGTCTTGATCCCCGGCCAGCAGACACCGGAGGCGTCCGCCCGGTCCCGAAGGTAGATATAGACCGCCTTCTCCCGGTGGCTCAGATGCTCCTCGGTGTAGATAAAGTTGAATTGGCTCATCTGCTTCCCTCCATGTTATAGGGATTCTTTGTGCAGCTCCGATGGATGCTGCGAACGAGTTCGCCCTGGTCTATGTAGGCGATCTTTCGGGCTGCCCGCTCCGGCATCCGGTAACCATCGGGATCGAAGGTGATGCCCCAATCCAGAAAGAGGCGCAGTTTGGTGCGCATGGGATGAGTTCCCGTTTTCATCACCACAAATTCGCCCTTGGGGATGGATTTCAGTTCATCTGGCGTCATGAGAGGGCGCTCTATCATCTGCAAGGACTGGCTACTCTCCTTTCCCTGACTGACAGAGCCGGACAGCACGGTCCTGCTGCCGAGGGCGGCGGAGAGGGCATCTGCCGTTTTGCTCTGGGGCGAAAAGCCGCCAAAGATGGTGTCCTGGCAGTTGTCACATATGATTTCAGCACCCTCTTTTCCGTAGTTCTTTTCCAGTTGCGCGAGGCTTTGGATAATGGGTACCAGCGTCAGCCTACGGGAGCGTCCCGCGCTGAATAGGGGCAGAATGTCAAAGGGCGGCATGGTACCAAGTTCATCGCAAAACAGCACCACGCGGGTTTTGAGCCTGCCGCCGGTTTCATCCGCCACGGAGAACAATTCGCGGGACAGGTTTTGGATCATGAGCGCCGCGATGAAATTCTTTGCCGGATCTTCTTCCGGTAAAATCAGAAAGATGGCGCACTTCTCCGAGGCAAACATTTCAGCGTTGATGGGGCTGTCGTAGCAGATGACCTGTTCCAACTCCGTATCCAGAAAGGCGTTGAGGCGGGACATGACGGTGGACATGACCGAAGCCATAGATTGATCCGCACTGGTGAGGGCTGCGCCTGCCAGCCACCGGGCCTTATGCTCCGGTGGCAATTCATCCATGAGCAGCTGAAAGCCATTCTTGCCTCTTGACTTCGGCACCGCCAGCAGGTCCTGCACCAGCTTGAAGGCGGAAACGATGTGCCGCTTTTCCGGCTCTCCGTCCTTTGGTGGTGCGAACTCCGCCAGCAGAAGCACAATGGCAGTCAGCAAACCTTCTGCACTGTCATAGAAGAAAGCATTCTCACCGTATTGTGCAGCGTCGCCGTCCGGGTTGATGATGGTCTTGGCGAGGATCTTGGCGTATTTCTCTGCGCGCGCTCGGGCAGCGAGGTTCTCCGGATGCATGCGCGCAATATCCATGTAGTGATTCATCAGCGTCAGGAAATTGAAGCCGTCCGAGCGGGTTGGGTTGCGCAGGTCGATGACGGATACCTTGTAGCCGTAATACCGGGAGGCGATGGCACCGTAGTTGCGCGCCAAGTCTCCCTTGGTGTCCAGCGCCAGATAGCTCATGCCGCTGGCGCTGGCGTACTCCAAATTTGCATATAAAAAATACGCGGTTTTGCCCACGCCGGAAGCGCCGATCATAAGACAATGGATATCATCGCTGTCCACCAGCGCGCGGACATCCCGCTGATCTTCCACCACATTTTTGATTTTGGAAATCGCCGACTTCTTTTTCTTCGGCTTTCGCTTTTCTTTTTTCCCTGCTGTAGGACGGCGGAGCCTCTCCAGCAGCTTGTGAGTGGCCTGTAAAATCACGCCTTTTTTATCTCTGCGCTTTCTGCCGCCCATGCTGCCGAGAATGATGCCCTGTACCGTGGGCAGTTCCTCTCCCTTGCGCCAGCGGCGAGGGCGGAACGGGACCACATGATAGGTCGTGTGGATCTCCTTGGGAGTAGCCCAACGCGCCGTGCCGTGCTGACCGTCGCCAACGGTTTTGCTCTTGAAATTGTTGAGAGAATAATTCTTGGAGAGGAAGGACACCACAAGCAAAAATGCCAGCAGTCCGCCGCCAAGCAAAATCAGGGGCCATACGTTTTCGTTCATGCGTCTTTCTCCTTCCTCTCGAATTTGGCGCAGAGATCGTCATTCCAGTCCTTGCGCACCGGGCAGAGACGCTCCACATCCAAGCCCATGTCCTCCAGCGTATCCGTCATACGGTCGCAGGCGTCATTGCCCGCGTCATCGTTGTCGAGGCACAGATACACCATGTCCAGCTTCGGATTCTGCCGCAGCCGTTCCAGCACTGGCTGGATGGAGAGCCCGCAGCAGGCAACGTAGCTGTGCTCCTGCCAGCCGTATGGATAGAGGGTAATGTGGGATAGAAGGTCGATGGGCGCCTCGAACACATAGAGGGACTTGTCGGTCCCATTTTTGTGGAAGCAATGCTCACTTGCACTGCCCTCGATGTTCATGCGGAACACCTGTCCCTCGCTGTTGGTACTGCGGATGTGCGCGTGCTTGGCCTCACCGCTGTCATCCAGCCCCACGAAAACACAGTTGTGATGCTTGTCCTCGTAGAGAATCTTTTCGTGTACGAAATAGGAGATAAACTCCCGGTCGATGTGGCGCTGACGCATGAGGTAGGCATACATACGCCGCATGGTTCCGTAAGGCTCCGGCAAAGCGAAAGCCTTTGGAACTTCCTTCACAGGCTTTGCCTGCTCATGCGATTTACCGTTCTTTCTGCCCAGCAAAAGCAAAACCGCCTCCTGATAAGGGAGGCGGTAATAGCGCTGGACGAAGCTGACGGCGTAGCCGCCGACGCGCGCGGAGTGGTCAAACCATTTGTTGCCCCGCACGGTGACGCTGGGATCGTTGGGGGGACGGAACTCCCGACCGGAGCGCACGGGTCGCTCGCCCTGGGTACGCAGCAGCGACACGAGATCCGTGTTCTGCGCCCGTGCTTTTTCCTCCGGCGTGAAATAGATAAATTGGCTCATGATGTTTCCTTTCAGATCGTCGTTCTTTCTGTTGACAATATGTGTTTTATCACATATGATGAGGTGCAAATAAGAGTGTGGCAAGTATATAGGCTATGCGGTGGTGGGACGCAGAGTGATCCTCACCAATGGCTTTGTAAAAAAGACGATGAAAATCCCGCCGCGCGAGATTGAATGTGCCAAGCGGTATCGCGCAGATTTTAATCAAAAAATAGGAGGCATGATTTATGGGGAAGAATTTTCGTGAGACTTTGAACGAAAGAATGCAGGACCCTGCGTTCCGCACGGAGTGGGATGTGCAGGAACCGGAACGTCAGATCATGCGCGCCATTGTTGAAGGCCGTGAGGAAAACGGCATGACACAAAAGCAGCTTTCCGACATCACCGGCATTACGCAGGCTGACATCAGCAGACTGGAAAGCGGAACGGCCAATCCCTCTCTGCGGACGCTCAAGCGTCTTGCCGCAGGCATGGGAATGGCACTCAAGCTGGAATTCATTCCGACGCAAACACAGATCTGACTTCAAAAAAATGCTGCCGCAATTCAAATTGCGGCAGCATTTTTTATCTGAATGTCTGCTCCTCGTGGTCGTCCGGCTTGTGTCCCATTGCCAGCCGCTTGCGCTGCAATTCCTGTCGGCGCTTGCGGTCGATCTGCAAGCCGCGGTGGATCTGGTCGATCTTGCTGTTGTCCTCGAATATCCTGCTCATGTGGTGCAGCATCCGCACAACGGTTTCTCTCACCGTGGGGGCATGGTAATCCGCTCCTGCCGGTGCGCTCTCTTTTTGCTGATCAGGGTGAACTGACTGCTGAGAAAAAGCCGGTGCATCTTCAACCGCAGGCGGCGTGGTGCCCTTAGATGCGGCATCATCAGAGGAGGCGGAATCTTCTGGCGTGGCACTCGCTGCACGGTCAGATTTGGGCTGCGCCGACGCGAGAGATGCCGTGATCTCAGAGTTCTTTGGCGCGGCTTCTGCGGCATCTTTTTTGATGATAGGTCCTTCCTGCGCGGAAGGTGTTCTCCGCGTGTCCGTGTACCGCTGCCGCTCTGCTATCCATTGCAGTGTTTCCTGAATGATCATGTTGCGGACGCTCCGGAACTCCTTTTGCTGGGAGAGCGGCAGCCGCTCGCGCAGCTTCTCATCGTAGTCACGGCAGACCTGCTCGTACAGTTCCTGCCACGCGGTATATGCTGCCGCTACCTTTTCGTCCTTGGCGATCTCCTCCACGATGGCATCCACGATTGCTTTTGTCCGTGGCGGCAGGTAGCCGTAGACCTTTCGGCCCTTGACCGTCAGCAGACGTTCTGCCAACTCCTCGGTGAGTTGCTCCATCCTTGGATTGTCTATCGAGCCATGCTCCAGCTGCGCGATGCACTCCACCATGGCCCTGCGGGTCTGTTCTTGGAGTTCCTGCCGTGCGGTATCTTTTTGCTGGTAGATGTGCATCCGATCCGCATAATAGATTCGTCTGGCAAAGGCAGACTTCACCTGCCGGATGCCTTCTTTCGTGAGATAGCCCTCGCGGGGATCGGTCGAGAACACGATCATGTGAATGTGCACCTGCTTCGGCTTGCGATGAAAGGCGGCATACCAGCGCAGGTTGTCCGATTGGATCTTGTACGCCGCCGCGATGTCGTTGGCAGACGCCTTGACCAGCGCCTGCCAGTTTTTCGCACTGTCGTAGCCAAGCCGCTCGGCGTCCTCACGGCGCAGCGCGATCACCGGCGTCCACACATTTCCGGTGTGCTCCGCCACCCCCCGTACCGCCTGCGTGAGATTTTGTACCTTACCGTTGGCATCCCACAGCCCGTGCTCGCCGTCCTTCTGGACGCCGGGGCGGTGGGAGATGTAGTCGATGAAATTTTCCTTTTGATCCAGTGCCTCCAGATAATTCTCCTGCACCTGCTGGATAAACGCGGAGGCGTTGCCCTGGGTGGGGTGATCCAGATATTCCTCGTACTCAATGAGTTCCCAGCAGGAGGGGAAGGACTTCAGCAGCCGTGCGATGAATTCCTGCTGCTTTTTTGTGGCGGGGAGTGTACTGCGCTCATCCGCCAACAGCTCCACGCCGGGACGGGTAGCGACATAGCGAGTACGCTGGGCCAGCTTCGCGGCGTTCTGTCCGCCCTTGAGGTAGGGCGAGATCAGTACGATCCGGGCCATTCATCCTCCGGCTCAATGCGGCGCTGCTGATGCACTGCGCTCTCAAAACTCACCTGACCATTGGTGCGCTTCACCTCATCCACCGCGTAGGCTCGCAGCTCCCGCGTGTGGATAGGATCGGTACGAAAGTGCGCGGCGATGGTGTGGCACATCATGTTCAGCTCCACCGCCCACTTAAAGATGATGCGGCAGAGCCGATTGTTGTTGTCGTCCAGTGTACCCTGAATGGCTGTCAGGATAGCCTTCGAGAGATACGCGGTGTTGTCCTCCGTACCGAGATAGCCCATGTAAAAGCGCAGGGCTTTGTTGATAAACTCACTGCGGTTTTTGCAGTTGTCTGCCTTCAGCCATCCGTCCATGCGCGGAACGAGCCCTGCATCCAGCCAGACAACGGTTCGCTCGATCCTTTTTTCTGTTACTTCACTCATCTGTATGCCTCTCCTTTCTCAAAAGGCGCAATCCCTTGCTGCGCCTGCATTTTCTCCGGTAAGGTTCACCCAAGCCTTGCAAATGCGCTCCAAAGGTGCACCTTGCCGGACCTTCAAAAAAGCCCCGCACTGCGGGGCTTTGTGGCTGAGAGGGGCCCGCGCACGGGCACCTCTCTTTATCTAGTTCCACTATCGAACGGGTAAATAAGGGGCGAAAGACTCTGGAACAGGGCATGGTCAGGAGGAAAAACACTCTCCCCAAAGGCTCATTTCTCCATCGTCGAAGCCGTATCCACACAGATTTTTCGCACATCGCCCACAAACGCCGCAACACTCGCTTCAATGGGCTTTGGCGGGTACACACTCCACCCCAGCCCTTAAACGCGCACACAGCGGCACACAGGGCGAACGGTGCGGGGAAACGGGGAGCCGCCCTGCGCGGCACATTTGAAAGCACAAAAATCTGCGCAAAACGCTTTCAAATTCGGGACGGAGAAAAACCGCGGGTGCAGAATAACAGCCGCCAAACTGCGGCTGCCCGCCAAGGGCGGGTTGACGCAGTTCGGCGGCGCCGCGGGCCCGCAGGCACGCGTAGCCCGGACGCTGTTGTTTCCGCAGCTGTGAGTGCTTCAGCCTTGCTGTGCCTGCGTTTGTACCTACAGCTTCATCACCGGCCCCTGCTGCTGTTCCGGTTCCTCGCGGAATTGCTGCGCATAGTCGTGGAGACTCATGCCGGTCTGCTGTTGACAGTATTCCTCCATCTTGCGCAGCAGGACATCCTGCTCTGCGGCGTTGAGCTGGTAGCTCCAGTTCTCCTCGGAGCCGTCACCCTTGCAGAGCGTCAGCTCCAGTGTGTCACAGGGCTTGCCCTGTGCGATATCGTAGTTGGCATAGACATTGAGCCAATCATCATTTTCATCGGTCAGGACGAATGTACCGAAGGCAGCGTCCACATCGAACTCCGTCTGCACAAAAAAATTGAGCTTGCCGTCCGACTCGATGATCTCATCACCGAAAGAAAAATTCCGCGCGGAGAGATGTCCCGCCGAGGTGATCTCTTTACCGCTCAGATGATCCAGCAGCTTGCGCCACTTATCACCGCTCGACGCGAATTGCGACCGTGTGGCATGGTACACCGCCGCTGACACATCCCGCATCGGCCAGGTCTGCCAGCCGTCCATGATGCGGACAGCGGAGAACTCCCGCTTGTCGAAGTCGAGTTCAAACACGCCATTCACTTTGCCGGTGTTTTCCATGCGAAGGGCCGTGAGCGCGTTGTACTCCTGCGCTGTGATGGGGCGGCCGTCCGCAAACATTTTGATGAACAGGTCCGGTGCAGTATCCCTCTCGCTAGTGACATAGCCGCGCAGCTTTTCCGCGGCATCCAGCAGCTCCACGCCAGGGGAGGTCTTGAAGTACCACTCCTGTCCACACTCGGTCACATGGTAGGCAGCGTAGGTGCGGGCCGCTTCTTCCTCTGCACGCTGCGCGACATCTTCTGCGTAGATCTCGGCACTGATGTGCTCATACTCACGCTCCGGAAGCTGATTGCACAGCTCGTCCAGCACATCCTCCAGATGCTCCTCCAAGGTTTCATCCTTGAGATGCTTCTCGATGGCTACCTTCCATCGCCGGTCGATCCACAGCGTGATGTCTACATGATCTGCCATCTCACTCACCATTCCTTTCACCGGTAGGCTGTGCCAACGCGGAGGGAGGCTCCTCCCGCAGCTGCGGCTTCGCCGGTCTTGCTGGACGGCGGGGACGGGCAGCGGGCGCTGTGCGGCTGGCGAGATATTCCCGCACCGGCTCCGGCACCTCGGATTCATAGAGACATTTGAGCAGTTCCTCCAGCTGCGCCTGCACGCTGGTATTTTTCTTTTTGAGCGAAAATTCGAGAGCGGCAAGCTGCTCACTCTCGAATGTGATCGTGACATTTTCTTTTTTCATAGTCGGCATATTCCTCCGTTCCTATTTCATCTGCATCGTCTGTTCTTGCACCGTCTGTTCACAGATTTCAAACAGCGTATGAGAGAATTCTTCCTCCTGTCCCACCTCCTGCGCCGAGGCCCATGCGCTGCGCACCACCTCCAGCGGGTCATCCATAGCCGCCAGCACTTTCAACTGTTCACGGTCTAAACGCATGGTCAGCAAGGCATTATAGCAAAAACGATTCGCCGCGATCTCTCCGGCGTTAGCGATGAGCTGTCCCTGCGTCATACGGTAGAGAGAATCTGTGTATTCCCTCTGCTCGCGCTCGACGTGTTCAAACAGGAGCTCCCGTAGTTCCGATGTGGTCTGCACCGGCTCTCCCTGCGCGATCCCATCCGTAAGAAACAGTGCTACATCGATGACCTCCGCGCTGCGGAACGCCATATCGCCGCGGTAGCCGATTTTCAGCATGGAGAATTCTTTTGCTGCCTGCATCAGTTCTCTGGAACTGCCGGGAGGGATCTCCTGATTCCAGCGGTACCAGTTATCTTCATAGCCACGAGGGGTGAGTTTGAGCAGCACATAGTCCTCCGGCACGAATTTGGGATAGCGGCAGAGCTGACCGCCCACGGCGTAATAGGGCTTGCCCTCACAGAGAACCGTCTGCCCCATATACGCTTTCATTTTGTCGAGGCTCTCACAGAACCAACATTCCGTATCGTTGAAGCGGCGGATTCTGCCGTCGTCCAGGATGCTGTCAAGATGTTCCTTTTTCGTCAGGTGATAGACCGTGGGAGGTCTGGAGACTTTTTGGTATGCCATGTTATTCGACCTCCTCGTAGTAGTCGCGGAGCTGGAAGCCCAGCGCCTCCATGTCGCCGTGATCCATGCCGAGTCCGTGACGCAGGATGTCATAGAGATTCCCAGCATCGTAGCGGCTGCTGAGAAAATCCACGAGCTTCGCAACCAGCTCCTGCTCACGCTCCGGCGTAATCGGTTTTATTGCAGTATTCATAATCAATTTTTCCTTTCAGCCTTTCGGCAGATACGCCCTCGGATTCGTTCGTTCCCCGTTGACGCGCACCTCGAAGTGGAGGTGCGGCCCGGTGGAGCGCCCGGTGCTGCCGGAGAGGGCGATGATGTCTCCCGCCTGCACCGTTTGTCCCACCCTTGCCAGCAGTTTGGAGCAATGCCCATACAGCGTGGCAATACCGTTGCCGTGCTCGATCATGACATAATAGCCGTAGCCTCCGGCATTGTACTTGGAGACCGTCACAGTCCCCGGCAGCGCGGTGCGGATGGGCGTGCCGGTGGGGACTGCCAAGTCCATGCCGGTGTGCCCCTTGCGCTTCCCAGTGATGGGATCGATGCGGTTGCCGAATTCAGAGGTGACACGGCGCTCCCAGCCTGAACCGATGGGTGAACAGAAGCCGTCCGCGCCGATAAACGGCACATCCGCGCCGGGAATCCAGCCCTCCGAACCTCCGGCAACGCCATAGCGGACGAGGTTGTAGATACTGTCGGCGTTGGACTTCTGCTCCTCGGAGATCTGTAAATGGAGCATGTTTTCAATATTGCCATACACGGCAGCTATGTCCGTGATGGGAAGCGCCACGGTGTAGCTCTCCTCGGTTTCCGTCCCGTCCTCATCGGTGACGGTGCGGGTGCGTTCCTCGTAGGTCACGAAGCAGTCCACGAACTGTCGGTGCGCTCGGCGGCTGGGGGTGTCCTCTCCAAAGAAAATGGCATAGAAAACAGCCTTGACGCGGATACCGTCAAGGCTGTTGCTGTTCTCCGTCATGCCATTGACGGCGGCGATGGCGTCGTCCAGCAGTGTGAAGCAGCGGCGCATATCTTCGATGTAAGCAACATATTCCGCAGGCGTTTTGTTCGGGATCGTTCCGCCGTTGAAACAGAGCAGAACGGCGGAGTTGTTATGCTCCGCGCTGCCGGAGAGCAGAGCGCAGATCAGCGCCAGCGTCAGGATCAACGGCGAACAGATCGCCGCCACGATCCAGCCCAGCCTTTTCCGGGTGTCCTCGTCCGAGAGAGCGGCAGCGGCAATCTTCGCCAGTGCCGCAACGGGTACCGCCATTACCGTCCACCTGCCGTTCCGAAGATGGCCTGCTTGTACTCCGGGGCCTGCACCTGTAAGAGATACCGCTCGCTGCCGCACTTGTAGAGGCAGGAGCCGCGCTGCGGGTCCCGGATCAGGGCATACTCAGATTCCTCTAATTGGAGGTTATCCATGAAGAATTTCTTGTCCACGTTGCCGCCGTTGAAGATGAACTGATGGACGGGGATGGAAAAGAGGGGGCGTGTCAGCTCCCGTATCCCCGGTTGGGTGAAGTCCTCCAGATTCTGGCTGGCAAGGAACAGGGCGGATTCCTTTTTTCGTACTCTTTTAAGCGCGTTGCGGATGTAGGTGATGACGGTGGGATCGGACAGCCACAGGTACAGCTCGTCAATGGCTGCCACGGAATTGCCCAGCGTCAGAAGCTGATCCGACATATAGGACAGCAGACTGAACAGCAGCGTGTTTCGCAGATTTTCCGCCATGTTATCCAGCCCCTTGACACAGAAAACAAGGAATTTGGAGTTCGTGATATTGGTATGCCCGTTGAAAAACCGGGAATCCGCGCCGCGGCACATGGAATGGAGCCCCAGCAGCAGATCCCGCAGCATTTCCCGCGGATAAAGACCGGCGGCGTCATAGTTGTCATAGGCATCCTGGATCGTATCGTAGAGGTCGGAGAGGATGGGATAGTCCTCCGGCCGCGTCGACGCAAAGTCCGTGTGGTCGGTGATGTTCCACTTTTTATACAGGCTCTCCACCATCAGTTCCAGCGTGTCGATGTGGGGCGTGTCAAAGCCCTTGTAGACACGGAACACATCCCGCAGGAAGGAGATGTGCTGAGAGAGCAGCGTCCCCCGGAAAGCGTCCGGCGCGTCCGGGTCTTCCGGCCCGCTGCCATCGTCCCAGCAGCGCGGCTCCAGCAGGTTGATGCGGTACTGCCCGCTTAAGTAGTCCAAAAAGCAGCCGCCCAGGGCGCGGCACTCGTCCTCCATCTCATGCTCGGAGTCCAGAGAGATCACGCTTTTGCCCGCCTCCCGCACATTGCAGAGCAGGAGCTTCAGAAGATAACTTTTGCCCTGTCCGGTGTTGCCAAGGATGAGGGCGCTGGCGTTGGTCTTGTCAGAAGCACGGCGGTCGAAGTCCACGATGATATTGGAACCGAAGCGGTCCCGCCCAATGAAGAAGCCCTTGGGATCGGTTTTGCCGGAATAGTTCATGGGGTACAGATTGGCAACACTGCGTGCGGGTAATACCCGCTCTGCAAAATTGGCAAGCTGGCTGCCGCCCGCGGGGTTGGCGGAAAGAAAGCCCTCCCGCTGGCGCAGGAGCAGCGGATCGGCGCCCATGCGGGAGCGCACCAGTTGGGCGGATACCGTGTCCCGCGCCGTGCGCAGCTTTTCCGTATCTGCCGCGGCAATGTCCAGATACACGCCGCAGTGGATGAGCGGCTCCTTTTCCTGCCGCTGCTTTGCCAGCAGCTCCGCCATATCCCGCAGGTTGGCCTCCGCCGTAACGCTTTGCTTGTAGTCATTGGTGTTGCTCCGCTCCATGCGGCTTTTGTTGGTGGCGGCGTGGAGGATGGCGTCCTCCTCGGCAGGCGTGACCTGCCGTGCCGTCAGGCGCAGGTTGACGCCGCCCATATCGCCAAGGCCCCGCAGCAGCGCCAGCTCATCCGTCATGGGCGGGTAGCTTTTCAGTGTCATCGCCGTGTGATACCGACTGCCAAGGATGAAGTGGTCGGTGTTGAACTTCACCGCCGCGGGCGCGATCATGTCCAGAAAGTCTTTCGGGCGCTGGACCTGCTCCGGCATCTTCTTTTTCTTCTTCTGTTTCTTTTTAGCCATGTGCCATATACTCCTCTCCATCGAAATCACGGAATACCTCCGTGGTGAGATCCTGCCGGTAGTAGATCGCCAGCAGGCGCTTCACATCCTGTTCCTCCGCCAGACGCACACGGAGCCCGTGGTCGCAGATGGCTTTCTCCAACTGCCGCAGCGCACCTTCATCCGCACCGGCTTTTTCATCCAGTGGGAGCACCAGCACAAATTTGCGGGAGGAGGCGGAGGAGAACTGGATGGCGTCTAAATGGGCCATGTCCCGCTCCAGCAGCTCCCGCACGGCAGACTCCGTTTCCTCCTCCAAGCGCCGCAGGTAATATTCCTTGTTCCGCTGGAAGGATTCGCGGGAGTCCAGCGCCAGAATTTCCAAGGTTGGTTGGGTGCTGAGAAGCATGGTGAGGGAGCGGACGCGGCCCCGGATGACTTCCGGGGACAGGACGGAGAGGTTGTCCGGCTGGATCAGGAAGAAGACCCGCTCTCCGGAATCTGTCACGATGCCGTGGGGCGTCACGCGGACGATGCCCATGAGCTGCCGGGTGGATTGCCGCTGGCGCAGTTCTTTTTTCTGTTTTCGGTTCATGGGTCCAGCCTCCATTCATAGTATTGCTGCCGCAGAAAGAGAAAACAGGCGGCGCGGTGCAGGAAATCTAAGATACTGCTGCCATCCACCTGAATGGTGAGGAATGCATACAGCACTGCAACCACCAGCAGTCCCATGCCGAGGCCCTGCGTCAGCGCCAGCACAGAGAGCAAAGCGCCGATGCCGATCACGGCGATGTCCCGCAGCAGCCAGAGCCACAGCATGGGCTTGGCTTTCAGGTTTTCGGGGTAAATAAACATTTTGTTCCTCCAAAGCAAAACCGCTGCCGAGAATCTCAGCAGCGGTTCGCGCGATATATTTCTTATTCTTCGGCGGCACCGGTGTCCTTTGCCAGCGCCTGCCGGATGCAGTGGATGACGAAGTCCTTCTGCGTCATGCCGTGCTGTTTCAGATACGCCTTGAACTGTTCGAACAATTCTACCGGCACCTGCACACAGACAGGTCTTGTTACGTCCTTCTCCATCGTCTGCCGTTCCTCCATTTCATAAAATTTTGTGATGAGCGTAGTCATGTACTGACTTAAGGTCTCGCCAGATTCCGCCTGTCGCTGCCGCACCTTGTCATGCAGCTCCACGGGGATCTGCGCGCAGAGGTTGCGCGTTTTTTCTGCCATAGCAGTTCCTCCTGTCTTTTTAATGGTAAAGCTAAGATACCCGAAAGCAAGTGTGAAAGCTATTACCAAAGCCAACTAAAACTCCCACTCCAAACCAAGCGTAATGACCATAGCCACCCGTTGCATGAGGTATTCCACGCAGGGGATGGCAACGCTGTTGCCGAGGGCTTTGTAGCGTGCAGAGTCAGAAGCGCCGGGGACATCGGTCCAACCGTCCGGGTACCCCTGGAGCCGTTCACACTCCAAAGGCGTTAAGCGGCGAATGAGATTCCGGCAGTCCGCATCCCAGGAAGAGGGCGGCTGGCAGACAAGGTCTGTAGCGTCCTTGTGCTGCCGCGCGCTCTCCGTGGAGGCAACATCATCATCCTTAAACTGATCTACCCTCTGGCGGGCATAGACGCTGTGGCGATCCGTGGCGGTCAGGGTATAGGAAATGTCCCGCTGCCAGCCGAAGCCGTTGCCGCCGTTTTGCGGCTGCCGGTCAATGGCGTTGCCCGCAATGCAGATGACTTCCTCCTGCTGTACAAGGGGAATGTTGTTCCCTCCGGTCCCATAGCGGGCGGACATGGTGGGCGCTACATCATGCGGCCCCGTGTATCTTCCGTCAATGCCGTGGTTTTCATAAACTTTGGGTCCTGTCGGACGCAGCACCAGAGGCTGGTGCCCGTGTTCCTGTGCCCGCAGGGTTCCGGTGACATTTTCGCTGCACTCCATGATCTGCCCGCCCTGATCATTGATACAGAGGATGCTGGGCATACAGTTTCCGCTGGGGCTGCCTTTCAGGGTAGGCGATACGTCCTCCTGATATCCAATGGTCCCGGCGCTCGCGCCAGCTCCAGCAGAAAATCCCGCGACAAGGGTTTGTTGTTTCAACCCCGGCTGAGCCTGCAGCGCGCCTGCTACATCATGCAGGTCACGCACCTCGTCCCGCTGGTTGGCGGCGAATGCGATCTGCTTTTGCAAGTCGTTCTGATTGATGCCGGGATTTGTGATAAAGGTCTGCATTTGAAGGTTCTGCGTCGCCATCAGAGCGCCGGACACACCGTCCAGGTCAATGCCTTCATTGCGCTGATTGATATGGTAGGCTTTCGCTTCGCCGGATATGGGCGCGGGCGGGTCAAGCCCTGCCTGCATACGCAAAGCTGCTTCCAATAAGGGTGGCAGCGATTTGCCGCGGCAGGCTGCGCGGCGCAGGATACCCAGGCACGCTGTCTGGGATAGCGAGTATCGGGATGGCGCTGTAGCCTGCAAAATCTGCCACAAGGAACACTCGACGGCGTCTTTGGGGCACTCCGAAGTGTTGGGCGTCCCAAACGATCCAAGCCACGGAGGATCGTACTCCCAATATGCCCCCAGCATATTCCCAGCGCCCGGTCTCAGGTCTAACAGCATGAAGGTATGGTTCTTCAACTTGGAGGAACGCTTCGAGGACCTTTTGAAAATCCGCCCCAGGCTTTTTTTGACCCGTTTCAGCGTCCCGCCCACTTGAGAGAGCGCCGACGACATTTTCCCAAATCCCGAATCTCGGCCGAATATGGATTCCTGTCCTTCCAGATTTTCTGTCTGCATCTCGCATCTCCTGAATGATTCGTATTTGTTCCATAAAGAGGCCAGAACGCGCGCCAGCAAGACCTGCCCTTGCGCCGGCAACGGAGAGATCTTGGCACGGGCTGCCCCCGCAGATGATGTCCACAGGCGGCAGCTCCGCGCCATGCAGCTTAGTGATGTCGCCTACATGGATCATGCCGGGAAAGCGCAGCTTTGTCACCTCAATGGGAAATGCTTCGATCTCCGACGCCCATACCGGCGTGATGCCGTTGCGGACCGCAGCCAAAGGGAATCCGCCGATACCGTCGAACAGGCTGCCCATGGTGATTTGTGTTAACCATGTCATATCATCACCCTTTCATTTGATCGCCGCGGCGATGGTTCGGGTGGTGTTGACGGCAGCCTGCGCCGTATAAACGGCGCTCGTAATATTGGCCTTTGTTGTGGTGTCCAGACCGAAGCTGCCGGCGATGCGGGGAACTTCGCCTGCGGAGAGCATGAGTCCAACGCCCATCAGCGCGTGGTCTTTGAACACCATAAGTCCCGCAATGAGGATGGTGGACTGGAGGAAGGCAGTCAGGCACAAGCCGATGACCTGCCGCGTCCAACTCATAAAGCCATCCAGATAGCCACGCGGGACGCTGAACATATAAAGGCTGCCCACGGCAATTTGAATCAGCAAAATGCCTCCGCGTTTCAGATTGGCGAAAAACACCTTCAGCACCGCATAGCCCATAAGGATCACGCAAAAGAGAAGCATAATGGGGCTGGTGATGATGCCAAGGCCGAAGTGGGAGCTGTTCACCACATCCGACAGGGTCTGGATCTCATTGAGCTCCGTAATGATGTCCTGTCCCACCTCACCAATGCTCCGACCGTAGCCGGTAAGCCCTGCGGAAAAGGTTCCCTGCAGCGACACCGACAAAGCATAGAGCCGGACAGGGACAACGGTGAAGAGACTCACCGCCAGAAAGCCCTTGATGATATTCATCCCGCACTGCTGGAGATTGCCTCTGCCGGTGGAGTATTCAATGCCGCATTCAAAGGCGCAGACCACCACGCTGACGGCAAACAACGCCCACGCAAGGCGGGAGAAAAAGAGAATAATGGCGCTGACCCATTCCAGTTCAAAAAGTTCCACGCCCATATTGCCCATGAGGGCAAAGAAATTGCCGAGAAAGCCCACGATCTGCCCGTAGATCCAGTCCACCAGCTGATCCAGGACCGTCGCGGCAACAAAGTTCCAAATAAATATTGTTCATTCACCTCCGGAGACGCAAAAAGACCGCCGCCCGGATGGGCGACAGCCTTTCGCATAGAGTATTTTGTTTTGCATCTGACTGCAGCGCTTACTTGAGCAGCCGCGGATAATCTGTTGTGCCATTGACGATCGCATAAACGTAGACGGTGTCCCCAATCAATTTGTAGATGGCAACATAAGTCTTCGTCAGCACAAGTTTACGGTAACCGCTTGCCGCAAGGATCGGGTCCGGATGCGTTTGCCCCATCAGCGGGAAATCCCGCAGACGGTTTATGGTCGTTTTCATCGTACTGTAGATTTTCCGCGCGTAGGGAGTTCCTGCCTCCGTAATGTGATACTTTACGATCTCCTCGAAGTCGTGTTGAGCAGGTGGAAGATAGACCAGTTTACTTTTCGTAGGCACGGAACAGCTCCTCCATTCTTTCGTCAAGCTCCTCCGGCGTGCAGACAGGCTCTCCGCTCAATCTGCTGAGTTCCGCAGCATAAATTTTGTCGCGGTGTCGGAACATTTTTTCCCGCTCCTCGTATGCTGCCATGCTCATATAAACACCGTCATCTTCACCCTTGTTCGTAATGAAGATCGGTTCACCGGATGCCTTTGCCAGCTCGGAGATCTGCGTGTACTCATTCCGCAGAGCAGAGGATGGTCTGATTTGCATAGAAAGCCCTCCTTATCAATTTCTTGATAGTATTATATCAAGATAAGACCTTTTATGCAAGCCTATCTTTGTGAGGTGTAAAAGGTGACTTTATAGGCCTACATCATTCGCCGGCAAAGCAACCATTGTGTCTTATTCGTTGCCTCTGGCAGGAGAGTCCGGATTTGATTTTTAAATTCCTTCTTCACGAATTAGATCCCGATGATATTCCAGATGTATTTCGGCGCGATCAAGCTGAAAATCAGGCAGGCAAAGAGGATGGCGGGGCCGGTCCATTCAAACTGTCCTCTCTGGCGATAATCAAAGTACGCGCCGCCAAGCTTTACAAAGAATGCGATGGCGAGGATCATATCCAATGCAGGGAACACCACCTTCTCCACCACGCTCTTGATCTGCTTGGCCGCCTCCGTCCACGTCTGCTCCACCGCTCCCGCCACATCCCCGCCTGCGGCAAGTGCCGAGGTGCAGCAGAGGGTGGTCAGGAGCAGAAGTGTCAATGTCAGAATAATCATTTTTCTGTATTTCAAGAAATCTCAACCTCCTTAAAATGGGGATGCCGCCCCTTGCGGAGCGGCATCCGTTGTTAGTCCTTAATAACCGGTGCGAGGCAGGGGCTTGCTGGGAGCATAGACCCTGGTGACCCAGCGGGAGGTCGCCATGATCCACTGCCCGTTGTAGACGCCGCCCGCATCCGACGTGTTGACGAACTGCGTGCCGCCGGTGAGCTTTGAAAGCACCTTGCAATCTACGCGGGGCGCCTCCACCTGACGGAAGTTTGAAGGTACGATGCCGAACGCCGCCATGAACTCCGTCACATACTCATTGGCGGCAAGCCCCAGCGCCGCGGGCGAAGCATCCAAGACGTAGTTTTTGGATGTGCTCAGGTTATCCGCCAGCGTGCGCCAGGTATCGCCGCTGAGATTCGTGCGGTAGACGATCTTATAGTTGCCGGGGGTATTCCACGTGCCGGTGTAGATCTTTTCAAGGCGCACCGCCTTGACGGGCAGGGTATCGCGCCAGTAGAAGGATTCCAGCGCCGTGGTGGAATTGTTGGCAATGTCGGCAAAATTGTAGCGGACAAGCTGCCCCGGCATGACCTCCACATAGCCGGTTTTCTTGATGGAAACATTGGTGGACAGGCTCTTGTTGGTCATGACTGCCTTGACGATCTGACCGGCGTGTTCGATCTCCACTTCAATGGGTGTCTTATCCAGCCCATAAAACTCCGCCGCCTTGGATTCTACGATTTTGTACCGCGCCAGAGGCAGAGGCTTACTGACCGCAAGCCCGTTTTTATCCGTCTTGATGGTATCCACCAGACGGTTGGTGCGGGCATTGTAAACTTCAAAGACGGTGTTGGGGATCGGCGTTCCGGCGGGCCAGCCGTTCATAGAGTTGTAGTCGGCGCTGACCTTCGTCACTTGGAGCTGACCGGTGATGGGCGTATTCTTCCATTCGATTTCTGTGGTTTCGCCGGACTTTACATACACGGTCTTTTTCTGCGTGTCGGGAATATATCCCTCATTTTCCAATTCACGCAGATAAAAACGGCCAGCGGTCAGGTTTTCAAAACGGACATAACCGCGGTCATCGCTTGTTTCCTGCGCAATGGGATTATTTCCGCTGTCGTAGAGAATGAAGGAAACGCCGTAGATGCCCTCGCCGGTGGTGCTGTCGATCTTGTGAATGAGGATACCAGAAACAGCTTTGTTAGTCACCGTCTTGGTTGTGGTTCGTCCATCCACAATAGTGAAATAGATGGGGGTATTATCAAGCTGGTATCCCTTGCCTGCCTCAGTCTCCACGGCGTAATAGCTGTCACTTGCCAAGGGCACATACAAGCGGCCGTCCGTTCCGGTGGTGACGGTGTCCACCAGACCGCCATCGCTGACACGGCGGATCTCGAAGGTGGTGTTGGGGATACGCTGGGTTTTGTCCGCCGCATTCACTTTCACCAGCTCCAGCCCACCGATGGGAGCATTATAAAAATAGAGGGACTGCGTGTCATTGGGGTTGACCACCACGGTCTGCGTGCGGGTCTTCTCATCGATGGTGTAACCGGAGATGGATTTTTCCTCTGTTACCACCAGTGTGCCGGTGACGCCCTTGAGAATGATCTGCCCGTTTTCATCGGTGTAGTACAGACCGTTGGAGCTGATTTTTCCGTTTTCGTCGGGGACGAACTCGCCGGTAGCCGTAGTGATTTTGAAGGTAACGCCCTCCAGCGGCGTCTTGCGGTCCAGAGAGGACAGCTTGTTGATGATGAGCGCGCCCTGTCGCTCATTCCAGAAGGTCATGCGCTGGGGAGACTGGCTCTGGTCGATCTTAATGCTCTGCGGTGTCCCGTCCAACACGAATCCATCCACAGATTTGACCTCTTTTGCGGTAACAGTCATGCCGTCGGTCAGACCCTCAATGACGATCTGGCCTGCAGCGTCGGTGGTATAGTAGCCGTTGTTGGGGCCAACTACCGCACCGGAGGAGTCGGTCACAAGGAACTGTACCCCGGCAAGCGGTTCATTTTTCGTGCCGGAAATGTATTTCTGGAGAATCAATGTTGTAGTGGGTTTGTTGTAAAAGGTCAGCGTCTGCGTGTCGTTGGGATTGACTACCACCGTCTGTGTGCGGGTCGCTTCATCAATGGTGAAGCCCGGAATCGTCTTGGTTTCCGTTGCTACCACGGTGCCGACGACGCCGGAGATGCGGATCTCACCGGATTTATTGGTGTAATAAATGCCGTTGCTGGACAGTTCGCCGTTGGCGTCGGGAACGAAGCTGCCATCCGCGTAGGTGATCTTAAACTCTACGCCCTCCAGCGGCTCCCCGTTGGGGCCGGAGCTGACCTTGCGGATGATGAGATTACCGGCAGGCTGGTTCAGAAACTGCAAATGCGCCGTTTCGCCGCTCTTGATGAGCGCGTGCTGGGGGCTGTCATCCAGCAGGTAGCCCGTTTTTGCTCTGACTTCACGGGCAATGACCGTCATGCCGGGTTCCAGACCATCCACCAGAATTTCACCTGCGGCATTGGTGGTGAAGCGGCCGTTGTCGTTGCCGAGATAATGGCCGCTGCTGTCGGTCAAAAGGAACTCTACGCCGGAGAGCGGTTCGTGCTTGCTGTCATCGCTCAGCTTTGTAATGAGCAAACTTCCCAGCGGCGCATTGCCGAAGCGGAGCGTCACCACATCCTGATCCTCGCCGGAGATCCACACCGTCTGGGGTTCACGGTCGATGACGTGATTTCCATCGCTCTCAATCTCCTGGCAGATGTAAGTGCCGCGTTTGAGGTTTGTTACGGTGAACGCTCCGTTGGGGCCGGTCAGATAGGTCCCGATGACTGTGCCGCCAGTGCCGGAAGTGCCGCCGCCTAAATATCTCAGTTCAAATCGGCAGCCCTCCAGTCCCTTTCCGGTTTTGGCGTCATATTTGTACACAACAAGGGCACTGTGAGGAACATTGTCCACGGTCACGGTCTTGGAGGTGTTTGCTTCCAGATAGAATTCTGTCACGCCGCTGCCCTGAATGCCGAAGCCCTTGGGAGCGGACTCCTCCACCAGCTTGTACCAGCCACGGTTTACATCGGTGAGGGTAATTTTACCATCGGAGGCCGTTGTGAATACACCGAGGTCGTTGATCTCGCCGGTGGTGGTATTGTCTGAGCCGTAATAGATATGGAACTTGGCGTTGGCAAGATAATCTCCGGTGATGCTGTTGCGCTTCAGGATCGTCAGGGAGGGTTTGACCGCGTTGAAAAAAGTCACCGTGCGGGTGCAGCCTGCTTCCAGATGGATCTCCTGGGGGATCTCAGAGAGAATGACATGGGAAGGCACATTTTTCTCCGTGATGCGATAGCTGCCCACGGGGATGGAATCGAGGAAGATGCGCCCTGCGCTGTCTGTGGTGGCGCTGGTGGAGTAGCTGCCGTCGATCTGCTCGATACGGTAGGTCACGCCCTCGATAGGCTCCCCGGTGGCAATGTTTTTCTTCAAAATTTCCAGACCGGGCTTCTGGTAATCCTGAAAGCGCACCTCGCTGGTTTTACCGGGTCGGAGCGCTACGGTCTGCTCCGTATTGCTCACAATGTACGGCTCGGGAACGGATTCCTCACGCACGACATAGACGCCTGCGGGAAGTGCCGGAAGCGTTGCGGAGCCATCCGTACCTGTGGTGACGGATGTGGAATAGCTGCCGGTCACGGATTTGATGGACAGCACCGTGCCGGGGATCGGCGCACCGGTCTGCGCATCGGTCTTGGTGATCTTCATATCGGGCTTTTCGTAGTTGATCGCCGCAACGGTGTATTCGCGGTCACCCTCAGTTACATCTACGTACACGCTCTTCGGTGTGGGATCAACACAGAAGCCGTCCGGTGCGGAGGTCTCGACAAAGCTCCAAAGGCCGGTGGCGGCATCCTCAACATAGATCTCGCCCTGCGCATTGGTGATGTCGCTGCCGACGATCTGACCGTTAAAGTAGATGCTGAAACGGGCACCGGCGAGACCGGTTGTGGTCCCACCGGCGGTTTTTCTCAGCACGATCTTGCCCGTGCCGCCCGTAGGCTGCTCGGGCTGGTCGGGCGCAGGCTCGCCCGTCACGAGCTTGCGCGGTCCATAGTAGTTGAAGAATGACTGATTTTTGCGGTTGCTGGAGATCGCATACACCGCCCATCTTGCACTCTCATCCTCCACGATGGTTGCGGCAATGCCCTGCGCAGCGTACTCCTCGATCTGACGCTGGAACTCGGCATCCTCAGCTGCTTTCTTTGCGAGGAGGGAGTCGATAAGGCTCAGATACAGCTCGTAGGTGTCGGCGTTGGCATAGCCGCCCGCATCGCCGTCTCCGCCGGGCTCGCCCTTATAGGACTGATTCTCCCAAACGTAGGTCTGTACAGCCATAAAAAGCTGGCCGACGTTGGACTCTTTACAGTCGTTGAGATAGGTCATCATCCACTTGACATTCTCAACGGTCGCGGCGTCCATTTCGCTGAGGCCGCTGTTCGTGACAGCCGACTGCAATACGGCATCTGCATCCGCGCCGGTGCCAGATGTCCAGGTAAACGAATTTAAGTACGATGGGGTTGCGTAATGGTATCCGAGACCACTATCCATGCAGTACACGAGCTTGCCGTCCACCAGCGGAGGACGGTAGCTGTACGGCGTACCGTTGGCGAGCAGGCGCGTGCTCCAATATGCCTGGTTGGTGGTAATTTTGAGGCCGGAACCCGTGTTCGACGCGGCAAAAGCCGCAGTCGGCAGCAGGCTCAAGATCGTCACCAGTGTCAAAAGCAGAGACAGCAGGCGTTTTTTCATAGGTTTCATAGGGTTCTCCTTTCTAAAAATGCGTAATAAAAAGAGCAGACCTTGCCGATCTGCTCTTGCGTGAGAGTTGATGATTTACTTGCTTGTGGGAGTATCCACCCAAGTGACTTCACAGCCGTCCAGCAGGAAGACCTGCACGCAGTACCAGCAGTCAAGGCCGTTTTGGTTAACGCCTCGCGCCAGTCCGACGCCGATCTCGCCGTAGCGGGAGTTTGTCATGTTGTCCGTGTGAGCCTTGGAATTGGACCACAGATTGACCACCGTCTCGGAGAGCGTTTTGTGCTGTTGCTCGAGGTACAAATCCGATATACTGTGAATATTTTCTCCAGTGTATCTGCTGTCGGTGACGGTGTTGCTCTTGCGCCCATCCGGACGGGTGTGAGAGTAGATGCCGCTGGCGGCCATCTCGTCGGCGCGGACCTGCGCCGCCTGCATGAGCCTGTCGTTGACGCGCAGCACAGCAACGCCATTTTCGCGCCGCAGCGCATTGGTGCGGTCAACGATATCCTGCTTTGCGGCGGCAACGTCAGTCTGCACAGGCTGTTCCGTAGACTTTGTATCCTCTGCTTTCGCTGGCGCTTCACCGGTGTAGGGCTTGCCGCTCTCTACCTGCACACATTTGGCATCGCCGTCCCAGTAAACCTCGAATCCTACCGTCTTGCCGACGTCGCGCAGCATAACATAGTTATTGTCGTTGATGTTGTACGCCGTCAGGCGGACTTCCTGACCGTCTACAAGGATGCGGTTGGTGGAAAGCGTCGCTTTCATCGATTCCACCGCCTGCGCCGCGGGAGCACTCAGCGAAAGTCCCAGCACGAGACCACAGAGGACGAGCCCGGTATTCTTCAATCTGTTCATATCCATACCTCCAGTTTTAATTGATATGTGGAAATCTTTGCAGCACGAACATATCACAGGCGACGGGCAGAAGTCGAACAGAACCGATCCGGCAAAACGGAGAAAAAATCAAGTCTCTACCGCGGTGACGCACCAGCGCTGGTCGCGCTGATTGCGGACGCAGGTGTAAAGCGTGAGCATATTCTCAGCAGAGTCCGCAAGACCGCTGCGGTCTGTCTCGCTGACCTTGCTGACATCCGTCACCTTGTAGGTGCGGGTCCCCAGCTTGGTCGTCAGGGTGATCTTATCGCCGATATCAAGCGTGTGGATCCGCCCGAAGCAGCTGTTGGCGCCGCGGTTATGGGCGGCGAGGCAGACATTGCCCTCCCAAATGGAGGTGTCCTCAAAATGTCCGACACCCTTGACGAGCGTCTTGCTGTCCGTGCCCTGATAGATCCTCACGCTCAGGCCCAGCGTGGGGATCTCGATCTTGCCGAGGGAACCGTTTTTGTAGTAGAGGTCACTCGTCACATCTGTGAACAGCACAGAGGGCTGATAGCCGTTGCCGCTGCTCACCGTACTCCCTGGGGTAACCACATCGCCGCTGCCGCTGATCACGGCGCCAGCCGTGGGAAGGGTGCGCGGCGCAAGATTTGGCGTCAGGTATTCGCCGGTATGGAGCGCATTCATGCTCTCCGAGCCAAAGACGGGCGGAATGAGCGCTGCGTTCTTACTCACATCCTCGTTGCGCATGGCGCCGCCATCTGCCGTGTGGATGACCTCAATAGAGGTGTCCTTACCGAAGTCGTAATCATTCGGCGCATCGATACTGTATTCCAGTGCATACGCCGGAGCCGCCAGAGCTGCTGTCATGCAAAGGCTCAGGCAAAGGGTGATGATCTTCTTCATTCTTCTGTTTCCTCCTCATCTGCATTTTCTTTTCTGCGTTTTACCAGCAGCGCGCCGCCGACACCGGCTCCTGCCGCAGCTACGACTCCGATGGGGATGAGCACATAGGACCAGCGGAGCGAGGACATTGCGCCGGCAGTTTTTGCAGGCTCTGCGGACTGGATAGGCACGCCTTCGAAAATGGCAACATAGCGAACGCGATTTAATGCGATGCGGCTCACCGTGCCGGTATAATCTGCTGTAACCGTATAGCCTTTCACGTAGCTGCTGGTGGCGCTGCCGATATAGACGGCAACGGCTGTAAAGCGGTCACCCACGGCGTATCCATCCATGTTTGCGGTATTGTCGGTCTGCCACTGAATGTCGGAGAGCGTCAGGGTCCTGCCGCCGTCCTCAATGCTCTTGGGGATGTACTGTGTATCCTGCTCGGCAAGATTGGGATAGCTGCGCTTGACGGAAAGCTGCTTTGTAGAACTGCCGTAGCCGGACGGCTCGACCTGCACGGTGTCGAGCTTCAGCGTGAGCGTGCCCATAAGCCCATCATCCGTGATGAACTCACGCTCCTGCGGCAGCAGCGCCAGCACGGATTCCATATCCTTTTTAGCGCTCTCGATAGAAACATGCTCTGTGTGCTGGCGGCTCTCGTTCTCCGGCAGTTCCTGACGCAACAGATCGACGAGCGTATAATGATAGCCGTCTTTTTCAAAGTCCGAGCGCGCAATGCCCGCAGGATCGTCTTCCGGACTCAGATCATAGATTTTCTTCAGCTCTGTGCCATCGTCGTTTCGGACGATGGCGGTGGGGTAGCAGACCTTGGCGTCCGGTACCGCGGGTTCAAAGTCTGCCGCCAGCGCAGTGGGCGTCAGTGCCAAAGTCAGGCACAACGCCGCAGCGCAGAGAGATAACATTCGTTTCATTTTGTGTTCCTCTTTTCTTTATTTTTATAGTGATTTTTCGTCTGCTCCAGCAGAAGGTCATATTCCCAAGGCTCCAGCTCTAAGGAGAGGTAGGCACCGTCTTTCGACATACCGTCTACCCGGTAGCTCAGCACAAGTGGAAGCTGCCGCTGCTTTTTCACGTCTTGGGGTGAGATCCAGCCAACACCGCCCACAAAGACGGAGCGGATGGCAGACTCATAGTTTTCTTCATAGCCCTGCCAGAGAAGCGCCTCCCGCAGTTCTTCCCGCAGCTTTCTGCTTTGGGGAACGGGAACCAAACGCTCCGGTTCCAACAGAAATCGGGGATGCAGAGTTTCTAAGCAACCGTCCAGCGCAACTTTCAGGTCGGCATTCTTTTTCGTCAAACCGCTGCGCCGGTAATCTGCCGCCAGAACATCCTCGCCCTGGGCGTCGCCGGGGAAAAGGCGCACACAGCGGATGAGTTCATAAGCGTGGGCGTCATCCGCCATACCAAGGACGCGGGTCCCATCCATGGGGAGCGTCCGGTAATGGTCGATGGCCTCCGCCAATGCAGAAAACTGCCACACATCCCATCCGGGTCTTCCGGGGCGGAGATCGTCCACGGTGTAATAGGTCATGCACATTCAGACATCCTCCTCATTTCATATTCATGCTGCCCATCGTGGGCGCGTCGGTCTGCTCCTGCGCTTGAAGCTCTGCCAGCTTCGGCTTTGCCCATTCCGGAAGGAACTTGTCATCCAGCACACCGATAAACTCGCTGCGATTCCAGCGTGTCATCTCCCCGTCGCTAAGGCAGGTGCAGCGCACCGAGCGGCCAATGGCGTGAGGCGAACAGCCAAAACCGTCATGGGCATACCAGAGCTGGTTTTCCTGACTCCAGCAGGATTCTTTCAGCGTGTCGGGGCTGAGTACCAGCACCTTTCCGGTATAGTCCTGCTCGGCGCGGTCACCGACACAATGCTCCGCGCCAAAGAGATTTAACGCCTGCACCGCCTTGCGGTAAAAACTGACGAAGCCATCCAGCACGGCCGGATGGCTTCGGACAACAAAATCGCTGTTGTGGTTGAGATCTGTGGGAATATATATCTTCTCTGCCCAATGCTTGTTGGCGTAGCTAAAACGCCCATCCCACTTGAGTTCGTGCAGCGTATTGGCGAGCACCCATGCGGTGCGCTTGAAGCCGTATTCGTCCAGCACGGTCTTTAAACAATCTGTCTGAAGGTTCATGCCATCAAAGTTCTGGCGGATGGCGTCCTCGATAGCATTTCGGCAGGCAATGTTCGCCTTGTAACTCTCCCGCCAAAGGGAAAGTTCATTCCGCTTACGGGCTTCAGCAGCGGAATACGGGTAGGGATAGGTTTCATTCATTTTGGATATCTCACCTCGCTTCTTCTTTGAATGCCTACGGTATCACTTATCGTAGATAATATCATTCTCCATCAGCGCATCTTCCAGAGCGGACAAACAACAGCCGGACTTGCGCAGAGCGTACAGGATTACGGGCGATACATCGGAGAGGTCGAAGTCATTGTCTGCCTCACAGACGGTAATCACGCCGGAGTCCTCATCCACATAGCAGTCCAGCTTGGCGTCGGGCGCGATGTCCGCTTCCTCTCGGGCCCAATCGGGAACGGTGACAGAAGGTCGGCAAAGTTCTTCGATTGACAGATTTCTGTAAACACAACCGTCTTCATCGCACTCGTCACAGTGGCCACAGGTGTCCCGCAAGGACAGGAGGATCTGACCAACATGGGCGGTCAACGCCGTGAGCAACTTGACATATTCCATCGTGGTCATTTTGGATTTCGTCAGGATCACAGCTCCGTCCAGCGTGGTCAGTTCCAGCTTTGCGTTGTCGGGGATGCCACTCAGCTTCATTGCCGCAGGCGGGATGGTGGTGGCCTTGTCTCTGGTAAGAATAAAGTTCATAGTATGGTTCCTCCTCATTTTTCTTTGATTGGTGTTTTGATGGCATGGGTAGGTTCGTGCATCAGCTCGTATCGGGTATCGCTGTTGCCATCCAGCAAGCAGTCTAAAGTCAGCTGCCAGCAGGCTTTACGGGGGTCATAGTTGGTGATGATGGCTTCCTCATATTCGCTGCCTGCCGTCTGCGACATACTGTTGGGACGGACAGTGCGAAAGATGAAGAACTCTTTATAAAGTTCTGAAATGTACGGGCAGTAGTTGTAGGACACCATAACATACCCGCGGCAATTCAGAAGCGTGTCATGGAGCCGCTGGTGATCCGCTTTTGGGAAGCCCACCTCATAGCACTCCGCCTCAAAGTAGGGCGGGTCGCAGTAGATCCAGGCATCCTCCCGGTCATACTGGCGGATGACATCCTCAAAGTCCTTATTTTCCACGATGACATTTGCCAGTCGGCGGGAGCACTCCCAAATGAGATGAAAGAAGCGGCGTATGTCGCAGGGCTTGCCGCCGAAGGACTTGGCGCTGCCGCTGAAGCTGTAGCGAACCAGTTTGAAGTAATCTGCGGCACGGCGGATATCTCCGCGCGGAGCGCGTTCCAGCATAAGTGCGTGGATGGCTTCGGCATCGGGAGGCTTCAAGTAGACATCTGTCAGACTCATCTCCTCCTGCAGGTAATCATCCGTGAACTCACCTCTGGAGAAGAACTTGTAAAGGACATTGAAGTCGTCCCGCGTATTCAACGGCAAGAAACCCAATTCTGAAAGCAGCGCAAGCGTGCGGCTTTTCACGCAGCAAAACAGGTTGGTAAGGTTCCCGTTGAAGTCGTTGTAGACCTCCATGCACCCATGCCGAGTAGGGCGGTTCATGGTCACTGTGCCGCTGCCCCCAAACACATCGATGAAGCGGCTATATCGCTCCGGTGCCATCTTGTTAATGATCCACAGCAGCTTACCTTTGCCCCCCACCCAAGGGATAAAGCTGTTCAAGATGCACCTTCTCTCAAGGGAAACGCATCCAGTGACCGCTCTAATCCGTGCCTTGCTGCCGCCAGTCCATTTTCCATGCTTTGAAGCTGCTGAATCGTGGAGTAGACTTCGCCGGCAGTCGCAGCGTAGAAATATCCGCATCGATCACTCCCAATGGGAATACCCTTGCGCCTCATACGATTTACCAGTTTACGAAGATCTGTTCCGCTAATCCCGAGGGCCGCTTCCAGTTCAGCACCGCTCGCTCTGTATTTTCGCCCAGTACATGCTCCTTTCAGATAATTCAATAATTTTTCTTCTCGCATTGCTGTTCCTTTCCGAGACCGCTATCCCGGATTAGGGAGCGAAATGAGAAAAAAAGAAGGGGCCGCTTTCCCCATCCGGGAATACGGCCCCTTGCTGTTAATTTTTTCTGCTCCGTCCATACAGGACGGTTGCCGTTCTTCTTGCTCCTGTGAATCGAATAACATCTCCAATATACTTTAAGAACGGATTCCGTTCAAAAGGAGATTGCTGTATGGATCAGGTCGCATTGGGAAAACGAATCAAAACTGCCCGTGAGCGTGCCGGTATGACGCAGGAGGATCTTGCTGCTGCCGTGGACTACAGCGTGGACCACATGAGCGTGGTCGAGCGCGGAGTCAAAGCACCAAAGCTGGATAAGTTGGTTACCATCGCCAATGTACTCAAGGTTGGAACGGACGAGCTGCTTCAGGATAATTTGGATGTGGCAACGCTGCTTCACGCCACAGAGCTCTCCGAGCGATTGAAAACACTGTCACCAGAAGGGCAGCGTAAGGTGATGAATGTGCTGGATACTTTGGTCGACGAATTGCGGTAACACCGGTGCAGAGGTTTGCTTATTTGCAGACCTCTGTTTTTTTTCGACTGCGTTCGACGATTTTACCCTAAACCTCTGTGCTATTGTAGTTCTATAAGAACGGCAACCGTTCAAAATAGCAAGGAGAGATACCATGAAGAGAAAGAACATAAGCGCCGATACCGCACTGTTAGAAGTTGCCCGTAGACACAACACCACCGTAGATGAGGTGCGAAAAGAAATCCGGATTGCAATGGCGGTGGCAATGTGTAGCCCTGATCCTGATGTACAGAAAAGATGGCGTGAGATTCCACATGGTGCCGAAGTCCTCACGCCGGAAGACTTTATCGCCTATGCTGCGCGGAAATGCCTGGAGAGGTTGTAAGCTGCTTTACTCATCTCATCGTCATGTTCGCTTCTGATGCTTTTTGCACTGGCGTCAGCATGGGCTGATAGTCCGCACGGTGCAGCAGGCCGTAGGGCGAGAGCACTGCGTTGTCCTCCCTGACGAGGTCGCAGCCGTAGGCGTAGAGGTTTACATGGGAAATCAGCAATTCCACCGAGTGGTCATCCGTCATGAAGTGAAGCTGGTCGATGGCAGTTTCCTGCGGCGAGCTGATCTCCGGTGTGAGGACGTAGTCATCCAGATGCTCCGTCAAGCCTATGGCGGTTTCGATGTCCTGCACCTCAAACTGCTTCAGCAGAGCCTTCAGCTTTAGAAGCTGCTTTTCAGGCGAGGGCATATCCCGCACCGCTGCGGCGAGCACGTTGAATTCGTCCAGTTCCATGGGCAGGTCGGTGAATTCTGCCGCATAGGGAATGATTCCGTCGTAATCAATGACCGCGACGCCCTCCCAGCCCTCTGTGCCGAGCTGCGCCTGCGCATCCAGCAGCTCCGCCTCTGCTGCGGGAAGGATCAACGTCACCGTGCGGTCATCGCCAATATCGGGATGCAATCCGAGCGTGAGCCGGAAGAGGTATCCCGGCTTTTCCGGCAAGTCCTTGGCGCAGGGCGGCGCGGTTGTCAGTTCGCCGTCCCGCAGCACATACAGGTTTCCCACGAATACGCCGTTTTCACTGCATCGCATCATTCTTCCGATGCCGGCGAAGTCCAGCATCTCGAATACCTCGTCAGATACGCCATCCAGTTCGGGGATAAAATCGTTTTCTGCGTAAAACCGGCCGAGGGCAGCATCGTCTGCGGCATCCACCACATGATAACAGTCGGTTTTTGCACTGACCGCCAGATCTCTCATATCCTGCATTGTGATGATACCGCCGTTGGTGTTTACTTTTTTCTGCACCTCCATGGAGAACAGTCCCTCAAAGGCGATCCCCTGTACCTCATCCAACGTCGCAAGCCTTGCGGCAAGGTCGTTGAGCTCGTTGAGACTGATATCTAGCTCCTCTAAATGCGGGGCAAGATATTCGAAAGCATAGTAATCGTCGATCTCCATGTACAGTGCTTCGCCATCCTTCAGCCGCACCTTTTCCATCGCGTCCCACAGCTCCCACGGGGAGGCGGGCAGTTCCAGCGTTGCGTAGGCTTCGCTGTTTGGAACGACCTCTTTTGCCAGATAAACGGCAAACACTTTCTTAGCCAAACTTCATTCCTCCCATCTTCTGCTCATAGTAACCGGGGTCAGCGCCAGGAGTGTTCCAGCCGTGCATGCTGCCGCACTCCATCGCCAATCGCTGTTCCTGTGTTACGCCGAGGCGTTCGTTGTTGTAATCTGCCAGCTCGTGGTTCTGCTGCGGATTGTCCGTGCTCCAGTCACTCGGATAATAACCGCTCTCACCGCGCTTAATGCAGATGAGCTCGCCGGTGCCGGGGAGCGTGGAGAAGCACAACTCCGGCAGCCCCTCCGCCAGCTTGGGGGAGAAAAGCTCCTGCTCCGTTTGGATGCTCCACTCGTCCGAGTTCCAAAGGTGGACATACAATTCACCGCCGTCATCCACGGAAATTTCCCGCTGCTCAAAGCCCTCACCCCAGCCGTCCGACGCCTGCCCGGTGAGGTACTCCTTTAAGTTTCCCAGTTCTGTGTCCGATAATTCCCCGGCGACGAGGCATTCCGCCACGCCCCAGAGCTGCCGGTCACGCTCCTCCACGGTGAAGACGGCAGAGCGTACCTTGCGGTCAACGCTGTCGGCTTCATCATACCAATGCATGAGACCCCGCTCCGTCTCCTCCAGCATCCGGTTTTTCACCAGCGCCGCCGTGATCTGATCCTGATAGCCGCGCAATTCACGGCCCTCCAGCAGTGTGCTGCAATCATCGAATTCGCCGTACTCGTTCCGCTCGTAGAGATCGGCGGTCAGGGGCATATACAGCTTAAGGGTGGTCAGCTTGGGCGGCAGCACGGAGAAGCTGTCCTCGCCGGGGGCGAGCGGCAACGTGCGGCCGTTGTCCCATTTCATGTGGAGCTGCCCCGCATCGTCCACGAAGTCTACCTCGCCCTCGGTGCCGGGAAGAATGGGCGCGTAGGGGTCGTCCATAGCGTTCAGTCGAATGCGGGTGCCGGGGGGATACTGCTCCTTGATGAAATTCACCATTTTTCTCTCCATACTCACATTCCTCCCATTGTCATGCCCTGTTTGGGCGTTTTTTGATATTCCTCCAATTGGCGGGGATTCTCCTCGCCATAAAGGTCAAAGACGATATCGTCCACCTGCTTGCGGACGCTGGGATCGTCGGTCAGCACCTCGTAACGGAAGCCTGTGGTGGGGCGATACGGAAGTTCCTCGCGCACACACTTGAGAAAGGCTTCGGCATCGGTAAACTCCTGCGCGTCGCCATTGGCATAGGTCACACGACCGACCAGAGGCTTGTCCCGCGCCATGTTCTGCCGCTGGACATCCAGATCATAGGCCGTACAGTAGCAGTTATAATCGCCCGGAGACGGATTGCAGCGCAGGCAGTAGCGATAGCGCTCCGTTTCCACGATGTAACCGTAGTTCTGTGTCCAGCCGCCGCTGATTTTCCCGCCGTGTTCATAGCAGAAACGCTCCATAGCGAAGCGGTTTTTCAGCACACTCTCCCGCAGCGTGTCCACGACCTCCTGCAGCTCCAGCTTGAATGCGGGGCTGTTCAGCTCCTCCGGGCCACGGGGCCACCAGGTATGCCAGAACTCGTTGCCGCTGCGCCCGAAATCCATCCGGACATGTCCAACGGTACCCAGCCGCTTATCTTCTTCGGGGTGCGGGGTATAAAATAAGCCCGCCTCCTCCGGGCGGGCAGGTCGGATATGAAATTTCATGTTCTCCGCGGGATAGGGGAGCTGATGTGCTTCGCAGAACTCACGGAGCGTCATGTTGCCTTCATCGAGAAAACCGAGCTCATCCCGCACATCCAGCCGCCCGGACTTAGGCATCGCCAGCTTTTCCGGCATCAGCACCGAGCCTGCGTGGTTGACCACAACATTTTCTTCCATGTAACACAGCTCGCCGGGATCATCGTCAGAGCCGCGAATATCATAGCAGTACCAGCCCTTCGGCACGGTATCACGGGCGATACGCCCGTTGGTGAACAGCGCGGGCTTATCAAATACTTCAATGTGTTGGAATTCCTCTGTTCTTGCGTTTACAGCCATTTGGGTTTCCTTCCTTTCCTATTTTGGTAACGGCAAACATACTACACATCTGCCGCAAAGTCTACCGAAACATTTGGTGTCCCTGCCGCTGCTCCGGGAAGGGCGGCTCCAGGCGGCGCAGCAGGCCGAACTCTGTTTTTGTCACACAGTCGTTTTCCATGCAGTCCTGACCGTATTTCTCAAAATCCATGTAGCCCTCCAACTCATAGATGGCTTCATCATCCAGCCCCAGCGTTTCCTGCAATCGCTGCTGACCGTAACCGTAGGCATCCTCCGTGATGCGCTGATAGTTGTCCAGATTTCGCAGGAGTTCACAGGCACGGTGCAGGGTTTCCGGCTTCTCTGCCTCCAGCACGGCGGCGTAGGTCAGGAGCGCACCGTCCTGCTGCCAGATGTCCTCCAAGGCTTCGGCAAAATCGTTGTAATCCTCCACGGCGGGGCAATCCGTATCACGGATCAGCTCCCCGATGTAAGGCACCTTGAAGCGAATATCACAGAGCATGGCATCCGCGAAAACATCGATATCAAGATAGTTTTTCACCGCATCGAGGTATTCCTCGTCAGCGGGGAGGACGAGGGTGTAGTCCGGCTTTCCATCGACGCGCAGCGTCATGCGGAGCATTTCATCCCTGCTCTCATCCCGCCAAGGCTCTGCCGGCGAAAGATAGCTGCGGTCGATCCCCATATCCGGTGTCAGCAAACTGCGGGCGTTAGGGACAAAGGCGCTGTACCGGGCGTAGTTGTGCCCCTGCGGGTCAACAAGGAAACCGTCCGTCCCGTCTGCGTCGAGGATGAGCAGACAGTGCCTGGCATCATCATCGTGTCGGACAGCGTTTTTGTTCTCTGCGATGAAATCATAGTCAGCCAGCAGTGCGCGGCTGAACTGCTGAAACCGCGGACTTGGCAGCTCGATGACCTTATCCACGGCACAGGGGGTTGCCTCGCACCCGGTCTGCTTACACTTTAGTTCTGCTTGAATGATCATCGTGAAAGCCCTCCCATCTCCATGTGGCTGCTCTGACCACCGTTCATCACTTCCTCCATGCTGGTATAGCCCTTATAGGCAACATAGCCCCGGTCGGTGAACATCCCGTCCTCCTCGTTCATGCGCTCCGTGCCGTACTTTTCATAGTCATAAAAAGCGTCGAGATTTTCGTCATACTCGAAGCGGCCAGACTGCTGGATCATGTACTTGCCGTATTCCTGCGGCGTATGCGCACCGGGAGCGAGGTCAAAGAGGTCAAGGCTTTCCGCAAGGTTTTTGATCTGTGCCGCAGACTTTGGCTTTGCCAACATGACCACGGCGCCCAGCTTTTCCATATCCGCTTTTGATAACCCATCCGTTGCCTCTGCCAGTTCGTTGAGGTCAGAGAGAGTTTCGTACTCCATATCCAACAGGACATCCACCTCGTTGGGGAGCTGGCTGTCCTCCAATCGCAGGCGGACATCGGCGGGATCTGTGATGCCCCCGCGAAGGAGGGCGCGGTCGATCTCCTCCTGCACCATGGGGAGGAACAGCCATGTGATATGCTCCGTATCCTCCGGTTCGGCTTTAGAGGTCACCGCAACGGTGATGGCGTTCGGCTCATAGTAATAGCAGGGGAAGAACCGGCCATCGTAGACCTGCTCTAACTTCATGCCGTTGTCATAGACCACGCCGTATGGCGTCACCGTGCCGCTGCCGCTTTCAATGAGTTGCCGTGCGGCTCCCTTGCCGTCCAGCGCGTTCAGTTCATCCACGCTTGCACAGCCGCCGTGCAGGTTCATGTAATGGTCGCGGCCGATGGCGGCGAGGTCGGAAAAGTCGGTGATGACCGTGGCCTGCTGGCAGCAGAAGGTCAGGTTGATGAGATCCTTCAGCTCGAACAGCTCCAGCTTGTGGGCCATCGCCTGAAACTGCGCGGCCTCGCCGGTGTCGAAGCTATCCAGTCGCTTGGCAAGGTAGTTCAGCTCCTCCACATTGACCGTGAGCATTTCCGTGCGCTTGAGCACAGAGAAAAAACTATCAACCGCCACCACCTTGCAGTCGGCCTTGACCGCATCGCCGATCTCCAACGCCTTCAGCAGCTCCATGCAGTATGTGTACTGGTCATGCGGAATGGGGAACGGGATGGTCGCCACACCGTATTCCGGGTGGTTGGGATTACTCAAAACTGCGCTCATCATGATCATTGTCCTCCTTTTTCTCGTTGATCTCGTTCATTCGGCTCCGCAGGCAGGTTCCGTCCGCGCCCCAGCAGAGAAAACCGTGGCGGGGGTAAGGGCAGTCCTTGCACTCCGGGGAGCGGCTGCAAACAGGCTCAGGCAGCGGCTCCTGCTGGAAGCCGGGGATATGCGGGAGAATGAGTCTGAATTGAATCGTGCCGTAAATTTCCATCATCTTTTCCTCCTAAAATAAAAAATGCCGGACATTTCTGTCCGGCCCGCGTGGATACCTATTTCATTGTCATGCCGCTCTGTTCCGGCGCATCCCGCTGCCGCGGAACATCCGCGGGCAGCAGTCCGCTGACCTGGTCCATGAGCTCCGCCAGTTCCTGATCCCGTCCGAAGGAAAGGCTTTCATCCTGCTCGCGGACGAACGCCAGCGCGCGGTAGATCTCCGCAAGCTGCTCCGGCTCAAAAAGGGCGTCTTTTTGAACAAGCCTGCCGCGCACGGTGAAGTCCCGCTTGGCGGCGTCATAGTCATCCTGGAAATAATGTCCGTGATGGACGCCTTTGTGGTCGAAGTCCCACTCCCAGGTCACAAACTGGACGCCGCGTTCGGTGGGGTGGCCCGCCAGCACCGCGTCACCAAAGTCAGCAAGGATGCGGTAGTCACCAGTGAGATCGGTCGCCTTGAGCCGTGGGGCAGTTTCCATAGCGGTCATATACTCCAGTGTCTTCGCGGCGATGTCCTCGATACGAAACAGGGCATCCTCTGCCTGTGGCGTGTCCGTATCCTCCCGGCGATAGTACACGCTGCCCTTGCCGGTGATGCGGCACAGCGGCGCATCGTTCCACAGGATGGGGAGGTGGCAATCTTCCGGCGGCTTTGTTTCAAAGCCCGCACGATGGAGAGAAATGCAAACTTCTTCGAGGTAACGGAGCTGCTGTCCTGTGTTGCTGCTGTTCATGTGGTGAACCTCCTTTTTTCCGTAACCTAAAAAGAGGTTGGTATCAAAATATGATACCAACCTCTTCAATAAAAAGTTTTAAATTTTTAGGAAAGATGAGCGATAAAAATATTTGAGAGTGGAAAGCCAACTATAAAGCGGGCCAAATCAGCCAAGAATTGAGTTCAAATCCTTCCTGACACTCCTAAATGCCCTTGTGTATCTATAAAACACGCTTTGAAAAAACGGGGTATAAAAAGCCTCTCATCTCCGATTTCCGTCTTTGCGCTTATTTCCGCTTGCTGTGTTTTTGAGGATTATTTTCCCGCTCTTTCATCCACGCATCAAATACTCGAATATTTTCTTCGTGCGTATAGAACTCGCGAATGACAGGGAGCAGTGCGGCAGCCAGGCCTTTGAGCGCCCACAAATTAGGCTCGATTTTATCGAGGTTGTAATCCTCCACATCTATGACTGTGCCATCCTTGTCAAGATGGATGACGCTGACGGGCATTCTGTTAAACTTCTCATCCATCTTTTCTCGGCTCCTCAGTGGTGGAATCTATCAGGACTTCTATCCATCAAATCGTGCGAATCCGGTTCTCCTTTTCTAATTTGTCGACCTCCGCTTGAACTACTTCTTTTCTCCGCAATGAGAATCTCATTTGGCCCATCTCATAAATGTGATGCTTCGTGCAAATTTTATCGGGATAGATTTGTGCATCTCTGATGTTCACAAAATATTCTCCCGAACTTCCTTTTACCAAAGTGACCTCGTCACCGTTAATTTGATATTTATCATCATCGTGCCACCACCGAGTTGCGTACACTTCCAAATATTGAAGATCTGCATATTGGGAAAGGCTCTTTAAGAAAAGATACTCTTTATATTCCGAGTCCCAGCTGGAGATCGTAAAGCCTAAGTCCGCAAATTTAGTGACGAAGAAACTTTTATAACACCGGCTCCCGTGAGAATTTACGCCATCGGTTGTAATTTCTATATTGAGGGAATTGATCTCCAATTCTCTAATGTCGCGGAGAGAATATCCGGCGCTATTTAGTTGCTTTTGCAGATCGTGATATACGAGTTCTACATATGGGGAAAGTTGAGAAGGATTAGTAGTACCACCGCTCCCTCCTTTTAATGAAATGATCGCAAAAATAGTAATACCAACTAAAAGCAACCACATAATTGCCGCTATCACATCCATGACCTCTACCTCCCTATTCACTACACTAATCGTAGTCGTATTTACCAGCCATCTGTTAGCTGAATCGAAATAGTAATTACCATTATAATGGTGGACTAGTACAATGGCAAGATAGTTTTCGGCATAACTCTAAAATAGTCATAGCGCTTCTTCCTCGACCGTCGGGATGGGCCTAAATCCATCGATGATTTTTTGAAATATCCCCATTCGTGTACCTCCATACGGAGTATTACGGCTTACAGCGTTTACATGGGTCATAAATCAGCCAAGAATTGAGTTCAAATCCTTCCTGACACTCTTAAATGCCCTTGTGTATCTATAAAACACGCTTTGAAAAAACAGGGTATAAAAACGCCGAAACCCCTGATTTCTCAGGGGTTTCGGGTGAGTGTATCTATTTTGGTCACTCTTGATGGCAGCGGGAGAAGGATTCGAACCCTCACATACGGAGTCAGAGTCCGCTGTGCTACCATTACACAATCCCGCTATATTGCATTGTTCGCAGCGCTGTGTCGTTCAGCGAACAAATGTTATTATAGCAGGAACTTTGCATTTGTCAACAGGAAAATTTCTAAAAAATCAAAATTTGGAAAATTCCTGCCTCTTCCCCACTTTCCCGTCACATCCAGATGGCGAATAAACGCAGCAGCGGTTCGAACACGCGGCGCAGGACGCTGCGCTTGGCCCACTCCTCCGCCGTGACGAGGTGGCTGCGGTCGACAATCATATCCATGTCCTCGAGCAGCGATTCGATCATCGGCGCGCTGTAGACCATCACGCCGCACTCATAGTCGAGCTCAAAGCTGCGGTAGTCCATATTCGCCGAGCCAACAAAGGCTGCTTCGCGGTCGACCATGATGCTTTTTCCGTGCAGAAAGCCAGGGGTATAGCGGTATACCTTTACGCCGTGTTTGATGAGCTCGCCAAAGTACGACTCCGCCACGCAGTCGGCGTACCAGTGGTCAGGCTTGCCCGGCAGCATCAGCCGCACGTCCACGCCCCCGTCGCCCGCGATGCACAATGCACGCATCAGGCTCTCATCGGGGATGAAGTACGGCGTCGTGATATAGAGGAAGCGCCGCGCGCCGGAGATCATCTGGAGGAACACATCCTCGGCCGGATTGTCGGGGTTGTTCTGCGGTCCGTCGGTAAACGGCTGGCAGAAGCCCTCGCTTTTGACCGGCGTATGGGGGCGGTAATAGTCGTGCTCGTTGTGCATCACGCCGCCGAGGTTCACACACATGCGGATAAAGCTTGCCGTCAGGCCCCAGGCGCCCTCGCCTTCAAGACATACGCCGCTGTCCTTCCAGTAGCCGAAGCGCTCGATGAGATTGGCGTACTCGTCGGCGATGTTCACGCCGCCGGTGTAGGCGACGTCACCGTCGATGCAGGCGATCTTGCGGTGGTCACGGTAGTTGAAGTGCAGGCGGTTCACATACTCGTGCACGGGGTTGAAGATAAATACCTCGACGCCCACCTCGCGCAGACGGTCGATCGTCTCGCCGGAAAAGCGCTTGATGTTGCCGAAGTCGTCGAAGATGATCTTGACCTCAACCCCCTCGCGCGCCTTGGCGCAGAGGATCTTTTCAAGCTCATCCCAGAGCTTTCCCTCAGCCAGAATGAAGTATTCAAGGAAGATGAAGCGCTCAGCCTTGGCTGCGCGGTCGATGAGATTACGCAGCAAAATCGCGCCCTCGGGCAGGTACGTGACGGAGGTATTCTGATAGAGCTGGAAGTCGCGACGGCAGAGGTAGTTTGCCGTGCGCGACCAAGCGGGCAGCTGGCGCGTGAGCTTGTCGACGGCGATCTCACTGCGCATGCGCACGCTCTCCGGCTCGTCAGGAAAGCGCTTGGTGTTCTGCGGCAGATGGCGCTTCTGCGCCGCGCCGCCCCAGAGGAACCAGAGAATCATACCCACCGGCGGGGCCAGCAAAAGCAGGATGAACCAGATGAGCTTATAAGAAAGCTCACCTGGTTCATTGTAGATATGCACCGCAAGGAACAGCGCGCCGACCTGTACGACGCCGTAGGCCAGCGCCAGATACTCCTGCATAAAGTAGGAGATGGCGACAACAAAGCCGATCTGCACCGCAAGCAGGACGACGACCAGCATGATCCGCAGCGCCGCAGAAATGCGCCGCTCGCCCTTTTGCTGAATCTGGAATCCCTTCATCGCAGTCTCAGTCCCCTCCTGTTGGCTGTTCCCTGTTTTTGATTTTTTATTTTCCTCAGTTCTTCTCGTAGCGCTCGTTCTTCTCGTTCAGAAGCTCGGTCTTGATGTCGTAGAGCTTCTGCGAGAGGTCCACATAATAGTTATGCGGGTTATCGAAGCGCTTGACCTCGTCCCAGAGGGTATCGACCTGCTCGGCGCAGTATTTTTTGATCTCCTCGATGCCGGGACGCTTGTAGACGAGCTTGCCTTTCTGGTAGATGGGCACGAGCAGCTCGCGCGCTTCGAAGTGATAGACTTCCTTACGCTTCCACGTGGCGTCGGGGTCGAAGATCTCAAGATTCCGGCTGTCGTCCACGGTCTCGTCGTAGACCGTCAGATAGTCGGCGATGGCCTTGCCGGTGTCGCGGCCATAGAAGCGGTAGAGCTTCTTGAAGTGCGGTGTCGTGATCTTGCCGACGTTCTCGCTGATTTTGATCTTGGGGACGATATTGCCGTCCTTGTCCTCCACTGCGACGAGCTTATAGACGCAGCCGAAGACCGGCTCGCTCTTGGCGGTAATGAGACGCTCGCCGACACCGAAGGCGTCGATCTTCGCATCCTGCATCCAGAGGTCCTGGATGAGGTACTCGTCGAGCGAGTTCGAAACGGTGATGGTGCATTCCGTCCAGCCCGCCTCGTCGAGCATCTTGCGCGCCTTGCGGGAAAGATAGGCGATGTCGCCGCTGTCCAGGCGGATGCCGCACTTTTTGATGCCAAGCGGCTTCAAGACGTCGTTGAACGCTTTGATGGCGTTGGGAATGCCGGACTTTAAGGTATTATAGGTGTCGACAAGCAGGACGGCGTTCTGCGGATAGTATTTGCAGTAGGTCGCGAATGCGTCATACTCCGTGTCGAACATCTGCACCCAGGCATGGGCCATCGTGCCGAGCGCGGGCGTGCCGTAGAGCTGGTCGGAGATGGTGCAGGCAGTGCCGCAGCAGCCCGCAATATAGGCAGCACGAGCGCCGTCGATGGCGGCGGCGGAGCCCTGCGCGCGGCGGGAGCCGAACTCCATCACGGCGTGGCCCTTGGCGGCGCGGACGATGCGGTTGGCCTTGGTGGCGATCAAGCTCTGATGGTTCACGGTCAAAAGCGCGAACGTTTCAAGCAGCTGCGCCTCGATCGCGGGCGCGCGCACGACGACCATCGGCTCTTTCGGGAAGACGGGCGTGCCCTCGGGCACGGCGTAAATGTCGCCGCTGAAGTGGAAGCTTGCAAGATAGTCGAGGAATTCCTCGCAGAAGATACCTCTCCCGCGCAGGTAGTCGATGTCCTGCTGGTCGAAGTGCAGATCCTCGATATAGTCGATCAGCTGGTCGAGGCCGGCGGCAATGGCGTACCCGCCTCCGTCCGGCACCGAGCGGAAATAAACGTCGAAATAGGTAATGCGATCCTGGAACCCTGCTTTCAAGTAACCATTGCCCATAGTCAACTCGTAGAAGTCGCAGAGCATGGTCATATTGAGCTTCTGATCGGTCTTCATAGTCACCTCATAGTGTCACGGCGCGGACTGTGCCGCGCCTTGTAATAGGTGCATTATATCTTGCATACCAAAATAAAGCAAGGCTTTCCGCCCTTTTTCCGCTTTTTACTTGACTTTATCCATCGCGTCCCCTATGATAAAGGGACTTTCTAAAGAAACGGAGCATCACAATGGGTGTTATTTTAGGCATTGACATCGGCGGTTCGAGCACGAAGATCGTCGGTCTTGCCCCCGATCTTTCCGTCATCGACATGCTGCGCGTCAAGGCTGACGATCCGCTCACCTCGCTCTACGGCGCGATGGGCAATTTCCTTTCCACACATCATCTCCAGCTCTCCGACATCCGCCACATCGCGCTCACGGGCGTGGGCTCTTCGTATGTCGAGGGCGATATCTACGGCGTGAAGACCATCAAGGTCGAAGAATTCCCCTCTGTCGGCGTGGGCGGCCTCGCCCTCTCGGGCAAGGAGCACGCGGTCGTCGTCAGTATGGGCACGGGCACGTCGTTTCTCTGGGCCAACAAGGGCGGAGAGATCCGTCACCTCATCGGCAGCGGCGTGGGCGGCGGCACGCTCGCGGGCCTCAGCTCGCTCACAACAGGCGTGCACCAGTACGCGCTGATCCGCAAGCTCTGCCAGGACGGCGACCTCAGCCACATCGACCTGACGATGGCCGACCTCTCGCGCGAGCAGGTGGGCGATCTGCCGCCCGAGGCCACAGCGGCGAACTTTGCCAAGGTCGCCGACGACGCGACGCCGTCGGACAAGATGCTTGGCATCGTCAACCTGGTGCTCCAGTCCATTGGCACAATGTCGGTGCTCGCGTGCAAGTGCTGCGGCACGGACACGGTCGTCCTCACAGGCGCGCTGACGATGCTGCCGCCGGCAAGGGAGACGTTCGAGCTGTTCAAACAGCTCTACCATGTCAATTTTATTATTCCCGAAAACGCGACGTTTGCTACCGCCATCGGCGCGGCGCTGTACAGCGTGAGAGAAAATTGACGCAAAGCATTTAAAAAAGTGCCTGCCGAATGGCAGGCACTTTTTATTTTCAAACGCTTGTTCCATTTCGTATTTTATGCTACACTGTTCATGAAACGAGGTGAACGCGATGGACCGCATCATTCTTCACTGCGACTGCAACTGCTTTTACGCCTCCTGCGAGCTTTTGAGCCATCCCGACCTGCGCCAGCTTCCCGTCGCGGTCTGCGGCGATCCAACGGAGCGCCACGGCATCATCCTGGCAAAAAATGAACCAGCAAAGCGCTGCGGCGTCAAAACGGCGGAGACCATCTGGAAGGCCAAGCAGAAGTGTCCCGGCCTCATCCTGCTGCCGCCGCACCACCGCCTCTACGCCGAATACTCGAAAAAAATCAATGCCGTCTACGGCGAGTACACTGACTTAGTCGAGCCGTTCGGCATCGACGAGAGCTGGCTGGATGTGACAAATTCCCTCCACCTCTTCGGCGGGGACGCCAGAGCGCTCGCCGACACGCTGCGAGGCCGCATCAAGCGCGAATTTGGACTGACGATCTCGGTCGGCGTGTCATTCAACAAGGTGTTCGCCAAGCTCGGCAGCGACTATAAAAAGCCCGACGCCACGACCGTCATCGCACGCGACAACTGGCGCGACATCGTCTTCCCCCTCCCCGTTGGCGATCTTTTGTTCGTCGGCCGCAGCGCACAGGAGCTGCTCGGCCGCTACGGCGTGCGCACGATCGGCGAACTCTCAAAATGCAGCGAGGAAATGCTCGAAACCCTGATGGGCAAAATGGGCTCGCAGCTCTACCGCTATGCCAACGGCCTCGACGACTCCCCCGTCCGCGGAGCGGCGGACCGCGAGCCGATCAAATCTGTTGGCAATTCGACGACGTTCCGCCGCGACCTGACGCGCTGGGATGAGGTGCAAAGCGGCATCTCGCTGCTTTCTGACAGTGTGGCGATGCGCCTGCGGCGCTACGGGCTCTACTGCGGCGGCGTACAGGTCGGCATCAAAAACAGCCGCTTTCAGGTCTTTTCACGCCAGACGACGCTCGACCACAGCACGCACCTGATGCGCGAGATCAACGATACCGCGCTCCGCCTTGCAAAGGACTTGTGGAAAGCACCCGACCCTATCCGGCTCCTCTCCGTCACGGCACTGCATCTGACCGAAGAAGCGCAATCCTACCGCCAGCTCGACCTGCTCGGCACGGACGACACACAGCAGGAAAAGCAGGAAGCCGTCGAATCCGCAATGGACGCCCTGCGCAAAAAATTCGGCCGCGGCGTCATCTCCTACGGTACCGCCGAAGACACCATCAGCGGCGAAAAAATCGAACGGGATTAAATGCGCCGCAGGCTTTCGCGCCCGCAGGCGCGAAATGATCTTAATCGTAAATTCCGACGACATGTGCGTCGGAATTTACTCTTCTCACTCCGCGCGTGTCGCAGCCGCCCTGCGGGCGGCAAGGCACGAAGCGGAGTGCAATTTTATCGGAGAGACGGCTTCGCCATCTCTCCGATAATCTCAAAAGCGGGGATTCTCTCAAAGAGAATCCCCGCTTTTGAAACGTCAGTTGATGAGCCACTCCGGCCTTGACCGCTTCTTGATGCCCGACACCACTCCCATCGCAGCAAAGATCGTCACGATGGACGAGCCGCCGTAGCTGAAAAACGGCAGCGTCAGCCCGATGACCGGCATAAGGAACAAGCACATGCCGATGTTGGCAATGGTCTGGAAGATGAGCATACCCGCCATGCCGACGCACACAAGGCTCTCCATGCGCGTCGGCGCTTCGCGCGCGACAATAAGGCAGCGGACAATGATGGCCAGCAGCAGCACGATGACGAGAAGGCAGCCGATAAAACCCAATTCCTCGCCGCAGACGCAGAAGATGAAGTCTGTCTGCCGCTCGGGAAGACTCGACCGGTACAACGACTGCGTCTGCGTGCCGTTGAAGAGGCCCTGCCCCGTCAGCTTGCCCGAGCCGAGAGCGAGCATTCCGCGCGTCTGCTGCCAGCCCTTGCCCTCGGGCTGGTAGCTGTGGTCCAGAATGACCTTGATGCGGTCGTACCAGTCGCCGCGCAGGAGATTGAAATTCCACGCAGCAAGGAATCCGCCTACCGCGCCGCCAAGGCCGAGGAAGATCCAACGCAGCGCAAAGCCGCCCGCAAAGGCCATGCACACAAAGACGAACAGATACACAAGGCCACTGCCCGCATCCTTGGAGATCACATAATAAAAGAGGAACATGATCCCCGCGTGCGCCGTGGGCTGGATGACATTGGAAAAGCGCGTGAGGTCCTTTTTCTCCTGCAGCAGCGCAAGCTGGCGCGCCAAAAGGATAATGAACGTGATCTTCACGATCTCGGCGGGCTGAACGGTGATGGGAAAATTCTCCAAAAAGCCGACGCCGAGCCTTTTGCCGATGTCGTTCACGCCGAGCCAGGCGCGGTTGCCGTTTCGCGTCAGGCCAAAGGGCGTGCGCAGCAGCAGAATGAAGCCGAAGTTGAACGCCAGCAGCCACTTCCATTTTTTTCCGACCTCCGACACGTCGATGCTGGAGAGCAGGAAGTAGAGCAGCACGCCCAGCAGCAAGCCAAATCCCTGAATGGCAACATATTTAAAGGTATTGCGGAAATGCGTGGCGCTCGCGATGAGCACCATGCCGTAAAGCGTGGAAACGGTGCACAGCGACAGCAGCACCATATCCGACTGCCGCACCACGTCACTTAAAAAATCGCGGAATCTGTTCACAGCCTCACGCTCCCTTCGCACAAAGTTTTCGATGTATTTTAGCACAATTTTACCCGTCTGTAAACGCACATTTCTCCCTCTTTCCGCAGAAAAGGAATTGTAAAGGCCGGCGCGCTGTGCTATACTATTTGGTAATATGGGTGAGAATGGGGTCAAGGAGGCGAAACCATGCAATTTCTGTCGCACAGCACGCAGGAGACCGAGACGATCGGCGAAGAGCTTGCCCAAAAGCTCCGCGGCGGCGATGTGCTCGCCTTCACGGGCTCGCTCGGCATGGGAAAGACCGCCTTCACGCGCGGTCTTGCGCGCGGCCTTGGCTGCCGCGGACGCGTCACGAGCCCGACGTTCACCATCGTCAACGAGTACGAGGGCAGAACGCCGCTCTTCCATTTTGATATGTACCGCCTCGGCTCGTCGGACGAGCTGTTCGACATCGGCTGGGACGATTATCTCGCCCGCGGCGGCGTCTGCGCCGTCGAGTGGAGCGAGCACGTCTCCGACGCGCTGCCGGAGGACACGATCTTTGTCGACATCGCGCGTACAGACGAGCACGAAGACTGGCGCACCATCACGGTCACAGGAGGCAGATTCGCATGAAAATTCTCGCTCTGGAAACATCGGCGAAGAGCGTTTCCTGCGCCATCGTCGAAGACGGCGCGCCGCTCGCCTCCGCCTATCAGTGCACGGGGCTGACGCACAGCCGGACGCTTCTGCCGATGGTGGATGCGATGCTCAAAAACGCCGATCTGACGCTCGATGATATCAATGCCATCGCCATCGCGGCGGGGCCGGGCTCGTTCACAGGCCTTCGCATCGGCATTGCGGCGGTCAAGGGCCTTGCCTGGGCCGCAGACAAGCCGTGTCTCGGCGTTTCGACGCTCGAGGCCATGGCGCAGAATGCCGCGCACATCGACGGGCTTATCGTCGGCGCGATGGACGCGCGCCGCTCGCAGGTCTATAACGCCGTTTTCGAGGCAAAGGGCGGCGAACTCACGCGCCTGACGCCGGACCGCGCGATCTCGCTCGAAGAGCTCTGCGCGCAGCTTCAAGGCAAGCAGCAGCCCATCACCGTCCTCGGCGACGGCGGCGTGCTGTGCTATCGTTATTTAGAAGAGCACGGCGTCAAGTGCTCGCTCGCGCCCAGTATGCTCCTTTATCAGAGCGCCGTGGGCGTCGGCCTTGTGGCCGAGCGCGCCTATGCGCGCGGCGAGGCCGTGAGTGCGCAGGAGCTTCTCCCCGTTTATCTGCGCCCCGCGCAGGCAGAGCGCCTGAGAAGCTCCAAATCGAACCAGTAAGCAAAAACACATTAAAATATATTTTTTCGGAGGTCAAAGCAATGGAAGCCAAATTCAACGAGAAAGTACACATCATGAACCACCCCCTCGTCGCTCACAAGCTCACCATCATGCGCGATGAAAACACCAGCGTCAAGGATTTCCGCGAGCTCGTGTCCGAGATCGGTATGCTCATCACCTACGAGGCCACGCGCGACCTCCCGCTGACCACCAAGCACATCAAGACCCCCATCTGCGAGATGGACGCCCCCACGCTCGCAGGCAAGAAGTTCGTTGTCGTCCCCATCCTGCGCGCCGGTCTCGGCCTGGTCGACGGCGTGCTGCGCATGGTGCCCTCCGCCCGTGTGGGCCACATCGGCATGTACCGCGATGAAGAGACGCTCGAGCCCCACCCCTACTTCTGCAAGATGCCCAAGGACGTGGCCGAGCGCGACGTGATGATCGTCGACCCGATGCTCGCCACCGGCGGCTCTGCCTGCGAAGCCATCGGCGAGATGGTCAAGCGCGGCTGCAAGCACATCACACTCATGGTGCTCGTCGCCGCTCCCGAAGGCATCAAGGCCGTTCAGGAGAAGTACCCCGACGTCAACATCTACGCCGGCGCACTCGATGATCATCTCAACGAGCACGGCTACATCGTCCCCGGCCTCGGCGACGCGGGCGACCGCATTTTCGGCACGAAGTAACTGCAATGAAACCGACTTACGTCGCTTTCATTGAGAAAGATTCGCGTCGCTCTGTGCCTCATTGTCTGCACAAGCAGACAATTCGACACTCGCTTTGCGCAAAGAGTAATTCCTGACGCACATGTCGTCAGGAATTACGATTTTAATTGTTTTCCGCCTGCGGGCGGAAAATGGTACGAAGAATCTTCACAATTTTGTCATTGCATTATTGTGTTCCATTCGTTATAATGATTGGGCATTTTCAATAGCACTTTTGCAAATCTGCAAAACCCAATAATTGAGAGGACTGAACAAACAAATGAGTGCATCCAGAGAAAAGAAGAGCCGCCAGGAGAGTCTGGCAGGCGGTTATGTCGATCCCCGGACGAAGCGTGAAAAGGACGAGCAGGCGAAGGATCGCCGCAGCAATGCCCTGTATATCGCCATCGCCGTCATCTTCGTGATCGTCGGTATCGTCGTCACGGTCGCCAACTCCAAGGTGATCGAACGCAACGCCGACGCCGTGACCATCGGCAACGAGACCTACACGGCCGCTGATGTGAGCTATTTCTACAACACCATTTACAGCAGCTTTGTCTCCAAGAACTCCTATTACCTGAGCGCTTACGGTTTGGACACCAGCAAGTCGCTCAAGGAGCAGGACTGCCCCGTGACCGATGGCGGCACCTGGTACGATTATTTCCGCGATCAGGCACTCGAGAGCCTCAAGTCTTACGCCCTGCTCGCGCAGAAGGCTGAGGCTGAAGGCTTTGACGGCAGCGAGGAAGTGGAGCAGTCCGTACAGGATACGTTTGCCGATCTGGACGCTGCCGCCGCTTCCGCCGGTTACACCCGCGCGCAGTACATCAAGGCCGTGTGCGGCCCGCTGGTCAACGAGAAGGTCTTCGAGCGCAACGTGCGTCTTGAAGCCCTCGCTCAGGCCTATTCCGCCGATCATGTGAACTCCCTCGAGTACAGCGACGACGAGATCCAGGCCGCCTACGACGCCGACCCCAAGAGCTTCCAGAGCGCCGACATCGAGTACATCCTCTTCAGCTCCGGCGCGGGCGATGACGCAACGGATGAAGAAAAGGCCGAGCTTCTTGAGCAGGCCAAGCAGAAGGCCGAGACCGCTCTCTCCCGCTACGCGCAGGGCGAGGCGTTCGACGCCATCGGCGAGGATATGGAAGGCTCCTATGCGCATGTCGCCTATGCCGCGAACGGCTCTTCCGACATGCTGACCTGGGCGTTTGACGATGCCCGTCAGGAGGGCGACACCACCATCGCCGCCTATGGCGAGAAGGGTTATTACGCTGTGCTCTTCCACTCCCGCAGCCGCAACGACTATCACACGGTTTCCGTGCGTCACATCCTTGTTGACAGTGAGGACAAGGCCAACGAGCTCCTGCAGCAGTACAACGACGGCGAGAAAACCGAGGACGCCTTCGCCGCGCTGGCCGTCGCCAACTCCACTGACCCCGGCAGCGCCAGCAACGGCGGCCTGTACTCCAACATCTACAAGGGTGAGATGGTCCCCTCTTTCGAGGACTGGTGCTTCGATCCCGCGCGCCAGAGCGGCGACACGGGCATCGTCGAGTCCAGCAACGGCTATCACGTGATGTACTTCGTCGAGACCAATCCCCAGCCCTACTGGTACTACAAGGCTGACCTTGATCTCAAGAACGACGCTTACGACGAGTGGTACGCCGGTATCACCGACGGCGTTGAGACCGAGCAGCTTGACGGCATGAAGTACGTCGGGTAAATCTCCCTACTTACGACAAAATAAGCTGCCGGTTTCTGACCGGCAGCTTATTTCTTTTTGATTCTGACTTTTGAGGCGACACTATGGACAATCAGTTTTTACGCACGCAGATGCTGCTCGGCGGCGACGCGATGAATCAGCTACACCGCAGCCATGTGGCCGTGTTCGGCCTTGGCGGCGTGGGCAGCTACGCGGTCGAGGCGCTGGTGCGCTCAGGCGTCGGCGAGCTGACACTCATCGACGATGACACTGTCAGCCCCACGAATTTGAACCGTCAGCTCGAGGCACTGCACTCCACCGTTGGCCAAAATAAGACCGACGCGCTCGCCGCGCGCTGCCGCGACATCAACCCCGATGTCAGACTGCACCTCATCTGTGCGCGCTACGACGCCGCGCACCGCGAGGACTTCTTCACCGCGCGCTATGACTACATCCTCGACGCGATCGACACGGTGTCGAGCAAGCTCGACCTCATCCAGACGGCGCAGGCTCGAGGCATCCCCATCCTCTCCGCCATGGGCACGGGGAACAAGCTCGACGCCTCGCAGCTGTGTATCACGGACATCTCCAAAACGCGCAACTGCTCGCTCGCGCGCGTGATGCGCAAGGAACTGCGCGAGCGCGGCGTCAAGCACCTGCGCGTGATCTACTCCCCCGAGCTTCCCGCCAAGCCCGAGGCGCTGGAAGCGCCCCCGCCGGGCCGCCGCAGCGTACCGGCAAGCCTCGTCTGGGTCCCCGGCTGCGCGGGACTGATGATGGCGGGCGACGTCATCCTGACGCTCGCCGGATGCAAAAAAGAGAAAGAAGGCGGCAGCCAATGATTTTGACCGGTACCATCGTCAATTCCGCCGCGATCGTCGCGGGCAGCATCGCCGGACTTCTGCTCGGCAAGTTTATCCCCGAGCGCTTCAGCGGCGCAATGGAAAAGGGCGCGGCGCTCTGCGTGCTCTACATCGGCGTGGACGGCATGCTCGCGGGCGAAAACACGCTCGTCGCCATCCTTTCGATCGCGATCGGCGCGATCCTCGGCGAACTTTTACAGCTCGATGAACACATGCATCAGCTCGGCGACTGGGTCGAGCAAAAATTTGGCGGAAAAGGGTCGAAAACCTCGCTTTCCGAGGGATTTGTCACCGCCTCGCTCCTCTTCTGCGTGGGCGCAATGGCCATCATGGGCGCACTCGACTCCGGCCTGACCGGCGACCATTCGACGCTCTACGCCAAGGCGCTGCTCGACGGCATCATTTCTGTCGTCTACGCCTCGACCCTCGGCATCGGCGTCGCGCTTTCAGCTATCCCTATCTTCCTCTATCAGGGTTCTATCGCGCTGGGTGCGTCGTTCCTCGCGCCGTATCTCACAGAAGCGGTCATCCTCGAGATGAAGTGCGTCGGCTCGATTCTCATCCTCGGCCTATCGCTCAACATGCTGGGCCTGACGAAGATCAAGGTGATGAACTACGTCCCCGCGGTGTTCCTGCCGATCTTATTGTGCCGATTTCTGTAAGCAAAAAGAAGCGTTCCATCGAATGATGGAACGCTTCTTTTTTACTCTTCCAAAATGAGCGGCAGGGCGCGGACGCAGCAGCGCTTCATGTCGACATGGCTGTCGTCTAAAAAGCCGACGCCTTCGGCCTTCAAAAGCTCGACCTGACGGTTCGCACCGCCGAAAGCAAAAGCGCTTGACACCTCCCCGTCCCGCTTGACGACGCGGTGACACGGGATGACGCCCGGCTCTGGATTCACGTGCAGCGCGTAGCCCACGACGCGGGCGAGGCGCTTGTTGCCGATTGCCGCGGCGATCTGGCCGTAGGTCGCGACGCTTCCGCGCGGAATGAGCCGCACCGCCGCGTACACTTTGTCAAAGGTCGTCATGCTTCTCCCCCCTTTTTGAGCTGGCGGGCGAGCAGCAGCCCGCCCACGATCAGGACAAGATAGAATAGATAGTAGGGCCAGTCGTGCCGCAGCCATATCCCCGCACTCTCCCAAACGATCGGCCAGTCGCCCCCGTCCGCATACTCTCTCGACGTCGACCACAGATCCACCAGATAACCAAGCATAGAGGCCAGGCGGGCGATCGCCAGCGCCGCACCGGCTGCGGCAATGCCAAAACAGATCGGTCTGCCGCGCTTTTTCCAAACCGTACAGGCCAGCACAGCGGCGGCTATCGCCATTGCACCAAGGACGAAGTGCAGCGCCGTATACGACGCGAATCCCGTCCGCGCAGCGCTCCACACCGCTGCCATCACAACAATTGTCATCACCAGCAGCAGCGCATCGTTGAATATACCGCTCCGCCCGCGCGTATCGCCACCCTGCTTCTGCTCGGCTGCCTGCGGCGCGTCCTCCGATCTTTCCCAGATCAGATAATCCGTCGTCACACCGAAGTACGTGCAGATGGCGCGCAGCTTGTCAAGGTCGGGCGTCGAGTCGCCGCATTCCCATTTGCTGATGGCCTGCCGCGAGACATCCAGCTCCGCGGCGAGCTGCTCCTGCGATAAACCGCGCGATCTGCGCAGCAGCTGTAATTTTTCTCCCAGGGTCATGTATTTGTCCTCCGTTTGCTTTGATGCGCCCAGTATAGCCGACTGCGGCGAAAAGCGCCACCAGTCAAGGCTTGCAAGTCCGCAACCAAACGTGGCAAAGAGGATTTAGTCCGCTTTTTTCTTGTTCTTTCCAAACAGCGCGCCCACGTCGACCTCCACCAGCACAAGGCTCGCAAGCATCAGCGCCGAGCCGATGTAGCCCTTGACGCCGATGCGCTCACCCAGCAGAAAGAACGCAAAAATCGCCGAAAACACGGGTTCGAGCGTAAAGATGAGACTCGCGCGGCTCGCCGTCGTGTGCTTTTGATAAACGCTCTGGATCACAAGGCAGACGCCTGAACACACGATGCCGAGAAACAGCGCCGCCGCCCAGACCTTTGCCGTACCCGGCAGTGCAGGCGTCTCCAAAAATACGGAGAGCATCAGCATCACCACGCCGACGACGGCAAGGTCGCACACGCCGAGCGCCAGCGGGTCGACCTTTTCATTCGCCACGGCCTTTTCCGTGACCATCAGGTCGACGGAGTAAAACACCGCTGCGAACAGGCAGATGATATCGCCGAACGCGGGCTTGAGCGTCTCGTTCAGCGTCATCAGCGCTAAGCCGATAAGACATAAGATCATCGAAACGCCGAATTTCTTCTCCGGCTTTTTGCGATACACGATAAATTCCAAAATCGGCGTCGTCACGACCGAAAGCGCGCAGATGAAGCCCGCGTTCGACACGGATGTGTAAATGACACCGTAGGTCACGCTCGTGTACACGACGACGAGCGAAAGGCCCACTACAATGCTGTACTTGACGGTCTCGCAGCTCGCGTGGAAGACATTTTTGCGAAACACGAATCCCAGCACAACAAACGCCGTCAAAAAACGGAAGGCATTGAGCGTCAACGGCTGCATATCCCTCAGGCAGATCGCCGTCAGGCAGTTGGAAATGCCCCAGAAGCTCGTCGCCAGCAGCAGCATGAGATCTGCCCTGCGCTGATGTTCCATTGGTTTTCCCTCTCTCTTCTTAAAATCTCTCTTCTCTCATTTGTCAAACGGGCGCCTTGCGGCGTCCGTTTGATTAGTTGATTTTACCATGTCTATTAGGTTTTCGCAAGTGGCATGAAAAAAGAAAATGTAAGAATATAGATGCGCATGCTTCGCTCTTTTTATTCACCAAAACCGCGGAGAGAGGCGGGTTTTCCCGCCTCTCTCCGCTCCGCATCAGATCTTCTGCACCGGCGGCAAAAAGCCGCGCTTCGCATTCTCATCTGTGTCGTCCGACTCGTCGTAGGCATCGTACGGCGCGGACGGGTCGTGCACTTTCTTCTTGAATGGCGAGCAGAGCTTATCGCGGTGCGCAAAGGCGAAGTAGAGATCGTCCGTCCAGCCGGTGTGGCCCGTCAGGATGACGGGCCGCAGGCCGCGCGTGCGAAGCTTCTGCTCCAACTCCGCCAGCGACTTGACTGCGAGCTTGTTGCTCTCCGCCAGCGCGGAAATGAAGCTATAGCCGCCGTCCGCGCCGAACCAGATCGTATCGCCCGTGAAGAGGTACCTGTCGTCAATGAGGTACACCATATGCCCCCACGTGTGGCCAGGGACCAAAAAGCATTCGATCTTAATGCCGTCGATCTCGAAGACCTCTCCGTCGTGCAGCAGCACCTTTTCGTTGTTGATCGTCACCTGCGGCAGCTTGTAGAGGTGGTAGATCACCTTGCGGTGCACCTCGCCGGTGAGATATTTGTTCTCGATCTCGCCGATATAGAGCTTCGCGTCCCGGAAAAGGCCGGGGCTGTCCGCCTCCACCGCGCCGACATGGTCGGTGTCCTGATGGGTGATGAGGATATGGCGGATGGACTTCGGGTCGATGCCGAGCCAGCCCATCTTTTCCTCAAGACGGTCATAGTTGTAGCCCGCGTCGACCATGATGGTCGTCTCGCCCTTGCGGTAGAAAAAGATGTTCGCCACCCATTCGCGCACGCAGGCGACATGTTCATCGACCCAGCCGGTGTTCAGCGGCTTGAAGATCTCCTTGCCGCGGTACATCTTGCTCATTTCCTTTTTCTGAAATTCGGTAGCTTGCTTGGACACGGCAGATTTCTCCCTGTTTTGATTTTTAGTTCAATGTCTCTAACTTCAAGTGATAAAAAGCCGCACGCGGCGTTCACGCCCGCGGAAACAGCTCTTCGCACGCGCCGCGCGTCAGCGTTTCGAGCACCTGCGGATACAGCGCGCCGATCTGCTCCTGATGCGACACCGTGAGGATCAGACCGCGGATCGTCGCAGCGGCGAGCGCGATACCGCCGCGCGGGGTCAGGCCGCTCTCTTCCAAAAGGTCGCGGATATGTACCTCGTCGCTGTGGTAGTGCTCGGCTTTCACCTGCGCGGGGATGCGGCGCAGCAGATAGGCCGAGTCCTCCTCGATGAATTTCATCGCACCGATCTCGGATAAGCGGCTGCAGGCCGTGAGCAGCACGTTCGCGATGCGCTCGTCGGGCGGCAGGTCTTTGCCCTCCTCCAGCACCTGCTCGGCCAGCTGATAGACCTCGCTGTGGATATCCTCCAGCACCTCGAAAAACAGCAGTTCTTTGGACGCGAAGTATTTATAGAACAGTCCCTTCGAGATGCCCGCCGCCTCGGTGAGCTGCTCGACCGAGGTCTTGCGCAGCCCCAGCGTGACGGCGCAGCGGCGCGCCTCTCGCAGCAGCGTTTCGCGGATGGCAGCGTTCTCTTCTGCGGAAAAGGCCATTGGCATTCCCTCCTTTGTTGAAATTTTTGACCAACTTGGTTTATCGGTCATATTGTAGCATATCCATCGCCGTCTGGCAAGAAAAAAAGGATCCCATTCCTTTATAAATACTGAATAAGACCACAGCTTTTATCAATGCACTGCGTTATATATGTGCAGCACAGCCGCTATGCCGGTATGGATGCGCACATCTCCCAGCCCTTTGACGTCAAGACGCTCTGCATCTGCCTTGCGGCGGCTGAAGAACAAGCAGTAAACGCAAAAAAGAGGACATTCCGATTCTTTTCGGAATGTCCTCTTCCCTTTTCTTGTCACAGCAGGCCGTAGACCTCGTGCAGATCCCTGATCTCGTGGTCGATGCGGTAACCCTCCGGCGCTTTGATTCCCTCGGGATTGTACCAGCAGGTCACGATGCCCGCGTTGTCGCCGCCGCGGATATCGCTCGTGAGCGAATCGCCGACGATCATCGTCTCGCCCTTCTCGACCGGTCCGATGGCGGCGAAGACCTGGTCGAAAAACTTCTTTTTCGGCTTCTCCGCGCCAAGCTGCTCGGAGAGGAACACGCCGTCCATCAGCGCACCGAGGCCGGAGCGCGTCAGCTTCTTCGTCTGCGCGACGACCGTACCGTTCGAGACGACGCACTGGCGCACCTTGCCGCGCAGCGACTTGACGATCTCATAGCTGTCGTCGCGGTAGACGATGGTGTCGCCCAGACGCAGCTGGTAGGCATCGTTAAACTGCGGCGCGAGGGAAACGTCGATGCCCTCCTCCGCGAAAAACTCCTCAAAGCGGCCGACGAGCACCTGCGGCTTCGTAATCTCGCCGCGCTCGAGCTTTTCCCAGTATTTCATGTTCAGGACGGAATAGCGCGCGACCTGTTCTTCCGAGCATTCGCCAAGGCCGAACTCAACAAAAAGGCTCTGGATGGCGGCGCGCTCGGCGGCATCAAAGTCTAAAAGCGTGCGGTCCACGTCCCACAAAATCGTTTTGATCATAAGATATCTCCAAAAACAGTCAAAATTACTCTTTTTCCGCGTGCGCGGCGAGAACATCATACCACAGCAGGACTACGCCCGCAACGCCGATTTTCCGCCGCTTGCGGGAAAGATCATACCGTGGTAGAATAGCGGCAATCATTTTTGACAGAAAGGGACTGTTTCCTATGAATATCACCGTATATCTCGGCGCGAGCAGCGGCAATGATCCGACGCTTGAGACGTCCGTGCGCGCACTGGGCCGTCTCATCGGCAAGAGCGGCAACGCCCTTGTCTACGGCGGGTCGAAAAGCGGCCTGATGGGTGCGCTCGCTGAAAGCGTGCTGCGTGCGGGCGGCGAAGTGACCGGCGTGGAGCCGCAGTTTTTCATCGACAAGGGCTACGAGTATGACGAGATCACGACGCTCATCGTCACGCGCGACATGACCGAGCGCAAGACGAAGATGATCGAGCTCGGCGATGCGTTCATCGCCTTCCCCGGCGGCACGGGCACGCTCGAGGAGATCAGCGAGATCATGTCAAAGGTGTCGCTCAAGCAGCTCGCCGCGCCGTGCATCCTCTATAATCTGAACGGCTATTACGACCACTTGAAAGCCCTGCTCGCTCACATGATCGACATGGGCCTCTCCACGCCCGAGCGGCAGGAGGGCATCTACTTTGCCGAAATGCTGGACGACATTCGCGCGATCTTGAAGATTTGAGGAAAAGCCGCCTTCGGCGGCTTTTCTTTTTGTGCGGCGCTTGACAGGCCTCCTTCGCTGCGGTATGCTAAAAGAAACTTAAAGTTACTCACTGTGCTGCAACCTAAAGCGCGCTTTCATTTCAGGAGGATTTCATGGTCTACACAGTCGGCGAGATGGCGAAAAAGCTGGACGTCCCCGCTTCCACGCTGCGCTATTACGATAAGGAGGGTCTGCTGCCCTTTGTGGAGCGCTCGTCCGGCGGCATCCGCATGTTTCAGGAATCGGACTTCGAGTGGTTACAGGTCATCGGCTGCATGAAAAAGGCCGGCATGTCCATCAGGGACATCCGCCAGTACATCGAGCTTGCCCTGCGCGGCGACGACACCATCGACACGCGCCTCAAGATGTTCACGCACCAGCGCGACGTGCTGCTCGCGCAGATGGAGGAGATGCGCCACACGCTCGAGACCGTGGAGTACAAATGCTGGTATTATGAAACTGCAAAGGCCGCGGGCACGATCGACGTCCCAAGGGATATGGCGGACGAGGACGTGCCCAAGCGCTTCCGCGCCATCCGGCGCGAACTCAAGACGATTCCGCAGGAGTAAAGGTAAACTACTTTTCTGCCGGCAAGCAGGAAAAGGATAAGAATAGGAAAGTAAACTATGGATCGGATCAAGAAGAATTTTGGCTTTGGCTGCATGCGCCTGCCGATGATCGGCGAAGAGGTGGATATCGAGCAGACCAAGCAGATGGTGGACGCGTTTTTAGACGCGGGCTTCAACTATTTTGACACTGCGCACGGCTACATCCAGGGCAAGAGCGAAAAGGCGCTCAAGACCTGCCTGACAAGCCGCTATCCGCGCGAGAAGTACATCCTGACCGACAAGCTGACGGCGAACTATTTCAAGACCGAGGCAGACATCCGCCCGTTTTTCGAGAGCCAGCTCAAGATCTGCGGCGTCGAGTATTTCGACTTCTATCTGATGCACGCGCAGGGTCTTGTCAACTATGACCACTTCAAGGAGTGCCGCGCGTATGAAACGGCGTTCGCGCTCAAAAAAGAGGGCAAAATTCACCACGTCGGCATTTCCTTCCACGACCGCGCCGAGGTGCTCGAGCGCATTCTGACCGAGTATCCCGAGATCGAAGTTGTCCAGATCCAGTTCAACTACGTCGACTACGACGATCCCGCGGTGCAGAGCCGCAAGTGCTATGAGGTCTGCCGCAAATTCAATAAGCCCGTCATCGTCATGGAGCCCGTCAAGGGCGGCAACCTCGTGAACCTGCCTGAGGACGCAAAGGCCGTGCTTGAAGACCTGCACGGCGGCAGCCCCGTGAGCTACGCCATCCGCTTTGTCGCGGGCTTCCCCGGCATGATGATGGTGCTCTCCGGCATGAGCAACATGGAGCAAATGCAGGACAACATCTCGTTCATGCGGGACTTCAAGCCCCTCGACGAGACCGAGCGCGCCGCGGTGGAAAAGGTGCAGGAGATCTTCCACAGCAAGGACCTCATCCCCTGCACGGCCTGCCGCTACTGCACGGACGGCTGCCCCAAGCACATCTCTATCCCTGACCTCTTCGCCATTATGAACGCCAAGCAGATTCACCACGACTGGAACGCGGACTGCTACTATGAAGATGTCCACACCGCGCCGGGCCGCAAGGCGTCCGACTGCTTAAAGTGCGGCAAGTGCGAAAAGGTCTGCCCGCAGCACCTCCCCATCCGCAAACTGCTCGAACAGGTCGCGGCAGAATTTGAAAAGGCCCCCGCAGCGAATTAAGCTCAAAATGTAAAATGCAGCACCGGCGAGAGAAGGATGGAAAACTCTCGCCGGTGCTGTTTGCTTGCACTGATCCTTGATCTTTATCATAACACCGCGCCGCGGTGTTTTTCTTGGTCTGCCGCTTTGGCCGTTCGGCGAGGTGGACAGTGGACCCCAGAATTTTTTGTTTGTCGCCCTTGGTTTTAGGCTATGGCTGAAGTATAACGTGGATTCTTTAAGCGAACCTAAATTTGGTGTAAATAAAGTATGAACAATTCTCGTGTCGCGCGGGAAAAATATATGTAAAAAAGCGGCGCATTTTGCGTAAATTTCCGTTTCTTCCTTGCAATAACTGCTCCTTCGGCGTATAGGAAAGTAAATTTTGTCGATTTCTTAACAAATTTGCGGCGAAATTCATACCTGCGGCTCACCTCGCACGCGATCTTGCCGCGCGCTGCTCCTCCACATTCCGAAAGAGAGCGGCGGCACCATCGGATCAAGGGAGAAAATCATGCAGAAAAAACGAGTGCTCAGCCTGATTTTAGTCGCATTTGCAGCCGTTCGAACAGGTCGTTTTGCGGATGAGACGCGCGTGAATAAGCTCCATGCCGGCAAAATCCGGATTACAGAGCGCGGGCATGACCTCGAGAAGGTCGTGCTTTTTGGCGAATTCCGCGGTCGGACAGGCGGTGAACTCATAGTAGATGGGCTGATCCTTGTCAAACGGCGCGACGTGCATCTCAAAGTCGCCCCACTTGTCGCACTGCTTTTTCGCGTTCAAAAACGCGCGGTGCAGGAGCTTTTTGCAAAGCGGCTTGTTGATGTCGATGAATTTGAGCTTGCTGAGCTTTCGGAACGACGGCAGGAAGAGCTTCCCCTCCATCTCCTCGATCTCTTGAAGGCTTGTCACGTCCTTGCAGACGGCGTAATACGCCATCAACGCGATGCAGTCGTAATTGCCGCCCGGGCCGTTGTGAAAGTTTTTCTCCCCGCCAAGGTCGGTGCGCCAGTCGCTCAAAAAGTCGACATACTGCATCTGCACGCGCTCCCAGACGGCTTCGCGCTGCGATTCCGGATAGTGGTGCGCGATCTTCTCCCGAATTTCCGCCTTGCAGGGCTTTGAATAGATCACATGGCAGGTGCGGTCAAATTGCAGCTGATCGTCGTTCATTGTCTTCCCTCCCGTATTTTTTACGCTTGCCGATATCAGAGCGTCGGTTTGCCGTGAGGTCTTCTCCCCTGTCTTACGCTCGCTGCGCTTTTTTCATCGTCACGAGCAGCCCGCCGAACATCCAGACGTTGCCGATGGCGAGCCACGCGCAGCGCAGGGCGTTGCCAAGCGGCCGGTTGCCGAGCAGCGCCGCGAGAAAATACACGAGCATGCCGAACGCCATAGAGAAGACGCAGCACCGATACGGTGTCAGCCCCTTTCGGAATGCGACGATCTGCGTCATCACCAGCACAAAGAAGAAGATCCAGAACAGCACGAGCGGCGGCATCAGGAAGTATGCGCTGTACTGCGTCAAAAGCGCTTCGGAAAGCCCGTGTTTCATCAGAAACACCGCCGTGCACACCGGCACATGGAAGCCGCACGCGCAGAACATCAGGTAGCCGAAAATGCCGGAGCGGCAGCGGTGCGCGTATTTCGGCGACTTCGCCGCCATCAGGCGGTAAACACCGAAGCAGGCAAGTCCCTCAAGCACCACGCCGAAAAGCCCCAGCAGCGCTGCGGCAAAAAGGCCGCTGTCCGAGGTAGAAGTATAGGCCGATAGCATCTGTAGAACGCCTTCAAGCGCCTTGTCCTCCACGCCCTAGCCGAGGATCAGGTCACCGGCGAGGTGCAGAACGGACGCAAAAAGGCCGATGGTCAGCAGCTTTTTGATGCGCGGCCAGTCGAGCTCACGCGAGATGCCGATGTCATTGAAGTCACTCATGCTTTTTATTCTCCTTTGCAAAGTCGAGGCGGACGATCTGCATGTTCATCATGCCGTCGCCGACCTTCGATAAAAAGCGGAAGAATTTCCGTACATTTTGATTCCTCAAGTCGTTGTAGCCCAGCATGTAGCCGCGCGAGGACACACGCAGCCTATCTCTCCACGCCGAAAGCTCGCGCCTTGCGTCGGTGACGGCGAAATACGCGCCGACGTCCTTGATCTCCGCGTCCTTGAGCCATGTTTTGAGCATCAGCTTGACCGCCTTGCGGTTCGCCGCGTCGAAGACGAGCTTGCCGCCTGGGAACGCCTCCGCCATCGCGCACACGAGCGCTTTGACCTGCGGCGTGAGGAAATAGTAGAACACGCCCGCGGCGAAGAACACCGCGCCGCCGCTCGCGTCGATCTCACTGAACCATGAGGTGTCATTTAAGTTGCAGGGGATGTTTTTCTCGCGCTCTCCCGCAGGCAGGAGCGCATCGCGCACGGCGATGACATCGGGAAAGTCGAGGTTGTAAATTTTGCACGTGCCGTTGTCACAGGCGCGTCCCGTGGCGTCCAGCCCGCAGCCGAGGTTCACGACCGCCGCGTTCGGGTACGAGCGCAGATAGTCCCGCACCTCGCAGGCGAGGTCGCTCTGCCGCATGGCGCACTCTAAAAAGCCGAACTGCTGCATCATGCTCTGCGACCTTTTCGCGAGCGTGGAAAAATCGTAGTCGATTTCTTCGATCAAGCGCATGGCCGTCTCGTCGCGGAACAGGTTCGGGTAGAGCTCCGAGCACATCTTGCGCCCGTAGAGCGGGATGACGAGCGTCTCCTGCACGGTGTTTTTCTCAATGTGGTACTTCATCGGTCTCTCCTTTCATTTTCCCGCGAGCTTCAGGCAGAAGTCGCAGCACTCATTTCCGCGGCCGAGCGTCTTTGTGCGGTGCCAGACGAGCTTCGGGTGCAGGTCGTCATAGGCGATGTCGTCGCTGTCGCAGAAGCAGGGGCAGAGCTCCGGGCAGCCGTGTTCGACACAGGTGTCGTGATAGGGGCACTTCGTCATATCGATGCGCCAGACGCCGCCGGAGGTCTGATACTCCGTGGCCGCGAAGCCCGCCGCCTCGCCGTAGAATTTTGGCGTCAGCTTACTGAACAGCACCGGCGGCAGATGATAGAGCCCCGGAACCTTGAGCAGCTTGAGGATGGTTTTTCTCATCGTCCACGCATGCTCCGCCACATAGCCGTGGACGGTTTGCAGCGCCTCGTCCTTGGGCATGACGGTCTGCAAGGTCTCGTAGGCAGCGATGCCGGGCAAAATTTGACTTTCCAAATGGAACTGTTTTCCTTTCGACGCGTTCAGATGCATTGAGCGCAGGCGCGACAGCTTCTCGTCCAGCAGCCGATTCAATTCGACGCTCTGTTCTGGGAATTGCTGCGCGACAGTCTCGCGGAACGCCGCAATAATGTAGTTTCTCTTCATGCGCTTTTCCTCACTTTCGCAAAAACGGCAGCGGCGGCAGCTCGTTTTGCTCGATGATGCGATCCAGCATCGCCGCAAAGCCCTGCGGGTCGCGAATTTGATACTGCATGTGGTTATGATCTGGTCCATGGGCGAAACAAATTCCGCCATGCCCTCGCACAGGCTGTGCTCTTCGACAAAGCGGAAATCCGGCAGCAGCGCGGCGAGCGCCGCGCCGTTCTTGACGCCCCAGGTGAACTTTGCCTTGCTCGCCTCGATGGACTTCTCCTTAAAGCGCTTCACGACCATCGGGTTCATCGTCTCGACAAGCACCGTCGCGCGGTCAAAGCGCGCCGCGATGACGTCGAAGATGCGCTTGACGTCGCTCTCCGATAAGTACATCGTCAAGCCCTCGATGATGACGAGGACGTCCGTGCTCGTCCCCTTGATCTCGCCGCCCCAGTCGTCCATCGCGGACATGGTGATCTGCGAGATCTTTCTGCTCTCAGGCAGGAGCTTTTCGCGCACGGCGATCGTCTCGGGCAGGTCTAAATTGTACCAGTGCGAATAGTCGCTCATGCGGTAGCAGCGCGTGTCGAGCCCGCAGGCGATGTTCACGACCACCGCACCGCCATGCCCCGCAAGGTAAGTCTTCACAAGCTTATCGAGCACGATGGTGCGCGCTATAACGCCGCTGTGCATCGCCGCGTCCTTGTCGGCCATCGAAAAATCGTAGTCGAGCCGGTCGATGATCTCGACCGCCTTGTTGTCGGTGATCGCGCCGCGCGTCTTCGTCTCCTTCGCGCGGGCGTAAACCGTCTGTAACATCGTCTCCGGCACGCCGGAGAGCGTGATCTTCTCACTCATGGTGTCCTTCCTCCATCTTTTTCGCGCGCTCCGCCTTCCTGCAAACGAACCACGCGATGCTCTTCACATTGCCGAGCTGCACATCAGCGTACATGCCCTCAAGGCGTACTTTCAGGCTTTGCACCGTTTCATACGGCGGGGTGAAGAATTTCATCGGCTCGTAGACTTTTTTTATGAGTCGGTCCGTCCTTCTGCACTCGCCCGACACATAGAAACAGCCGCAGAACGTACCGCCCGGCTTCAGCACGCGGAACGTCTCGCGGTATGCCGCCTCCTTATCGGGGAAGGCGTGGAAGCCGTTGAGCGACAGCACGATATCAAAGCTGCTGTCCTCATACGGCAGCGCGCCCACGTCGCCCTTCCGGAACTGCACATTTTGGAGTCCCATGCGCTCAGCCTTTTCCCTCGCCTGCCCCATCATGTCGGGTGAATAGTCAAGGCAGGTAATATCGGCGCGCGGCAGCGTTTGATAGAGCGGCATCGTCAGAATGCCTGTGCCCACGGGGACCTCGAGGAGCTTTCCCGCAAAGTCCTCCGGCACACCAGTGAAAGCCTTATTCAGATATTCGCCGCACTCCTCCTTGCCCATATCCCACACCAAGCGGCACACGGCCTTGCCCGAGACGGTGGAGCAGGTGACCATGCCGTCGTAAAAATTGTTGCTGCCCGTCAGGCGGTAAGCATTGCGGATGTTCTCTTTTCGATCCATCGTTTTTTTCTCTTTACCTGCACATGAATTTATCGAAATAGCGGCAGAACTCCTCGGGGGAGATCATCACAAGCTCTGCGTGCGCCATCTTCGGGATGCCGTGGATACGTGCCTGCGGAAAATAGTGCTTGATGAAGCGGATATTGCTCCTGCGGTCCTTCTTCTCCTCGTCGCCGTACCAGTAGGTGATCTTCGTGCCGATCTTTGCGGGCGTCTTTGGCAGAACATAGTTGTTCCCCGACCAGAAAATGTTGCGGATGGTCTGATCCGAGTAGGTCTTTAAGTATGCCTCGATGGCGTCGTATTCCTTTTTGTGGTCGCGCCCCGGCAACGTGAATCGTTCCGGCGGAAAAGCCGCCTCTAAGATTTTGCGGTTATTCGCGGCGAGCTTGAACGACAGCACATCGCGCGCAAGCAGCAGCTTTCGTATGAGATACGGCAGCTGGTACGGCGTGATGCCGCCGTCGATGATGGCGCGCTTGACTGGCAGCTCGCCAAGCGCCAGCAGCCGCGTCAAACATGCGCCGCCGAGCGAGCAGCCGTAGGCCGCGTCGAGGCAAGTCACACCCTGCGCGCGAAGATAGTCCGTGATCTCATCGACCGTCTGCTCGACTGAGGTAAAGTCACCAGGATAAGACGGCTCGTGCCCATCGTAAACGACCTGAAAGACATGCCACGACTGCGCAAGCCGCGCGACCGTCTTTTCAAACGCCCAGACGGGTTCCGCCGTGCAGGGCAGAAACAGCAGTGTCTTTTCCTGCCCTTGACCGTGTTCCAAAATGTGCATGTCCTCTCCCCCGTCCGACGCGATGGTAGTTCCTCAAAGCAGTTAGTTTCCTCTAACCAAATGTCGCAATTTCATCAGTTAGCTATATCTAACCACCGATCCGTAAAAATGCCGCGAAAGGCGGCTTTTTATGGGTTTTATTGTAATGCTGCGCATGATAATTGTCAAGACAGCGAACGCGCAGCTTTGCAGAAACATCCTCTCCATTTTCGCACCGGTGCGCCGCCGTAAGAGTCCTCATACCAAAAGAGCGCGGAGAGGTCAAACCTCTCCGCGCTCTTTTTCCTTTTTTACAGCTTCCAGCCGGCGGTCTCCTTCTTGCCGCCGACGAAGTCGGCGTAGATGCCGTCCTCCTGGATGAGCTCGTCGTGCGTGCCGCGCTGGACGATCTTTCCGCCGTCCTCATCCTTTTTTGCGCGGCAGCCGCCGCTGCAATAGACCGTCGCCCCGCGGGGCGGGAATTTGCGTTTGATTGCCATTGCGTCTCCTCCCCTGTTCCATTCTGATATTGCCGCCCTCCGCGGCACAAAATTCCTCTGCTTACGCCCGATAGCCGAGTGCCGTTGAGATCTGCGCCGCCGCGGCGCAGGTCAAGTCAATATCGCGCTGGAAAGCCGGCGAACGCACACAGTCGAACATGCCGACAACGCCGACGGCGTAGCGCACCGCGCCGGAGCTGTCGCGCACGGGCGCGGAGGGCGAGCACAGGCCGAAGCGGTACTCGCCCTCCTCCACGGCATAGCCGTTTTCACGCGCGGCCTGCATCACACGGAAGAGTTCCTCCCACGTGACGAGGGTCTTGGGCGTATAGGGCTCCAATGTGCGGCGCGGCAGGACGCGCTTCGCCTCGTGGTCGGCCATCGCGGATAGAAACACCTTGCCCTGCGAGGTGCAGTGCAGCGGCAGACGCGTCCCGACCTCCGACACGACGCGCAGTCCCGCGCGGGACTGCACCTGTTCGATGGTGATGACCTCTGAGCGATTCAACATCGAGAGGAACACCGACGGCCCTGTCACGCTTGCCAAATGCTGCAAATGCGGCTTTGCCTGGTCTGAAACGCTCCAGCTTGCGCCCACGGCGCAGCCGTACTCAAAAAGCCGCACGCCGAGGCAGTAGCGCCCGTCGCTCTGCTGGTCCACGACCGCGCTCTCGCGCATCGCGCTCAAAAGGCCGTGGATCGTGCTCTTCGGCCAGCCGGTCTGCTTGCTCAGCGCGGCCAGCGTGAGCGGCTGGTGCACCTCCATCAACAGGCCGAGCAGCCGCAGCGCCTTGGCAGCGGACTGTACGGGACCGTTTTCATGGAACATCGCCTTCCCTCCTCTCGATCCGTCATTGCCGGATGAGCCGCCGTCATTTTCTTGATGACAGTATCGCGCAGGTTCAAACAAAAGAAAAGGGCAATTTCCGCAAATCGCACAAATTCCATCAGCTAGACTATCGATTTTCCGTCAAAAAAGGCCCGCCGTCGCATCTGCGACGGCGGGCCTTGCATTTTCAGTTACTTCTCTTCGCCGTGGATGATATCGCCGAAGTAGGTGCCGCGGACGATCTCCTCCACGTCCTCTCCCTCGTGTCCCCTGAGGATCTCAAGGAGCTTGCTGTGCGCGGCGACGAGCTCGTCGCCCCTGCCGCTCGTGATCATCGTGCTGACGGTCTCGTAGCGGACGGCGTGCGTCAGCGTGCGCACGACGCGGCTGATCTTGTCGGCCAGCGGATTTTTGCCCATCTGCGAGATCAGGTCGTGGAACTCGTTGTCCACGGCGAAGAAGCGGTCGACCTCGTTGTCACCGCTGTGGACGATCTCTTTCATCTGTTCGAGCATCACCTCGAGCGCATGGCCATCCTCCTCGTCATACTTCTGGCTGGCAAGGCGCATGATGCCGGTCTCGACCATCTCACGCAGCTCCATCAGATTGTCGAAGGAATCCTGATTCAGGATGATGCCGTAGATCATCGGATCGATCATGCTCTCCTGAAAGCCGCTGCAAACAAAGGTCCCCTCTGAACGCTTGCTCTCCAGCACGCCGAGGTAGGAGAGGATTTTGATGGCCTCACGTACGGAACTGCGGGCAACGCCCATCGACGCGGCCAGCTCCGGCTCGGGCGGGATGCGGTCGCCGGGCTTGAGCTCTTTATTACGCATGGCGTCTGTCAGGCAGTTGATGACACTCTGCACCACAGACCCTTTTTTCAAATTTTTCACATATCCGGGCGTATCGTTCATAATTTTCTCCTTTTATGCCTGACAATATGATTCCCATGTATAACATAATACAAAGTTGAGGTTTCGTCAATGAAAACCGTCTTTCATAAAAGCGGCGGGCGGCAGATGTATGTCTGCCGCCTTTTTCTTCCCTGCTGTGTGCTGTTTCTTCGTCCGATGCATAGGATAAAGCACCGATATCATGTCAGGGGGAGACGTCTATGAATTACTACACGGGGTCCTGCCGCGGGAACGGCTGCTGCCCGTCCGATCCGTATAGCTATGTCACGATCCAGGGGGCGACCGCGGTCCCGTCGGTCCAAAGGGCGATCCCGGCCCGCAGGGACCCATTGGTCCCCGAGGCGAGCGCGGAGAAAAAGGCGAACAGGGCATCCAAGGCGAGAAAGGCGACACCGGCGAAACGCCGGTCGTCACCGTCGCGTAGGACACCCCACTGAGCTACAAGCTGCACTTCCAAACCAGCGAGCAGGAGTTGACGACGCCTAATCTATTCGCGCCGTTCACCGAGTACCATGTCGACCTCTCCGCGGCAGACAGCACGCTGAATATTCCGCTCAAGGACCTGATTTTGACCTATCAGCGCGCGTCGGCCAGCGCGCTGCGCATCAGCATCGTGCCGAAGAACACCGCCGCGCCCGTTTTGGTCGACCTGCGCAGAACGACCATCTACGACGGCAGCACGATCGAGATACAGACGCTCAACGGCAGCAGCATTTCCGCAAGCATTGCGATCGACGGCACCGTGTACACAAACTCGCAGGAGACGCACAACATGCGCATCCGCCAGCAGGATTCCGTCACGAAGCTCTGGTCGATGTGTGAGATCAATTCGTTCCTTTCCGCGGGCGGCGCACGCTGCTCCATCCGCATCCAGTAGAGCGAGAACGACGTGGCCTACGCCGCGCCGACGGTGTAACCACACCGATACCATATAAAGATACCGTCCGCGTTCCGGAAAGATATCCGGAATGCGGGCGGTGTTCACTATTTGATCTGAATTGTTTCTCCGTCATACACGCCTTGCAGCCATTCGCCGTTTCCGATGTGGTAGGCATAAAAGTCCTTCTTCGGACGCGCATAGGCCTCCATGATCGCCATGATGACGCCGCCGTGGACGACAAATCCCACGCGCGAGCCATCCTGCACATTTTTGATCGTCTCCGTAAACGCCTCGCAGCAACGCGTTTTGAAGTCCGTTACGCTCTCACCCTCGGGGATGGGCGTCAGGCACATCGCATCGACCCACGCCTGATAGGCGGGGTCGCCTGAAAGCTCGTCGGCGGACTTCCCCTCAAAGCGGCCAAAGTCCGTCTCAATCAAGCCGTCCACGACGGTATAGTGCATCTTCGGAAAAAGAATGTCCGCCGTCTGCCGCGTGCGCAGCATGGGGCTGACAAAAAGCCGATCGACTGAAATTCCCCGCTTTTGCAGCGCTTTGACCTGTGCGATGCCCGCCTCGCACAGCGGCTCGTCCGTGCGGCCGATGTAGCGGCGGCGGAGGTTGCCCTCTGTCGCGCCGTGGCGGATGAAGAAAATGTCGATCACAGCAGCCCTCCGATCCAAACGCCGATCAGGCCGCAGAGCTCGCAGAGCTGCAAAAAGAAGCCCGACGTGTCCCCTGTCACGCCGCCAAACTGCGCCAGCGCGAATCTGCGATACTTGAGCGCGGAAACCACCGCAAACGCCGCCGCCATCCCGCCAGCCGTGGGAGACATCCAGACCATCCCCGCCGCGGCAGCGAGGCCGGCAAGCGCGAGCGCGGCTGTCGCCGTGCGGCGCTGGACGCCGCTTGTGAAGGCGCAGAGCATGCCGGACTTCCGCGCATTCGGCAGATTCACCGCGCACAGGCCCGACAGCGCGCGAGAGAGCACGAACAGCGGGCAAATCAGCAAAATATGCCCCGCGGCGAACACCTCGTAGGCAAAGCCCGCGTAGGCGAGCAGGTACACGCCGCCGTAAATGACCGCGAACGCGCCGCAGTTGGCATCCTTCATGATCGCGAGCTTTTTCTCGCACGTCTGGTGCGACGAGAGTGCGTCCACCGTGTCGAGATAACCGTCCATGTGGATGCCGCCTGTCACTAAAATCGGCAGGCACGCCGCGATTGCCGCGAACAGCACGCCGCTCATGCCCGTCGCCTGCGCAAGTACAGCCCACAGCCAGAGCGCCGCGCCGCAGAGAACACCCACCGCGGGGAAAAAGCAGATCGCGTAGCGCATATTTTTTTCGTTCCAATCAAGCTGCGGAACGGGCACCGCGCTGTACGTCGACAGCGCGATCAAAAGCGATTCAAATAATCTCATCGAGGTCTCCCTTTTCGGCAAACGGCGCGCCGTCTTTCATTGCGACCGCCACCGCGGCGCGGTCGTACAGTCTTTGATTCAGGCCGTTCAGCGCGCGGATGTAAGCCGCCGTCTCGCCGTCGTAGCCGTCGGCGCGCAGGCCTGTGATCGTCACGGCGACGAGCAGACGACAGCGCGGGCACAGCGCTTCGATGTCCGCGTACACGCTTGCTTCATCCCCGCCGCGCTCGAACATCGCGTTTGCCAGCAGATTCGACACATCCTCAAGCAGCACGACGCCGTCCCTTTCGACCGCCGCCGCGCCGACCTGATATGGGCATTCGAGCGTCGTAAATTGCAGGTCCTTTCGCTGCTCGCGGTGCTTTTCGATGCGCTGCAAATTTTCCTCCGAGCAGGGGCGCATCGTGGCGATGTAATAGCGCTCGCCTGTCGTGCGCGCGACGATGCGCTCGGCATAACGGCTCTTGCCGCTGCCGTTTGCACCGGAGATCATGATCAGCGTTCCCATGCGCGTTCCCTTCTCTCAGGGCGTGAACTGGCCGCCCCGGCGAATTTCGTCCAAATAGTCGTCGTTGATGCCCGCCTCGTCAAAGGTCGCCATGTCGTTGATGACAGCGCACGCAGCGTCGAGCACCTGAAAGGCGAGCGGACAGCCGCTCCCCTCGCCCAATCGCATGCCGAGGTCAAACAGCGGGCGCAGGTCCATCGCCTCCATCGCGAGGCGGTAGCCGATCTCAAACGAGGCGTGGCTCGGCACCAGGTAGCCGTGCACATTCGGGGACAGCCTGACGGCGCACAGCGCCGCCGCGGCGGAAATGAGGCCGTCGATGACCGCCGGCCGGCGTGCCGCCGCCGCGCCCAAAAATGCGCCGCACATCGCCGCGAGGTCAAAGCCGCCGACCTTGGAAAGGACGCCGACAACGTCGTCCCTGTCCGGCCGATTTACCTCAATGGCGGTGCGGATGACCGCTTTCTTTTTGCGAAAGCTCTCCTCCGTGATACCGCCGCCGCGGCCCGTCACGGCCTCGACGTCCGCTCCCAGCAGCACGGCCAGCACCGCCGAAGAGGTCGTCGTGTTGCCGATGCCCATTTCGCCGACACCGATCACGTCCGCGTCGACCGTCCTTGCGATCTCTGCGCCGGTCAGGATGGCCTGTAAGGTTTGCTCCCGCGTCATCGCGGGGCCGGTGCAGATATTTTGCGTGCCGTAGGCGATCTTGCGGTTCAAAACAGTGCTCTCGTAAATATCGGCATTCACGCCGACATCGCACACGGTCAAGCCGCAGCCAAAGTGCTTTGCCAGCACCGCAGCTCCCGTCTTGCCCCGCATCAGGTTAATGGTCTGCTGCTTCGTCACGGACTGCGGCGCGCTGGAAACGCCCTCGGCCACCACGCCGTTGTCCGCAGCGAAGACGAGCAGCTGCTTTTTATTGAGCGCATTGTGCACCCGCCCTGTGATCCCCGCAAGCTGGATGGAGATCTCTTCGAGCCGCCCGAGGCTGCCGGGGGGCTTGGCGAGCCGCGCCTGATACTCTTCCGCCGCCGTCATCGCGCCGCGATCGAGCGGCAAAACTTCGCGCACGAGCGCGTCCAATTCCTTCTGCATGGCTCTCCCCTCCTTAAAATTCGACGCCGCGCCGCGCGGCGATCCCTCGGTCAAACGGGTGCTTGCGCTTTCGCATCTCCGTCACATAGTCGGCGGCGTCCAGCAAATGCTGCGACGGATCTCGCCCCGTCAGCACGACTTCAAGCGCTTTTGGTCTGCCGCGCAGAAAGTCGATCAGCGTTGCCTCTTCGATCAAGCCGTGGTTGCAGGCGGCGACCGCCTCGTCGAGCACGAACAGATCGACGCCGTCCGCGCTCTTTCGCATCACGTCTTCCAGCAGCGCGGAATAGGCCTTTTGCGCCGCCGCTTTCGTCTGCCCGTCCATCGCCTTGAAAAAGCCGAAGTTCTGCGTGCAGCACGCAACCTCAACATTTTGCAGCGCGCGCAGGACGTTCAGTTCCGACGAGCTGCCGTCCTTCAAAAACTGCGCAAACAGCACGCGCTTTCCAGCGCCCGCCGCGCGGACGCTCAGTCCGACCGCCGCGGTCGTCTTGCCCTTGCCGTCGCCGAAGTACAGATGAATCAGTCCCTGCATGCTCACACCTCCTGATTCAAAATGCGGTAGATGAGCGGCATATCGAGCCCCGCGCGCACCGCGTCTGCCAGCAGATCATACTGCCGCTCCTTGTAGGCTTTCGCGTCAAAGCTGCCGAGCGATTCAAAGGAAACGCCCTTTTTCGTGCACAGCGCTTTTAAGATCGTGCCGGCGACCTCTTGTTCATCGAAAATACCGTGGACATAGCTGCCGTAGACATTGCCCATGCTGAAGAGCGCGCCGCGCGCTTCTTCGCTGCAGCCCATGTGGATCTCGTAGCCCGCGTAGTGCTTGCCGTTCAGCTCAGAGAGCAGTCCCGCGACGCCGGAGAAGACGCCGTTTGTCTGCGTCTGCACCTTTTCGCCCTGAAATACTGTTTCGAGCGGCAGAAGGCCCATTCCGTCGATCTCCGTCACGCCCGCGGCCTCGACCTGTTCGGGGTCGGAAATGTGCCGTCCCAGCATCTGATAGCCGCCGCAGACGCCGAAAACCAGCGTGCCGCCGCTCGCAGCCTTTTGGATCGACGCCTCCAGCCCGCTCTGGCGGAGCCATTGGAGGTCGGCGATCGTACTCTTCGTACCGGGAATCACGATCATATCCGGCGCGCGCAGGTCCCGCGTCCGCTCCACATAGCGGAGCGAGACATTCTCGTAGCGCTCAAGCGGCGAAAAATCCGTAAAGTTCGAAATGCGCGGCAGGCGGATGACCGCAATGTCGATGAGCCGCGGCTCCTTATCCCGCCCGAAGCGTTCGCTCAAGCTATCCTCGTCGTCGATGTCGACATGGAGGTATGGCACAACGCCCGCCACGGGTACGCCGCAAAGCTCCTCAAGTGTTTTGAGTCCCGGTTCCAGAATGGCGCGGTCACCGCGGAATTTGTTGACAACAACGCCCTTGATGCGCCTTCTGTCCTCTTCACTTTGCAGCGCGACCGTGCCGTAGAGCTGGGCGAACACGCCGCCGCGGTCGATGTCGCCCACCAGCAGCACCGGCGCATCCACCATGCGGGCAAGACCCATGTTGACGATGTCGTTTTCCTGCAAATTGATTTCCGCGGGGCTGCCCGCACCCTCGATGACGATGATGTCGTACTCGCGTGCCAAGCTCTCATAGGCCTCCATCACCGCGGGGATAAAGTCGCGCTTTCTGCGATAGTATTCCATCGCGGGCATATTGCCCTGTACGCGTCCGTTCACGATGACCTGACTGCCGACGTCCGTCGTCGGCTTCAGTAAAATCGGATTCATGCGCACATCCGGCTTGATGCCCGCGGCCTCAGCCTGCACCACCTGCGCGCGCCCCATCTCGCCGCCATCTTTCGTGATGAACGAGTTGAGCGCCATATTCTGGCTCTTGAACGGGGCAACGCGATAGCCGTCCTGCTTCAAAACGCGGCAGAGCCCCGCGGCCAGCAGACTCTTGCCCGCGTTGGACATCGTCCCCTGGATCATGATAGTTTTTGCCATGCGCTCACTCCTTTCCCACGCTTCTGATTGCCGCGATAAGCTGTTCGTTTTCCTCGTACTGCCGGACCGCGACGCGATACCAGCCGGATGTCAGGCCCTCGAAATTTGCGCAGTCGCGGATCGCGACGCCGCGCGCTCGCAGCTGTTCCGTCAAGCCCACATCACCACGGAATAAGATGTAATTCACCTGCGATGGGCACACCCAAAAGCCGAATTTCCTCAGTTTTTCCTCGAGCCACGGGCGCTCCGCGCGGATGATCGCGCGGTTTCTCTCTAAAAACTCCGCATCGCCCAGCGCGGCGACGCCCGCCGCCTGTGCAAGCGTCGAGACATTCCACGGCGGCACCGCCGCCGACATCTTCCGCAGCAATGCCTCGTCCGCGCTCAGGCCATATCCCAGCCGCAGCCCCGCCATGCCAAAGCTCTTCGTAAAGGCCTTGAGGATAAAAAGCTGCGGGAAGTCAGATAGGGACGGCGTCAGATCAACGCCGCCGTCCGACAGGCTCAAAAAGCACTCGTCGACAAAAAGCGCGATATTTTTCTCGCGGCAGATGCGCAGAATTTCTTCCAGCAAATCGTCCGCAATGAGCCGTCCCGTCGGGTTGTTCGGGTTGCAGAAGAACAGCGCATCGATCTTTTCGCGCGCAAGGATCGGCAAAAAGTTCTCCCGCAAATCAAAGTTTTCCTCTTGCTTGAGCGCAAAGCGCACGACCTCGCAGCCTGTCCGCCGCAAGGCAAGCGAATACTCCGAAAACGTCGGTGCGAGCTCCATCGCGCGCTTGGGCCGCACGGCCCCGCAATAGGCATAGATCAGCTCGGACGCGCCATTGCCGCAGAGGACAAAGTCCTTCGGCACCCCCTCATATTCCGAGATCGTCTGTACGAGTGTCCGGCAGTAGGGGTCTGGGTAGCGGTAGAGCTCGGGCAGCGCGCGTTCGATCGCGTCGGTCACGCTTCTCGGCGTGCCGAGCGGGCTCACATTCGCCGAAAAGTCGAGCGCAATACCGCCGCCGTAGATATCTCCGCCGTGGCGGTTTTCCGTTTGATAAAGCATTCTCTTCCCTCACAGCGAAAAAATCAGCAGCCGGACCGCGCAGCCAAGCAGCAGCGCCAGAAGCGTCGTGCCGTACATCAGCCGACAGGCGCGCGGGATATCCTCATGCTCGATCTGCCGCAGTGCGTCGCCGATGTACTCCTTTTTGTGCAGCACACCGTGGTACCACGCATCGCCCGCAAGGCGCACATCCAAAAGTCCCGCGCAGACCGACTCCGTCTGCGCGGAGTTCGGGCTCGCGTGCTTGTAGCGGTCGCGGCGGAATATCTTCCAGCCGTTTTTCACGTCCATGCGCAGAAGTCCGCCCGCCGCGAGCATCAGCAATGCAGAGATGCGCGCAGGCAGATAGTTCGCAATATCATCCGCCTTCGCAGGCACAAGGCCGATGTCCTTATACGGCGGCTCGACGTAGCCAAGCATCGAGTCCATCGTATTCACAGCCTTGTAGAAAAAGCCCAGCGGCGCGCCGCCGATGGCAAGGTACAGCAGCGGTGCGACCACGCCGTCTGACGTGTTCTCCGCCACGGTCTCGACCGCGGCGCGCGTCACGCCCGCATCGTCGAGCGCCGCCGTGTCGCGTCCCACGATCATCGAAACGGCGCGGCGCGCGGATTCGATGCTGCCGTGCTCGAGTTCGTGATACACCTTCATGCTCTCATCCCGCAACGACTTTGCCGCCAAGATCTGCCAGCACATGACGCTCTCGACCGCGAGGCGCAGCCATGGGCTCACTCTGCCGCAGAGGCCAAGAAGTAGCGCTGGCACCGCCGCCGCAAGAAATGCGACGATCCCCCACAGCACCGCGCCCGCCGCGCGCTCGCCGCGCGGCGTTTTGGGGAAAATCCTCCGCAGGACGCACTCCAGCGCGCTGATCGTCTTCCCGATCAGCACGACCGGATGCGGCAGGCTGTGCGGATCGCCCAGAACGCAGTCGATGCCAAAGCCGATGAGAAGCGGCAAAACGAGGCAAATCATGGTTTCTCCTCCGACTGCATCGTGAAGATATACACGGGGTTCTGCCCCGTCATCAGGTGATACGGCCCCGCCTTTTTGCCGCGGGCGATCTGGACGGAGACGGCCTCCGCCTCAGTAAAGGCAAAATCCTTCATGCACGCCGTCAGCTCGGCGATGCTCTCAAGCGAGACGGCCGTCGCCACGATGCGGACGTGCGGATTTTTGGCAAGCAGCATCGACAGAATATCACGCAGGTTGCCCGCGCTGCCGCCAATAAAGACGTGCGTCGGTGCAGGCAGATCGCGGCACGCCTCCGGCGCAGTGCCGGAAACGACCGTCAGGTTCTCCACATGGAACGCCGCTTGATTCTTTTTCAACAGCTCGACCGCGTCGTCTCTGCGCTCAACGGCGTAGACATGACCGCGCTTCGCCTGAAGCGCCATCTCGATGGCGACCGAACCCGTTCCCGCGCCGATATCATAGCAGACGGCGCGCTCGGTCAGGCGGAGCTTCGAGAGCGCGACGGCGCGCACCTCGCTCTTGGTCATCGGCACAACGCCACCCTCGCCCGCGCCTCGCAAAAACGCCTCGTCCGGCAGTCCGTGCGTCACGATGGCATCGGGATGGTCGTTTTCGATCAGCACGGCGCTCAAGGGCGCAAAGGCCTTGTCTTTCAGCTCCTCCGCCGTACCGGTGGTGACGGTCTCGTCCTCGTAGCTTAAACGTTCGCCGACGCTCACCGTCACGGTGCCGAGGCCGTTTTCCGCCAGCGTTCGGCACAGGCCGTTCACGTCATTCTCTCCGCCGACGAGCGCGAAAACGCGCGCGTGCGCGCGCACGTCTGCCGTGATGTCGTGCGCGCGGCCATGCAGGCTGACGACATGAACGTCCTCATAGGACGTTTGCAGCCTTGCGCAGAGGTAGGAAAGCGAGCTCAGGCCCGGCAGCACGCTGACCTCGCAGTCAGAAAGCAGCGGCAGCAGCTTCCTCGTGCCGCTGAAAAAGCCCGTGTCGCCCGACATCACGACCGCGCTTTGCCGGTATTCACAGTGCGCGTGAATGAAATCCGCGATCTCCTGTGGTGCGATGGCGGCATAAGTCTTCTGCCCGCCGCGCGCGGCGGCATCCAGCATGCGTCTCGCGCCGATGAGGCAGTCCGCCTCTTCGATCGCGCGGCGCGCCTCCTGCGTCATCGCATCCCTGCTGCCCGGCCCGATACCGACGATCTTCACACTCTGCGCGAATCGGAAACCAAAGCGGCACTCCAAGCTGTCCAACACCTGCGAAAAGGACTTCCCCTCCCGCTGCTTTGGCCGTCCGATCACGAGCACATTTGCCCCGGCCTTTCGCGCCGCGGCGACCTTGGCGGCAAAGCCGCCCGCCTCGCCGCCGTCCTTCGTCACGAGCCACTTAGCCGACACGGCGCGCAGCATGGCCGTGTCCATCTCCTCGGAAAACGGCCCCTGCATCGCTAAAATGTGCGACGGCTGCACGCCCGCCTCGCGACAGAGCGCGAGCGACGCGTCCAGCGGCAGCACGCGCGCATAGGCTCTATCTGTAAAGTCTTTTACCTTGCTGTACATTTTCAGATCCTTGCTGCCGGTCGTCAGCAGGATATTTCCGTCCGTCTTCGACAGGAACAGCGCTGCTGCTTCCGCATTCAACACGCAAGTAAAGTCAGATACCTTGTCAGACTCCTCGCGCAGAAGGCGCAGATATTCTGTCCCTGTCTCCGCGCAGGCGCGCGCAGCGCTCTCGGTGATCGATGCCGCGTAGGGGTGCGTCGCGTCGATCACCAAATCAAATTTCGTGTCGGAGAGCATTTGAATGATCCCGTCCACCGGGATACGCCCCGAGCGCACCGTCACGTTGCCCCCTTCGGGCAGGAGCGTTTCACCGTATTCCGTTGCTACGCAGGCCGTGACGGAGACCGGCTGGGTGCTCAAAAGCTCCACGAGTCGGCGCGCCTCCGTCGTGCCTGCGAAAATGCAGATCTTACACATTTTTGTACCCTCGCGGCGTGATGAGCCGCCCCGCAATTTCCTTCGTTGATACGTTGCCGACGATCACCGTGCAGAACATATCGACCTCTGCCTCTCTGAGCTCCCCGAGCGTCAGGGTGCGCCAGCTTTCCCCCGCGCGGCCGATGTTGCGCGCGATGCCGCAGAGGCGGCTATCCGGCAGGTCGCGCAGCAGGATATCACACGCACGCTTCAAATGTGCGGGCCGCGAACGGCTCGCGGGATTGTAAAGGGCGATGGTCAGGTCGGCCTTTGCCGCGTGCGTCAGGCGCTTTTCGATGGTCTCCCACGGCGTCAGGCGGTCGCTCAGGCTGATGACGGCAAAGTCGTGCGTCAGCGGCGCGCCCAAAAGCGCTGCGGCGCTGCATGCCGCCGTCAGGCCGGGGACGACCTCGATCTCAGGCTCTTCGCTCTCGCCGCGCAGTTCGTACATGAGCGCCGCCATGCCGTAAATGCCGCTGTCACCCGAGCAGACCATGGCCGCGGTCTTGCCCGCGCGCGCCAGATCAAGCGCAAGCGCGCAGCGCTTTGCCTCCTGCGTCATGGGCGTTTCATAAAACGCCT
>ENA-UOJR01000282-UOJR01000282.1-human-gut-metagenome-genome-assembly--contig:-C115P-NODE-282-length-75794-cov-12.005004_pt1 | contig 75794 bp, 60 predicted proteins | sample MGYA00242354_ERZ723901 | MGnify/ENA metagenome assembly ERZ723901
GATCTGCAGTAAGGACAATTTTTTCGTAGTTGTCTCTGATATTTGATAACGGTTTAAGTTCACGTTCAAAGGTTTCTTTTGCGGTCATGTCTGCAGTGACTTGGATATAGCTATAGGTGCCTTTTCTTTCGGCAACAAAATCAACTTCTGTGTTTCCGACCTTTCCGATCATCACCCGATACCCTCGACGAAGGAGTTCAAAATAAACAATGTTTTCAAGAGAAAATCCAAGGTCGTAATTCTGGCGTGGCAGGATATAATTACGCAGACCGAGGTCTACGATATATAATTTTCTGTTTGATTTTAAGAGCTGTTTACCGACAATATCAAACCGTTCCGCAGGATAGAAAATAAAGGATTCTATCAGAGCATCTACATAATCGCTCACCGTATTGGGAGATAGCTTTCTGCCGTTTGAAGTTAAATAGTTTGTGATGCTCCTGATAGAAACAGGATTGCCGGCTACACTTGCCAGATACTTTGCGATGGTTTTCAGCAAAGTAATGTCTGTAATTTTTCTTTTAGACGGTTCACTTTCTTTTCTGGCTTGTCTATCCTCTATATCCTTTACAATAACGGTATTATAAATGCCCTCTAAATAGGTTTCGACCTTTTCTGAGGTACGATTCATTACAGCAATATAAGGCAGTCCGCCGTCACGCAAATACTCTGTAAGGCCTTGTTCGGCATCAAGAGCAGTAATGTCGAGGAACTCCTTAAATGAAAGTGGCAGCATTTTGATTTCAACATATCGCCCGGTCAGCAGAGTAGCCAAATCGCCGGACAGCATATACGCATTGGAACCGGTGATGTATATATCAATATCCGGCTTAACATACAGACTGTCAACCACCTTTTCAAATGCGGCTACCTTCTGAATTTCATCCAGAAAGATATAAGTTTTTTTCCCAACGCACAAGTGATTTTTGAGATATTCATATAATTTCCGATAGTCCAGAAGTTCCTCGTATTCCAGTTCCTCAAAATTGACAGAAACAATCTGATCTGCAGAAACCCCATTTGCTTTCAGCCATGTCTGGTATTGCATGAGCAGGGTGGATTTACCGCAGCGCCGGATGCCAGTTATTACTTTGATTACCTGTTCGTCTTTCCATTGAAACAGTCGTTCCAAATATTCTTTTCTCTCAACCAATATGATCACCTCCAATAAATAGTATTCCAATTATAGCACAAATCATGCTAAAAATCAATTTATATTCCGAAATGGGAATATAATAATAAAATTTCTAATTTGTATTTCCATTTCGGCACATTCAAGAGGGCGAAATCAGTCCTCTGTCGGAAAATGGATAATATTGGGGTTTTCATTAAATCTTCATCAAACAGTGCTTCTTTGTTTGTCTTTTGATTATATACCTCAGCCAGGGAGAGATTAGTTTCCCATCTGAGCAGATACCCTGCAGTTGTGTGCAGCACAGTAGCGATGTGTCGTGCCAGTTCGTAGGGATGCTCTTTTTATCGTGTATAAATACATCTGGTTGACGCTATACTCCTAAAGAAGTATGATTGTAGATAGAAAGGGGATGAAAATAATGAGAAAGCTATACCATGGTTCCGAAAAGATAATTGAAAAGTCTATTTATGGACAAGGGGAAAAATATAATGATTATGGTCTGGGGTTCTATTGCATAGATAGTATTGACATGGCAAAAGAGTGGGGCGTAAAGAAGGATACAGACGGATATGCAAACTGCTATGAATTGGATTGTAACGGTCTTGATATCTTAAATTTAAATGATGATCAGTATTGCATTTTGCATTGGCTGGCAATCCTTTTGCAAAATCGAGAGTTTGATATTCCTTCCGTGCTGGCACTTGAGGCGAAGGGGTATATTTTAGATAAATTTTCGATAGATTATGAGCGGTATGATGCGATTATCGGTTATCGTGCAGATAATAGCTATTTCTCATTTGCACAGGATTTTATCAAGGGTACAATTTCTTTCCGCCAGTTGAATCATGCAATGTATCTTAGCAAACTTGGACAACAGTTTGTTTTAAAAAGTGAAAAGGCATTCTCGCAGATACAATTTTGCGGATATGAAATTGCAGCTGCTGATGAATGGTATCAGAAGAAAATGCTCCGGGACAAAAATGCTCGCAGAGAATATTTCGATGTAGAAAGAAATAGGAGACAGAAAGGTGATATTTATATTACGCAGATCATAGATGAGGAGATGACAAGTGATGATCCACGCTTACGATAAGGTCTATTTGGAAAAAGCAAGAACGGCACTCGGTCGTATGTTGGATTTTGCTGTATATGATTTAAAATATGAAATCGGGGATTTTTGGGGTTTGTTCCTTGTTTCTGGCATTGCAAAACGATTTGGAGAAGGTGATTTTCAACTTCTGGTGGGAATGTCGGGTGTTGAACTGGCATATAAGGTTCTGGAATGTTCAGGAATCGAAAGAAAACGTATGAAACCGATGTATGCAAGCAACCGGAGTGAAGAATACTGGGCAGGATGGGCATTGGCTTATTATCAATGGGAAGCAGGTATGTCCTTTGAGGAGATTAACCTGTATGTGCCAATCAAAGAGGTAATGAGTATGTATTATCCTTTCCATGAAATGGACATCCGGCAGTTTGTTGATGCAATGAATGTTCTGTATAAAGAGCGGAAAAAAGAAACAAATCTGAAAATACACCGCCTAAAGGCAGGCTTAAGCCAAAAGGAATTAGCGGAATTAGCGGGCATTCCAATTCGGACAATTCAGCAGTATGAACAGCGGCAGAAGAACATCAATAAAGCTCAGGTACAATACTTAATTGCTTTGTCTAAGGTATTATGCTGCGAGATCAGTGATTTGGTTGAATATTTGGATTGAAGCAGACTGAGAACAAAAAATAGATAATATAAGAGAAACCTGTACTTCGGGACACGGTGTCCCAAAGCGAGAAAGGTGAAATACGATAGGAACTACGAAAAGAGCGGATGCTACAGCTGCTCTTTTTTGTATCAAGAGATTAAAATGAAAAAGAACGATAGGAAAAATGAAATAAATTTTCCGACTTTTGCAAATTAGGGTGTTCGATTTGATGAAATCGTATTTCCGCTATGGTAAAATACGGTTAAATGAAATCAACCATTTCTCTGGAAAAAAATCAAGGAGGAGATACTATGAAGAAGAAAAGAATGGTAACTGCACTGCTGACAACGGCAATGGTATTCGGTGCTGTTCCGACAGCTTTTGCAGCTGATAACATCACTGTAACGGTAGATGGCCAAAAAGTAAGTTTTGGTGATCAGCAGCCTGTGAATATCAATGGGCGTGTCATGGTTCCGGTAAGAGCAGTGGCAGAAAAAATGGGCTGGGATGTAAGTTTTGAGAAATACTCAACAAATGACAGTCCGGTGGTAAACGGACGTTTTCAAGAGTATAATCATGTTTCTCTGAATAAAACGGTAAAAGAGGATAAGGATTTAGACAGAAAATACTTATATTTTACAACGATTACTATTGAGAAAAAGACTATTATTTCTGGTAGCTCCGGTTATCTTGAAGAAGAAAAGGCATTGATTGCTGATCCTGTAGTTAAGAATGGTAGAACATTGCTCGGCATCAGGGATCTTGCAAATGGATTGAATGCAGACGTTCAGTGGGATGGAGCAAGAAAAGAGGTCAAACTTACAACCAAGCCTGTAGAGCAATATCCTAACTATGATAAACTGCTGAAGTATATCGAAGAATACAGAAAAGCTGTAGGTGAGCAGACAGATAAACAAAAGGAGCAGCAAGAACAGCAAAAGCAGGAGAAAGTAGACGTTACAAATGAAAGTAGCTATGCTGAGCAGATGTTGCGTTTGGTAAATGAGGAACGTGAAAAAGTTGGGGTTTCTCCTCTTGAGTTAGATTCTACATTAACAGCGGCTGCACAAATTAGAGCAAAAGAAATTATAGAAGTATTCGATCATACCAGACCTAATGGTAAAGCTTGTAAAACTGTATTGGAAGAATTAGGGTATGAAGGAGACTATGCTGGCGAGAACATCAGTAAAGGTACTTTCGAGGAACCGGAAAGTGCAATGGAATTATGGATGGATTCTAAAGGTCATCGAGAGAATATCTTAAATCCTGATTATAAGTACCTCGGTGTTGGCTCTGATTTTGAAAGTGAAAGTAACGGTCTATTTGATGATATAGTGAGTTATTGGGTTCAAATCTTTGCAAGATAAAAAACTTAAACATTATAGCGAAAGAGATACGAAAAAAATCGTATCTCTTTTCTATTTGCAAGAAAAGAAAGGGTGAAGAAGTATGCAAAAAAAGAAAAGATTTCTTGCACTTTTGCTTGCTCTGGTAGTTGCACTGCCTTTTATTCAGTCACCACTTATTGCACAAGCGGCAGGTGAAGGTAGTGTAACGAGAAAAATCACAGTAGTAAAGGGAAAAGACATCAACGATATCCAGTATGATGGGAAGAATGTTCTTCATTCGTCTGCATGGTGGTATGACGAGGATGGGACAAAAAATCCAGCTTTTTGCGTTGATCCAAAGCTCGCCGGCCCCGGAGAGATTGCTGCAATGACGTTAATGGAACAGTAAATTAGTATACAAATAAAATGTATATTTACGATATGAAAAAGTTGGAAAAATGTGTTTTTTATACTTATAAATAGCGAAAAAATGTGATAAATACAATTAAAATCATTGAAAAAATGTGTTATGCTAGAATTACAAAAAGGAGGGGATACTTTGAAAAGAACAGCTATGGGGAAATTAGTGGCATGAAAATCGAGCGATGAGCGTAAGCCAATGGTTTTAAAGGGAGCCTTCTGGGAACACTTCTTGCAAAGCCGAAATCATATCCGGTTGGAATGGTAAATTTATTAGATATTTTTCCTTTGACATTTGAGGAGTTCTTGGAAGCAACAGATGCACCCTTATTTGCTTATTATGAGGGTATCCATAAGGAACAGCAGATAGAGGAAATCTTTCATAATAGACTGTTGGAAGCTTATAACAATTATCTTATCATAGGGGGAATGCCTGAATGTGTTTCTTCTTGGTTGAAGCAGATGGCAGGCATTGATAACAGTGCAATCCTGTTAAAGTCAACCTATCAGTTCAAAGGCCCACTGACGGAAAAATATGTTCTGCAGCAGCTTAGGGGGCAGTTTGATGTAATGCCGAGATATTTCTCAAGCAGAAATGGGGAAATTGATTTTGTGCTGCAGTGCGGCATGGAAATTATTCCTGTTGAAACAAAAGGCGGTGAGGATAAAAAGGTTCCTTTTGTTTTTGTCAGGATAGGTTGAAGCATGCTGATTACGGCATAAATCATACTGAAAATCAATTTATGTGCCGAAATGGGAACACAATAGCAAAATTTGCTGTCTAAAGGCAGGCTTATGGCAAAAGGAACAGACAAAATTGGCAGAAAACCCCTTCTATTGTAGCAATAAAACTACAACAGGAGGGGTTTTTCACGTTGTAAATCTTTTACGCCTGTTATTATGGACAGGCTGATAGTCCCCGTGAGGGTGCGAATTGCATCAGCAAAAGGATACAATTCGTGTAACAAAAATTAAATAATATTATACAATTCGCAAATTCATTATACAGATAAAGCATTTATTTTTCAATAGATTCTCTAAATTTAATTGCTATTTTGTGTTAGGCTTTGACTTTGCATCTGGCTAACCCCCTCTTTTCAGCATAAATTTGGCTCCGAAATCGCAAGATTTTTTGAGGTTAGCCCCAAAAATTAAAAAATTCCGATTATCTGTGAAAAACCATATTTTTCCGGAGAGACATAAGTAAAGGAAAAATGAAATTAAAAAAATCAGAAAAAATCCAAATTATCCCTGAAAAAAGCAAAAAAAGAAAAGAGAGTAATAATAAGGAACACAAAATTGTTTTATACGAAAGGGGACAGAGTCATAAGTAAAAGATGCCGAATTCGGTATGTTGGGATAGAGTAAGAAAAAATACAGGAAAGGAAAAAGCTATTTTAAGGAGGAACGGATATGGAACCTTTCGGAACAATCATTGCGGCAACAGAACTGGGCAGTATGCTCGGCGGTGCGATTGCAGACCTCGTTGAGAAATCCGTAAAAAAAGGCGCGGCAATTGGCGCAGTTGTCGGAGCTACAGCAGGCATGGCGTATGTATTTGCGGATGCAGGTACAGAAAGACTTGCTCTGGTAAATGCCGATTATTAAACAGAACCGACACATCAATAAACCAAACAAAAACAAGATAGGCAAGGGAGGAGATTTTATGTCTACATACAAAGCAGGAAGACCAAGCAAATACAATCCAACAACGAAAAAGGGTGTTGAACCGCCCAAATGCGCAGGGGAATATCGCATCCGAAATGCAGAAGGAGCGCTTACATATATCGGCGAAACAAACAATCTGAAAAGACGGATGCAGCAGCACTGCTACAACGGAAAGATGTCTAACGGGCAAAACGAGGGAGGTGCCTTTGAATGGAAAAAGGCGGATGGCAGATCGACCTCGGTAACCAGACGCGAGCACGAACGCCAGAAAATCAAAGAGCATTCCCCTGCAATGAACCGCTCAAGAGGCGGTGAAGGCAGGGTGGCAGGAAAATAAATCCTTCTGCTGAGATACGAATGAAAAAGCTTTCCGGCACATTGAAAAATATCCTGTCAATGGTATACTAATATATAATTGGCAGGATAAGCTTTCAATGATGAAAAAACTATTTGCGCCATTCCGAAACACGTGAGAATGGGGAAGAACTGAGCAAATATGAAATATTTAACGGAAAGTCAGAGGGGAGAGGTATCTATGCAGCCAGATGTGCTGAAGAATCGGATTGCGGCAGGCAGGGGGGATGTTTGCGCCGATCTTGTTTTGAAAAATGCCAGAGTCATCAATGTGTTTACCAATGAAATCGAAACCGCTGACATTGCCATCAGCGGAAACTATATTATAGGTGTGGGTGAATATCGGGGCAGAAAAGAAGTTGATCTGCGTGGCAGTTACGTCTGCCCGGGTCTGATTGATGGGCATATCCATATTGAAAGCTCCATGCTCTGTGGGCCGGCATTTGAACAGGCAGTTCTGCCGCATGGCACTACTGCAATAATTACAGACCCACATGAAATATCGAATGTTGCGGGGCTTGATGGCTTGGAGTTTATGTTGGAAACAACAAAAGACCTGACGCTTTCGGTTTATTTTATGTTGCCTTCCTGTGTGCCGGCGACAGACTTGGATGAATCGGGCGCTGTGCTGGACGCAGAACAGCTGCGGCCTTACTACCGTCATCCTCGTGTGCTTGGGCTTGCCGAGCTGATGAACGCGTATGGGACTGTGCGCTGTGACCCGAAGGTCTTGCAGAAAATCTGTGACTGCACCAAAGCAGGAAAGATTGTGGATGGGCATGCACCGCTTTTGTATGATAAAGACCTGAATGCTTACATTGTGGCAGGCGTGCAGTCTGACCATGAGTGTTCCAATATAGAAGAAGCGATGGACAAGCTTCGACGCGGACAATACATCATGATTCGCGAGGGTACTGCCGCAAAAAATATGGATGCGTTGATGCCGTTGTTTCAGGAGCCCTATTGCAGCCGTTGTATGCTGGTGACGGATGATAAGCACCCCAACGATCTGCTCCACAGCGGACATATTGATTATAACATCCGTAAAGCCATCCAAGCCGGCGCAGCTCCGGCAATAGCGGTGAAAATGGCAACACTGATTCCTGCACAGTATTTTGGGCTAAAACAGCATGGTGCTGTGGCACCGGGGTATCTGGCAGATCTGATTGTGGTTTCGGATTTAGAGCATTTTACGGTAGAACAGGTTTATAAAAACGGTACACTTGTGGCAGAACATGGAAAGGCACTTAAGCCTGCGTCACTTATGATTGACAACACGCGCTTTGCACGCGTTATGGAATCGTTTGATATGGATGAAATCACACTTCGGGATTTGGAACTGCGTGAGAGTGGTGACTATGAACGCGTAATCTGCTTGCGTCAGGATGAGCTGCTTACAGAGGAAAAGATTATACCATTCCAACAGCGTCCGAACACAGCACCCGGCGTGGATACAGAACAGCAGATTGTAAAACTGGCTGTTTTTGAGCGGCATCATCATTCCGGACATATAGGCATCGGCTTTCTTGGAAATTTCAGCCTGAAATGTGGGGCAGTTGCATCAAGCATTGCGCATGATTCCCATAACCTGATTGTGGCAGGTGACAATGATGCGGATATGGTACTGGCGGGAAACACTGTGCGTAAAAATAAAGGCGGTCTTGCATTTGTGGCAAACGGACAGGTCATGGCAGAAGTTGCACTTCCGGTTGCAGGTCTGATGAGTACCGAAAGCGCAGAGAGCGTAGCGGAGAAAATGCAGGCGTTGGAGGATGCCCTCAAAGCACATGGCGTGGCGGAGGACAGTGGTATCTTTATGACACTTGCCTTTGTCAGCCTTCCGGTTATTCCGAAACTCAGACTGAATACCTACGGCATAGTGGATGTAGAACAGCAGAAAATCGTTCCGGCTGTTTTTAAATAATTTATTTCAGTAATTTGATGAGGTGTAGAAAAAATGAATAGTAATGATTTAATTGTAAATGTTGGTAAGAATTCAAATGATACCGCAGCTCTTGTGTGGTCTGTTGCAGATGATCTTGTAGGGGCATATAAACCGCATGAATATGGTCTTGTTATTCTACCGATGACAGTAATCAAGCGTTTCCATGATTGTTTACTGCCAACACATCAGGCAGTTCTTGATACATACAAGAAAGTAGAAAAGCTGGCTGTAAAAGATGGTTTCCTGCGTAAAGCGTCAGGTTATCAGTTTTACAATACGAGTCCGTTTACGTTCAGGACATTGATTGCTGACCCTGAAAATATCGTAGATAATTTCAAGGCGTATCTGAATGGATTTTCGGATAACATTCAGGATATTCTTGCCCGTATGGATTTTGATTCTCAGATTAAGCATATGGAAGAAGCAGGTCTTCTGTATCAGGTAATCTCTGATTTCTGTACAGATAAGGGCGATTTTTCGCCTGAGAAAATCAGTGCGGTTGATATGGGATATATATTTGAAAATCTTGTTCGTAGATTCTCTGAATCATATAACGAAGAAGCCGGAGCACATTTCACAAGCCGCGACATCATTTATCTGATGAGTGATCTTCTTGTAGCTGGTGATGAATCCGCATTTACAGGGGATGGTATCTCAAAGACCGTCTATGATATGACAATGGGAACATCTCAGATGCTTACCTGTATGGAAGAAAGATTGAAACAGATGGATGCGGATGCAGACGTTACTTTATTCGGTCAGGAGTTCAATCCCTTTACATTCGGTATTGCAAAAGCTGATATGCTTATCCGTGGCGGTGACCCTAACAATATGCAGTTTGGTGATACTTTGTCTGATGACAAGTTCAGCGGATATAAGTTTGATTATATTATCAGCAATCCACCGTTTGGTATTCCATGGAAGCGTGAGGAAAAAGAGGTCACAGCGGAATTTAAGAAAGGTACTGCCGGAAGATTTGCACCGGGACTGCCGGCAAAAGGCGATGGACAGCTTTTATTCATGCTGAATGGTCTTGCGAAGTTAAAAGATGATGGTCAGATGGCAATTATTCAGAACGGTTCATCTTTATTCAATGGAGATGCAGGGAGCGGTCCTTCTGAGATTCGTAGATATTTGATTGAGAATGATTGGCTGGATGCGATTGTGCAGTTGCCAAACAATGCCTTTTATAATACAGGAATTGCAACCTATATCTGGATTGTGATGAAGAATAAGCCTGCCACACATCAGGGCAAAGTACAGCTGATTGATGCATCCGCTTGTTGTGCAGCAAGACGTAAGAATATCGGTTCAAAGAACGTAGATATTACAAAGGCTTGCCGTGATTTGATTATTGAAGCGTATGGTGCGTATGTAGATGGTACATACAATGGTGTAGATGAAAATGACAATACAATCGTTGTAAAGAGTAAGGTCATGGATGCCATTGACCTTGGTTATAACAAGATTGTAGTGGAAACACCGCAGTTGGATGAAGATGGTAATGTTGTCATGAAGAAAAAGAAACCGGTAGCTGATACATCAAAGCGTGATGCAGAGAATGTGCCATTGACAGAAGATATTGATGCTTACTTTGAGCGTGAGGTCATTCCGTATAATCCGCAGGCTTGGATTGATAAAGCCAAAACAAAAGTAGGATATGAGATTCCGTTCACCAGAACATTCTATGAATATAAGCAGATTGAGCCGTCAGATGTGATTGCAGCACGTATTGAAGAACATGAAAAGAGCTTGATGGCGAAATTGCATGATTTGTTCGGGGGTGAATGATTATGAAAACTGTAATTAGACCTGAAACAGAAATGAAGGATAGTGGTATTGAATGGATTGGTAATATTCCAAATGACTGGAAAGTATCGAGAGTTGGAAATTTTTTCTCATTCAGTAGTGGTGATTCGCTTACAAATGAAGATATTAGAGATGATGGGATGTATCTTGTGTATGGTGCAAATGGTATAAGAGGATATTATTTCAAGTATAATTTAGATAAAAAACGAATTTTGCTTGGACGAGTTGGCGCTTTAGCGGGAAATGTGCATATTGTTGATGAAAAAGTATGGGTAACTGAACATGCCTTAATTGCTAGTGATAAATTGAATTTAGTTGAGGAATATTATGGTTATGTATTTGAAAGTATGAATTTGATTCAATACTCGAAATCATCTGCTCAGCCAGTAATATCAGGTGATACATTACAGAAATTAAGATTTCCAGTACCTGAATTATCCGAACAGCAAGCTATTGCCGATTATTTGGACGAAACTTGTTCCAAAATTGATGAAATCATTGCAGAAGCAAAGGCAAGTATTGAAGAATATAAAGAACTGAAACAATCTATATTATTTGAGACAATGACGCGGGGAATTCAGTCTGATAGGAAGTATAAGACATGTGATTACGAATGGTTGGGTAAAGTTCCTGAAGATTGGTCACTTATGAAAATCACACATATTTTAGATGATAATGATAGTTATCCTATTGGGGATGGGGACCATGGTTTAATCAAAACAGATTCATATAAATCAGAAGGTATACCATACATAAGAGTTCAAAATATTGGATGGGGAACACCTTTATTAATGGATAATGTAGTATACATTTCTAAAGAGGATAATGAAAGAATTAAAGGAAGTCAATTAAAACCTGGTGATGTTTTATTTGTGAAAACTGGAGCGACAATTGGTAAAACTGCGATAGTGCCGAACAATATTCCTATATCAAATACAACATCACATGTTGGTAAAATAACCGTATCAAAAGAACATAATTCAAAATACATATTTTATTTATTGAGCTCGTTTATTGGTTATAAACAATTTTGGGATATTGCATGTATGAAGGCAACAAGACCAGAATTATCTATTAGTGAAATAAAACAAATGAAAGTATTAATACCTTCAACTAGAGATGAAGAGGATGAGATTGTAGAGTATTTAGATAATAAACTTCCAGAATATGAAACATTAATTTGCATTAAAGAATCTCTTATCAATGACCTTGAAGCATACAAGAAATCATTGATTTATGAAGTGGTAACAGGAAAAAGAAGGGTGGTATAAGCTATGGCTGAAAATGAAAAACAGTTTGAATCCAATATCGAAGCCTTTCTTATCTCACCTGATGGTGAATATGAAAAGGCAACAGATGCCGGATATGCCTCATCTTCCGGTATTGCGTTGGATATTCATACATTGGTTGGGTTTGTGAAAGCAACCCAGCCTACCCAGTGGCAGCGTTTTGAAAAGCAGTGCAATTCTGATCCATACGAGAAGTTTTATAAATGTTTTGAAGATGCCGTACAGATGGATGGCTTGCTGTCTGTCATGCGACATGGATTTAAACATCGTGGAATGGATTTTAAGGTTTGCTATTTCAAGCCGGAATCCACTCTGAATGATGTTGCTGTAAAAAGATATAAGCAGAATGTGTGTCAGTGTATCAGACAGTGGCACTATTCAGAGCAGAACAACAATTCAGTTGATATGATGCTTGCAATCAATGGTATTCCGGTGGTTGCGATTGAATTAAAGAATCAGCTGACAGGACAGACCGTAGATAATGCAAAATTGCAGTGGCAGTATGACCGTGACCAGAGGGAACCTGCATTTTGGCTGAATCATCGTATTCTCGCATATTTCGCAGTAGACCTTTACGAAGCATGGATGGCTACGGAACTGAAAGGCACAGATACATATTTCTTGCCATTCAATCAGGGTTCCAACGGTGCCGGAAATGACGGTGGTGCAGGGAATCCGCAGGCAGAAGATGATAATTATGTAACATCTTATATCTGGAAAAATGTATTGCAGAAGGACAGCTTGCTGGATATTATCCAGAAGTTCATCAGCTTTGAGGTGAAGACCGAAAAGAAAGATGGAAAGAATGTTACAAAGAAGCGTCTGATTTTCCCTAGATTTCATCAGCTGGATGTAGTGCGTAAGCTGATTGCAGATGTGCGTGAGAATGGTTCAGGAAACAATTATCTGATTCAGCACTCTGCCGGTTCAGGAAAGTCCAATTCTATTGCATGGACAGCATATCGTCTGGCATCCTTGCATAATGATGACAATGAACCTGTATTTACATCAGTTGTTATTGTAACTGACAGACGTAATCTGGATGCACAGTTACAGGAAACAATCACAGGATTTGACCACACACTAGGTAGTGTATGTGCGATTGATGAAAAGAAATCCTCTAAGGATTTAAGGGATGCTCTGAACGCAGGAAAGAGAATCATTGTAACAACATTGCAGAAATTTCCGGTCATTTATGAAGAAGTAGATGATACAACAGATAAGCGATTTGCAATTATTGTGGATGAAGCACATTCTTCGCAGACCGGTTCCTCTGCAATGAAATTAAAATCTGCACTTGCGGATGTGTCAGATGCTCTGAAAGAGTATGCAGAGCTGGAAGGAAAAGCCGAAGATGAATTGTTGGATGACAATGACCGTCTGGTGCATGAAATGATTTCGCATGGAAAGCATAAGAATCTTTCATTCTTTGCGTTTACAGCAACACCAAAGGGTGCAACATTGGAGATGTTCGGTACAGAATGGAATGATGGTTCCTATCATCCATTCCATGTATATTCGATGCGTCAGGCAATCGAAGAGGGATTCATTCTGGATGTTCTTCAGAACTATACAACGTATAGAACCTGCTATCAGATTGTGAAGAACACAAAGGATAATCCTGATGTTCCGCAGTCAAAGGCGCTCAAGACAATCAAGAAATACGAAGAGCTGCATCCTTATAACATTCAGCAGAAATCAGCGATTATCGTTGAAACATTCCGTAATGTAACGAAGCAGAAAATCAAGGGAAAAGGAAAGATGATGGTTGTAACATCATCGAGACTTGCTGCTGTTCGTTACTATCATGAGATTAAGAATTATTTGGAATCAAATGGTTATCATGATGTGGAAATCCTGGCTGCGTTCTCCGGTTCTATCAAGGACCCGGATGATGTGACAGAAACAGAGTGGACAGAAAGTAAGCTGAATGGCGTGAATGAATTACAGACAAAACAGGTATTCCATGATGAAGGAAATATTCTGATTGTAGCTGAGAAATATCAGACCGGATTTGATGAACCATTGCTTCATACAATGATTGTTGATAAGAAATTACGAGGTGTAAAAGCTGTTCAGACACTGAGCAGATTGAACCGTACACATCCGGATAAACAGGATACGTTCATCATTGATTTTGTGAATACAAAAGAAGATATTTTGAAAGCGTTTCAGCCGTTCTATCAGGAAACATCATTGGCTCAGGAAATCAATACTGATTTGATTTACAAGACACAAAGGATGTTGCGTGCTTTTAAAATTTATGATGAGGCTGACATCGAAAAAATAAATAAAATCTATTTTGATGGAGATAAACGCAAGACGAATAAGATTCAGGCAGCAATAACAAATGCATTGTTACCGATCCAGCAGAAGTATAACGCATTGAATCAGGAACAGAGATACCAGTTCCGTAAACTTTGCAGAACATTTGTAAAATGGTATGGATATATTACGCAGATTGCGCGTATGTTTGATAAGCAGATGCATAATGAATACATCTTCTGCTCCTACTTGGCGAAAGTAATTCCTGCTGACCCGAGCGTTCCGTTTGCTTTAGGTGACCGAGTGAAACTTGAGTATTATAATCTTGAGAAAACATTTGAAGGTTCTATTGACCTTGTAAAAGAAGAAAAAGGTATTTATGAATCGACCAGGCTGAAAAAGCCTGTAAAAATGGAAGAAACCCTTAGTCCATTAGAACAGGTAATTGAAAAAATTAATGAACAATACATGGGGAACTTTACCGAAGGAGATAAGGTTGTAATAACCACATTGCATCAGAAACTAAAGAATAATAAAAAGCTGGTGAAATCTGCTCAGACAGATGGTCGCCAGATTTTTGAGAAGAATATTTTTCCTCAGTTGTTTGATGATGCAGCGCAGGAAGCGTATTCTGAAAGTATAGAAACCTATACGAAGCTATTTGAAGACGCCGGAAAATACCGTGCTATTATGGGGGCATTGGCGCATGCAATGTTTGAAGAATTGCAACAAAGGAATATATGAATAAAAATATTCATTCCCTAAGATAGAGGCTGCGAGTAGGGGTATTTGAGAGTGCGAAATACGGGACCTGTTGACAAATGGAAGAAAATCCGAGAGAAGGATTGACGAAGAAGTATCGCTTAATCTGGCATACCGCTGGTTTTGTGATATAGATCTTATGCAAAAGGTACCGGATCATTCTATTTTCAGCCAAAATAGAAAACGGCGATTTAAGGATGCGAGTATATTTCGTGAAATTTTTAGTGAAATTGTGATGCAGTGCATCAAACAGAATATTGTATCCAGTGAAACTGGTGTTGCAGATGGCTCATTCCTTCCCTCAAATGTTTCATGGAGCAGTCGATACGAAGCCGTGGAGTCTATTAAGCACTCTACTATAAAATATATGAAGGAACTTGATGCAGAGCTTGCTGCTATGCCTGAATATTCTGAACCGGAAGAAGTAGAAACTGAAAAGAAATGCTTAAAAAGTCATACAGACAAGGATTGTGGATATATCCATCAAAAACGAAAAAAGGGCTTAGGCTATCTGGTAGAAATGACCGTAGATACAAAATATGGGATTATCACGGGAGTGGACTGTTACCCTGCAAACAAACGCGAAAGTGACATTATTTTAGAACACCTGAAAAATCAACCCTGCAGGTATCAAAAAATAGCTTTGGATGCAGGCTATGATATAGGTGCTGTGCATAGAGGGTTGGAATTGTTAGATATTGATGGATACACTGCTATCAGAGAATATCAGAATAATGCAATGAAGAAAGGGTTCCTATATGATGAACAGAAGGATGCTTTTATTTGCAGAAAGGGAAAATATCTTCAGTTTCAGAAACTAATCTATAAGAAATCATCTCAGAATTATTATCGTTTATATACGCATCCAAGAAAACAATGTAAAGAATGTCCTATGTTTTCAGCTTGTGCAACAGATTTAGGAACCGTACGAATCAATGCCAGTGCATATTATCCATCTTTTTATCGAAATAATCAGAAGGTAAGAAGTCCGGAATATCTAAAAGTAATGCGGCTGCGTCAAATATGGGCGGAAGGGACCTTTGCAGTCTTAAAACGAGAACATAAACTGAATAAAATACAGAAGAGGAGCATCCAGAAGGCAACGGAAGAATGTCTCTTGTCGGCAACAGCATTAAATCTAAAGAGGCAGGTAAAAGCAGTATAACTACGGCATTTACCAACCTTTTTTTGGAATAAAGGTAATACGGCTAAAAGGTGATAGAGGAAAAAGGGATGTTGTCAACAGATCCAATTTGAAATGGTCTCGAAAATGTCAGTAATGCTTTTTATAGTATTCAGCTTATTCCCGTGTAAAACATACTAAACTCATTATCAATTATAATAGATAGTTGGGTTGATATAAATATGAAAAGCTAATACTTTATGACGTTGACTATATGGTATTAAAAAGATATAATATAAATAGAATATTACTATCATTAAAATCAAGGAGGTGTTATTATGAATATTCGTCCATCTGCGGCAATCCGCCAAAATTATAATGAAATTGCTGAATTATGTAGAAAAACCTCACAGCCTATATTCCTCACGAAAAATGGAGAGGGAGATTTGGTTGTTATGGATATAGAAACCTATAACCGCAGAGAAAAAATGTTGGAGCTTCGTGAGGAACTGCTTTCTGTTGAGGAGGACAGAATGCATGGAAATAAAGGGTATCCTGTTGATGAAGTTACTGCGATGATGCGCAGTGCAATCAAGGGGGTAGCAGATCATGGAACATCAGAATAAATATCATGTAATTGTATCGGAACGAGCAACACAAATGCTGATTTCTCGTGCTGCATTTTTGGCGCAGGTTAGTCCAGAGGCAGCTGAACGCATGACGGCATCATTTGAAAAGGCTGCTAAATCGTTGGAAGTGATGCCGCAGAGATGTTCGTGGTTGAAAGGTGAATATATACCAAGAAATGTTTATCGGTTTATCATGTTTGAAAAACGATATATGATAATTTTTCAGATAGTAGACGATATTGTTTATGCTGATTATGTGGTGGATTGCAGACAGGATTATAGTTGGCTTATCCGATAAAAACAAAACAAATGATAATGCTCGAATTCATAAGATTTTCTGTAAATATGCTATATAAGGTTCTTCTATGATATGATATATATCATTGGGAGGACCTTTTATTATGCAAAACAGAAGAAAGCAGTATACAAAATAACAATAGTAGGAGGCAAAAAAGGCATCATTTATAACTTATTGAAAAGTATTCTCCTTGATTGGCGCATTTATGCGTGGAAATTAAAAACCTCCTTGTTGTAAAATAGCAGTGGTTGGCGACCGCATTGCTATAAAAAACAAGGGGGTTTTTGGCAAATGAAAAACGAGATAAAAAGTACTGCACATTCAAAATATCGCTGCGAATATCACATAGTATTTGCAATGGTATTTTCAATCACACATCGCTGTGTGAATTTTATCAGGGCAAGCTGTTACTCCATTTAACAATACCTTTTGAAGAAAAGCCAAAGGACAATTTGCCAGGCGATAATCTAAGGTACTACCGTCAGCGAAAACAGATGACAACAAGGCAGTTAGCGGAAAAGCTGAATATTGCATCTGTGACTGTTACGATGTATGAAAATGGAAAACATCCAATCCCCTATGATGTAGCTGTCAAACTGGCAGATATTTTGGAAATTGAAGCGTCCTTGCTCTATGATGATTTCTCACGTTTCCTTGCTTGTGCCCTATACCGAAGCACTAAAGAGTGTTAGAACGTCTCTGGGACTGTCACAGAAGGCTTTTGCAGAACGGATAGGGATTGTACCAAGCTACTACTATAAAATCGAAGAAGGCAATCGCAGACCGTCACGAAAGGTTTATCAGAAGATATATGCTGCGCTTGAAACGACCAGTCTACAAACTTCACTTTTAGGGGAGCATCCATTACAATGAAAGTGAAAGAAAAAATGATTGGAGGAGTTGCTATGACACAGAATTTGACTTATACCCGTTGTGGTGATTATCTCATCCCTGATATTCGGTTGAGCTATGTAAGCGATAAACCACTTGGGAAGTACGGTAGAATGCGCAGAGTTTTTCTTGCGGAAAACAATCCAATTCTCTATGATGACATGATTCTAACAGAGACATTATTTCCGCATTTATGGGAAATTGACGAAACTGCTCACCGTAGAGTGGAACAGATAATGACTGAACTTCTGGAGAAAAATCCGGCTCCGGATAAGTCAACCCAACAGCTTGCTTGGGTGCAGCACATGAGTAGTCTAAAAGCACAGGCGGAGGAAATCGTTAATGCAGAACTGATTTTTTGCTAACAGAATATAGAATTTTTACTTAGGGCTGACTGTAACAGGTCAGCCTTATTCCTTTGATGGGACAATTCTTGAATTGTGTTTATGGCAGTTCCAGAATTGTGCTTTTGACAATTCAAGAACTGTCAAAAGCACAATGTAACAATACTGATAATAACTATACTGATTATAGTGATACTGATCTTATCCTTTCCTATCCGGAATGGAACAGGAATGATAAGATGTAATATAACTAATGTTGAGGCTGTGGTCTGCCTTTATTGTAAAAAATTTTTTCACTATCTCATATAAAAGTGTGATTGATAAGCATTAAATTTTTAATAATTTTGTGATTTTGTTGTATTTTAACACGCATCGGGATATAATAAAAATGTGATGATAGAACACAAAAACTCCAATAAAAATGTGAGGAGTGAGTTTATGGAACGATTTATTTTGAAAAAACTGCTGGACTGGAAGAATTCTCCTTACCGCAAGCCCTTGATTCTGAAAGGCGTACGTCAGGTGGGGAAAACATGGATTCTGAAGGAGTTCGGCAGACGTTACTATGAAAATACGGCTTATTTCAACTTTGATGAAAACGAGGAATACAAGCAGTTCTTCGAGACAACGAAGGATGTTGACCGTATTCTGCAAAATCTGATGCTGGCAAGCGGTCAGAAAATTCTGTCGGAAAAGACGCTTATCATCTTCGATGAGGTGCAGGACTGCCCGAAAGTCATTAACTCCATGAAATATTTCTGCGAGAACGCACCGCAGTACCATGTTGCCTGCGCCGGTTCTCTGCTGGGCATTGCCCTGGCAAAGCCGTCCTCTTTTCCAGTAGGCAAGGTCAACTTCATGCAGATTGACCCAATGACCTTCGCTGAGTTTCTACTTGCCAACGGTGATGAAAATCTGGCGCAGTATCTGGAACAGGTGGATACCCTTGAACCTATCCCTGACGCCTTCTTTAATCCGCTGTATGAGAAGCTGAAGATGTATTATGTTACCGGTGGTATGCCAGAGCCTGTCCTGATGTGGACGGAAGCGAGGGATGTTTCTGCGATGCAGGAGGCATTGTCGGGCATCATCGGGGCGTATGAGCGTGATTTTGCGAAGTATCCGAATGTCAGCGAGTTTCCGAAGATTTCTATGATATGGAAGTCTATCCCTTCTCAGATGGCGAAGGAAAACAAGAAATTCATCTACAAGGTTGTCAAGGAGGGGGCAAGAGCGCGTGAATATGAAGATGCTTTGCAATGGCTGGTAGATGCAAGACTGGTGCATAAAATTTATCGCAGCTCTGCGCCGGGGTTGCCTGTGACTGCGTATGATGATTTGTCTGCCTTTAAGATTTATCTGGTGGATGTAGGTTTGCTCCGCCGTCTGGCACAGCTTGCGCCGACTGCTTTTGGGGAAGGCAATCGTCTATTTACCGAGTTTAAAGGTGCATTGACGGAAAACTTTGTGTTGCAGACATTGATAACACAGTTTGAGGTGACTCCTCGGTATTGGACACAGACCAATCCTCCGTATGAAGTGGATTTTCTGATTCAGCGGGAAAATGATATTTTTCCGATTGAGGTGAAATCCGAAGCCAATACCACGAGCAAAAGTCTGAAAAAATTTAAGGAGCTTTTTCCGGATAAGGTAAAGCTTCGTGTGCGCTTCTCGCTGGATAACCTGAAGCTGGATGATGATGTGCTGAATATTCCGTTGTTTATGGCGGATCAGACAGATCGGTTAATTGGATTGGCGTTGGAGCAGAGGAAAGAAGCATCGATTTGATACGAACATTAAACATATAAGGAATTATAGAATAAGGCGGGATTTTTATGTGCGATCAGAATCAGGCATATCAGAAGCTGGAAAAAAGCATCATAGACTTTATTGCAGAAGGACAGGCGAAATTGGGATACAGCAAGGAATCGATACAGCTATACTATCCGCTTGCGTCCTTAAACCATTTTTTTAACAGCAGCGTTACGGCGGATGCCATGGAGCAGAAGCTAACAGATTTTTGTAATTTTGCGTCGGAGAGATTAGGCAGCATCAGCTTTTCTTATGCAGGGGATCGTTTTTGTTTTTATCTTGCGCCCGAGGCTGCGGAATATGTGCATGAAAACAAGGAGAAAGATGTATTTATATTTGAACTGGTAAAGCTGCTGCAGGAAAGGAATACAACGCTCGACAGTGTCATCACCCTTTTTCAGAAATGGGATAACAGCTGCGTTGTAGAAGAAGTGGATACGGATGAATTTAATATCCTGATTCGGTTTGTCAATCGGGATGACCCCTATTATTACTGCTTTAAGGACGAGGGGTGCCATGTGATATACCATAGATATCTCCCCGAGGATTATGCGGATTTTGGGTTTTAAGATTACGCTTACAATTACGATATAATTTGCAAAGAAACAGAAATATTTCTGTTTCTTTTTTTATGGTGCAAGAAAGGGAGGCGGTAAAGCAATCCTTTTTTTACTTGCCGCGGAGAGAAAAATATATTATAATTGGCTTATAAGCCAAATTAAGGGGGGTGAGTACAATCGCGCGAAGAAAAGAAAGCGAGGATGCTAAACGGAGAATTCTTTCTGCCTGTGTAAAGCTGTTTATCGAAAAGGGATACAAGAATACACGCATGGCGGATATTCTGGAGATGGCAGAGGTTTCAAACAGTACCTTTCAGAATCTTTTTCACTCGAAGGATGGGGTATTGATGGATTTGACGGAATTTATGTTTGACAGTCAATTTTCCATGGCAAGGCTGATGTCCAATCAGCAAATGATGCCTGTTTTCGTTTATGCGTTGGAAACCTCCATACAGATGGCATTGACAGAGATGAATGAAAACCTTCGGGAAATCTATATCTACAGCTATACGATGCCAAAGCCTTCGGAATATATTTTCCAAAGAACCTCGACGGAGCTGTATAAAATTTTTGGCGCGTATCTGCCCGATTACAGCGAAAGTGATTTTTACGAAATGGAAATCGGGACGGCAGGCATTATGCGAGGATATATGGCAAAGAAATGCGACAAATATTTTACATTGGAAAAGAAACTGGAGCGGTTTCTGTCCATGAGCCTGTGCGTTTATCATGTGCCGCAGGAAGAACGGGAGGATGTGATTCGGCGTGTGCTCGCTATGGATATTCGCGGAATTGCAAATGATGTGATGCAGGAGCTTTTTCGGGCGCTTGCGATGCGGTTCGCGTTTACACTGACAGAAGGAAAGGGGATGCAGGAATGAAAATAAAAAAAGCTTTCAGCGCATGCGTTATTCTGAGCATGCTGTTGTCATTGGCTCCGACGGCTGTGCTTGCCGAGGAGGACAATGCGCCGAATCCTGTGATTGAGAAAACGGCAGAAACGGGAGAAACAGCCATCGAGGAATCGGCAGAAAAAGAAGAAACAGCCATTGAAGAAATAGGAGAAACGAATTCCGAAGAATCAGAGGAGCGGCAGGAGAAAGAACAGACAGAACAGAAGGAAGAAACAGCGGCAGAGCCAAGCCTGTTCTCGGCTGACGAAAACGGCATTGCGCTGTTTGCGCAGAGTGAGGAGGATTTGCCCTTTACGGTCGGAGAAATAGAAGGCCTGCAGGGTTCCCAAAAAATAGAGGGCAAGGGGCTTTTAAACAAAGAAGTATATGTTCGTGTGATATGCTCAAAGGTTACTGATGAGATCAAAAACAAACTTTATCGTTCTACTAAAAGTATAAAAGTCGATGGAGCGGAAATCGGAACCAACTGGGGCGGAGACGATGATAAAACGACCTTATGGGCATTCGGAAACTTTACGCCGACAAAGAACAGCCATACACTTGAATTTTCGCTTACTTATGACGGCTTTACGGTGACAAGAACAGGCACTTTAGAGTTTGAAAAATGTTCTCATCCGAAAGATGACCTCTACTACTACCAAAACAAAGAACGCTGCGGAAAATGCAGTGCTACGATAGTGGCGGAAATCGGTACGGAGCATTATTACAGCTCGCTTTCGGATGCCATTGAGGCCGCACAGGCTTTGGGTGCGGACAGCACGATAAAATTGATTGATGACTGCAATGTGGATGAAACCATCGAGTTAAACAGCGGAACGGTTACACTGAATATAAACGGGCAGAGTATTACGTATGCGGATGGGAAGGTTATTTCTGTCGGCGGAAACGGCAATCTGACGGTAATAAACAACGCAACAGCAAGCCAGAACACAGGCAAGTTTCAGCTGAACGGGGAAAATGCCGTTATCACATTGACAGAGGGCAGTAAATATGCGGAGCTTTCCATTGCGGATACAGTTGATAAAACTGTTGCGGATTTACTTCCCGAAGGATATGGCTATAAATATCAGACAGAGGGATGGGCGAACGAAGAAACGCTTGCCGGAAAGACGGTAAATGATGTGGTGATTGCCGAGGTTCCGTTTACAATCGGCGAAATAAAAACAGACCCCGAAGTGTGTCTTGTTGGTAGGCAGACAAAAGCGTATGTAGATGTGAATTGTTCGAAGGAAATCCAGATTGAGGATACCTGGTGTATAAATGATGGAGAACCGGCATGGCATAGATATACCTATTTCGGAAACGACCAGATTATGTGGCTGAATTATTATCCGGAGAAAGAACCGCACACTTTAAAATTACAGGCAACTTACGATGGATATACGGTTACAAGAACACTGCAAGTGATGCCTGCTACCTGTGAACATAAGCATATTGATATTGCAAGCGGGAAATGCACCGACTGCGGAAATCAGCTTACCGTATCGCGGGTTGGCTCTCTCTCCAATGTTACACTGGAGGAGTTCTGCACAACGGCTGAGGATGTGTTGAACAGCGGAGCGCTCCCTTCTGCGGTAACTGTAGGCTTTCCGGAAGGCGGCACGATAGATATTCCATGCAGTTGGACATTGGAAGGCGGCGATACATATCAGAAAAATCCAAATGCGGTCAACCGTTTCCGTTGGACGCTTGACGCAAACGGTTTTAACATGAACGGCAATGCGGCAAGCGGCGTAATTGAGGTAACAAACAGAGATGCGGTACAGCTTTCGGCACCTGCTGTAACTGTGACAGACGGGAATAAGGAATATGATAAAACAACGGCATTTGAAGGAACGGCTGTTGTTGACGCTGTCAGTGGGATTCTTGCAGAGGATACAGATGTTTCTGTTGTAGTGGATACCGCCGCATATACAGACGCGGCGGTGGGCGCAATGCTGAAACTCACATTCCGCGTGGAAGGCGAAAATGCCTGGAAATATACGGCTCCTGCAGAGCTGATACAGGATGATTGTCGGATTCTGCAAAAAGTATTAACCAATATGGATTGCAGTCAGGTGGTTGTTTCAAAGGCGTATCAGGCGGAGGACGGCACGGCGGTGATAGAAGGAACGGTTGCCTTCGGCGGAAAGATTGAGGGTGACGATGTTTCGGTAAAGGTACAGCATGCTGTGTTTGCGGACGCAAATGCGAGTGCAGGAGAAGGAAGGGGAGTGACGCTTACACTTGCTCTGGACGGCGCAGATAAGGACAGCTATACGCTCAATCAAACGGAAGTATTCGCAAATGTGGGGAGAATCAGCAAAACCGACTGGAGCGGAACTGCCGAAAAAACAATAAACACCTATAAGGGATACAGCGCAGAGCAGAAAGGAACTGTTGGCGCAGACGCATTTTTTGACGGTGCGGTTCCCGATGGGGCAGAAATAAAATCCGTAACGCCGAACAGCGGAAAAATGATGAAATCCGTATTGCTTTCTGATGGGAAAATTTCTTATGAAAGCAACGCAGACATTACAGCGGCTGAGAATGAAACATATACCGTTGTAATCGGGACAACAAATTATCATGATATTACAGCAAGATTGATATTCAGCCCTGTTGAAAAAACAGAGGTAACCATTACGGGCATTACGGCGGATGCTTCGCACGAATATGACGGAACGGCAAAAACAGGCTATACCGGAACGGCGGAATTTACACCGGAATGGAATGGGACGCTTGAAACTGTCTATTATTTGCAGGACGGAATAACAAAAACAACCCCTGCAAACAGCGGTTCTTCCGCTGAGGGCGCGGCACCTGTATTTGAAGGAACCTACAAGGCGGTACTTTCCATACCTAAGAGCGACATGACGCATAAAGGCGAGGTTTCCGTGGAGTTTAGCATTTCTAAGAAATCCGTTGCGCCGCCGCTGAAAGACAGCACAGCCTTTGTTTATAACGGGGATAGTCAGACCTACAATATCCTTCCGACAGAGGCGTATGGCGTCAATGGAGCTGTCGAGAAAAATGCAGGCGCATATAAAGTTGAGGTTTTCCTGAAGGATACATCGAATATGCAGTGGCAGGATGGGAGCAGCGCACCGCTTTCTTATGATTTTGTAATAGAAAAGGCGAAGGCGAAAATCAAGGCTGCGGATAAAACGATGTTTGTGCGCAGGGATGCCCCCGATTTATCCAATCCCGTGGAAGGAAAAGACTATACGGTAACGGGGCTGATTGGCACGGATAAGCTTGACGGAACCGTTACGCTCAGCTACAGCGGACTTGATGTAAATAAAGTCGGCACGGCGGATATTATTGCAATGGCAGAAAATACAAACAGCAATTACGATGTCATTTGTGAAAAAGGAACGCTTACAATCAGAAAACGGCATTCGTCCTCGGGCGGTTCTTCCGCAGATACGGAGAAAGCAGATGCGCCTGCGGATGGAAACGGAACTGCTGTCACCAATCCTTCCGATAAAGACGATGATGCAGGGAAAGACAAGCCGCAGGAAAAAATGGTAATCAGAATGCGGATTGGCAACAAGAACGTAACTGTTGACGAGAATACGATTGCAAATGATGCCGCACCACTGCTGAGAAATGACAGAACGATGGTTCCCATCAGAATCATTACCGAGACGCTCGGCGGTAAGGTGGACTGGAACGGCATGGTCAAAGAGGTTACGCTGACGATTGATGGTAAGGAAATCAAAATGACCATTGGCAGAACACTGGAAAAATATAATGTTGCACCTGTGATTATTGACGGACGTACCTTTGTACCTGTTCGTTTCGTGGCAGATGAGCTCGGCGTAATAGTGGCTTGGGACGATGCAACAAAGACGGTGACAATTACAAAATAAAGATTTAAATAAGATGAAAGAATTTTGGAGGAACCGTAATCGGTTTCTCCGTTTTCTTTCTTAAACAGCTTTGTGTGCTTCCAGTCGGAAGAATCATTTTTGCGGTTTTGTGAAAATAATCAGACGACTGAAAGGCATCCATTTATAAAATTTTTATGATAGGAAATGTGGAAGCACTTCTCTCCTTTCTGAGTGAATTTTCTAAAGAAGTAATCACGAGTAATCAAGATTGAGTGCCGGAAAACGTTGATTTTTCAAGGAAAAATGCACTTTTCTATGGAGTTCAATGCCCCTTATAGGGGCCAAGTCCGTAAGAGCCCCTTCTAGGGTCAGAGCACACCACCAGTTTACTGGTGGTTATGATTTATTACCAACAACAAACCGCCCGAATCGGGGCGATAACCTCGGTTCGGGCGGTTCGGCATTTTCATATGGATGCTCTATCTGTTAGCATTTTAGCGGGTATAAAAGCATCCATTCATTACATGCTACGAGCGCGGTACAGGAAGGTTACAATATGTGCGCGGGTACAACCCTCATCAGGACTGAAGGTAGAAGGTGTCGTCCCGACTGTGATTTCCTGCTTGACCGCCCACAGCATAGCATTGATGTAGTAGGCATTCTCAGGCACATCGGTAAAGGGATTGACCGTTCCGGCAGAGGGATAACCGGCTGCTCTCCACAGGAAAGACACAATATGTGCGCGAGAGCAGGTCAGCTCAGGGCTGAAGGTTGTTGCGCTCGTGCCAACGGTAATCTCGTTCTCCGCAGCCCACAGGACAGCCTCGTAATAGTAGCTGCCCTCCGGCACATCCTCAAAGGGCATTACTTCTGTTTTGGGTGCGGGGCTTCCGGCAACTCTCCACAGGAAGGTCACAGCCTGCGCACGGGTACAAATGCCGTCCGGCATGAAGTAATTATCGCCTGTGCCGGCGGTGATTCCGTTTTTAACCGCCCAGTCAACCGCTTTCTTATAGTAGCTGTCCTTCGGCACATCCATGAATGCGTCGGGCATGGGCTCGTCGTTGACCTTCATGAAGATCGCCTCGATGGTGTGATTCTTCGTAACATTCTTGAAGGTGTAGGATTCCACAGCACCTACATTCTTGCCATCCACCAGCACCTTGGCTACATCGTAGCCCTTGTTCGGGGTGATGGTGAAGGACTGATCCCTTCCGTGACGAACAGAAACCCGTTCGGAGGGAGAGATAGAGCCGTTCGAATTAGAGCTTGCCTTGATGGTATGGTAGGCGCGGCCGCTGCTGCTGCCACCACTGCCGCCGGTATACGTCCAGTGGGCGTACACGGTGGTGCTTTTTTCGAATACAGTATCGGTCGTGACCATCGCGCCGCCGCTCTTTTCAGTGTACCAGCCGTCAAAGCTGTATCTGCCGCTGTGGGTGGCTGTGGGCAGCTTGGGCAGCTTTTTGTCAACGGTTTTCATGCTGTCAACGGAGGGCATGCCGCCATTGCCATCGAAGGTGATGGTGTACTGATGGTTATCGCACTTCACATATATCATCAGAGGGTCAAGGGCATATGGGGGCATCCACTTTCCAAGGCCTTGGTTGTATATCAGCTGAATTTCCGGGCCGCCCACATACTGAGGCTGATCGTTATCCAATTCGTGCCGAATGCCTGTGTCTTTGTTGTACTGCTCAAGATAGGTCTCCGGGATGAGGGTGATGGTGCATTCATACATATTATCGTTGTTCACCTTCGGCTCCAGAATGGTAAAGAAGCCGCCGGGGAGCAGACCATAGCGCCTTGCAGACTGCTGCTGCTGGTTGGCAGCTGTGGTACACAGCACCTCCACGGCATTGCTCGGAACGGTAGTATCTTCGGGGACGGTGGGCTTGTTAGGCTTGTGATGACCGTCGTCGCATTTCACCAAAAGGGTCAAATTCGGAAGAATGCCCTCCGGCTCCCACTTGCCGTCGACATACTTTAAGGTGAGGGTCGTTATGAGGTTGCCCTGCAAATCTATATATTCGTGCATTTTGTTGGTGTCTGCATTGTACTTGTCCTTGTAGGCGAGCAAATTGAGGTGGACGATGGCCTTCAAAACATCGCCTTCCATGCGGAGCTCTGTTTTGCTTAGGTCAAAGCCACCGGGAATCCTCCCGTATTCCTTGCTGCTGTTGGTTGTAGTACACTTGACGGTGACAAGGGTGGGAATTTCGAGATCCTTAAGATCATCTTCCGTAATCTCTGTAATCTCATTGACGATGGTGAAGCTCTTGGAGGCTATGCCCTCGTAATTGCCCTTGCCGGTGATGTTCACCGTGCCGCTCACCGTCGTATTTTCCCTGTAGCTGTAGGCGAAGTCCCTGCCCTCCACCAGAACCATGTCGCCGTGCTTAATCTCAGGCTTGGGATGGATGGGCTGCCCCGTATGAAGCTGATCAGGGATGTCGGCAATCATGTCATTGGTCAGGGGCTTTGGCGTGACCTCGGCAGTGTAGTAGTTGGTGATGTTCGCTATATAGTCAGGGTGGACAAACTTGGCACCTACACTCAGAGTGCCCACATTCTTGATCGTTGGCATGATGTTGCTGTAGTTCTTTCCCCCATCTGTGGTGTAGCCATCGATGCGCCAGCCCTCGGGCATCTTAGTGTCATCCACGATGACTGCCTCATGCTCCATGCCATCATATTCCCCTTTGTAGGCACTTACAGCGGCACGCAGCTGTTTTCCCAACTCATCCGAGATTGTAGTATGCAGCGTGGTAACGGTAAGAGGTGCGCTGTTCTCGCTGGGCTTTTGGGTGTATGTTTCCTTCACCCGGGCGATGATGGTGTATACCGTGCCGGACTGCAGATTGGTGAAATGGGGGCTTTGCTGCCAGTTTGCCCCATTGTCTATGGAATACTCCCACTTATCGTTTTTTGTTACTAAAATGTCAGTAGGTGTCTTGGTACGCAGCTCGAGGACAGGTGCATCAGGGCCATCCGCCTTCTCGATGGGGCCCACGGTTTTCTCAATCGTGCCGGGCGAATTGCTGCTGCTCACCTTACAGGTGATTTCCTTGTTGATGTCCGCCTGCTTCAGTGTATAGCTCTCACCTGTGCCGATGGGATCTGTCTTGCCTGCGCGGTACCACTCGTAGGTCAGGGTGCCGGTGTTGTTGGTGTTGGTCACCGCAGCGGTGAGGGTCTCGCCGAACTTCGGAGCACCTTTGATGTTCACCTCGCCGGTAAGAGTGTTGGATGCATTCTGCCAGTTGATTTGGAGGGTGCATGTTATAAACAAACCTCCTGTCATTGTTGGAGTGCCATACTTCGCCTGTCTTTCACCGCAGTCATAGGCATAAGTCACAGTAGTGGCATTCTCATCGACGGTCAGAATATTGCCGTTAACTGTGCCATTCTCCCACTCGTGGGCTTTGCTTACATCAAAGCCCGTCAGCCGGGAGAGATTAAAGGTTCTCGTTGCGGTGGAAACAGTGATGGGATAAGGGTTGTTATTAAATTCTACTTCCATGGTGGAGCCGCTATTATCCCCTAAGTACATGGAGGTGAGAGGGTTATCATGTACCTCCAAAGTCTGTAGATCCTTATTCTTGCTGGTATCCAAATGGATCAATTTGTTACTGAAGACCCGAAGAATCTTCAGTTTTGTATTCTTGCTGAGATCTAAGGTTGTAAATTCATTTCCTCCACATTCGAGCTTCTCCAGCTTAAGGTTATTGGTAAGATTCAAATCAGTCAAAGCATTTTGTTTACAGTAGAGAAATCTCAGTTCTGTGTTTCCGCTGACATTCAGACTGGTTAAAGTTGGGATGCTATTACAAGTGAGGGTTCTCAGCTCCTTGTTATGAGAGGTATCCAAGGTGGTCAATTTAGTGTGACTGCAATCGATAAATGTCAATTCGGTGTTTTTGCTGAGGTCCAGCGTGGTTAGGTTTAGACCTCGCGCACGTAAACTCTCCAGATTGGTAAAATACTCAATGCCTTTAAGAGATGTAGTGGATGGATTTGTCACGCTGATGCTTTGCACCGCGCCAATCTCCCCATCAGAAAGGGCGTCATCATTGTTTTTATCAAAGTTGTTCCTGACATACTCCCGGAAGTCATTATCCGGGAAGTTTTCTTTGTTAATCGCCACATCGCCGGCGGCAAGGGCGGCAGTGGGCAGGAGCGTCAGCACCATACAGCAGAGCAGCAGGGCACTGAGAAATTTTTTTCTCATAGTCTTGTTCCTCCATTTTTTTGTAATCGATTGATAAGGTCGCTGTAATGCTTCGGTTTCTTACTCTATAGTATCCTATGCCCACCTCCTTTTTCCGCAGCGCATTTCCGCAGCAGAATGATGATTTTGTCGCGTAGTTATAATAAACCTTTATTACATCTATATCATAACAAATACTTATTATTAGCAAGAAAATTATGGAAAAATGAGAAGAAATATCAAAAAGGAGAAAAAATAGTATAAAAAGGCAAAAAAAAGAAGAAAAAATCAGGAAAAATGACGATAAAAGGGTATAATAAAAATATAGGCACGCCGAAGCGATAGGTTTGACAGCATTTGAAAATACCCGTAGAATATGAGTAAACCGGCAAAGAGGAGGGATATTATGGCGATTACGGTTTCTGACTGCTTAAGGTTGCCGTCCTTGAGAGAAGCGAAGGTTGTGGCGGGGCATAAAGGGCTTAACAAATTTGTTACGACAGTTTCTGTATTGGAATATGCAAAAAGATATGCTTTAGCGGAGGAATACTTTTTGGGAAACGAGCTGATTTTGACCGGTTTTATTTCAATAAAGGATAATATAGAGGAGCAATGTGAGGCGTTGCGCCGCCTGCATGAGGTTGGAGAAGCGGGGGTTGTTTTATATTATGTCGGGTGCTTTTTGCCAAAGCTCCACCCTGCGTTGATTGAAACTGCGGATGAATTGGGCTTTCCGCTGATTGTAATGCCGGAAAAGGCGTATTATTTGAGATACAGCGAAGTGATTACAGAGGTTTTGCAGCTGATTTTTTCGGATCAGCAGAAGGAGACCTATTATGTGAAAAATATTTTAGAGCAGATTGCAAAAATGCGGGAGCGGCAGCGCAATATTGAAAGCGTGCTCCGACTTTTGAGCGATAGACTGCGATGCTCCTTTTTGCTGCTAAGCTATGACGGCACAGAAAACGGCTATGCCAGTTGGCCCATCGGCTCCAAAAAGATATTTGACAGCATGATGCAATACAGAAAAAGGCATGCGCCAAAGCGGGAATGCTCTTTTTTCCAATCAGAGGAAAAAGACCATGCCTTTCGCCTGTTCCAGCAAAAATTTGATACACAATATCAAAAAAGCCTTCAGCTGGTGGCGCTGGATGAAGGGATGCTGCTGAATGAATTTAGCTTCCGGCAGGCCATAGAGGTGATACAGATGTTCAGCAGCATCTGGAAGTATGACTTTGAAACGGAAACGGAGGATGAATTGGTGCGTGCCATCATCAATGACCAGCCCTTGACAATGAATCGCATTGCCAAGAAATATTTTATTGACCTGAAAAGGATTCGGGTCATGTGGGTGTTGAAATCCCGAAGAAAATCAGCAGAAAGACAGGAGGAGCTCGCAGCTGCTTTGGAGCGGCAAAAGAAGAAAATCCAATGCTTTTTAAAAGAAAACGGGAAGAATGTATTGGTAGACACCTTTGATAATGGCGTGGTGGCTTTTATGGATGATGCCCCCTTTCCCGAGATGGAAACGCCCTTGGCGGAAACCTTTATGGAGCAGTCCGGGGAGCCTGATGAAATTCTTATATGGTGCGGCGGAATGGATTCCACAAAGGCTGTCAGAAGTGCTTATCGTATGATTGAGGATAGCTTTGAAACCATTTGCAAGCTGTATCCGGCAAAAAAGGTATTTACGGAAGGAGAGCTGGAATTTGCTTTGGAATGTCTGCGAATCATGGAAAAGGGAGAAAATGCCATAGAGCGCTATCAGCAAAGCCTTTTTGCCTTGGTGGGACAAAAGGATGAAAGGGGCATGATAGATACCCTTTCCGTATATTTATTGGACGCAAATCGTAGTATTTCTGCCACTGCCGGATTGCTGTATCTGCACGACAGTACGGTAAAATACCGTTTAAATAAGATTAAGCAGAGATTAGGATATGATATGGATATGATGCCGGGAGCATATTATCTGTATCTGGCTGTTGCATTGAAGAGGCTTACATAGGTATTGAATTGAAATGAGAAAATTAAAAAATAGAGCTTTCAGCATGAATTATCTTTATATAGAGAAAATTCATGCTTTTTTTATTCGCAATTTATCTGAAAAGACAAAGATTCACGTTTTATTTCAGCCTTCGGGACGAATACAAATGACTGCGCAGAAACTACAATATGGATAAGGTTAACCGAGTGCGAAAAAAAGGAGGTATGTATATATGGATCAGGAAAGCAAGAAAAGCTCAAAAATGGAAAGTCGCGCTATGAGCCGTGTTTCTGAGGCGGAACGCCAAAGCTGGATTAGCATTGCTTTTTTATGGATTGGTACTATGATCTGTATTCCTATGCTGCTGGTAGGCGGGCTGTTTTCCGTATCAATGACATTATCCAATATTGTTTTGGCGGCATTTATCGGATTTTTTATTTGCAGCTTCGTTATGGTTCTGACAGGGATGCAGGCAACGGATTTGGGACTGCCTTCTGCTATGTGCGCAACAAAGGCTTTTGGGGATAGAGGCTCCTCTCTTCTGACCAGCTTGGTTGTGTTCGTTGCGCAAATAGGATGGTTCGGCGTACAGACAGCAACCTGTGCCACGGCGTTTAATACGCTGATGGCGCTGGTAGGCATCAATGTTCCTTTCTGGATTTCCTGCATTATTTGGGGCGCTGTGATGCTGGTTACGGCTGTTTATGGATTTACCATGATGAAAATTTTGAACTATATCGCGGTTCCTGCGCTGGTTGTGCTTTGTATTTATGGCGCTTATCATGCCGGTTCGGATATGGGTTTAACTGCAATGCTGGCACTGATGCCGGAAACACCCTTGCCTATGAGTGCGGCGATTTCTACCGTAATTGGGCTGTTTGCAGTGGGAACTGTAATCAACTGTGACTACGCGAGATACGCCAAAAGCAGGAAGGATGCCGTAAAGGCTACGTTTATCGGAGTTTTGCCGGCGGCGGTGATGATGATTACTGTAGGCGCGGTCATGGCAATGTCCACGGGCAATTACGATATTACCAGTGTTTTTGCAAGTATGGGATTGCCTGTCATCAGTATGCTGGTATTGATTCTTGCTACATGGACCACGAATACCAGCAACGCCTATACCTCCGGGCTGGCGGCAATGAAGGTATTCAGTCTAAGGGATGAAAGTCGTCCTTTGGTTACTATGCTCTGCGGCGCCATTGGTACTTTGATTGCCATTGCAGGGCTGGCAGATGCCCTTTCTGCTTTCATTACAGTGCTTTCCAGCTTCGTGCCGCCGATCGCGGGGGTAATGATCGCCGATTATTGGATCGTTGGGAAAGGAAAAACGGAAAATTGGTATCCCGTTAGAGGGTTCAACTGGAACGGTATCCTTGCATGGGCCATTGGTTCGATTGTAGCTTTAAAATTCAGCTTCTTCAGTCCCGCGTTGGATGGTATCATCGTTTGCTGTATTGCGTATGTGGTGCTGAATGGAATTTTCGGGAAAACCGGTATGGCAGGGAAAGGGAAAATGTCTGTGGAAGAAGCGGAGGAAAGTGTTTCTGCTTGATCAACCATAAAGGAGGAATGAAGATGGAAGGAAACAAGAAAATTGTGGAAGCGGCAAAAAAGCTGATTTTAAACTGCATGGGAACGAAGCCGGAGGAAAAGCTGCTGATCGTAGCTGACGAAAAAACATTTGAATTGGGATATGCTTTTGCAGAAGCGGGACGTGCCTGCGGCATTGAAACAAGTTTTGTCGAAGCGCCCGCACAGACCAAAGGAGAACCGCCGGCACCGGTAGCGGCAGCAATGGCAGCGGCTGATGTGGAGTTTTTGTTGACTTCCATGAGCTATTCCCATGTAAAAGCCCGGATTGAAGCAACGGAAAAGGGAGCAAGAGTGGCATCTATGCCTATGATGACAACAGAGATCGCGGAAGGATATCTGAATGCGGACTATCCTTTTATCAAAAAAGTCAGCGAACAGTTGGCAGATATGCTGACAAAAGCAAAAACAGTCCGTGTTGTGACGGAGAAAGGAACGGATATTACATTTTCTGCGGAAGGCAGGGTTTGCCATGCGGATACCGGAGATTTGACACAAAAAGGCGCTTTGGGGAATCTGCCTGCCGGGGAAGCGTATTTTGCGCCGGTGGAGAATATCGGTACAGGAAAAATCGTTGTTGATGGATGTATTGCTTATGTCGGGCTGGTGAAAGATGATATTACACTGATGTTAAAAGATGGGATGATTACCGATATTTCGGGTGGAGAAAGCGCGAAAATGCTGACGGATTTTCTGGCGGACAAGGATGAAAACGCCAGAGGCATTGCGGAGTTTGGCATTGGCACCAACCCGGGAGCGAAAATAATCGGGCATCCGCTTGTGGATGAAAAGGTTTGGGGGACTATTCATATTGCTTTTGGTATGAACCTGTCCTTTGGCGGCACGAGAGATTCCAATATTCATTATGACTGTATCATCAATGCGCCTACGGTATGGGTGGACGATGTGATGATTCTGGACAAAGGAAATCATATTTATGAAAACATGAAATAAAAAAAGGAGGAAACGAGTATGATCAGAAAGTTAAACGAAGAAGCTTTAATCAATGTGATTTGGGGTGCCACACTTCTTGGCGGCGGTGGCGGCGGCTCCTTGCAGAGCGGCTTGGATATGCTGGAAGCCTATAAAAAGGCACATCCGGACAAAGCACCTGAACTGGAACTGATTACATATGACGAAATGCTGGAAGGGGAATATGCGGCAGTGACTGCGGGCATGGGTTCTCCCCAGGCCATTGTAGGAGTAGATTTTTCTCAGTATGCTATCAACGCCTTTGAATTGCTTCAGGAAATGGCAAAGAGAGAAGGCAAAAATTTAAAATACAGCATCCCGGTGGAGTTGGGCGGCTTCAATACCTTTGTTCCTATGCTGATCTCCTTGGTAAAAGGAATTCCTTTTATAGATGCTGACGGTGCGGGGCGTGCAGTGCCTGCGCTGGAAACATTGCTGCTTCATGTAAACGGATGTGCAACATCTCCTCTGGCAATGGCAAATGATGTGAATGATAAAATCACCATCGAATTGGCAGATTCTTATAATGCGCCTTTGGCAGAAAAATTGGGCAGAGATGTATGCATTGAGTTCGGTATGAAATCCGGCTTGTCCGGTTGGATGGTATCCAAAGAGGATATTCGTGACAGGATTGTTGATGGCTCCATTACGTTAGTTGAAGAAGTCGGAAAGGTTTTCAGAAATACAGCAGATAAGACGATGCTTCTGGAAACATTGGCAGAGAAAGGAACTGTGGAAGCGAAAGTCATTGGCAAGGGTAAGGTGGAAAAGGTATTTACAGATATGTCCGGCGGCTTTGACTATGGCTATGTTCTGGTGAAAGGGGAGGATGGTGCTGACTACAAAGTAGATTTCCAGAACGAAAACCTGCTGGTTTCCAAAGGAGAGAAGGGTACATTCACACCTTTGATGACTGTTCCGGATATTACTTGCATGTATTGCATTCAGACGATTCCGGGATCTTCTGTGAAAGTCGGGATGCCTGTATCCAATGCCGATGTAAAAGAAGGCATGGTGGTTGGCATTGGTGCAATTAAAGTCAATGAAAAATGGTTCAAAGACGAAAATCATGATAAAAAATGGTGGACCGTTTGGAAAGAATACATGGATAATATCAAATATACAGGAGACAATATTCCCTTTGCTCATCTGAAATAAGATATTGCGCATTGTAATTGAAAATTTGAGAAATGCTTGTTTTTACAGAATTAAAATAAAACAGATGGAAAAAGCGACTGGTATATCAGTCTGAGCATAAAAAAGGAACAGAAATGATTCTGTTCCTTTTTTATGCTCCATGCTGTTCTGCACAACAAGAGCCTTCGCCGTAGGAACAGACCCATTGGCGGCAATCAATAATCTCTCTACGTTTGTGTTTGCGGCGATTAAGGCGGTTGGTGTGATTATCCTCGGCTGGGGTGTTGTGCAGATTGGCTTGGGCGTGCAGGGCCATGATCCCACACAGAAAAGTAATCGTTCTGCATTTGGTGATAGGTGAAAAACGAGTGGATGAAGATGTTTTGGGCCTTTTCATTACCTGCTTTTTTCATAATAATTGAAAAAATTGGTGTATGAACATAAAATACTTGTTATAATCTAAGTATAAATATGAGAGAAAGGATGGTAGTGATTATGTGTGAGAAAAAAGAATTGAGTTTTTCGATATTCGTGTTATATAGTCTTGCGGAAAAATGGAAGATGTCTCCAGCCGAAGTGTATAAAATATTAAACACAACAGGAATTTTAGATAATTATATTATTAAATGTTACGATGTTCTTCATACACAGGGAAAGGAATATCTGGTAGAAGATATTACTGATTATGTGAGAGAAAAAGGAGTTAATGTATGATTGTATATCATGGATCAACAGAAATTATAAAAAATCCGGATGTAATACATTCGAAAAACTATTTAGATTTTGGTCGAGCTTTTACATCACAACTTTTGAGAACCAGGCAAAGAAATGGGCAGTTCGAAAGGGCATGAGACAGGAAAAGGTTGCAATAGTTAATGTTTATGAATTATCTGAAGAATGGGATAATTTCAAGGTATTATCTTTTGAGAAAGAGAATGAGAAATGGCTTGATTTTGTATGTGCATGTAGAAAAGGACAGCCATTGAATAAAGAGTATGACATTATTATAGGAAATGTTGCAGATGATGATGTGTTCAAGACTGTAGATATGTATTTTAGAGGATTATGGGATAAGGAAAAAGTTTTAGAGGAATTGCGATATTATAAGATGAATAATCAAATCTGTATTGTAAATCAGGAAGCATTGAATCGGCTTATCACTTTTAAAAGAGCATATGAGGTGGAAAACAATGGTAGATAAGAAAGCGTTGGAAAAAGTTTATAAGCAAAATCTGGAAAATGATATTATCAATGCAATTTCTGAAATGAAAGGAATAGAATTGCGGAAGGCATTTGATATTTATTATTCCAGTAAACTCGCTGAACAAATTTCAAATGACAGTTATGGAATAGAAAATATGGATGCAAAATATCTGGCAGAAGATTTGATTGAGAACGAGCCAGAACTTTTTGAATAAATAGTATAAGAAAATTACGAGCATAGCTGATTTACCGGAAGGAGAAGGCGGATATGGCAACTGAAATCAAATGTGAGAAAAAGGTGATTCGAGAGATATTCAATATGTGGTACTGTATTCCGGATTACCAGAGGGCGTATGTCTGGGATACCGATCAGGTAAGAGATCTTCTGGATGATACAATATCTGCTTATCGGGAAAATAAGGAGGCACAGTATTTTCTCGGCTCCATGGTATTGAAAATAAATGAGAAATCTGATAATAATGTTTCTTATACGGAATATGAATTGTTGGATGGTCAGCAAAGAATCACAACGGTCTTTCTGATTTTAGCGTGCATGAGAGATATGCTTACAGATTATCCGCAGTATCAGAATTCGTTAGCTGGTTTTGTATATCAGGCAGAGGATGCCATTTTGCAGCAGCCGGAACGGATGCGGATTATATTCAATATCCGCTCGGATGTCAGAGATTTCGTGAACGAGCATATAAAGCCGCTGCATGGTACATGTGACAGTGCGCTTCTGAAAGATAAGATGCAGGCGAAGGATGTCAATATATCTATCCGAAATATGGCGAATGCCATGCTGGTTGCCCATGAATTCCTTGAAGAAAACAAGAGTGAAATTATTGGATACCTGTCCTATTTTTTAAATAAGGTTCTGATGATTTATGTTGCGACAGAAGAACTGCAGGATGCTTTTCAGCTGTTTACGGTGTTAAATAACAGAGGGGTTAAGCTTTCAAGCAGTGATATTCTGAAGGCAGAAAATCTGAAAGAACTCTCCGCTGCAGACAGAACATCCTGGGCAACAAGATGGGAAGAAATGGAGACGTACTTTGGCGAGGAGTTCGATAAATTTCTTTCGCATATCAGAACAATTCTTGTTAAGAAAAAGCAGACAACGACATTATTAAAGGAATTTGATGAGTTTGTTTATTCCAATCAGGAATATGACCGCACACAGAAAAAGTATGTCCCCAGAACTCCAATCCTGCGCCGAGGGAAGGATACCTTCGAGCTGCTTTATTCTTATTATCATACATATCAGGAGGTATTTGATATGGATCATTCTGTGGTAACCGGTGATTACGAGATTACAAACTATCTGAAGCTGATGGAAACGGGATTTGGTGCGGATTACTGGATCGCACCCGTTTTAGATTATTATCGGAAATACCGCAGACGGGGCTTTGTTGCATTTCTGAAAGCACTGGACCGCAAGTTATCGGCGGATTGGATTACTGCTGCCACTCCAACTGTGAGAATGGAAAATGTAAACGCCATTCTGCGTGAGATTGAAGCAAGTCAGGATTCCGCAGCATTGCTCCAATCAAAGACTTTTACCATAAACAAAAGCGATTTTGAAAGAGTCATCAATGGAGATATTTACGGAAGGTTATTTGCAAAGTATCTGCTTCTAAAATTAGACCTCATTTACAGAGGTTCTTCTACACCTATGATTCCGCAGGCAATCGCAAGCATAGAACATATTCTTCCTCGCAATCCTTCCGCAGATAGTCAATGGGTAAAAGATTTTCCTGCGGCAGAACGAGAAGAATGGACAAATAAGCTGGGGAACCTTGTCTTAATATCGAGAAGAAAGAATACCGCTCAGGGCAACAGAGATTATGTAGAGAAAAAGGAAAAATATTTCGAGAAGAATATCGAAATGTTCCCGAATTCCATACGCATTTATCAGAATTATCCGGAATGGAAACTGTCTGATTTGAAGAAGAATCATTCTGATGTTGTGACAGAACTGCTGAATGTGTATTAAGGACTATTTGCGCCGTTCCGAAAACTGTGAGGAAAGGCGCAAATACGAAATATTTTAAGTTTTGCGAACCATTGCAAATGTGTGGAGCGGATTTTCGTCCTGCAGAGACATTTTTGGCATACGATTGGAATGAAATTGGAACATCTCTGGAATTTACAATAAATTTCTTCTATTATATAATGATAGTATCGAAAAATATACAGACAGCAAAGAACACCTGAATTTTTATGATTCAGGTGTTCTTTTGTACCCGAAATAAGGAGGCAGCTTATGAAAAAGAATAGGAAAAAGAAAAATCATATCAGTATTCCACAGCTTGGATATTTATTTTTCTGTGTGGTTACGATGCAGGCATATTGGATTCGACCGGTTTATGCCGTTACTGTTTGGGAAAAAGCATCTGAAATTATGAAGGACATCTATAAGCAAATTATAGGGATTTCTACGATTGCAGCGATCGTGACGGCGGCAATAGCACTTCTTTTAATGAATTTTTCTCGGAGCGGCAGAACGGTTGACGAATCGAGAGCATGGCTGAAAAGGATTGCAATTACATGGGCGATTATCAATGGTTTAGGCTTTATTATGTCCTATATTACACCGTTTTTCTCCGGTGGGCAGTGGACACCCTGATGGAGAAGAAAGAGGCTGTCATTGAAAAGCAGCTGATATTTTGTTAAACTATCAGTAAGAAAAAATAGTTTTTTGAGGGAGATAAGCCATGAAAAGAATATGACATCTGCCGATGGTTTGTTCTGGACTTATGAGCAGGCGGTATCTTATTATAAGTTTGCTGTCATCAATTATATCGGATTTCATGACAGGGGGATGCTTTTTGTCCGAAGGGCAAGAAGATGGGAGAAAGAAAGAGTATAATAAATCGGAATTTGTCGTTTTATTAATTTACATATATGCCTTTTACATAAAAAAGTGTTATTTTAGTTCCGCAACCGTTCGCAACCAAAGAAATATCGTGATAGTTGGTGGTAGCAACCATGAAATTTCGCTATCATGAAGCCACGAAAAGAGGTGATTATAAGTGAAATACGATTTTTTAGGAGTTGTTGTTTTTGGTATTGTACTGCTAATCGGGGTGGCGGTGATAGCAGCATTTATCACTGTGGGAATTTTCCTCATAAGAGCATTGAGTAGATATATCAAATCAGGCAATGTCAGAAAAGAAAAGTCCAGCATCAAGAAATCTCTCGGTGAGGTTTTGAAACAGCATCGTGAAGAGTGTAAGATGACGCAGGAGTTTGTTGCAGAATCTATCGGCGTAAGCAGGCAGGCTGTCTCTAAATGGGAGACCGGAGCATCTGACCCAAGTACTTCCAATCTGCTTACACTTGCAAAATTGTTCAACACTACGGCAGAAGAACTATTACGTGAAGTACAATAAGCGTGGAAAACGGATGTAAGACAACTGATTCATTATAAAGGGCTATCAGATATGAAGAATAAAAAGACAAGAAGATTTAAGATAAGATATATCGTTTTTGGATTATTAGGTGTTATGGCTTTAGCGGCACTTGTATTTATGCGTTTTGGAGGTTTTGGCACAGGAGAAAATGTGAATCCAGAAGAGTTTTTAGCTTATGCTGAACCCGTGGAAAATATAACCGTGCCTGAAAGTGCAAAAATAATTGCATTGGGAGAAGCTACTCACGGAAATGCAGAATTTCAGCAGTTGAAGCTGGAAGTGTTCAAGCAGCTGGTAAAAAAGAATGGTGTTAGGGCGTTTGCTCTTGAAGGTGACTACGGCGGATGCGAGCAGGTAAACCGATATATACACTGCGGTGAGGGGACAGCACAGGAAGCAGCCGCAGCGATTGGATTTTCCATTTATAGAACGGAAGAGATGGCAGAAATCATCTCTTATATGCGTCAGTACAATGAAAGTGCATTGGAAGGCGAAGACCTTCGCTTTTACGGTTTTGATATGCAGAGGATTTCTTACAGCATGAGGTTTTTGAAAGAATCCTGCAAAGAACTGGAAGTGGACACAACAAACTTGCAGAAACTTGTGGAAGGCGAAAACTGGAGCAGTGAATGCGATTTATTTACTCGAATTGAAACCCTTACACAAGTGAAGAAAGAATTGGAAAGCAAGAACGGTTCGGAAAATGCAATTCACTTTGTAGATATTTTAATGCAGCATTCCGAGCTTCAAACTCTGACAAATGATGATGGTGCTACATTAAGAGATCAATTTATGGCAGAAAATGTACAGTGGATTTTACAGCAGGAGCAGCGAAATGGGCATGAAAAAATCTTTGTGACAGGTCACAACAGCCATGTCGCAAAATGGGGCAGTTTTGACTCGATGGGTAAACTTCTTTCCAAGGACGCAGCAAACGGTTACTATGTCATTGGTACCGATTTTTATAAAACCCATTGCAATATGCCGACCCGTTCGCCTGAAAAGCGTACAATTCAGGTGTTTTATTCCCATGACCCTTTAGCAAAGGCGGCAAAACTGGCGGGATTTGATATTTGTTGGTTGGATTTTACTAAAGTCCCGGAAAATTCTGAACTGGGTAGGCAGGCTTCTGAATACACCTATATGGGAACACTTGGAGAAAGCTACTCAATCATTATGCGACTTCTTCCTCCAAGTTATCGAATGCTTCAACCTCCTGCGGAGCTTTATGATAGTATGATATTTGTAACGGATGCGAACCCTACAAAAATATTAGAAGAATAACGTATACAAAAATTCCGGTTTATAGAGGTAATGCAATGATAAGAAAACAAACAGAAACAGATTTAACTGCCATTATGCAGATATGGCTTGAAACAAATACAAAAGCACATTCTTTTATCCCGGAGGAATACTGGCTAAGTAATTACGAAATGGTAAAATCCGGTTTACCGAAAGCAGAGGTATTTGTCTATGAGGATGATACAACAAAAGAGATATATGGATTCATTGGCTTAATGGAGAATTATATTGCAGGGCTATTTGTTAAAGAGCCGATGCAGGCAAAGGGAATCGGAAGGCAGTTGATTGTGTATGCAAAGAGTCAGAAGGAAAAACTGACCTTGGAGGTATATCGGAAAAATATGCGAGCGGTTCAGTTCTACCATAGAGAAGGCTTCTCAATAACGGATGAGACCATTGATGAAAACACAGCGGAAGTAGCATATACGATGAGCTGGCAGAAATAAGAGAATAAAGTGAAAATGAGGAATCTCCTTTCGTAAAAATACGGAAGGGGATTTTTTATATGCAGAAGAAAGGAGGACTGCCATTGGGAATTCTTGACGGGATTGTGGAATGGATTGCAGAGCAGGTCATGAATATTCTGGATATGATCAACACCTCTGTTCTGGGAGCATTGGGCTGTGACATGGAAACCTTCCTCAGATACTTTCCGGCGGCGGAGACTTTTTACAGTCTTATCGTAGCACTGGCGGTGGGCCTTTTGCTGTTGAACCTGATTTTTCAGTTATTCCGTAACTTTGGTATCATGCAAAGCGGAGAAGCGGAGAATCCGATTCAACTGACAGGCAGAACCATGCTATTTCTGTTTTTGGCTCTTTTTGCAAAGGATATATTAGATATTATTTTACAGATAGGCGGAACGCCCTTTGGTTGGTTGATGACAGAGGAGCTTCCGCCTATCAATTTTGCAGACTTCAACTCTGTATTGCTGACCATATTGGGAGTATCTCTGAATGGTTCTATTGCACTGATTGCACTGATATTGCTTGTGATGCTGGCATGGAATTATTTAAAGCTATTGTTTGAGGCAGCGGAGCGGTATGTGCTGTTAGGTGTTCTGGTTTATACAGCACCAATGGCATTTTCCATGGGCGGCTCTATGAATACCATCAATATTTTCCGCAGTTGGTGTAGGATGCTGGGCGGACAGATTTTTATGATATTGATGAATGTCTGGTGTCTGCGAATTTTCACCTCGATGTTTGCAAATTTCATCGCCAATCCATTGCAGTTGGAGAATGGAAATTTTCTGATCTGGTTTTTATGCGCCGTTGGTTTCTTGAAAATCTCGCAGAAAATTGATAACTTCATGCAGATGCTTGGTATCAATGTCGGCAGAACAGGCAGTGCGATGCTGGGTGAGGCGGCGATTGCTATGAAGAGTATCAGTGCAGCCGGAAAAACAATGAGCGGTGGTGGCAGCGGAGCAACAGACAGTGGGAGTTACGCGACTTTCGGCAGCGAAACTATTTTGCAAGGTGGTTTGGCAGGTGCAGTCGGCAGACAGTTTCATCAAAATGCGATTCGCAATATTACAGGCAAGAGCGACAGTATTGCATCCAATATCGCAAGGTCAGTCTATAACTCGTCTGTCCGGAATGGTGGTGGTTTCTCTACCAATATTATCGGTCAGGTGGCAAAAGGGGATATTGCATGTACAGGCTCTATCAAAGGTGAGGATGCTGTGCAGGCGTTTCAATCCTATATGGGCATTGACAGAGCAAATTATACAAAAGAAACGGTGGGCGCGGAACGAAATCCTGCGTCTGCCGAAAATAGCATGTTTGATAATCAGAGTACATATTCCGATAGCTCCTATGCGGAGATGCAGACATCCATGGAACAGGTATTGGCTGAATATCAGCAGAATATCGGCATGGAGCTTTTCCGTATAGGAACAGAACTGCCTGATGGTTCTTTGTCTCCTTCTTTTGTGGACCATCAGGCATCCCCTTCTGAGAGCAATGGACGGGAAAGAGGAGAGTCGTTTCATCCATCTGCAGACGCTGCAGTGCAGTATTCTCAGATAGAGATTGGCGGTGGACGCATTATGGGGATGGAAACAGCAAAGGAAACTGGCAATAGTGTAGCCTTCGCTATGTATTCCACAGATAAATATATGCCTCCGACGCAGGGAGATTATAAAACCGTAACAGCGGTAGATGGCTCGAAATGGTATCACCAATACGCACAGCCGACAGTTGTAAAGGAGCCATTTATGAAAGAAAACGGCGAAATTCAGTATAAAGAGCATATAGAAAATAAGCTTCCGGATGCGCCGAAGAGAAAGGATAGAATCTAAATGAACAATGAGATGCAAGGAGCGGCGAAAACAGCGGCAACGCTGCGCTATGGTACAACAGGTGTGATTACTGCTCTGGATATTGCCTGGCGGCAAAAGCATAACATTGCGAAGGTTAGCTTAAGCCTTGGATTCTTGTTTCTTCTTCCGGTGCTGTTTTTATGTATGCTGCCGTCTTTTGTATTCGGCAGCTTTCACATGACAGATGTATGGAACGATAACGCTGTTCTCTTACAGAATATACAGCGATATCAGACAGCGGTGTGGTCTGCGATAGATGAAGCTCACGATGCTTTGCTGCGGGAAATAGAAAACATGACAGAAGATGATGAGGAAATCACAATTATTGATGAATTTCATTACAGTTCTGTCAATGCAACCTTGATTTTATGCCAGTATTCTGCGGCAAAAGGGACAGATGAAATCAATACAAAGGAAATCAGAGGATTGATTAAAGCTCATAGGGATGCTCTGTTTTCTTATCAAATAACCTCCGGTCATACATATCGTATTTATTATATCGGGGATGCTTATTTCGCAGACCACGTTTTTAAACTGACAGAGCAACAGAAAAAATTAGCGGAGCTATATGCCGCTAATTTAGAATTGTTTTTATATGGCAGCCAGTTTGGCAGCGTATCGGCACAGGTCAGTGAGGATGTTTTAAAATACGGAACTCTCGTAAAAAAGTGTGCTGAAAAATATGGTATTTCAAATTTTACTGATGTAATCAATGCAGTAATGATGGCAGAAAGCGGCGGACGCGGCACTGATGTAATGCAGGCAAGCGAATGTCCCTATAATCAGAAATATCCGAAGAAACCGAATGGCATTACAAATGCAGAATATTCCATAGAGGTTGGTGTGCATTATTTGGCAGACTGCCTGAAGGGCGCTGGCTGCACAGCACCGAATCAGACGGAGAAACTGAGTCTGGCCCTACAGGGATATAATTATGGCAACGGCTATATTTCATGGGCAATACAGAAATATGGCGGATATACAGAAGCCAATGCACAGGAGTTCTCCAAAATCATGCAAAAGAAGCTGGGCTGGAGTAGATATGGCAATCCGAAATATGTCAGTGCGGTATATAGATATCTTGTCTTTTCGAGTAACGGGAAATGGGGCTCTCCATTTGTAGGAAAGGACTGGAATAGCAGAGTTTCCTCAGATTTTGGCTGGAGAACAGATCCATTGAACGGAAAGAAAGCCTTCCATGAAGGACTGGATATTGCATATCCCACAGGAACCAAAATCCATGCGGTATCCGGTGGTGTGGTTACTTCGGTAGTCTATTCTAAAACGGGGTATGGTCATCATGTGAGAGTGGACTGCGGGAACGGGGTTACGGTGCTGTATGCGCATTGCAGTAAAATCCTTGTAACAAAAGGGCAAAGCATTTCAACAGGACAGGCTATTGCTGAGGTCGGTGCAACGGGGCGTGTGACAGGAGCACACCTACATCTTGGGGTGCTGGTAAATGGAAAAGAGGTAAACCCGAGGGAGTATATCGGAGGATAACAGAGTAAATCATATGCGAACATCAGAAAAACTATCTTATTTCGTGCAAATATAAAATAAACTCGCTAAGAAAATGTGAAAACAAAAGAAAAAGTCGATGTTATTTTGTGGAAAAGATTGATGAAAGGTTTTTTTCGGTCTATAATAATATCAAAGGAGGATACTGATATGATTTATCTAAAAAGAAAAATTGATGATTTTTTAGTGTCGTGGAAAGAAAATCCGGATAGAAAACCTTTGATTGTAAAAGGCCCCCGTCAGGTTGGAAAAACAGAATCCATAAATCGATTTGGGAATCAATCTTATTCCAGTGTGATTTATATTAACTTTGTAGAAGAGCCTAAGTATAAGATGATTACAGGGGATAGCTATAAAGCAGCTGATATTATTAAGAATATATCCAGAATAGATCCGTCTAAGAAATTTATAGAAGGAGAAACTCTGATATTTTTTGATGAATTACAGGAATTTCCGGAGATTGCTACAGCATTGAAGTTTTTTAAGATAGACGGTAGATTCGATGTGATTTGCAGTGGCTCCATGTTGGGAATCAATTATAGAAAGATTGAAAGCAACAGTGTTGGCTATAAAACTGACTATGAAATGTTTTCCATGGATTTTGAAGAATTTTTATGGGCAAAGGGATATGATAATTCCTTTGTTGAGGATATGCTGGAGCATATGAAAACGCTTACCCCCTTCAGTGAATTGGAAATGACTGTTTGCATGGAGATGTTTCTTGATTATTGTATACTGGGAGGAATGCCGGCTGTTGTGCGAGAATATATCGAAAAAGGAAATTTCGAGGGTTCTGTTGAAGTGCAGCAGCAGTTGCTTGCAGACTATAAAGAAGATATCCGAAAATATGCGGAGGGTATGGATCAGACCAGAATATTAAATGTATATAATCATATTCCGGTTCAGTTGGCGAAGGATAATAAAAAATTCCAGATCTCCAAGGTTGCATCAAGCGCACGTTTCCGCGATTATCGTGGTTGTATAGAATGGCTGGATGATGCCGGAATGGTTAATGTCTGTTATTGCCTGAATTTCCCGGAATTACCGTTGAAAGGAAACTATGATGAAACGAAGTACAAGATATATTTTGCCGACAGCGGTTTATTGGTTGCGATGCTTGACGAAGAAGCACAGGAGGATTTAAGGGCAAATAAAAATCTGGGTGTATATAAAGGCGCTCTTTATGAAAATGTTGTTGGTGAAGCGCTTGTTAAAGCAGGATATCGGTTATATTACTACAGAAGAGAGGATTCCACTTTGGAACAGGATTTCTTTGTGAGAACTGCGGATAGCTTAATTCCGATTGAGGTAAAAGCAAAAAACGGTACTGCAAAGTCACTGAGAACACTGATTCGTAGTGAAAAGTATCCTGATATTCATTGTGGCATTAAGTTTATAAGCGGAAATATCGGGTATAGCGATGATGTTTATACATTCCCATATTTTTGTGTATTCCTCTTAAAAAGATATTTGAGGAGTCAGTCTGTATAAAAAGCAATCAAAAAAGTCAATCTCTGCTAAATGCAATAAACATATAAATTATAGCATATTCGTGACGAATATGCTATAATCTGTTTGAGGTGATTCTTATGGAAATAAGAGAGCTAAAAATCAGTGCGAATGCATCCGGTGGTACTGCGGCGGCAGGAGCAAAAACATACCGAATAACATTACCGTCCAGCTGGGTGAAAAAAATGGATTTGGATCATGCGGATGCAAAGGCAGAGGTTGTGTTCGACGGTACAAGCATTATCATTCGTCCAAAGGCGGCAGAGGATATTCTTTTATTTCAATCGCAGGCACTCAAAGCGGGACATGAGGTTGTGCGTTATGAATATTTTGATCAAGAAACCCTTTGCAGTACCATTCTCTGTGATTTTACGGAGAAAATACTGCGGGTAAAAAATCATACGGATCAGATTTTAAAAACTGCTTTCGGGCGACAGGAAGGACCAACATGGGATGATTTCATTGAATTTCTGGAGGAAAGATGCGTTCCGAAAAGCAGGGAAAATATCAATATTCTTCTGAAAAAAATGGGCTTGACGGAATATGATCCGATCCAGATTGTAGAGAAAACACAGGGAAGAATGGCGGAGGATGCACAATGGCTGAAAATAACAAGGCTATAAAACTTTATACAGGAGATGTTGTTGCTGCCACCTCCTCGAAGGGTAATCAGGAAAAATGGTATGATGCGGCGACAGACTGCTGGTATAAGCTGGATCGCACCGGCTTTGAAGCATTGGCAGAGGCAGTCACAAGTGAGCTTTTGCAAAAATACAGCAATATCGAAACAGAGCTTGGCTATAAAATTGTGGCATATCACATTGATTCTGTAGAGGTTCACAGAAATACCAGAAGGGCAAGCGTCAGCTTTAACTTTCTGAGGGAAGGACAGAGCATCCAGACAGCGTATCATATTTTAAAACGTGCCCTTGGCTCTGACTATCAGAAAATCCTCGCGGCAGAAAAAACGATTCCGGGCAGATTGAAAAAAATCGTTGATACAATAGAGGACATCAGTGGTTTGGAGCATTTTGGGGCATACCTGACCTTGCTGTTTGAGGTAGATGCACTGATTGCAAATGAGGACAGGCATTTAAACAATATTGCAATTCTTGAGGAAAACGGTAAATATCACTATTGTCCGTTATTTGATAACGGGGAAGGGCTGATGCTGGACAATGTAAAATACCCATTTGATGTAGAAACAAGGGGATTGATGAAGCATTTACGGGCGAAACCGTTTCAGTGCAGGTTTGGCACAATTCTTTCCGCAGCAAGAGATTTATATGGCGCACAGCTTAAAATTGTATGCAGTGCGGCAGAGGTTTCGGAGATTGCAGAGAAATATCTGGACTGGTATCAGCCGATGTTCAGACCATTCCTGAAAGAGCGGATTTTAGATGTTGTGCTGTTGCAGATGAAGAAATATTTTTGATAAGGAGAGTGAGAATCATAGCCAAAAATAAAGAGGAGCGAGACATTTTCCTAATCCCGCCAAACTTCCTTAATGAAGGCTCGTTGTTTGGTGGGATGCTGAAGCTAAGAAATACATTGGAGGCTGTTATTTTGGTAGCAGGGATTACAATTCCGATACTGAAAATAACAGTCTTTTCTTTTACCGCAAAAACGATACTTCTGTGTCTGACAGCGTTGCCGATTGGCATTTTTGCGTTAATCGGCGTTGGCGGGGAAAGCCTGACAGCTTTTCTTATGAACTTCTTCCGTTTCCTGCGGAACAGGAAAATGCAGTATCGTTCGGATGCCATGCCGGAGCAGGAGAAAAGCAGGAGGTCTGTCTGGCAATCCGAAGGAGAATGGCCGGAAGAATACGGAGAGGAGGAAAAGCTGAAGAAAAGCAGAAAAACAGCAAAAGGAAAAGCGAATGAGCCGTTTCCTGTAGAAAAGATAGAAAACGGTATCTGCTATCTCAGAGATAAGCGTTATATCAAAATCATAGAGGTAGAACCCATCAACTTCCTGCTGCGTTCTGCGAGAGAACAGCGTAATATCATCTATTCTTACATGTCCTATTTAAAAATCAGTCCTGTACGGATGCAGATTAAGGTGATTTCCAAGAAAGCGGATATTTCAAATCATCTGGATAAGATACAGGAGGCAATCCGGCGGGAACAGGATGAGCGGTGTAAGGTGTTATTGATGGATTATTATAACCTGATTCGTCGGATCGGGCTGAAAGAAGCTGTGACACGGCGTTTTTTTATTGTCTTTACGTATGAACCGATTCCCGGCAGCAGTAAGAAGAATGAGGAAAAGGATGCTGTGAATCAGCTGGAGATTGCGGAGCGCACTGCAAGAACCTATCTTATGCAGTGTGGCAATAACGTAGTGGAGCATGAAAACCCGGACAGTTTTATGGCGGAGGTTTTATATATGTTGCTGAATCGCAAAACAAGTACAGAAACTCCATTCTCTGCGCGTGCTGCGGCGGAGGTAGAAAAGTATATCGTAGAAGGGGATGCCAACGCCATTCCAATTTCCGCTTTTCTTTTGCCGGAGCAGATGGATTTCAGTAAAGCGGCATATTGCAGGATTGACGGTCTGTACTGCTCCTATTTTATGATTCCGTCTACAGGGTATAAAACACAGGTGACCGCAGGCTGGCTGTCGCTGTTGGTGAATGCAGGGGAGGGGATTGATGTAGATCTTTTCCTCAGCAAAGAGCCGAAGGAAAAGATACAGTTTCAATTAGGCAGACAAATCCGTATCAATCGTTCAAAAATGAAGGAAACATCAGATACCAATACGGATTTTGATGACATCGACAGTGCGGTACGGGCGGGCTATTATCTGAAGGACGGTCTGGCAAATAATCAGGATTTTTACTATATCAATACCCTGATTACAATTACCGCAGATAGTCAGGAGGAACTGGAATGGCGTACCAATGAGATGAAAAAGCTGATGCTGTCGCAGGATCTTATTCTGAAGCCATGCTATTTTAGACAGGACTTAGCCTTTGCATCGGTATTGCCGTTGAATCAGCTACATAAAAGTCTGCATGAGCTATCAAAAAGGAATGTGCTAACAACAGGGGTGGCAAGCTGTTACCCGTATGTCAGCTTTGAGATGAGTGACGATAACGGCATTTTACTAGGGGTAAATAAGTACAATAACTCCCTGATTATTGTGGATATTTTTAATTCCAGAATATATAAGAATGCGAACATGGTTCTGCTTGGCACATCTGGTGCAGGCAAAACCTTCACCATGCAGTTGATGGCACTGAGACTACGAGAGAAGAATATTCAGACCTTTATTTTGGCACCGCTGAAGGGGCATGAATTTCGCAGAGCCTGCCATAACATCGGCGGAGAGTTTATACAGATTTCTCCGGCATCGAAAAACTGTATCAATATCATGGAAATCCGAAAGAATGATAAAACTGCGGAGGATGTGATAGACGGCGAAAGAACGGAGCGTTCCGAGCTATCGGCAAAAATCCAGCGGCTGCATATTTTCTTTTCCCTGCTGATTCCAGATATGACACATGAGGAACGGCAGCTATTGGATGAAGCGTTAATTCAGACCTATGCAGGAAAAGGCATTACCCATCAGAATGAATCGCTGTATGACGAAACGGGAAGTTACAAAATAATGCCTGTTTTAGGTGATTTATATGATGTTCTGAAGAAAAGCACAGAGACCAGACGCATGGCGAATATCCTGAATCGACTGGTGCATGGTTCTGCAAGCACATTTAATCAGCAGACCAATGTACGGTTAGATAATAAATATATCGTTCTCGATATTTCGGAGCTAACCGGGGATTTATTGACGGTTGGGATGTTTCTTGCACTGGATTATGTCTGGGATAAAGCAAAGGAGGACAGAACACAGGAGAAAGCAATTTTTATTGATGAGGTCTGGCAGTTGATTGGAGCATCTAGCAACCGCCTAGCTGCGGAGTTTGTTCTGGAGATTTTCAAAATTATCCGAGGCTATGGCGGTGCTGCAATCTGTGCTACACAGGACATCAATGACTTTCTTTCTTTGGATGATGGGAAGTACGGAAAAGGCATTATCAATAACAGTAAGACAAAGATTGTACTGAATTTAGAGGATGAGGAGGCGCAAAGGGTACAGCATATTCTGAATCTCAGTGATACAGAGATTATGAATATCACGCATTTTGCACGCGGGAACGGTCTGATTCTGACCAATAACAATACAGTTACGGTAGAGTTTAAAGCATCCGGATTGGAAACTGAAATGATTACAACAGACCGCGAGCAGCTGCGTGAGATGATACGAAGGAAACAGGAGTAGAAAGGAGGCATTGCATGATTTGCTTACAGAGCGGCGGAGCGATTGAAGGGAAAATCGTGGAGCTGATTGGTGAATATGGCGCATTACGGGTGGAGCAGTTGCAAAGATATTTTTCCATAGAAGATGCGCAAATGGAAAAAATAATACGGAAACTAGTAAAAAAGGGCAGGCTTGTATCTGACAAAGAGAACGGCTACATAAAAGCATCTGAACAGAAAACGTATGACGAAGGGCTGGCACAGTGCTTCTGGGTTGTACTTGATTTAAAGGAGGCTATTGAATTTCACGCCGTCGGGAGGTATCCGTTATTGATTGCAGTATATGCAAATGGTGAGGCGTATGAAATCTATTCCTGTAAAAAGGGCGATGAAATGTTTCTGTGCCATGTGATAGAGCGATTACAGGAGAAAGTACAGGGAAAGGTGCTGATTGTGCTGGAGGACACGGAGCAGATTGGTAAGCTGCAAGGGATAAATTGCATTTTCTGTATCGTAAACAGAGAGGGAGAGGTGAGGTATTATGAATCATCTGCTGTCTCGACAGAGACTGAATCACCTGCGTGAGGATGCACTGCGGTTTCAGAATACGCTTTGTGCCTATGAAACAACAGATGCAGTCAGATACCCGGAAAATTTTGAAAGGCTTGGTCTGGATATGGCTAGGCAGGCGGAAAGTATTGCGTGCAGTACAAGAAATATCGTAAGCATTTTTCAGATGAACGGCAGGGAACAGGTACAAAGCTGTGCCACAGAGGCACAGGGGATTACAGTTAAGGAGCAGTCCTATGGCTACGAAGTGATTCTGCCGCATTTGATGCCAAAACGAAGTCATCGGAACCATACCGTATTTCTTCTGGAGCCGCTAACCTACGCCTTAAAGGAATTTACTGTAGCACATCCAATCTGCCGTTTGGAGTATGCTCTGATCTGGTTTATTTATGAGTATACAGAAGATACGCCCATCCATTGCATCAGAGATTACGATAATATCGAGACGAAGGAAGTATTGGATATTATTAACAGCTTTTTTCTTCTGGACGATGGCGGCGCATTTTGTGAACTGCATTATAGCACAAGACGCGGAAACAGAACTTGTACCAGAGTAATCATCAGCTCGGATATAGGTCTGGTTTCGTGTCAGAAAATAAAAGGTAATTGACATAGGTTTTTCGGATATGTCGAAAAATAGAGATTTTCTCATGAAGTTCCATATTTTCAAAGAAAGGAGTAGGTAGGTTTTTGGCATAGTTTAGGAGCTTATGTTGAGAATGGTATCGGAAAGGAGGTGAGGACAATTCTTACAAAGGATTCGCAGGCTTATCGGGTATTGGCATTGGTCGCATTATCCGGTGAATGTGCAGAGGAGGCATTGACGCTTTTGTTGCCGCAGGAAAGCTATCGGCAAAAGGTGCTGCGGCGGTTGTTGGAGGAAAGACTGCTATCCAAGTATCAGAAGGATGGCGTAAAGGGTTATCGTCTGATGCGAAAGGGGAAAGAAACCCTACTACAGTTAGAGTGGGAACGGTTTTCTTTTTATCTGGCAGACGGTGCAGATTTTTCCATGCGCAGGGCAGGCTTAACACAAAGACAACGGCAGCACTGCATTTCGGAAATACTGGCGATTATGGAACGAGCGGAGATTCTGATGGATCGCAGTAAAAAACAACCAATCTTTGAAAATATCCCGATGCAGTCAGGCGAGCTTTCGCAGGAAGCTTTTTTTCATCCAAAGGAGGTAAAGGCGCAGGCAGATTTCACAAGGAAAATCATCAGCTCCAAAATGACAGGTGTTTTGCTTTCGCAGGCAGAAGTATGGCTTTGCTATAACATGCAGGCGGCAGTACCCAAGTGGTTTGAAACGGTGGAAAACAGAGCCGATATTCTGATACAGTCGATACTGCGCTCAAAGCAGCTTTGCTTTAACGGTACAAATGCACTGTTATTTGGCAGAGGAATGCAGCAGGCAGTACAATGCTTAGAGGATGCAAAAATGCGGGTAACTATCTTAAATGTACCATTTCAACGATTCTGTTTTATACCATTGGATGAGAATGGGATTCTGCTGTTGAAGCTCATATATGATGCAGAAGCCCATCAAAGCCTGTTGGCTGTTTTGGCGGAGGACTTACAGCAAAAGGAAGGACAGCCGTTTATCATACAAGATGGCTATAACCAGAATGGACAGCCAGCCTTGATTTGTGTTGATTGTGATTTGAAACGATTGATACAGTTTCAGACACAGCTTTCATATCTCGGTGTGCAGGGAGAGGCAATCTGTTTTGATTTTCAGAAGGAGGCGATAGAGAAGTATTGTGGAGAACAAACAAAGATTTCGACGGTTAATCTGGAAACCGTCAGAAAAAACTTCCTCGCAGATAAATAAGCGCAGTATGAAGATGTTCGGATACGTCTGTATGGCAATATTTCCTGTTCTTTATGCAGGGGGCTATCTGACACAGTTGATAGAGAATTATAGCATCTGGCAGAAGGCAGGGCATATCCCGGGAGACGGAACTGCACCGTCCTTGTCCCAAAAGGGAGTATCTGTATGTCTCAGCGCAGCATTTTCCTTGATGGGGTTAAAGGTGCTGTTTTTCCTTGGATTAGCGATTTCTGTTATCGTTCTTTTTGCAGTGTTTATCGGAAAGGGCGAAAAAGGTGATTATGATACGGAGCGGAAATTCCATTACTCCGAAAAAGGCAGCTATGGTACAGCACGATTTATGGATAAACGAAGGATGAAGGAACTGTTGGATGTTACCGGTATCCAGAAAACAGAGGGAACGATATTGGGAACCGTAGACGGTGCGGTTGTCAGTATCCCTGTCGCAAGCAGAATGAACCGTAATATCGCTGTTTTTGGCGCATCGGGCAGTATGAAATCCAGAGCCTTTGTCAGAAATATGATTTTCCAAAGTGTAAAAAGAGGGGAAAGTCTGATTCTGACCGATCCGAAATCTGAGCTGTATGAGGATATGTCGGTGTATCTGAAGGAGCAGGGCTATATCGTTCGGGTTTTTAATCTGGTACAGCCGGAGCATAGCGACCGTTGGAACTGCATCAATGAGGTTTCACACGATCAGATGATGGCACAGATCTGTGCGGATGTGATTATCAAAAATACAGGCGGTGGAAAAACGGATCATTTCTGGGATTCCTCGGAGCTGAATCTGCTAAAGGCACTGATTTTATATGTTGACTATGAAAAGACACCTGCTGAGCGGAACATGGGCGCAGTATATCGGATGCTATCCGATTTGACAGAGAATGAATTAAATCAGCGTTTTGAGATACTGCCAAGCGGACATCCGGCAAAAGCACCCTACCATATTTTTCAGCAGGCAGGAGATAAGGTGAGAGGTGGTGTAATTATCGGTCTGGGTGCAAGGCTACAGGTGTTCCAGAATGCGTCTATCTGCGATATTACGGCGCAGGATGAATTTGACCTCAGCAGACCGGGACGGGAAAAATGCGCGTTCTTCTGTATCAGCAGCGATCAGGATAGTACCTTTGACTTCCTTTCTTCGCTGTTTTTTTCGTTCCTGTTTATTAAGCTGGTGCGTTATGCCGATGCAGAAGGGGTAGACGGAAAGCTGCCGATTGGTGTGAATTTCGTTTTGGATGAATTCCCGAACCTTGGCGTTATCAATGACTTTAAAAAGAAAATTTCAACGGTGCGCAGCAGAAATATCGGGATTTCTGTTATTTTCCAGAATATAGCACAGCTGAAGAACCGTTATCCCAATGATGAATACCTGGAGATTCTGGGGAATTGTGACACGCAGATAGCGCTGGGCTGTACGGATGAAGTAACTGCACGTTTTATCTCCAATCGTACCGGCGAGGTAACGATTGATGTAAATAGCCAATCAAAGCAGCTGCATGCCATGCGGATGACGGATTACACACCGGAATACAGAGAGACCAACTCTGTTGGCCGCAGAAAACTGATGACAGCGGATGAGGTGCTGCGGATGCCGCTGGATGAGGCATTGATTATACTACGCGGACAGAATGTATTTAAAGTGAAAAAATTCGATTATACCAGGCATCCGGAAAGCCGAAAGCTGAAAAAGTGTAAGGCGGCTGCCTATATCCCGGACTGGAGAAAGGAAAAAGAAGACGATTCTATTGTGCAGTCTGTGGAAGATACAATACAGGAGAAAAAAGAGGAAAAACCAAAGAGCAGAACAGTACAGATTTCCAAGAAAGAACTGATGAGTAAATAAAGGAGGAAAATAAGTATGGCAAATGAAGCAGAAAAAACATTACATGAAATGCAGCAGGTACTTACAATCGATGCAAATGGAGTATACGAAACAGAGGAGGATAAAGCGGAGCTCCTCTGGCATGAGCTGCAGAACGCATACCGCAGTAAACGGATACTGTCCGGTGTATTAAGCGGTGTAGAGGAGACAAGCAGTGGCAGTATCGCAGTGGTTTATTATAAAGGACAGCGTATGATTATCCCTGTCAGTGAGATGGAGCTGAATCTTTCCGAACAGAACGGCTATGGAGAAATGAAGGGCCGTCAGGTTCGTATTTTAAATAACATGGTTGGCTGCGAGATTGATTTTATCCTAATAGCACTGGATGATACTGCACGCAGTGTTGTGGCAAGCCGCAGACTGGCAATGCTTGCAAAACGCAGGAAGTTCTATTTCCCGAATGAAAACGGCAACGCCCAGATTACCGAAGGCAGAGTTGTGCAGGCGCGTGTTATCGCAGTAGCGGAAAAGGTAGTGCGTCTGGAGGTATTTGGCGCAGAGTGCGCAGTTCCTGCCAGAGATATTGCATGGGAATGGGTCGGCGATGCAAGGGAGAAGTATCATGTAGGTGACAGAGTGATGGCGGTAGTTACATCCGTAGAATCGGATGCAGAGACAATGAATGTAAAAATCACTGCCGATATGAAACGTCTTATGAAAAATGAAGTACTGGAAAAACTGAAGGAATGTAAGGTACAGGGACGGTATTCCGGCAGGATTACGGATATTCATAAGGGTGTGATTTTTGTAAGGCTGTCTAATGGGGTGAATGCCATTGCACATAGCTGCAACGATTACAGATTGCCAGGTAAAAATGATGACATCAGCTTTGTTGTGAATCGTCTGGATCAGGAAAACGGCGTTGCGGTGGGGATTATTACAAGAATCATCCGTCAGAATATCTGAGGTGTACCGTATGAAAAGCAGACTATACTATGCCATAAGCTGCTTTCTCCTTGCAGTCGTTTTACTTTTTCTTGCAGTCCCGTTATTTACCCATCGGCTTTATCCGAAACAGCAGGCAATCCGTGTGCTACATACCATGGAAAAGGGCGAACAGCTGACAGATAAGGATATAGAACCGATTACGGTCGGCGCATTGCAGCTATCGGAAGGAATTGCACTGACAGAAGAGGATGTAATTGGCAGATATGCGGCTGTGGATCTGGTTGCGGAGGACATTCTCTTTTTATCCAAGCTGTCACAGCTTCCGTTAGAAGGCGATCTGCCGAAGGATATTCTGCTGGATGAAAATACCGCACAGCTGATGACACTAAGGATGATTGAAGGCAGTGAATACCCAATCCCAGAAACGGGCGATGTGATAAAGATAAATCTGTTTGATAAGAAATGGAAGGACATCCCCGAGCTGCAATTCGTCCGAATTCTGTCTGTTGTGCCGCCGAAAAAAGCGGAAGATACCGTAGCAGTAACAGTAGCATTGAACGAAAAACAGCAGCAGTATGTAAAACGGCAGAAGAAAACAGTATTCTATGCATCGGTTATTGTGCGGAGCAATGAAGAACTGGCGGAAAAGCTATTGGCAGAGCAGGAATCATTTTTTGAGTAGGGGGTGAATCTATGGCAAAACATATCCTGATTATTGGCAGTCCGGGCAGTGGAAAAAGTGTATTCAGCGCAGCACTGGCAAGTGCAGCAGGCAAACGAAACAGGCAGACATTACTGATTAGCGGAGACAGCAGGATTTCGATGCTGTCATTTTTTTGCGGAAATGCAGATACAGACGGACTGGGAACGCTTTATGCAGGAGAGATTACATCGCAGCATACCGCAGATGCAATCAAAATCCTGCGCGAATTTCCGAATATCGGTGTAATGGGCTTTCAGATACATGAACGGAAAAGACAGGAAGGAACCACAGCGCAGATACAGCAGCTATATACCGTTGTGGATGGTATGGCTGAGGTGGTAATCTGGGACGGAACCTCTGACTGGACGGATGCTTTTCAGACTGTAATGACAGCAAAAGCGGAGGTTACGGCGTGTTTGTTAACTGCGGATGTAAAGGGACTGCTTTATTTCCAACAGTATCAGGACAAAATCCGACGGTTGGCGCATTGCCTGCTGTTGGAAGGACTCAGTAAACCCTATTCCCTGCATGAGGAAATGGATATAACCATTGGCGGCTTTGACGGAATCCTGCCTTTTGGCAGAGAGATTGAGCGTTATGTTATGGAAGGGAATTTATTTTCCGTCCTTACATGCTGCCATGCACGATACTGTGAAACAGTGGAGCGTACCTTGGATGATTTACTGGAAGGGAGAATGGAAAAATGACGGCAAAAAAGAGATTTCGCAGGAAACAGAAAAAATGGAAGGCTTGGGGAGCAGCAATAGCAACAGAGGAGATACTGATGGATCAGGAGGCGAGCATTTTATTCCCCACGATGTGCGATAAGCTGCAAAAGGCAATGGTTATCAAGCCGGAATATGACATCACAAAAGAAATCATAACAGAGCAGTATCAATCCGATCAGCAGAAAAGACGGTATGCACCAAAGCTGCAGCAGGCAGCTGTCATGCTTTTTGCTGATTTTTTTATTTTCATCGGTTTGCTGCTGCTTTTTTATATCTGCGGACAATATTTTGATGTACTCTGGTTTACCGGTTCCGTAGTAATGGCCTGTGGCATCAGCAGCATATTATTCTTTCTGTTCTGCGAGTGGCTTGTTTTTTATCTGTATCGGATATTTGAAAAGGAGGATTGAGGATGTGAAAGGTTATCGAATAGCAGCAATGGCTGTGATAGGCGTATTATGCTGTAACACAATGGCATTTGCCGCACCAAAGCCATTAGAGGAAGCCTATGAAAAAAACGGAAATTCCTATATTAAGAAAACGTATGTCATCAATAATACGGAAGAAATTTTTGATACCATGGATACAACCTTTGAACTGAATGGACTGGTGTATCATCAGATTGATATTTCCAGTAAGCCGGTGGTAGAGGTATTGACGAAAGATGTGAAGCAGACAGAGGAAACAACAGTAGCATCCCAGAATGATGCGGCTGTATTGAAAAAGCTGGGTGCAACCAAGCAATACACCGATGAGGAAGGCTATCAGGCTACGTTGAAGGCGGAGAAGGGAAGTATCAACTATACGGTTTCCGGCTACACCACAAAGAACCAGACGAAGCATGGCAGCAGAACATATTATAATCTGTCTTCCATGGATTTCAGCCAGATTCCAAAAAGCATCTGGGAGGGCGGTGTATATCTGACACTGATGGATGTGAAATGGATTGGAGATAATAACCTTGCCAGTGGTGATACCGCGGTAGGGAATACCTATGCCGCAGTAGGCTATTATACAGGGACCTATTCTGTGAAAATTCCATCCGGTTATCGCGCATCTGTACTTTATAAGGGTACTGCAAAGAAGGAAATTTCCGAGCAGACAGCATATACCATTACCTACCTCGGAGAAGAGTCGATGCCACAGCAGGAGGAGAAACTGCCGTTAGGCTTCATCATTGGCGGTATTGGACTTGCATTGGCGGCGATTGGAACGGGTATCTATCTGTTCCTTCGCGATAAACGAAACAGTTTGGAGGAAGAAACAGAAGAATCAGAACAGGAGGAAACGAAGGATGCGGATGTATAAGAAAATTTCTATTGGCTTGATTCTGTGTGCCGTATTACTGCCTAATATTGCATCTGCTGCGGCTTATTCGGATATTGCAGGGCATTTGGATGAAAAATATGTAGTTGGCTATAGTGACCTTGGATTGGTCGACGGCTATCCCGATGGCACCTTTCGACCGGATGTGACACTTACCAGAGCGGAGGCAACTGTATTATTCGGAAAGCTTAATCTGCCTGCCATTAATGGAAAGCAGACGGACTTTCGGGATATAGCAAAGACTGATTGGTTTTATAATTCGGTGGATGCTGCGGTCAAAAGCGGATTGGTCAGTGGTTATGAGGATCATACCTTTCAACCGCAGAAAACAATCACACGCTTTGAGGCTATTTTTATGGTATCTAAATTAGTGAAAAGTGAAAAACAGAACACAGTACAGCTGCCTTATGGGGATAGGGATAACATCCCTTCCTGGGTGAACAGTGCAGTCAGAAATCTATATGCAGCAGGTGTGATTGATACCTATAGTGGAAACCGGATTGCAGGGAATACCCCGGCAACCAGAAGTGAAATGGTTAAAATGCTGTATAAGGTACTGGAAAGCTATCAGTTTCAGCTGACAGACTTATCACAGGCAGTGAAAAGCACAGGAACAACAGGAGCAACTGCGGTTCAGTTGCCACATGATATTCTGGGGTATCTGACGATTGAGCGAATCGGGATAAAAAAATACCCGGTAAAGGACGGAGCAGATCTGGCGACAATCAAAACAGCAATCGGGCATTTTGCAGAATCCGCCTTATGGGATGGAAATGTTGCTTTCTGCGCCCATAACAGGGATTATAAATATGATTTCAGAAACCTGAAAAATATCAAAAAAGGGGATAAGGTCATTTATGAAACACGCTTTGGCACCAGAACCTATACAGTTTCTGTCATAAAGGCAATCAATGAAACAGATTGGACGGATATTACAACGAGTGATGAAAGAAATAAGCTGACAATGGTAACCTGTATCGAAAATGAGCCGACCAAACGACTGTTGGTGCAGGCGGTGCAGCAGCAGTAAATTTATTTTTTTCAGTCTTTTTTGAAAAAATTCTGAAATTTTGTTGCTTTTCCGGAATGAGAATCGTTTATTAAAGTATCATTCATTTTTGAAAAGGGGGAGTATACATGAAAAAGAAAGTATTTTTCGGCACTTTGGCGGCAATGATTTTCAGCATACATATTTCTGCATTTGCGGCACCTACTGCCGCATTTGGAGATGTGTCAGCAGGGAACCACATCGCAGCACCCTATGCCAAAAGTGACATTATTGTACCAAGACCGTCTGCATCAAAGTACGCTGCATTGCAAAAATATGCGTATATCGGGATTCCTGCGGATGTAAAAGGGCATTGGGCGGAAAAATATTTGACCTATTTTTTGCAGGCAGGCTGTATGGATGGGAGTGCAGTGGCATTTCATCCCAATGAACCGATTACTTATGCTGACTTTGCTGCGGTAGTTGCAAGATTAGGCTTAAAGCCTGTAGAGTTTAACGGCGGTACTGTTTCGCATAAGGTTTTCCGTGACGTTGCTCTTTGGAATACGGCGTATCCTGATGCGCAAGCGGCGCTTATTTGTGGCGAAGCCGGTGTATGGGGAAATCCATCAGAAGCGGATTATACTATGCTTGGGTATCCGGGCTTTTGTTTGCAGGATCAGGTGCAACGACAATATATCGCGTCTTTTCTGGTTTCTATGCTGCCAATGCAGGAGAAAGAAAGAGTGTCAGAACAGCAATTTGCGGATGAAATACGCTTTCAATCTGCTTTGTGTAAGGGGGCAATGAAGCGGCTGGCGGATGAAAATATAATCTCCTGTTATGCGGATGGTACGATTCGCCCTGAGGGTACTGTGACAAAAGCAGAGCTTGCGGCAATGCTGTACAAGGTCATGGAAAAATCACAGTTTGACCGAAACCTTATCAGTGATAACCTGTATGGCAAGTATCACTCCTATTATTGGGATGAGGAAGAAAAGCTTTTGGATTTGGTGAATGATGCACGCCGGAAAGCCGGTGTAAGCGAGCTGAAATATGATGCCGATTTAAATGCTCTGTGTGAGATGAAAATGCTTGAAAAATCCATCTATGGATTGGATACCTTTACCAAGCAGATACAGTATGACGGTAAAACCATAGCGGATGGGCATGTTTCAAGGTTTTACGGCAGATGCACCGCAATGGCAAGAGCCTTTGGTCTGACGGATTATTATGTGGGAGAAAATGCAGTTCTGCATGCACCTTATGCGGCAAAGGCACATAACCGTCTGACAGATTCCGAGACACATCGAAAGAATTATCTGAATCCGATGTATGAGGTTGCAGGCTTCGCAGTAGGGGAAAAAGCAACCTATCAGATGTTTGCGTATGTAAAATAAGGACCCACAACTTAATAATAATATTTGATAAAATAGACAATAACACCATTATTGTTTATAATATTAAACATTAAGAGGTGGTTTTTATGGCAAAAAAAAGTGCGGTTCTTTTACCGAAAACGCAGAAAATATTAGAACAAATGGGAGAACAGATCAAGTATGCCAGATTAAGACGTAAGCTATCGATGGAATTAGTTGCGGAAAGAGCTGGGATAAGCCGTGCTACATTATGGGCAATCGAGAGAGGAACTCCGTCTGTATCTATCGGTATGTACGCTGCAGTCCTACATGCACTAAATAATATGGATGAAGATTTACTGTTAGTAGCAAAGGATGATGCGTTGGGAAGAAAGCTTCAGGACTTGGGACTGAAAACAAAACAACGCGCGCCAAAGAAAAATCTGAAATAGAATAAAACAGTAAGGTTTATCCAATCAGCGAAAAAATAAATACTATAAACGCAAAGGAGCTCTGATTTAATCAGGGCTCTTTTTTATATATACAATTCAATCAAAGGAGTGGTTTTATGAAACACACAAAAAGGTGGGTATCCCTGCTTTTAGCAGTTATGATGACTGTCGCTGCACCGTTATCCGCTTTTGCGGCATGGGAAGATGGATTTGTTATTCCCGGGCAGAACAGTGGTAGTAATAACTATGATGACCTGTTTTGGGAGACCACGAACAAGAGCGATAGCACAACCATCAGCAGCAGTATAACAGAGGATAAAAAGAAGGAGGATACAACAGAAAAAGAGGATACCGGCAGTAAAAAATCCGATGAGAAAACAGCAGATGCAGTGCTGCCGGATACAAAGACATTTTCAGTAGAATCCAGATATTCTGCTGTCCCTTTACTGGCAGATAACTACACAGAAATCTATGGGACGGATTCTATACCAAAGGCACGTTCTGCTACAGGCTCGGGACCGTATGATTATTTGCAGGCAAATGGCGGTTATGTAACCATTGCAGCAGACAGACCTTTGAACAATATCCTGCATTATGACGGCAAAATTGTAGACAACATCCATATTGCGAAATGGATTGCCGATGATCCTGCGGCTTTGGAGTATCCAGCATATTGCAAGAATCCGGGATGGAAGGGAACTGCACAGCATGCCGATGGGAAATATCAGGTAGATCCATTAGAAAACATCGGCGCTACAGAGAAGAAAATCCTTGGGATTGCCAGAGCAGGCTATCCTTATAAAACGCCTGCACAGTTAGGTTGTAATAGTGTAGATGAGGCGTATTATGCAACGCATGGTGCGATTCATACAGCTATTGTTGGCGGTTCACTGGATAAATGGTCTATCCAGAGTGGGGATACGGCAAAAAACACACGCGTATTGAATGCATTAAAAAAGATTTATAACGAAGGCATTGCAAACCCGTATACGCCGCCGGCGGTAACTGTACAGCTTGCACCTGTCAGTGGTTCTGAGGAAGCAACTGCGGAAGGTGACTGGGTTGTAAATACCTATCATTTTACCAGCAGCATTGCCAGAGATAAATGGAAATTCCGTATCCTTGGGGACGATATTATGGCAATGGTGGAAAATGGAACCATTGAGGTCTATGCAGGCAGTAAAAAAATCATGCCACAGACAAATGTAAGCGGCGCATGGGACACATCGAAAGCGTTTGCAGTTGATATGGGGCAGGATGTAACGGTAAAAGTACCAAAGACATTGGCAGAATCCACAGGGATTCGATATACACTGTATGGTACAACCGTTGGTGGTTCTTTAGATACAGCCGCCAGCTATCTTGGGAACCCCGTAGGTCTGTCCGGTAACTGGCAGGGGTATATTTATAACTTCCGTCCGCAGGGAACGGATTCTGCAGAAATGACCTACAACGCATCCCCCACAATCCCTGATACACCGGAGAATTCCGATACGCCTGCATCCGCTGATAAAGGCAGTCTGGTTGTAGAAAAATTGGACTATCAGACTAAGAAAAAAGTTGCAGATGCCGTATTCCATATCCGTGGTGTATCGGAAAGCAATGAGTACATCAATATTACTGTAAAGGCAACGAATGGCGCAACAGAGCCTGTTCTTAGCAAAGGTGCAAGCATTACGATTTCCGATGGTGTCCTGAAGCTGACAGGGATTCCTGCGGGGGTATATGAAATAACAGAGGTATCTGCGCCGCCGCATTATTCTGTTGCAGTAGGGAAAAATTCTCAGAGTGTTCGTGTGGAAAACAACGCAGAGGTACATCCGAAAGTAACCTTTGAAAATCAGCCGTATGGCTCCCTTACAATCCGAAAGATTGATGCCCAGACACAGGAGACGTTAGCCGGTTTTTATTTTCAGGTCATCAATCATACTACGGGCTTTGAACAGACAGTAGAAACAGGTAAGAATGGCGAAGTAACGATTGAAGACCTGACGGAGGGCAGCTATGAGGTTAAGGAGCTTGCGGCCAGATTTGATTATATTCTGGATGCCACACCGCAGATTGGTGAGGTTGACTGGGGCAAGGAAACAGTTGTTGTCATGAAAAATAAGAAAAAGCCATCTGTAGAGATTAAGAAGATTGATGCAGAAACATCAGAACCCATTGCGGGGGTACACTTTGAAATCACAAATAAGAATACCAGACAGGTATATATGGGTGTAACGGATCAGAACGGTCGCATTACGCTGTCAGATGTAGAAGAAGGCTGGTACGAGGTGACGGAAGTTACGCCTGCAAAGGGCTATCTTCCTTTAGAGCAGGTGTATGAGGTTTATGCAGAAAGCGGAAAGCCCGGCACTGCAATAATTCAGAATCATAGAGCACCTGACCTTACGATTATCAAACGAGACAGCCAGACAGGCGCTGCATTATCCGGTGCAATGTTTACCGTAGAAAAATTACAGGAGCCTGATAAAGGTTTTGTATCCGGCAGTCCCTTTACAACGGATACTGACGGTAAAATTTTGCTGAAAGGTCTGACACCCGGCGCATATAAAATCTGTGAAGTAAAAGCGCCGAATGCTTACGAGAGCGGCAATGAGGAACGTGTAGTAAATCTTGTTGCAGGGCAGGATTTTACAGCCGTATTTGAAAATACGAAAAAAGCAACATTAACAGTCCATAAAGTAGACTCCATTACCAAAGAACCCTTGAAGAATGCAAGGTTTGAGGTACTGAAGGCGGTAAATGGTTCTCTTAGCGGTGAGGTAGTAAAGGTCGGTGAATATACATCTGACAGCAACGGACAGTTCCAACTGCAGCAGGCAGATAGCGGCTGGTATCGTATTATAGAAAAACAGGCTCCTGCAGGCTATGAGAGAAAAACAGAATCTATGGAGGTATTCCTGAAAGCAGGCGAGGATAAAGAGATTATCTTTGAAAATAGCCCACAGTCTGCCATTATCATTAAAAAGATAGATGCAGAAACAGGAGCAGCTTTATCCGGTATTCGTTTTGAGGTAAGATATTTAAGCGGTGCTACAGGAACAGAGGGTACCGTAATCGGGACTTATACAACATCGAAAAATGGTACGATTACTGTTGCAGGCTTAAAACCCGGTGTGTATTCCGTGGCAGAGGTATCTACTGACAGCGACCATATCTTAGATGATACGCTGAAAACAGTGGCGCTGAAAGATGATAATGCAGTTGTTACTGTTGAATTTACAAATGCGCCGTTAGGCGGTCTGCTGATTAAAAAGATGGATGCTGTGACAAAAGAACCGCTGAGTGATGTTATCTTTAAGATAACAGACATCAAAGGTGCAGTAGTCGGTGAATCCAATGGTGAATATCGCACTGATGAAACAGGCAGTATTTATATTCCAAAGCTGATTGGCGGCTATATCGTACAGGAGGTAAAGGCAAAGGAGGGGTATCTTCTTGATAATACCGCAAAGACGATTTATATCGAAAAAGGCAGAGTTTATTCTCTGGAATTTTTCAATCAGCCGCATAACAGCCTTATCATTCAGAAGGTAGACCGAAAAACACAGAAACCGCTGGAGGGTGCAAAGTTCGAGGTAAGAAAGATTGACGGCACCTATATCGGTGAATATATCACCGCCGCAGACGGCAGAATCACCATTCCGGATATGAAACCCGATTGGTATGTGGTAAAGGAAACAGCGGCACCCGAAGGCTATTGCCTTGATACCGCAGTCAGCAAGAATGTACAGGTAAAGAGCAATGCACCCTCTATGGTGAAATTTGAAAACGATAAGAATGCGACACTTCGTATCTCCAAAACTAATAGTGTCACAGGAGAGCCGATGGAAAATGTGGAATTTACCATTGTGCGTGAGGATGGCAAGACCTATGGAAAGCATTACACCAATAGACAGGGTGAAATCAATCTGGAATATAAGCTCCCCGCAGGCACCTATCTCATCAGAGAAACCAATACACTGAAAGGCTATGCACTGGATACCAATATAAGAAAAGTTGCGTTGGATTGGGGCGATGACCAGCTCATTGAATGGGAGAACTACCCTCTGGCATCAATCCGGATTGAAAAAACGGATGCGGAATCGGGAAAACCCATTTCCGGCGTGAAGTTTGAGATCTTCGATAAGAATAAGGAATCCATCGGCACATATATCACCGACAGTAAGGGGCAAATCCATCTGGATAAGATGTTCCTTGGTGATGCTACCTACTATATCGAAGAAAAGGAAAATGAAGGTTATGTCGTGACAAAAGGCTTACAGACAGTAAAAACAAAATGGGGAAAGACAACCTATGTAGAGCTGGAAAATAAGCCGATTCAAGGAAAAGTACAGATTCATAAAACTGCTGCGGATAATAATGCTATCACCGGTCATTTAAAAGGGGACGGCTTAAAGGACGCAAAATTTACGGTTTATGATTCTGACGGGAAAAAGGTTACTGTTCTGAGAACAGACAGCAAAGGCTTTGCGGAATCCGATTGGCTGAGATATGGTAAGTATACCATGAAGGAAACAACCAGTCCGCTGTATTTCCTTTTAAGTGATGAAACGATTTCTTTTGAAATCAGGAAGGATGGAGAAATCGTAGAGATTAAAAGGGAAAATAAAAGCACGACATTGCAGACGCATGTGGAAAAAAGCGGTTATCAGGAGACAATGGGCGGAAGTGTAATCAGATATGATCTCTATCATATCCAGAATAAATCTCTGGTGCCTTTGGAGAACTTCTATCTGCACGAGAGCCTGCCTGCGGATGCGGCATATATTACAAGGCTGTTTACCGGTACATTCAATCAGAACCTGAACTATACCATCTATTATAAGACGAATAAAACAGGTAGCTTTAAGGCATTGCAGGATAATCTGTTTACCAATAAGGTCTATGAAATCGATTGCACAAAGGGACTGATGGCGGGGGAATATATCACTGATATTAAATACGAATTTGGTACGGTGGACGTTGGCTTCTGCGAGGTAGAACGTCCTTTTATCTATTGTAAAACATATCAGAATCTGCCGAACGGCTATCAGTTTACGAATAGAGTAGAGGTAGGCGGAATGTACGAAATGCAGAAAGTAAAGGCGGAGGATTCCTTTACAACAAAGATTTATGCACCTGTGGCAAGCAGAGGGAAACTGCCGAAAACAGGATATTGATAGGCTACCGACTGTATGAGAATATATCAGCTGTAGGGTAAATGATGAGGCACTTGGAAGAGGATTCCGAGTGCCTCTTTTTTATTTAATATTGATATTTTTTTTGAGAGTTTGTGAGACTAAGAAAAATGTATTTTTTAAATATAAAATAAAGTCATATTATAGAAAGGAGTTAAAATGAGTACAGAATTAATTGGTAATTGTGGTTATACGGTTGGAGAAAGAGGTTACTTCGAGAGAATAAATAAGGCTTTTGGCTTATCAGAGGTTATTAATTTTTCTGTGGGCTATGATTATTATAATGGCATTAAAAATTTTTGTGATAAACTTTCTTCGATAATTTCCGAAGTATATAGTGATGTTAGAAATAATGCAAAGATTATGAGTTTTCTTGATGAGCGAGATCGAGAGGAGACAATCAATATCGTAGAAGGATTAAATGAAGTTTGCAAAATGTGGGCACGATCTTGCTCTGATGCAGATAGAGCAAAATCTATTTTAAGTTTATCCGCATCAGAAACAAGGCTTAAATCAGGATATAAAAAGAATGAGATCGAGAAGACTGCGAGAAAGGTAATAAGAGGCAGTTATTCTGGTGTATCGAGTTCTGAGAAGATTAGGCTATTGGAAAAAGCTATTTCAAGCAGTGTAATTAGAGCGGCAAATGGAAACGCTGAAAAGCTTGCATATTTGTTAGATATTGAACAAGGAAAAGGTGATAATTTTTTGTTTGATGTTTTATTTTAAATGTGAATATGATGCTAATCCCAGAAGATATACTGGGCGGAATGGAAAAGAAATATGTAGTAGGAGTTACAACAGCAATATTTTAAGTGAAGCATTTGGCAATTCTACTATAAGCTCTAATTCGTATGGATATTCAAAGAAATTTTCAGAGATTCTTGGCAAGAGATTTGAACGAGTATGTAAAGAAATGGAAGATGATATTGATAAAGGGATTAGAAATAGAGATTATATATTAGACTCAAATGGTGAACGCATGAAAACGGCAATTGCCCAGATTGAAAAGGTTGGTATGTCATGCTATGGATTAAGAGGAAAAGTTGACGTTTTAATGTGGTTTGTAGGAGGAAATCAGAGAGATGTTTTACAATTACAAAGAAATTTAAATAAACTTGGTTTTCGAGGAAGTGGAAGTTCATTGAAGGAAGATGGTGTTTTTGGAAGACGTACATGCTCAGCTTTGGAGCAATTTATTGAATATTTTACGAGAGCATCTTTTAAATCATTAACATGGTCAACAATATGGATTGATCCTCTCCAAACAGATTTAACGGGTATTAGACAAGATTATAAGATTACAAAAAATGGAGAAAAGTATTTACAACTTCTTTTTAGAGAGGAAAGTAAACCTGTTTTGAGGTTAGATAGACATCCTTATGGAAAAAATAGAGATTTTCCGCATCTTAATGTTGGTACACTGGATAGCTTTACTAAAAGGCAAATTATAAATGCAGGCAAATGGGATCATTTTGGTATTTCAAATAAAGCATATGATGCGTTAAAGTCCTTTGATCAAACAGCAAAAGTTATTAAAGTTTCTGGTAAAACTTTGTTGATAACGGGCATTATAGCTGATACAATCTCTTTAGGGAAAGCGATAGAATCAGATTTAAAGGATGCTGATCGTAAATTAGGCAAAACTACGAGTATAGAAATTATCAGAATCATAGGAAGTTGGACGGGTTCAGCAATAGGAGCAAAATATGGAGCTATGTTAGGGGCTTCTGTTGGTACAGCTGCAGGTGGGATTGCAGGAGGATTAATAGGAGCTACGGTTTTAGGAATAATCGGTAGCTATAGTGGTGATTTAGCAGAATATGTTATAGATATATCAGAATTAGAATAAAGGTTCAGAGAGAGGCAATAGATATGGCTTTTAAAAAAAGAATCATAAATGCAAAAAAGAAATTGGTTTTATTTGGATAGATGAGGACTTTTTTAATTATAGTTTTGAGGAAGAAATAAAGAATTATCCCTATACACTATCAGTTTTTGAAATGGAAGAATCGAGTTTTGATATTAATGTAATGAATGTATTTGTTGAAATTATGGACATTCTAACAAAAGGAAAACGTGTGCTGCGTATAGTTGATGGATATACTCTACAGATATCCTTAACAGATATAAAAAAAGAAATGCTTCAACAGCAAATAAATACTTACGGAGGATGGGATGAAACAGAGCTGCTTTGTTTATTGAATGAGAATAGGGTCATGCAGGGTAAGTTCAATTATGATATCTATTTTATGATTGATATGCTTCGGGCTAATATGACAATTAAATGCTTAGACGAGAATGTCTTTATAAGGGTGAAAAAATGCATAGAAACTGTAATAGCTAGTAAGGGATATAGTCTTATAAAGGATAATTTTATATAATTATTATATATCCGAATAAAAATTTCAGATTGTTTTTTAAGGAATATAATATATGAAAGAATATAGAATCGGTGAGGGTGCCATGGATACATATTTCGGAAAAGAAAACGATTGCAAGTTATATATGCTGAAAAGCAATGATGGCAGGAATCAGGAAATCTGGGTGAAATGGGATGAATGGATCAGACCGAAAAATATTATTTCCGAAGGCAGCGAAATGCCGCATGCGGTTCGTGAGCTTCTTGGAAAATGGAACAATGAAATTAATAAAATCAGAAATGAGTTCCAGAATAAGGCTAATATTGGGTATGCCTATATTGATTTTGTATATGACAGTGTCGTGTATAAACTGGAGCCTGCGGCGATTGCAGCAACCAAGGATATGTTTCATCATATTGCGGAAATGATCCAGAAGGATTTGAAGCATATTGGGTGTCCTGATACCCATTATCAGTGTGAAATGGAATGATATAGTTTTGATAATATGAAGGGGTACTTAGAATGGTCTGAGTACCGCTTTTTTAATAAAAGGATTCATAGATTGAAAGGAGGAAAGAAATCGTTTATCAAAAAAGTGAGTGATTACTATGTGAAAAAAATATGGATATTGGTTTTTATGATACGCTGGATTTAAGACAGCGTTTTTTTGTTCTCGAATTTCATGAAGAAGCAGGAGATTAACAGAAATGGTATATGGATATGTGCGTGTAAGTGCTAAGGATCAAAATGAGGATAGGCAAATAATCGCTATGCGAGAGGTTGGAGTTTCCGAAAAAAATATTTATATGGATAAGCAATCGGGAAAGGATTTTAAACGGAAGCAGTATAAAAGGTTGGTAAGAAAAATGAAAAAGGATGATTTATTATACATAAAAAGCATAGACCGCCTTGGGAGAAATTATGAGGAGATTATAGAGCAATGGAGACATCTTACAAAGGAAAAAAGGATAGATATTATTGTTTTAGATATGCCGTTGTTGGATACACGGAGAGGAAAGGACTTAATGGGAACATTTCTAAGCGATATTGTATTGCAGGTGCTTTCCTTTGTAGCGGAAAATGAAAGGTCAAATATTCGCCAAAGGTAGGCAGAAGGAATAGCAGCAGCAAAAGCCAGAGGCGTAAAGTTTGGGCGACCTCCTAAACCCCTTCCGGAAAATTTTCATACAGTCTATCAAAGATGGAAAAATGGGAAAATTACAGGTACAAAAGCGGCAGAAGAATGCAATATGCCGATTACAACATTTCGATATAAAGCAGATATTTACGAAAAAACTAATTTTTTGTGAAAGAGGATTTTTGCAAGAAAGTGTACTTTTTTGTAAATGCTCTGCTTACGAAAACCCACTAAATTTTATCATAAAAGTCAGCCTTCTTCAATAAGCAACGCTGTGTTTTAAAAGGAAAAAAACTTATTACAAAAAAGTACACATTTTGGCAATTTGCAAAGCGTTATATGCAGTATCGGAATAGGAGATGAAAATATGGCGTAAACAACATGCAGCAAACTATAAGTTTTTTCAATTCAAATAGCAAAGGGGAGGATGAATTATGAAAACGAAAAGCAAGCATAGATGGCTTGCGCTATTTATGGTAGTAGCTATGCTTATCGGTACATTGCCGATAACAGTATTCGCCGAAGACAACACGCATACAGAAGATTGCTATGCGAAGGCCGGGGATCTGCTCTGCACAATCGCAGAATCGGAGGGGCATACCCATACGGCAGACTGCGTCTGTCCCGGCGGTGAGAACATTTGCGGCTTAAAGGAATCTGAGGGGCATACTCACAACGAAAGCTGCTATACCTATGTTGAAGATGAAAAATCCGAAAATGAGGAAACGGAGACATCTTCAAATGCAGGAAAGAAAGAACTGGTATGCTCTCTGGATGAACAGGAGGGGCATACCCATACGGCAGATTGCGTCTGTCCCGGTGGTGAGTATATCTGCGGATTGGAAGAAAGCGAAGGTCATACCCACAGTGAGGACTGCTACGCCCAGGGCGGAGAGCTCATCTGCACTGCTGATAAGGAGGACGAGGTTCTTTCTGCAGAAGAAGAGAATGGGAACATTGTAAAAGCAAGCAGCTTTTCTGATATTGTAAATGTAATTCAGAATTTAAAGGATTCTGAATTAGAAAAAAGCGGCACCATTCAGATTACAGAGGATATTGCTTTTACAGAACAGATTACAATTCCCAAAGACGTAACGGTAACGATTATCGGCGATGGAAAAAATCATAAATTATGCAAATCGGATGATGCCCAAAATGGCACAACTCTATTTGTTATTGAAGATGGTGCAGAATTTACGATTGATGGTGACCTGACCTTATTAGCAAATAAAGACGGGAACGATTTAATCAAGTGCCACGGAAAACTAACCTTGAAAAATGGTACGCTTGATTTTGCCGATTTTAAAATTCCCGGCGGATGCGGTATCGTTTCTGTCTGGGGTAAAAATGCTAAGTTTACCATGGAAGATGGTCGGATACAGAACGCAAACATCAACGCCTGCAGTGCCGGTGTGCGCGTTTGCGGTGGCGGCTCCTTTACGATGAACGGCGGTACGATCAGCGGTATAAAGGCCGGCGGAAGCTATGAATCCGGTGCTGTGCTTGTTTTTGCCTGTGACAACGGGTCTTCTCTGGGCAAAGGTACTGCATCGTTTACCATGAATGATGGTATCATCGAGAATAACTCCGGCTATCGTGGTGCAGGTGTTTTTGTAATCGGCAGAGAGTTTAAGAATCGTGCCTCCATGACCATGAATGGCGGCACAATCCGAAACAATATTTGTCAGGGGTTCAGTGATGCTCAGGCAGCTGGTGCCGGTGTCTATGTGCAACAGAATGCCGAATTCACGATGAATGACGGTGAGATCAGCGGCAATACAGTGGACATGGGAGAAGGCGGCGGCATCTGCGTGGCCTGTGGCTGGGAAAGTGTTGCCGGAACACCCGGATGGAATATTGACCTGTTCAGCCTCTACTATCCTGCTGCATTCACCATGAATGGTGGCACGATTCGCGATAACCATGCAAAGATGAACACAGAGCAGGGGGACAACGGCTGCGGCGGCGGTATTTATGTTGCCTCGAACTGCGTTTCGCTGAATGGCGGCGTAATCGAAAACAATACCGCGGAAAAGCAGGGCGGCGGCGTTTATGTCGGCGCAACACCGTATATTTTGAGAATTCACAATGCTGTAGTGAAGGAGAACCGTGCATCGGTTTTGGGCGGCGGTCTTTGGGCTTGTCCTACCGGCGATGTAGAGCTTTTTGTTACGAATGGCGCTGCGCTGTATGATAACAGCGCGGAAGGTGCCGGTGATGATCTGGTATCTGTAAAGATTTCATCTAAAAAACATGCTCTGACGCTTGATGACCGTGCGCTGGGCGGCGGTCAGGTTTTCTGGCATAAGGATGGCGGCGTTGATAACGACAGCGTCCTTCGGCAGTTCGGACGGTTCGTCGCGCTATTCTGCGGACGCAAGTACACCAATGAACCCGATTCAGAATTACGGCGAGTCTGTTGCGCTGAAAGCCATCATGTCGGATGGCGCAAAGGCTGCTGCAATGAGCGCTTCTTCTCTGATTATTCAAGGCAATGAAGCACCGCGCGGCGGCGGTCTCGGTACCAACGGCGGCATCATCCTCGGTGATGAGCAGGAATATGATTACAAGCTTCAGGTCAAAAAAATATGGACGGATGCCGAGGATAACATGAAGGTTCCCGTTACCGTATATCTGAAGTCAGGTGAGAATGTTCTTGACCCCGTCACTCTGAACGAGGAAAACGGCTGGACAGCAGAATTTACCGGTCTGGCTGATCCGAAAACACTGAAGCCGCTCTCTTATGCGGTCGTTGAAAATCCGATTCCGAAGGACTTTACGCCGAACTATGCACCGGCGGAAATTGATAAGGACACACGGACGATCTCCATTACACTGGATAACAGGTATACGCCCTCTGCCGCAAGCGGCAGCCTGACTATCAGCAAAAAGGTTGCCGGCACAGGAACACCCGATGCGGATACCCTGTTTGAGTTCACTGTTACAAAGGATGATGCTGCGGCTGTCGGTCAGTACAGCGTGGATGGCGGCGAAACACAGGCAATTCCGGCAGATGGCAAAATCAGCCTCAAGGCCGGACAGAGTGCGGTTCTCACCGGTTTAGAGCCGGGCGAGTATACCGTAACGGAAACCTCCCCGACACAGGCAAACTATAAATCTACTTCCTTCTCTGTGAACGGCGGTGCCGTGCAAAGTGGTCTTTCTGCAACGGTGAGTGTAACGGATGCTGCATCGGTGGCGTTCACCAATACTTATGAAAGTAGTCATGGCGGAGGCGGCTCACATCATGACAATTACGGAAACCTAACTGTTTCAAAAACAGTGACCGGTAATGCAGGAGATGTGAACCATGAATTTACATTTACTGTTAAATTAGATCGCACTGTGAGTGGTCAATACGGAGATATGCGCTTTGATAAAGGCGTTGCTGTCATTAAGCTGAAGCATGGCGAAAGCAGCACAGCAAAGAGATTGCCTGAAGGGATTCGCTATTCGGTAACAGAAAGTGATAATGAAGGATATACAGTGAGCGCAGTTGGAGACAATGGGAGCATCCGTAGTGGGAAAACGGCTGTGGCAGCCTTTACCAATAACAAAGATGTCACACCGGTGACACCGGATACCCCGAAGACACCGGATAAACCAAACACACCGGATAAACCGAACACTCCAACAACATCTGATACTCCTAATACACCTAATACACCGGATAATCCTACCACTTCGACAACGCCGAATAAGCAGCCTACGACAAAACCGGTAGATGCAGTACCTCAAACCGGTGACGAAAGCACTGTCGGCTTATGGTTTGGTCTTATGATTCTCTCGTTTATAGCATTTATGGGTGTTTGTATTTGTGGAAAAAAACACTGCTATACAGGTAATCCTACGCGGAAACAAAAGCATGAATAAGATAGAATCAAATGGTAAACCGAAAAAAGAAGGACGATTGCATAAACTCAAAGTAACAAAAATACAGATGCTCTGTTTAATGATTTAACATAAGTAATTCGATGAAACCTGTAAAGACAAACACTGCCAATATATATTCTTGTTAAAGTCAGGGGGGTGGAGTTGCGGAGCAACTTCATCCCCTTTTACTGTTAAGGGAGAAAAAAGTATGCGATATAATGTTCATAAAATAAAGCATCGGAATCATATTTTATCTATTACGAAAATCGTATTGTTCCTATTATTCATCTTTTCATTTGTTATGCTTGCAACTCAGATTTTAAAGGTAAGGCATGAACAGAATGCTTTTTTAAGTTTAGCTACCCTCGTATCAGAAACAGAGCAAGACTTTTTGCTAAATAAAACTAACGACAATATGTACAAACAAGCAGCTGCAGAAGATCGAGAACAGCCATTGCAACAATACGAAGATATTTATGAAATGAACCGAGACTTTGTGGGTTGGTTAAGAATCCCAAATACAAATATAGATTATCCTGTTATGTTCACACCGAATGACCCGGAATATTATCTTCACCGTGCATTTGATAATACCGACTCTCATTGCGGAACCCCTTTTATTGGGGAAAATGGTAATATAGACAGCGATTGCTTCATTATCTATGGACACAATATGAAGAATGATACTATGCTCGGTACGCTTGACCATTATGCAGATATAGATTTTTGGAAAGCGAACAGAACATTCTCTTTTAACACACTATACGAATATCGGGAATATGAAGTATTTGCAGCGGTAAAGACAAGTATTCTGCATACCGATGAAGAAGGTTTACGCTATTATAATTATGCCGGGGAACTTTCGGAAGCTGATTATAAGAAATTTGAAGATTGGCTGATTGCTAACTCTATTTATGATACAGAAATTCATCCTGTTTATGGGGAACAGATCTTAATCCTTTCAACATGTAGTTATCATACTGATAACGGACGATTTCTTGTGGCAGCAAGACGAATTAAATAATCAAACCAATCGGAATATCAGCAATAAGTGAATAATGCAATCTAAAGGCGAGCAACCGTAAAAAGTTGGTCGTTTTTATTTGGTTATTACATAACCGAAAAGGGGTGCGGGCAAATAGCCCACACCCTTAAAGGTGAGTCTGTTTCCTTTTCGATGATTTGCAGTCGTTTCGGATTGCTCCGACTTATCAGTCCGCCTGTGTCGGCTTAGCCTTCTCAACGAAGCGATGGAGCATGGCGGCAATCTCCGCGCGGGTCGCCGTACCCTGTGGATCAAGCAGATTTTCGGATTTTCCCTTTATCAATCCGTTGCCGACCGCCCATTGCATTACCATTTTTGCGTAATCCGTGATCTTGTCCGCGTCCTCGAACTTGTCAAGATTTTCCGTGACGGTCAGCTTGTAGCCCTTGTAGTCCGCGTAGCGGTAGAAGATGGCGGTAAGCTGTTCACGGGTAACGGGGTCGTCCGGACCGAATTTGTCTTTGCTGTAGCCTGCAAAGATGCCATTCGCTGTCGTCCATGTGATTGCGTCGGCGTACCACATTCCGGCTTCCACATCGGTAAAGCTATTTTCGTCCTTCGGCGCGAGGCTGCCCTCCATGCGCCAGAGAATGGTTGCCATCATGCCGCGTGTCACCGTCCCGTGCGGACTGAACAGGGTCTTGCTCGTGCCGAGCATCAGACCATTTTTGTAAACGAACATTGCATCGTTGTAGAACCAGTCCTTTTCAGAAACATCAGTAAAGGGGTTTACGACTATGTCCAGATTTTCATCCGCGCGCCAGCCTGCGTATACGGTCATATTTTTCGTCAGAGAAACCTCGGAAATCTGATTTGTCAGGCTTTGGTCGCTGTACCAGCCGATAAAGGTATGCCCATGCCGAGTCGGAACGTATTTTGTCAGGCTGAGGTGGGTGTTGTTTGCTTCCCGCATGTCGGTTATAGCACTGCCGCCATTGGTTTCAAAGTGCAGCGTGTA